>Ga0134126_10003334_pt1 | contig 20140 bp, 15 predicted proteins | sample KB31752_FD_96881 | JGI IMG/M metagenome (GOLD analysis project Ga0134126, IMG submission 96881) | Terrestrial soil microbial communities with excess Nitrogen fertilizer from Kellogg Biological Station, Michigan, USA - KB3-175-2 | ecosystem: Environmental > Terrestrial > Soil > Unclassified ...
CTGATCTCCCACCGCCCGGGCGGTAAACGACACCCACTTGAGCGGCAAAGGGGTAGCACTATAATAGGTGTACAGATTGCTTACTTCGGTGCTGCTCAATGCCCGGCCATAGGCGATGACGTCGTCGAAGTTTCCGGTATACACGCCGCCTGCAACGCAATCGTTCCTTCCCAGGCCGATGAGCGTAGGGGCCGTCCGGGCGGTGGTCGCGGTCCCCGTAGTAGTCGCCACCTGGACCCCATCCACATACAGCGTGATAACACCGGCGGCTTCCTGGCGGGTCCCGGTCACAAAATGCCAGTTGCCGTCGTTGTAGCTGCCGGGTGAGACGATGGTGATATCGGGGTTGCCGATACCCATGGCTACCTGGCCACCATTGATCAATGCCGTGCCAAAGTCCGACGCACCGCCGCAGACCTCCGCGTCGACCATGGCAGAGCCGCCGTACCACTGGGCCGAGGTCGGCGCGGTCATCGTGGTCTGGAACCAATAAGCGATCGTAAAATCGTCCTTCATGGTGGTCACCAGTCCTTGCGGTAGCGTTCCGGTAGAGGTGCCCGCAGTGAAGGCGAGGGCGTTGTTGGTCGTCCCAAATCGATTCGTGGTGGCGGTGGTGGATGTAAGCGTGCCGTCGTACCCGTTGCCGCTGACATCAGTGGCCGTATTGTTGTTTAACGGATATTGGGCTACGGATCCGGCGGGCAATTGAGCGATCAGCATCATAGGGCTGACAAATAGATAGATCACAAGCATCGTTGTCCTGGTCATGAGGCGAGAGTTTTGCAGATGATAGGAGCCCGGCGCTCTAATGGCAGCCGGCTGCGAAGGAAGTAGTGGGTGGTATGAAGGTAATGGAAAAATCCCGCATAATGTGCAGGATTTTTCGGTATGGAAAGGCATTGGGAGTTATTTATGTTGCCGGAACAGCCATTCCATCATCAACGGATCGCTGTAGGCACCCAGCCAGGAAAAATGGCCGACTTCGGGATATTGGGTGAACCCCGGGTGTGCGCCGGCATGGGTGAGGGCTTCCAGCATGGCGAGGCCGTTCAGGGGATTGACGGCGGGGTCCTCGGCGCCGAGATAGATCCACATCGGAATATGGGCGATCGACGCCGCTTTTGTAGTGTCGCCGGCGCCACAGACGGGAACCGCCGCGGCGAAGAGATGAGGATATCTCTCAAGCGCATCGTAGGTACCATAGCCACCCATCGACAGACCAGTAATATAGATGCGATTGGTATCTACGGGCATCTTCGTCTCGAGCTCGCGGATCAGGTCGATCAGCAGGTGCATCGACTTGCTCGGCTCCGCGTTGAGCGTCATCCGCGTCCTTTCCGTGTTGGCGGTCAGGCTGCTCCATTGCTGGTGTTCGGGGCATTGGGGCGCAATAACGAGCGCGGGGTGTGCGAGCATATTCTGGTCGGTGGCAAAATTCATCACGCCCCATTTCAACTGCGCATCGTTGTCGCTGCCGCGTTCTCCGGACCCATGCAGAAAGATCACGAGGGGGTATTTTCTCATCTTGTTTGCATCGGGGAATAGCATGCGATACTGGAGCGTGTCGCCGTTCTCGATATATCTTTCGCGGCTGAAACGCGAGGGCTGTGCCTGCGTCAGGCCGGCCGCCATGAGGCACAGGATGAAGATGAGGGATGTTTTCATGATCAAAACTTTATCGTTAATTTCTGAGAGACGAGCGTGCCGTCCTTATAATATTCAAAGAACCATTGGTCGTTGTTTTTGTAGACGATCCCCCTGGTGCTGCCGTCGCCGGTATCCGCCAGGAAGCAATCCTGCAAGGAAGTCTTCAGCAGCGTCATCACTTTTTTGGGCGTGGCATCCACCAATTGGTAGCCGTTCGCGATGGGTTGGGCGTATAATAGCTCCCGGGCCGAGGTTGCCGTGGCGGTGGCTGCGGCCGGTGTCGTCGCAGGTGTGGTGGCCGGCGTCATAGTCGGGGGTGTGGTTGCCGGCGTGGTGGCGGGTGCGGCTTGTTGCGCTGCTCCGGAATTTGTGCTGTCGTATTTGTAGGGCAGCGCCTTTAACGTGGTAAATGCATTGTTCATGGCTTCGTTGTAGGCTGTTCCGAAGTCCTTTTCCCAGCTTCGGCCTTCTTTACCTTTGAAGATGATGTTGCCATAGCAGTCCTTTAAGGTCAGGGTAAGGTTCGTCGTAAAGAGCGCCTTTCTTTGCGTGAAGTCGGCCGTTAAGGCCGCGCATCTGTTAGCCGCTACCGCTGGCGGCATGTCCCCGTTAGTCCAACAGACGGTAAAACCTTTTTGTTCCAACAGGGTTTTTGCGGTGCTGTTCAATAGGTATTCGTTAGCCGACGACAGAAATTCGAACTTTTGGGGCAAGAGAACATATTTGTAGTTGTTGATGGTGTTTTGTGCATAACCAGCCACCATTATCAAGGTAAAAACAACCGATGTACCTATTTTTCTAAGATTCATTGTGTTCTGCATGGTTCTAAGTTAAAGGATTCAATCGTTTGCACAAAATGGGCTCGCGGTTTTTATTATCTTCCGGACATGAAAAAGACGGCTGCTTCGGTCCTGATAGTGTTTATCCATTTGGCCACCCAGGCCCAATACCTTTCTCTGCAAAAAGGCTGGAAATTTAAAACGGGAGATTCCCCGGACTGGTCGGCACCCGCGCTGGATGACCGGGATTGGGTGGCTATCGATGTCACCCATCAATGGGAGCGCCAGGGATATCCCAACTATGACGGGTTTGCGTGGTACCGCTTAAAAACTATCATCCCGTCCTCGCTGCGGAACGGGTCCTATTTTAAAGACTCTATCCGGCTCGATCTTGGCTACATCGATGATGGCGGCGAAGTCTATCTCAATGGCAAGCTGGAATATAAGAACTGGACATCCGGAGACATCAGGCGCGGGCTTTATGGCCCGGGAATCGTCACTATCGCCACGAATGACCCTGCCTTGCTGTGGGACCAGTCCAATGTGATTGCGGTCCGCATCTTCGACAGCGGAGGTGATGGGGGTATCTATGGGCCCGATGTTTCGTTGCGCATGGCGAGTCCGATGGACAACGTGGTGATCGATGCCGACGAACCTTTTGTGCTCCACGGAAGCGATAGCCTTTCGAAAAGGGTCGTCGTGCGAACGAGCAATGGCCGGTATCATTATAATGGCAGGTTGCAGGTGAAGGTGGTCGATCCGGCCAGCGGAGCGGTGATCTTTCGCCGGGAGCAACCGGCGGTCTTTACCGATAAGCAGCCGATGGTAGTGAATCCCGGCTTTCGGTTTCCGGCAAAAAAGTCTTATGAGGTCTCCTTTACCTATAACGATATTCGATCCGGTTCGGCTCTTGTGGTAAAACAGGGCACGCCCTATATCCTGACGCCGCCGGTGTCGCCGAAGCCAAGGCTCAATTCAGCGGCAATCTATGGCGCACGCCCCGGCCGGCCTTTTCTTTATAAGATACCTGCGACGGGTATGGGTCCCCTGACCTATGAAGCCTCCGGTCTTCCGGCTGGTCTTACGCTGGACCGATCTACCGGCATCATCACCGGACAGACCGATCAGGCCGGCGACTATCACGTGCAGTTTACCGTGACCAATAAGCTTGGCAGCGCCTCGAGGGCTTTTACTATCCGCATAGGCTCCCTGATCGGGCTGACACCGGTGCTGGGCTGGAACAGCTGGAATGCCTGGGGACTCAGCGTGGATGACAAGAAGGTGAGGGTCTCGGCCAGAGAGATGGCGGATCAGCTTAGCGCACACGGATGGGCCTATATCAATATCGACGATGGCTGGGAAGCGCCGAATCGCGGTGCCGACGGGCAGATCCACACCAACAACAAATTCCCCGATCTCAAGGCGACGGCCGACTATGTACACAGTCTTGGACTGAAGTTCGGTATCTACTCTTCCCCCGGCCCCACTACCTGCGGTGGCTATCTCGGAAGCTGGCAGCATGAGCTGCAGGATGCGCGGTCCTATGGTAACTGGGGTATCGACTATCTGAAATATGACCTTTGTTCTTACCGCAATCTTCCCGGTTTCGAACCGAGTCTCGACGCTTTGCAAAAGCCTTATATCGTGATGCGCGCCGCCCTCGATAGTGTTCCGAGGGATATCATCTTTAGTTTTTGCCAGTATGGGATGGGCGACGTGTGGACCTGGGGGGCGAGAGTGGGCGGCAATAGCTGGCGAACCACGGGAGATATCAACGACAGCTGGGAAAGCATGAGCGATATTGGGTTTAACCAGGATAAGATGGCGCCGTTCGCGGAACCAGGTCATTTCAACGACCCCGATATGCTCGTCGTTGGCCGCGTCGGCTGGGGTTCCAACCAACACGACACCCATCTTACACCGGATGAGCAGTATACACATATCAGCTTGTGGTGTCTTTTGTCCGCACCGCTGCTGATCGGCTGCGATCTTGGACATCTGGATAATTTTACGTTGAGCTTACTGACCAATGATGAGGTATTGGCAGTCGACCAGGATTCGTTGGGCATTTCGGCGCGTCGGGTTTTAAAGACCGATAGCTTCGAGGTCTGGGAAAAAAAGCTGGCCGATGGCGGGGTCGCGGTGGGGTTGTTCAACACGACTTCACGGTATTTGGGTATTCCGCTTGACCGCGGTCAGCTGGGCCTGACGGGGTATGACCGGATACGAGATCTGTGGCGACAGAAAATTGTGGACCCGAAAGACCTGTCCGGGAAGATACCGCCGCATGGGGTGCGCCTGCTGAAGTTTTCGTATATTAGGTCATGAAAAAAGTAACCGGAATTGGCGGCATTTTCTTCAAATGCCAGGACCCAGAGAAGGCGAAGGAGTGGTATAAGGCCCATCTTGGTTTTAACATCGACCCCTACGGCGCAAAATTCGATTGGCGCGAAGAAGAAGACCCGTCAAAGAAAGGCTATACGTTGTGGACGCCTTTTTCCAGCAAAACGAAATATTTCGAGCCCTCGTCGCAAGACTTTATGATCAACTACCGCGTCGAAAACCTCGAAGCGCTCGTAGAAGAGCTAAAAAAAGAGGGGGTAACGGTGTTAGATAAAATAGAAACATACGAATACGGCAAGTTCGTTCATATCCTGGACGGGGAAGGCAATAAGATCGAATTATGGGAACCTCACGATCACGAGTAAAAAAGACACAGCTTGTTCCTGTGGCCCCCAGTGGGCGGCGTGAGGCTGGTTCTATCGAGATGATCTTCGAGATCGTCAAGCAGATTCCCCCTGGCAGGGTGACGACGTATGGGGCGATCGCAAAGGTGCTGGATCTGCCCAATGCGCGGATGGTGGGCCATGCGATGCGCGATGTTCCTGCCAAAGGACAGCCCGTGCCGGCTCAGCGGGTGGTGACGGCCTCGGGGAAGCTGTCGCATGATACTAATGGTGCCCGCCGCCAGCTGTTGTTGCGAGAGGGAGTGGTGTTGAAGGGGGATAAGATCGTCGATTTCTCCAAACTTTATTGGGACCCGGCGACTGAGCTGTAAGATCAGTAAGTTCCGCCCGCGCCGGCACCGCCGCCTGAGCCGCCGCCGAAATGGCCGGGCTGATCTATGGGTGTGGAGGGGATAGTCTTGAACGTCTCGGCGAGGATCAGGCCTTCTACGGGCAGGTTTTGCAGGAGATGGGGTTCATCGGGCGCGGCCGAGGTGAAGCCGTTCCTCGGAATGCGCAGATAGCGGATGAGTGCCCAGGCTCCTATGAGCAGGAAGGTCCCGGCGATGATCATCGCCAGCTCCGCCGGCAACACATGATAATAATACCGGACAGTAAAGACGGTTGCTGCAACCAGCGCCAGCCCCATCCATAGTAGTATGACATCTTTGCGGCGGATGCCCCATGTGATATAGATTATCGGCAGGAGGCAGGTACAGGTCCACCAAAGCCAGCCCAGCGCGACAGGCGCTGACTCGCCGTGTAAAGATGCGTTGACCTGCTGCACGACATAGTAGTTCACCGAAAGATAAAAGCTTAGCAATGCGGCCGCCCGTAATAATGTAAGACCGGGGCGATAGTGCCGCAGGGATTCCCTTACGGATAAGCGGGTGAAGATCAAATAGGCGACGACGGAGACGGTCATGAAGACAAAGGGGATCAGCGCGGTGCTGACCTTTCCGGTGTTGGTAAGGAGGTGAAAGATCAGGCTTATGAAGGCGCCATAGGCAACGATGGCCATGAGCCGGTCTGCATACCGCAGCATGCCCACAACGGCCAGGACCAGGACGAGCTCGCATGCATGGGTAACCGACATATCGGGTGCTAGAAACGCGGCGCCGACGAAAATCAGGATTCCTGCCATCCACAGGAGGGCGTCATCTATCCCAGCGCGATACAGTTGATAACGATATATAGGAGACAATACCCCAGAAGATTCCCAGACCAGGTGGTCGGATGCTGCGTCGTATGCTGGCTGGTGCCGGGTGGGTCGGCCTTGCGTGGGGCGGGACGTTTGAGCGCCTCGCATGGATCGGGGCGTCTTGGTGATCCGGGGGGCGGGCGGCGATCGGCGGTGCGGTTCGTCAAGCATGTGCTTACGAAGGATTTTATTTCGGAGGGGGTCGCGATCTCCGACGTGAATCGGGATGGGAAGCCCGATATCCTGGCGGGGGCGTATTGGTTTGAGGCGCCTAATTGGACGCGGCATGCGCTGGCGCCGCCGAAACACTATGATCCCTCCACGCAGTTCAGCAATTCGTTTTTGGATTTTAGCCTGGATGTGAACCAGGATGGGTGGCCTGATCTGGTGCGCATCAGTCTCCCTGGGGAAGAGGCGGTGTGGTATGAGAATCCGGGGGCTGGCCCGGGCGGCGGGCCAAATGCAGGGCCGAGCACGGCTGGGGCGAGTGGGTACTGGCGGATGCATCCCTTGTTGAACAATGCGGGTAACGAGTCGCCGGCGATGGTCGATGTGAATGGCGATGGGCGTCCCGATCTCCTGTGCAACGATCCCATAGCGAAAGAGATGATCTGGCTGCAGCCGCCGACGGCAAAGGGGGATACTACCTGGACGCGGCATGTCATCGCCAGGGGCGATATCGGGACGGGCCGGTATACGCATGGGCTCGGGCTGATCGACATAAATGGGGACGGACGTAAGGATGTGGTGATCACCAAAGGATGGTGGGAATGTCCTGCCGATCCGACGGCGGAGAACTGGACCTTTCATCCGGCTGATCTGGGAGAAGACTGTTCGCAGATCTATGCGCTGGATGTGAAAGGCGACGGTCGACAAGAACTGGTGAGCGCTTCGGCGCATCGCTATGGCATCTGGTGGCACGAGCATACGGACACGGGATGGGCGCACCATTTGATCTTTGACAAAGTCTCGGAGACCCACGCCATGGCGCTCGCGGATGTCAACGGCGATGGCTATCCGGACCTTGTTACGGGGAAGCGGTATTATGCGCACAATGGTGAAGACCCCGGGGCGCATGAGCCATCCTTATTGTATTGGTTCGAATTCAAGCCCGGCGCGAAGCCGCAGTGGATACCGCATCCGATCGATGATGATTCGGGGGTGGGTTTACAGGTGTTGGTGCAGGATCTCAATGGAGACGGGTTGAAGGATATCATTGTGTCCAATAAGAAGGGGGTGTTCTTTTTTGAGGCGGTGAAAGGCCGCTGATCCGATGCCGGGCGATCCGGCATTTTGCTTTATCCACAACCGTGAGGAACTTCTTTGCAGCGGTGCGAAAAAGTCTAAATAATTTTAAGGACTTACAAACCTTAAACGATAGATCATGCCAGTAATCTCGATTGCCATCCAGAAAGGTGGGTCTGGAAAGACCACTACCGCACTCAATTTGGGTGCAGCCTTATCCCATCAAGGAAAAAAGGTCTTATTGATCGACGCCGATCCGCAGGCGAATCTTTCCCAGTCGCTCGGGATCGAAGAGGAGCCTCGCTATAACCTGTACTCTGAATTAAAGAAGGAGATCCTGCAGGAAGGCGGCAGGCTGTTAGACGCGGTGGTCCCTACACCCGCTGGTCTGGATGTGGTCCCCGCCTCGATCGATCTGGCGATCGTCGAGCTCGAGATGGCCGGTCTCATGGGCCGGGAATACCTGATCAGCGATCTGTTGAAGCCCATCACGAATCGATATGATTACATCTTTATAGATTGTCCGCACTCCATAAGCCTGCTCACCGTGAATGCGCTGGTGGCCAGCGATTATGTGATGCTCCCGCTACCCGGCGAGTTCCTGCCGCTGAAGGGCGTCTATGGATTCATGCGGCAGTTCGACATGATCCGCAAGAAGCTCAATCCCACGCTGGAGCTGATGGGAATGGTGATGACGAAATATGACGAGCGGAAGCAAATGAATGTCGGTGTAAAAAGACAGCTGGAAGACAAATTCCAGGACAAGGTATTCCATACGGTGATCCGCACCAATATCCAACTCGCCAAGGCGCAGGAAGCAGGCAAGGATATCTTCAGCTATGACCGTAGCTCGAATGGCGCCAAGGATTACCGGCAGCTCGCCGCAGAATTTATGCAGCGGTCCGCTATCGAGGCTGCGGAGCTCGAGCAGGAGATGGAAGCTGCTGTAGCTTGAGACTGTGGGCCTTCGGTTGAAACCGGCGGTCCCGCGTATACTACTAATGACCCCTCGCTTTGCGAGGGGTTTGTTTATTTATGCGTCACCGGATCACCAGGCTCAGGAGGGATACGGCGATGTCGATGAGGATAGCCAGGAAGAAGAAGGGGATCGTATATTTCGTGGGCAGGGCCGCCAAATTTGTAACGACCACCATCGCCAAGGCGACCAACGCGCCCATGATGAGTCCAAAAGAGCCGCCGTTGATCATGATGATGTACATGGTCAGCGGGAAGATCCCGGAGGACATCGACATGACGGAGATACCGACCCAGCCGATATGACGTGTTTCGTCTTCGGCGGCGGCCCAGGAAAAGAAACGGGAGATCATCGAGGGGTTCGGATTCGAGGTACTGTAGGGAAAGATCGTGCTTGCCATAACGGATCGATTTTGTACCACAAACTTCGGATACCGCCGGCCGGCAGGAGATGATGTAGATCAAGCCACTACCTGATCTACATCAGGTGGCGGCTCCTATTGACGTGTGCCGCCATAGATGAAGGGCTTCGAGGCCTGGAGTCCGCTATTGCCTACGGCAAACTGCCATTTCTGGACGCCGGTGTTGGCATCGAAGGCATAAAAATAGTGGGTGCCACCACCGCCGCAATAAACGATGGTGCTGGAACCGGCGTTGAGCGCATAAAGATTATTGTCATCGCAGGTGATGTAGACCAGGCTGTCCGCCACCGCTGGATCGGAGCCTATCCCTACGGCGGTGAGGGCCGTCCATTTTAGCGCGCCGGTGGTAGCGTCTACGGCATACAGGCTGCCGGCCAGGGAGAAATTGGAGATATTGTACCAGCCGCCGATGTACAGGATGCCATTGGCGACCGTCGGAGGAGACTCGATGGATGAAAATGCGTAGAAATTATTGTCCCCACTTCCGAAGTAGACGACGCCCCGCCTAGTTAGCCGGGGAGATGCTTTTCCCGGTGATCACACAGATCGCTCTTAGCGCGCTGAGATCGGTGAAGGGCGTCACGCTTATCGTAATGGTGTCGCCGGAGCCCATCGAAACCACTACCAGGCCCAGGCAAAGGTGGTGCTGTCGCCTTTCAAAAGGCTGAGGCTGTCGAGGACCTTAATTGTCGATTTCGGCTTAGTAGACCCGGCAGCATCTTTTTGGCAAGACGGGGTGAAAATGGAGATAAAGAGAATGAAGGTAAGTAAAGGGAATAAAGGTCTCATTTGGTGTAAGGTTTGCGGCCGTCAAAATACAAAGAAATTTCCAGTTCTGCCAGCGTCATTGTTTTATGGGGAGACAAACGCTGAATACGGCCCCTTTGTCCGGGGCGGCGGCGGCGCTGATCGTGCCGCCATGTCTTTCGACTATCTTTTTACACAGGGAAAGTCCGAGACCGGTCCCTTCGAACTGGTCTTTGGTATTCAGCCTTGTAAAGGTGTTAAAGATACTTTCCGCATGGGTCTGCGGAAAGCCAATGCCGTTATCCGTTACATCGATCTTCACCAGGGGGGAACCTTTGGTGGACATCGTTCTTGCCGTGATGCTGATCTGCGGCGACACCTCGTTTCTGACGAACTTCAGGGAGTTGTTCAGGAGGTTGTAAAATAGCTGGTGGATGAGCAGGGGGGCGCCTTCGATCACCGGAAGTCCGCTGTACCGGATGCTGGCCTTACGCTCCTGGATCTTTATTTCCAGGTCGGATTCGATTTGCTGCAAGACCAGGTTAAGATCGATCTCCCGGATATCCTTATCGATGCCGGTCATCGTGGAGTAACGCAGTATGCCTTCTATCATATCGTACATCCGCTCGGACGCATTGTCGATCTTCTTAATGAAGAGACGGCCGGTGCCCGAAAGGCTCGAGGTCTCGTCTTCGAGCAGCCTGTTCGCAAACGTCCTTATCTTCCGTACGGGTTCTTTGAGGTCATGCGATGCCACGTGCGCAAACTGGAGCAGGTCTTCGTTGGAGCGTTGCAGTTCCCTGGTGCGTTCCGTCACCACTTTTTCCAACTTGCTCTCCACGGTCTTTTGCCATTCGATGTTTGTCAACGCCCCTACCCACTTTCGGATGGTACCGTCCTGGCCATAGATCGGATTACCCAGGACATAGAACCATTGATAGCTGGCGTCCGCTTTTTTCAACTGAAACTCACGCACTAGGGGTGTGCCCGTCTGCAGGCTGTTGAGCCATGCGTTGTACAGGCCTTTGCGATGATCGGCATGAACATAGCCAACCCAGCCATCGCCACAGGAGGTCTCCGGTGAGCCCCCTGTATATTCGTACCACCCGCGGTTAAAGAAGTCACAGTAACCATTGGGATGCGAAGTCCAGATAAGCTGCGGCATCGATTCGGTGAGCGTGCGAAACTGTTCTTCGCTTTGTTTCAACGCATCTTCGACGTGTTTCAGATCCGAGATGTCCCGCGTGGTACCGGCAATCAACTCCACCTCGCCGCGCTCATTAAATATAGGGGCGAAGATATAATCGTAGACGCGTTCACCCAGGGTGGCGTGCGGAAAGGACACTTCACCGCGGATGGATCTTTTTGTAGCGGCCACCTCGTCGATCTCGTTTTCATGCATTTCGGCATGCCAGGGTTCATAGCCCAGCTCGAGCAACCCCTGTCCTATAGACTGCTCCAGGGTCCGGCCCCACATCGCCAACAGCGCCTTATTCGCATATACGAATTTATAGTCGAGATTGATCACATATACCAGGTCAGGGGTGCTTCCGGTAATGGCATCATAGAGCCGGCGTTGCACTTCCATCTTGTCGAGCGCAATGCCAGCCGCTTCCTTTGCAACAAAGCTGATCAGCACACCGCAGGTCCCGCCGGTGCCATCGCTTACCGGTTGAAGATCGCAGGTATCGAATGCTTCTTCCAGGAAAGGGATCATGCCTTTTATGGCAGGCATGGCCTTGTCCGTTGCAAAGACCTGGTCAACAAGGGATGCAATAACCGGCCAGGTATCGGCCAGCAGTGTTTGCGCAAGGACTCCTTCGTTAAAAAGCTTGTCTGAATACCGGGTGAGCAGGCGTGAAAACCTATCGTTGTAGTATACATGCGATTCGTGTCCCCAAAACAAAAGGCAGGGTAACGGTAATCTGGCTATCACCGAGCGTACCGTTTGTAGTCCGCTGATGCGGCTGTTCGAAGTTCTTTCAGAGAGTTGCTGGCCCACGATATGTAACAATGAAATACACAGCAAGGTATCGCTTTGCAGAGAGACTGTCATGGGGTATTTTTTCCCCATCCAACAACGAGCTGGATAGCCAGGTCTATTCTGTTCGCAAAGAGTTCACAGGATTGGCGAGAGCGGTTTTGACTGCCTGGAAACTGATGGTTGCCACCGTAATCACCAGGGCGGCCAGGGCGGCGAAAATAAAGACCCAGGGGCCAATGCCGATACGATAATCGTATTTGTCCAACCAGTCCTGTGAAAAGTAGAGTGCAATGGGGCTAGCGATCGCACAACTGATGAGGACCAGGACGATGAAATCGCCGGTAAGGAGAAGCCAGATCTGTGGGACGGAAGCGCCTAAGACCTTTCGGATGCCCACTTCTTTGTTTCGTTGTTCCGCCATATATGCGGCGAGTCCAAACAAACCGAGGCAAGAGATAAAAATGGCCAGGATGGCAAAGACGGCCGCGAGCCTGCCAACCAACATCTCCGCGTTGAATTTTGCGGCGTAGTTGGCGTCTTCGAATTGATAATCGAAGGGATAGGAAGGATTGTATTTATTGAAAATGGGCGTCAGCCGGGCAATCGCGTCCTCCGTGGTGATATGCGGCGATAGCCGGTAGGTGATAATGCTTTGAGGGGCGGGGTCGTAATCATATACGAACATGGTGGGGTCCGCGGGATCGAAGGGGGACTGCATCAAGGCGTCCTTGGCCACGCCGATGATGGTGCGGGTGGTATCGTATCGAAGGGTTTGTCCCAGCGGCTGTTTTACTCCGAGCCGTTTTACCGCTGCTTCATTGAGGATCACCGTTGCCTTATCCGAGACACCGTCAAAGTCCTTGCCGGCGGCGATCTTCATGCCCATCGTTTTGAAATAATCGCGGTTGACCCAAATTACGCCGAGTGACATCCGGTCGCCGGCTTTTTTACCCGGCCAGTCCGGGATATCGTCGTGTAAATATACCGCCGTTGCCGGCGCCGAGGACATCGTAACAGATGACGCGATACCCGTGTTCAACAGCTCGTTCTTCAGCGCCTGATAATTGTGCACCAGGTCCTCGCTGCCTCCCGTTGCCATGAGGCGGCTGAGGTCATAGCCTGTGGCTCTGTTCCGCGCATATTGAATTTGCCGGTAAACGATCAGGGTGCTGATGATCAAGGCGACAGAGCAGCTGAACTGTAATACGACCAGGCCTTTGCGGGACAGGCTGGCGACTTTGCCGGTGTGTATCGAGCCCTTGAGCACTTTTACGGGGTTGAAGGAAGAGAGGTAGAACGCAGGCCGGCTGCCCGCGGCCAGGGCGGTGATCAACACAGCGCCTGCGATCACCAACCAAAACCGGCCGTTTGAAAAGGGAATGCTGATGCGGCCGCCGGTGAGGTTGTTGAAAGCGGGTAAAGCAAGCGCAGCCATCAGCAGCGCGATGCAAAATGCGACAAAAACCAGCGCGGTCGATTCCGCCAGGAACTGGATGACCAGGTCTTTACGTTCCGAGCCGATGGCCTTGCGGACACCGACTTCCCGTGCGCGTTTTTCCGATCGGGCCGTAGTGAGATTTATGAAATTTATACAGGCGATAGCCAGGACCAATAGCCCGACGATGCCAAACAACCGGACATAGTCGACGAATCCGCCGGCCTCATGACCATTTTTATAGTCGGTATACAGCCGCCAGTGCGCCAGGGGCTGAAGAATGATCTCCGTGTTCTTTGCATTGGCGTCATTCGCGCTTTTCTCGATGTCTTTTAGCTTTGCGGCCATTTGTGCATACGACACTCCGGGCTTAAGCTTTACGTACTGTTGGAAAGCGTTCCCGTTTCCAAATGACAGCGTCCGCATATACTTTACCCATGGTGTCGAGAGCTCGTAGTAGCTAAAGGGGACCAGGTAATGAAACTGGAAAGAGGAATTCGCCGGCAGGTCTTCGAGGACGCCAGTGACCTTGAGATCATGCTGGTTGTCGAAGCGAACCGTTTTATTCATGGGATCCTCGTTGCCGAAGAGGGCTTTGGCCGTCGACGCGGAAAGGACAATCGAATAGGGATCGCTGAGAACGGTGCCGGCATTTCCCCGGAGAAGCGGGAATTGAAAAAGCTTTAAAAAATCTTTTTGAACCTGGCCGCCATCGATGTATAGTTTTTTGTTGCCGACCTTGAGGCCATGGTTGTTGAAATAATCGGTCTCCGAGGCGTATTCTACTTCGGGGAACTCCGTCCGGAGCACATCAGCGAGCTTTGAGGGAGTGCTGGTACTGGTTTCGACATTGCCGTCCATGCTATAGTTGCTCTTGACCTGGTAGATGCGCTGGTAATCCGGGAGGAAGCGATTGTAGGAATATTGATCGTATACCCAAAGCCCGATGAGCAGGGTGACGGCCATCCCGGTGGCCAGGCCCATGATATTGAGAATGCTGTACCATTTGCTTCTGACCATGTTGCGCCAGGCGGTTTTGAAATAGTTGAGCAGCATGCGATTTTTTTCATTTTTTGCAGCCAAAGGAATGCCCGTTTTGCTTTTCGCTAGGGATCAAGGGTTTGCACTAAGGGAGTGTGTGTTCAATTGTTCGGTTTTGATACGGCGGCTGTCCCCGGATGGGCATTTAGCAGCTGGATCGCCTTTGCGATCTGGGCACGGCCGGGGGATTCGATGCCATACCAGCCGTGGTAACCTTTTTCGCGGCAGAGATCGAGCATGTGGATAGAGCCCTCGTCGGTGGGCTGATTGCGGTAAGACATGCCTTTTGCGAAAGGCAGGGTTTTTGCGAGATAGCCGACATTGTCGAAATCGGCGGCAGGCTGGCGCCAATCCGGATAGGTGCCGAAGTGGGGATCGCGGACTTTTTTCATGAGGTCTACCATCCAGGCCGCGTCATTTGACACACCGCCGTGGTTTTCGATGAGGATGTCGATGCCGGCGGGTTTTGCATATTCCAGGAGCATATGGTACGACTCGACGGCCCACCCCAGGGCTTCGTTTTTGTCGACATTCTGTGGTCCGCGGCAATTGGTGCGGATCGCATGACAGCCGAGATATTGTGCGATGTCCACCCACTTGCGATGGAAGACGGCGAATTCCCTTCGGCCTTCTTTTGTAGGGGCACAGCCGTCGCCTTCGTCGTCGACCATAATGAGTACGATGTCGATGCGATGCGCCACAGCGTTCGCCTTGAGCTGTTTGAGATAGGCCTCGGTGGGCACTTCCAGCAAGGTGTTGACCAGCTCGATACCGTTCAGATTAAAATCTTCGCGGGTCAGCCGGGGGAAATCGAGGGTTTTCCATTTGCCCGCACGCCATTCTTCGATAAGGGACCATTGGGCAAGGGAGATATCATCTTTCATGGCTTCAAGTTACGGAAAAAAGCCCCCTGCGTCGCAGGAGGCTTTGCTGTATTTTGGTCCAATAGCTTATCGGGCTGCCGATGAACCATTCATCTGGGGAGTAAAGTCTTCCATCTTGGGTACGAAAACTATCTTGATAGTGTTCGTGGGTTGGGTGCCTTCCGTGGGCGGCTGTTGCAGCGATACATTGATCTTGGGTACACCGCCTTTAAGGAAGTGATCGGCTACGGCTACCATCCGGCCTTGTTTGAGGGCCCAGGCATGGTTGTGATGGCCAGGTCCATTGTATACCATCGAGGAGCCTTCCGAGTTGTAGTGGTGGTGAACCCTGTGGTGTACGGGAGCCGTACCGTTAGGCGTGTTCGAAGCGGTGCTGCCGGACGGGTTGTTACCACCGCCGGATGCCGAGCTGGAGCTGGTGGCCGCGTGATGTACGTGGTGGTGTACGATGTGTTTGGGCTCGGGCGCGGGTTCGTTATTCATCGCCATACCACTGTTGGCAATGGCGGAGTCGCCGGCGGCTACGAAGACGTTGACATTCGATTTGTTCGTGATGACCTGGGTGAGGCCGTCGAGCGCTTTTTTGCCGTTGGCTGAAACCATGGTAGAGTTCTTCTTAAACAGCTCGTCCTCATCCAGCCGTACATATACGGTGTTGTTGGTCTGCTCGACGTCGGCATTCGAGATACCTGCCTGCGTCAGGGCATTCTTTACGTCGTCGCTGACCTGGGACATCATACTTTGCTGCTGTTTGAAATAGTTCTGATAGTAATCCAGATTTTTTTGCTGTTCAGCATAGCTGCTGTTGCTCTTGTCCAGCTGGCCCTGCAAGCCGGTATTTTTGTTTTGCAGATCCTGGACATTGCTGTTGAGCGATGTCACCTGCTGTTGTAACTGGGCGCTGTCACTTTGTAACTTCGCCACGTCGGCCTGCGACGCCTTGTATTTCCTGCTCGATACGCATCCGGTAAGTAAGATAAGGGCGGTACCGGCAGTCAAAAAGGACATTTTAAGTTTTGTTTTCATGATCAAGCTTTTTTTTTAAACTGGTGTGTAGATTTTAAAATTCAGGTCAACACAAAAAATATTGTGCCAGGGGGGTCTACTTGATCTACAGGAGGGAGGAGGGTATGGATAGTATAGAAATTTCTGTGCCAAGATTTTATTCGGTGCGGAGATTCTTTACGGGGTTTTGAAGGGCGGCGCGGATAACCTGGAAGCTGATGGTCAGGAAAGCCAGCAGCAGCGCGGCGCCGCCGGAGGCGGCGAGAACCCAGGCATCGAGCGAGGTGCGGTAGGAAAAACGGGTGAGGTAGTTGTGCATGAAGAGCCACGCCAGGGGGGAGGCAATCACGATGGAGATGAGGATCAGGCGGGCGAAGTCCCGGGTGAGCAGCGAGACGATGCCGGTCACACTCGAGCCCAGCACCTTGCGGATGCCGATCTCGCGGGTCCGGTTCTCGGTGGTATAGGTGGCGAGACCCAACAATCCCATACAGGAAACGAAGATGGCGATCAATGTAAACGTATTGATCAATGTCGCCGTATTGCGGACCGAACGGAATTTTTCCGCATAGTCCTTATCGGCAAAACGCAGATCCGTGAGGAAGGCCGGGTTGTATTTTTTTACGATGGCTTCGACCCGCGCAACATTTTCGCCGAAGGGGCGGCTTCGGCTGATCCGCATGGCAATGAATCCGGGGCTGGTGGCGCCTTTAATGAGGACAGGCTGAGGGGTTTCGTCGGCACCGCCGACGATCATGTCCTTGATGACACCCACGATCTTCCAATGTTCCTGTTCATCGAGAATGATCTGGCCAATAGGATCTTTGAAGCCCAGGTATTTGGCGCTGGTCTCGTTGATGACACAGGAAAGCGTGTCGCCGGGATAATTTTGAAGATCGATATCCCTGCCGGCGAGGAGTGTGAGGCCGTTCGTCTGGACAAAATTCCCATTCTCCATAAACAGGACAAACCCGGGGTTGACATTGGGGTCCATGCCCGCCCATTTCAAGCCCGATTCAACGCCGCCATTGTTGGTGACCGTGGCATTGGATTCGGTGAATGATTCGACTGCGCCGCTGGCGATCAGCTCGTTTTTGAGGGCGGTATTGTTCCGTTGAAGGTCGGCGGTAAGCTCGTGATAGACAAGGTTGTCCTTGACATACCCGATCTCGCGGCCGAGCTCGTGGTGGATCTGTTTTTGGTAGACGACGGTGAAATTGATCAGGAAGATCGAGCAAACGAACTGCACGACGACCAGGACCTTTCTTGGCGTTATCAGGGCATTGCCGTTGTTCAAGATGCCTTTGAGAACTTTTATCGGGCGGAAAGAGGATAAATAAAAGGCCGGATAGCTGCCCGCCAACACGCCGGTGACCAACACGAAGGCCAATGCGGCGATCCAGAACAGCGGGGCATGCCAGGGTATGGCTAACCTTACCCCGGTGAGGGTATCGAAATAGGGAATGGACAAATTCACCAATGCCAATGCAATGATGCCGGCCAACGTGGCCATCAGGATGGACTCGCCGATGAATTGTAAGATGAGGGAGCCTTTCAGCGCGCCGACCACCTTGCGGATGCCGACTTCGCGTGCGCGTTTCTCGCTTCTGGCGGTGCTCAGGTTCATGAAATTGATACAGGCTATCAAGAGGATGATGATACCCAGGCCGCCCAGCATCCGGAGGTTATCTATGTTTCCTCCTGCCGGCTGGCCATTCTCGAACCGGCCTTCCAGATAGAGCTTAGTGAGCGGATAAAGAAAGGTGGTTTGCTGGGCCAGTACAGGATGTTTCTCCTGGTACTCCTCCAGTCCGACATGGGCGATCTTTTTATCGAGCGCCGCGACATTGGTACCGGGCGCCAGTTCGACCCAGGTAGCGGTACCCTGTACATTCCAGGCGCCCGGATCACGCAACCAGGACCAGGACAGGAGGTACTCGAAATTGAACTGCGTATTGGTGGGAAGATCTTTTAGCACACCGGTAACTGTGAAGGTCTGGCCTTCCGGCGTGGTGATGATCTTCCCCATGGCATCCTGGGTACCGAAGAGTTTTGCCGCCAGTTTTTGCGTGATAACGACGTCGTTAGGATCTTTTAGCGCCGTCGAGGCGTCGCCCGCTACCAGCGGAAAGCTGAACATGGATAAAAACACCGGATCGGTGATGTTTCCATATGCGGGGATCTTTTTATCCTGATAGCGAAGCAATTGGGAGTTGAATTGCATCCTCGCCACATTTTTGATCTCGGGGTAGCGTTTCAGGGCCGCCGCCAGCGGTATGGCGGTGGAATTGTCGACGGACATCTCCCCGTTCTGTATCTGCTTGTGAAAGGCCTGGTAGAGCTGCGTCTTTTTTTCGTGGAATTGATCGATGCTTAACCCATGGAGGATATTGAGGGCGAGCAGGATCGCGGCGGCCATGCCGAGGGCCAATCCGGTGATATTGATCGTAGCATGGAGCTTATTCTTGACCAGGTTGCGGATGGCGATCTTCCAGTAGTTTTTAAGCATATGGGTCTTAGTTGGTCTTTGTTAAGAGCCAGAAAGATGCCAGATTGACAATTATGTGAAAATGAAACCGGTAGAGACTTTTTTTCTCTTTTAACTGACCGGTTTCGATACACTTACCGCCTGGAATTGTTTCAACTTATTTAGGCACGATATAGAGCGGGCGTATGTTGCCAAAAATATGGCTTATCGCTTCGGGCGCCAGCTGGCACTGAAGGTCCTTGCACGTACTATGGCAGGAGAAGCAAGAATTGGTTGTCGCCTGGAAATAGGTCTCCATGGTGCTATTGGCCAGGGCGCTGGTACCGATGGAGACGCCCGCGGCGGTATCCCTCGTGGCGCTATCCAAATGGTAAACGATCCCGTTGGGCGCCGCTCCGCCGCTGGTCCAGGTGGCACCGATGAGGTGATAGTTTTTCCGGACGTCGTTGCCGGGGATCTTGTTGATCACGGAATTGTTGATGTAGATGATCTCGGCATTCGACTGCGCGTCCGTGGTATCCTGTGCATTGGGTTTCTGGCCATAAATCGTGCCGAATGGGAATTCCCTGAGCGTGTTGCTGGGGCTGATCGTGTAGGGATAGACTCTTTGTAAGGTGTCGTACCCGAGGGAGTCCTTGATATGACTGATGTTAAAGGGTGCGCCGCCGCGGGCTGAAAAGAGCCAATCGGCAGAAGAATTCATGATGACGGTTTTGCTATTTTTCGTACTGTCCTCGTACCGATAAGTGGAATCGGGGGTATTGTGGATGTGTTCGAAGGTCGCCCAGATCATCTCGGGGTGGTGGGCGGCGCTGCCAACGATATGGATGCCTACCAGCGCCAACTTTGTCAGTCGGCGGCCATTGGGAATCCGAAGAGTGTCGCCATAGAAAGTATATTTGGTGACCCATGCTTTTATGGTAATGTATTTATCGGCTCCGCCGGGCAGGCTATCCGCTTCGACCCAGGACGTTTTCAGCTCCATGGTGAGTGCATCGGGACGGACGGGTGCGGGGTAGCGAATGGAGGCGGCAAACCGAACGATCTCGTCCCGTTCTTTTGCGGTGGTGGGGAAGGTATCGTTAGTGATATGATCGACACTGACCATGGTACGATAGTAGGCGTACATGTCGTTGACGAAGGTGATATAATAGACGAGCGAGCGAGTTTGTGCCATGAGTGCGTCACCGGTGGCCTGGTCAAGGGCTGAGGTTACCGCGCTGCCGTCGTAAAAAAAGAATTTCATCCCGGCGGAGGTCCGAAAGGCGTGAACGATCTGTTCCGGGTGTGAGAAGCTGGTTGGTTTTATAATGGCCTTCCCATTTTGTATCCGCGGCTTTTCGGTGGGCGGATGGAACAGCACTTCATAGAGGTGTCCCTTATGGTCCGTGTATACCGGCAGCCGGTTTGGTCCGGTTTTATGCAATACGCTTACGGCCTCGAGAGGTTCGCCTGGATGATGCGCTTGCAGGTAATCCGTATCTCCGCGGGGTACTACGGTATAAAAGATGGGCGATTCCAGCACCCGCGGGCGCTCTTTGCCACCGGATGTATCGGGGGA
>Ga0134126_10003335_pt1 | contig 20137 bp, 15 predicted proteins | sample KB31752_FD_96881 | JGI IMG/M metagenome (GOLD analysis project Ga0134126, IMG submission 96881) | Terrestrial soil microbial communities with excess Nitrogen fertilizer from Kellogg Biological Station, Michigan, USA - KB3-175-2 | ecosystem: Environmental > Terrestrial > Soil > Unclassified ...
ATTATTTTGCAGCGATAGTTCACAATTTGGAAATCCTCCAAATACCAATGTCAGCGCCATTTCGCTCGCTCACCCCGGAACCTTACCCGTGATGAATGAAAAGGCTGTGGAACTTGCTATCAAACTTGGGTTGGCTTTTAATTGTGACATTATCCGCAATAATTATTTTGCCAGGAAAAATTATTTTTATCCTGATCTTCCAAAAGGCTACCAGGTAACCCAACATACGACGCCAATTTGTAAAAACGGGAAGATTCCTATTCGTATCAACGGCCAGGAAAGAAATATCCTTTTAAACAGAATTCATTTGGAAGAAGATGCCGGGAAAAGTATTCATGATGCAGATGAAAATTTCACTTGTATTGACTTAAACCGCGCCGGCGTTCCTTTGCTTGAAATCGTGTCTGAGCCTGACATGCATTCGTCTGAAGAAGCGTTTGCTTATGTAACAGAGATCCGCAAAATGGTTCGTCATTTAAATATTGGTGATGGCAATATGGAAGAAGGAAGCATGCGTTGCGATGCAAATATTTCCGTAAGATTAAAAGGAGAAAAAAAGCTGGGAACGAAAGTAGAAGTGAAAAATCTAAACTCGATTCGCAATGTAAAAAAAGCGATTGATTATGAAATAAACAGATTAGTTGGTTTACTGGAAAAAGGCGAAACAATCATGCAACAAACACGAAGTTTTGATGCATCTAACGGAATGACATTTTCATTGAGATCGAAAGAAGAAGCAAACGATTATCGTTATTTTCCAGAGCCTGACCTGGCGCCTTTTGTTGTAACAGAAGAACAAATTAATGCTATCAAATCTTCTTTGCCTGAGCTTCCAATTGCATTGGAAAAAAGATTGATGAACCAATATTCCATTTCGTCAGAAGCGGCAAAAATCATTGCAAATGACAAGGAAACTGCTTCATTTTTTGAACATATTGCTCAATTAACGAACCATTCAAAAGCAGCGGCAAACTGGATGATCGGCCCTGTAAAATCTTATCTGAACGAAAATAATAGTGACATTGAAAAATTGCCTGTAAGCCCAAAAAAACTTGCAGAATTGATACAAATTGTTGAAGAAGGAAAAGTAAGTTTTGGAATAGCAGCATCAAAAATATTTCCTTTATTAATTCAATCTTCTGATAAGGATGCATTGCAACTTGCAAAAGAACTTAACCTTTTGCAGGAAAAAAACGACGATGCATTACATTCGTGGATAGATGAAGTGTTGGCTGCGATGCCCGAGAAAGTTTCGGAATATAAAAAAGGAAAAAAGAATTTAACCGGGTTATTTGCCGGCGAAGTAAAAAAGAAAAGCAAGGGCAAAGCAGATATGCAGGCGGTAATGAAAATATTATCAAAAAAACTGAACCAATAATTTAATAATTCAATTATAACATGAAAAAAATTATTCTTTTTTTAAGTGTGCTTTTCATCTTTTCGTGTACTTCAAAACACAACAACGGTTTGTTTACCGTAAAGGGAGATTTAAAAAATGCACCTGATCAAAAAGTGTATCTGGAACAATTATTTTTTAATCAAACTCCACCGCAGATCTTAGATACGGCGGAAATGAAAAACGGGAAATTTGAAGTGAAGGCACATGCGGCAGAAGAAGGTTTGTACCGTTTAAAATTTGAAAAAAATGCAGGCTACATTTTTATCAATGATAAAGATGACATTGATTTTGCTGCAAATGCAAATGATTCTGTTTTAAACACAACAAAATTTAATACGCCTGAAAATGCTTCGCTTACTGCTTTCATTATGAAGCTGGATTCAATTCATACCAATCTTATTAATGAAGACCAGACAAGAAAAAATTATCAGCAGCAAAAAAATGATTCGCTGGCGTTTATTGCAGACAATGCCTTCAACATCAGCAATGCATGGTACAATAACTTTTTAGTTCGATATATTGACACAGCAGCAAACCCCATTACAGCCTTATTTGCATTAAGCTACACGCAGGATGTACCGATGGATACGGTTAAGAACCTGATTGCAAACCTCACCAAAAAATTTCCAAAAAATTCTTCAGTTGCTGAAATGCAGAAACAATTTGATCAGTATGTTGCCGGCCAGGGAAATAAATCTTCCGGCGATATTGCAGTTGGACAAATAGCGCCGGACATCACTTTGCCTGACGTCGATGGGAAACCTTTTTCATTAAGTTCACTGCGTGGCAAATATGTTTTAGTTGATTTTTGGGCAAGCTGGTGCGGCCCTTGTAGGCAGGAAAATCCCAATGTTGTAGCCAATTACAACCAGTTCAAGGATAAAAATTTTACCGTTCTCGGAGTATCGCTCGACCAGGATAAAAAAGCGTGGCTTAAAGCGATAAAAGATGATGGATTGGCTTGGAAACAAATAAGCGATCTGAAATTCTGGAACAGTGCCGCTGCTACTTTATATCATGTAGAAGCGATTCCTTACAATGTTTTAATTGATCCGCAGGGAAAAATTATCGCTACAGAATTAAGAGGAAATGACCTTCACAATAAACTGGCGGAAGTATTGAAATAACAGCAGCAAAAGGACAAATAAGCGCAATTCCTTTTTTAAAATTTCAAGTAAAAAGGAATGAGATGCCATTGGCAAACCTTTTCCAAACCAATTCAAATATGATTGTCTGAAAAAAAAAGTCAGCAAAACAATAAATAAGAGTAATTCCGCCTTTTAGCCTCAAGATTTAGCACTCGGTTAAATAAGCCTCATTGCCTTACAGAAGAAGGTAAGCCACCACGGAAGTATCAGCCAGAAGTATTGACGAAACCAGATTAAAAACACAATTTGTACGATAACAGAAATTACAAAAGCAATCCAATATTTACCAACAGGCTGAGTATTATCCATCAGAAAAAATTTTAGGCAAATATAATTGTAAAATGAATTGAATTTTCATCTTTCAGAAAAAAGTCCTCAATCTAAATCAATATAAACCTTTCTAAACTCGCCCATCTCAATATCCATACTTTTCTTTCCATCTTAGCTTTAGAAATTTTCTCAATTCTTCTTCTCTGGCATTTTTCCCCGGGTTATATAAAAGGGTATTTTTTATTTCATCCGGAAGAAATTCCATATTGGCAAAATTGTTTTCAAAGCTATGGGCGTACTGATAATTTTTCCCGTAATCTAAATTTTTCATCAGCTTTGTAGGCGCGTTTCTGATTGCCAAAGGAACCGGCAAATCACCATATTGTTTTACCAAAGCCTGGGCCTTTCCAATGGCTTCAAGGCTTGCGTTGCTTTTTGGAGAAGAAGCGAGATAAGTAGCACATTGCGATAAAATGATCCTTGCTTCAGGATAGCCAATCATATTCACCGCCTGGAAAGTATTGGTAGCCAAAACCAGCGCAGTTGGATTTGCATTACCAATGTCTTCGCTTGCCAGTATTACCATTCTCCGCGCAATAAATTTTACATCTTCTCCGCCTTCAATCATACGCGCCATCCAATACACAGCGGCATTCGGATCGCTGCCACGAATTGATTTGATAAATGCCGAGATAATATCATAATGCTGCTCGCCTTTTTTATCATAAAGCGCTACTTTTTGTTGTGCTGCATTAATGACCACATCATCCGTAATTACAATTTTTTCATCCGGTTTTTTATTTAAAGAAAGTTGGTTAACCGTCAACTCAAGAAGATTTAATAATCGTCTCGCATCGCCTCCGGATAAATTAATCAGCGCTTCTGTTTCTTCAATTTGAATATTTTTTTTAGAAAGAAAATCGTCTTCGTTTATGGCATGATGAATCAATTTTATCAAACCTTCCTTATCCAGCGACTTTAATATATAAACCTGGCATCGGCTGAGTAAAGCACTGTTTACTTCAAATGAAGGATTCTCTGTTGTAGCACCAATCAAAGTGATAATTCCCTTTTCTACTGCGCCAAGCAAAGCATCCTGCTGGCCTTTGTTGAACCGGTGAATTTCATCAATAAACAAAATCGCATTTTGTTCATGTTTTGCTTTTTCAATCACTTCCCTCACTTCTTTCACACCTGAAGAAATAGCGCTTAAAGTATAAAATGGAAGTTTTAAAGTATGCGCGATAATATTTGCAATAGTGGTTTTTCCAACTCCTGGCGGGCCCCACAAGATCATCGAAGGGATCGTGTTATTTTCAATCGCATTTCGCAGAATGCTTCCTTTGCCAGTCAGATGTTCCTGCCCGATGAGTTGAGTCAAAGTCGTTGGTCGAAGCCTTTCTGCTAAAGGAGTTGTAGTCAATTATTGAATATTTAAGTATTGAATTATTGTTGCTGGAAATTGATTACTGCCAGTTAAAAATCGAATTATTTCTTTGTCCATTGAAAACTTAATTTTTCAAATAAGGCAACAAATCCTTAATAGTTACCGGCGCCTGTTTGTTATCAATTTCTATTACCACACAATATCCGTTTGCCCCGCCCGCTTTCAACAGTCCGTTCACTAATTTTTGCTGATCACTTTCCAATCGTTTACCGTTCCAGATTTCCTTTGTACAAAGACAGCCCTGTGTTGGTGTTAATGGAAAATAAGGTTTACCGGCATAATAGTCGGGTTCGATCGTTGTGCCATGCGCAATAATTTCGCTTCTTCCTGCAAGCCCTGCATAATAAGAATCATACAAGGGCAAATAGCTTTGAAGCTTTTTTGGAATTAATTTCTGATACCAACCAATCGTCCAGGCAGAATCTAAAATAGCAGAATCGCCAAAAAACTTTTGAATGCTCAATTCTACAGGCATGCCCATTTGCACATTGGCTGTCGGTCCAATAAAGTTGCTCATCGAAACCCCAAAACCAAACATTTTAAAAATCCCCTGCGGGGTATTTCCATTACGTAAATATCCGGGCAGATTGCTGATGCTGCGGGCCAACTGAGGAATATGAAAAAGATTTCCCGATGAATCTCTTACAAAATTTCCATCTGCATTTCTAATCAATACCATTCCCGGATAATCGCGGTTTTTTCTTTGAAAACTATACATCACTATTTGTTGCGGCAGGAAAGCTTTGTTTAAAATTTCTTTCAAAACTTCATGAGCCGGTTGCCGGTTAATCTCTGCCGGTTTAAGCCTTGTGCTCAGCATAAAAAGAACCGGATTTTTGTAAGCCGTATCGGTAAATTTCTCAAGTAATTTTTTTGAAAGTATCTGCTTTTCAGCATCTGTTTTTTTATGTTGCAATAAATATTCTGCGCAGATCGCAAAGATCTTCGGATCTGTTGTTTCCTCTAATAAAACATTTGTTTGGATAATAAATTTGACCGGATAATTGGCATAAGCAAGTTCCATCAGCGCTCTTTGAAAAGAAACGCTTCTTACTTCGATACTGTCAAATGCAGCTTCCACTTTACTTTGCACGAAAGGCGAATGATAATTCATTACTTCCATCGCATCAAAAGCATCCTCCCAGTTTTCTTCTGTGGAATCTGATAACGGCATTAGTAAATTTTTCGTTATAGAATTTTTTATCAGCCGCTCATTCATTTTTGCGCGCGCTGCTTCCGTTGTGTAAGATGTATAGAGTGGTACATCATATTGAGCAAACAATTGAGTTGATGCAAGCATCGTTAAAAAAGCAAAGAAAAATTTCAGAAACACGATACGAATTTTTAAAGCCGAAAAGTTAAGAAAAGAAAATGTAAGGCAAAGTGAAAGTATCTCAGGTTAAACTAAAAACATTCATTTTGATACAAAAATGTACATCGGAGGGAATGAAACTCTATCACTTTTCTAACAATAAAGTTCCTTAATCAATCGTAACTTGCATTCCCCGAATTATGCCTTTCAAATTAAATTCTTCATATAAACCGGCAGGCGATCAACCGCAGGCAATTGCACAATTGACTCAGGGAGTTTTGGAAGGCGAGAAATACCAGACTTTATTGGGAGTAACAGGTAGTGGCAAGACTTTTACCATGGCGAATGTCATTCAAAATGTACAACGGCCCACTTTGGTATTAACCCACAACAAAACGCTTGTAGCGCAGCTATACGGCGAATTCCGCCAGTTTTTTCCGGATAATTCAGTCGGTTATTTTGTTTCTTATTATGATTATTACCAGCCGGAAGCTTACATGCCCGTGAGCGATACTTATATCGAAAAAGATCTAAGCATCAATGAAGAACTCGATAAGTTAAGGCTTGCAGCCACATCTCAATTATTAACGGGAAGAAGGGATATCATTGTTGTAGCTAGCGTGAGTTGTATCTATGGAATTGGCAATCCAAAAGACTTTGCTGAAGGTGTGATACGCATTGAGGAAGGACAGGTTATCAGCCGCCAGGGATTTTTACATTCATTGGTTAATAGTTTATATTCTCGGACCCAGGGCGATTTTGCAAGAGGAACTTTTCGTGTAAAAGGTGACACCGTTGATATCAATCTTCCTTACATGGATAATGGATACCGGATCACTTTTTTTGGTGATGAAATTGAAAGCATCGAAACACTGGAATTAAGTACAGGCAAAAGAATCAGTAAAGTGGCAAACGCAGCTATTTTCCCTGCCAATTTATACATTGCACCAAAAGACAAATTGCAACAAATATTGTATGAAATTCAGGATGAGTCCGCGCGGCAAACGGAATATTTTAAAGAAATTGGAAAATACATTGAAGCGCAACGCATTTCTGAAAGAGTGAATTATGATGTAGAAATGATTCGTGAATTGGGTTATTGCAACGGTGTAGAAAATTATTCAAGATTTTTTGACAGAAGGGAACCCGGCACAAGACCGTTTTGCCTGCTCGATTATTTTCCAAACGATTTTTTATGCATTATTGATGAAAGCCATCAAACGATACCACAAGTGAGCGGAATGTACGGAGGCGATCGTTCGAGAAAACTGGTTTTGGTGGATTATGGTTTTCGTTTGCCTTCTGCGCTAGATAACCGTCCATTGAATTTTAATGAGTTTGAATCAATGTTGAATCAAACCATATTTGTGAGTGCCACGCCTGGTGATTTTGAGTTGGAAAAAACCGGCGGCATTGTGGTAGAACAGGTTGTAAGGCCAACAGGTTTATTAGATCCGCCGATAGAAATTCGCCCGTCAATAAATCAGATTGACGATTTGCTGGACGAAATTGATAAAAGAGTCTCGAAAGGTGACCGCGTTTTGGTCACGACGTTGACGAAGCGGATGGCCGAGGAAATGGATAAATACCTTCATCGGATCAACATTAAATCAAAATATATTCACAGCGAAGTGCACACTTTGGATCGTATAGAAATTCTCCGCGAATTACGTTTGGGAGAAATTGATGTTTTGGTCGGTGTGAATTTGTTGCGTGAAGGTTTGGATTTGCCTGAGGTGTCACTGGTGGCCATTTTGGATGCTGACAAAGAAGGTTTTTTGCGAAATGAAAGATCGCTTACCCAAACGGCGGGCAGAGCTGCCCGAAACGTTGATGGATTGGTCATTTTTTATGCAGATCAAATGACAATGAGCATGCAAAAAACAATAGATGAGACAAACCGCAGAAGAGAAAAACAAATCCAATATAATATTGAAAATAATATCACCCCAACTACAGTTTCGAAATCAATAGACCAGATCATGGGACAAACTTCCGTTCTCGATATTAAAGGAACCACAGATTCCCCATATGCTATTGACGATTCGAGCCACATGATCGCTGCTGAAGACCAGGTAGAATATAAAACCATCCCTCAAATGCAAAAAGCCATTGGCCAAATAAAAAAAATGATGGAAAAGGCCGCAAAAGATATGGATTTCATGGAAGCTGCCAGATTGAGAGACGAAATGTTCAGAATGGAGAAAGAATTAGAGGAGATGAAATCCTGATAAGCTGATATTTTTTTTCGTTTTTGTTCAGCCATTCCGCATTGGGGCGGAATTAAAATAAAGAAATTATCACGAGCAAATAATCCTCATTTCATTCTATGATCAATTTTTCGAGCTTTTGAAGAGCGGCGTTTATTTTCTCAAAAACAAAATCATATTGCGGCAATTCATTTCCTGTATAAACAAAAAACACAGCAACACTTTTTCGACTTTCCTCTAAAAATTCTCTCAATGGATTTTTTTGCAACCGATATGCTTCCCTCATCAGCCGCTTGATGCGGTTTCGATCAACAGCCTTTTTAAAATTACGGGCACTTACGGTAAATCCAGCTTGCAGCGCCGTTTCAGCATCTTCATTTTCAATATAAATAACCCTGAAAGGGAAATGCGAAAATGATTTTCCTTCTTTGAAAAGCCGCTCAATAATTTTCCGGCTTTTTAATCTTTCGTTTGCTGATAAGGTAAACTTGTGTGTAATAATATTGGCGATTAAAAAGTGAAAGATAATGGGAAAATGTGATTATTTGTTGGTTTGCTGATGTGGTAATTTGCTAATGTGTTTGAGCAAACAAACGAATAATGCAGATTCTTATTTCGGCTTTTGAATTTCTGATTTAAAATATCCATAAAAAACAAAGGGGCCAGCCCCTAACGCTAGCCCCTAACTTACACATGAATCTACCTTACAGTTTTACAATTCTTTGGGTTGTTCTTTGGGAGTTACAAATGATTTGCATGATATAAATTCCGTTGGGAGAATTATTGATATTTATAGTTGTCAGCCCCGCATCAGCATTTCCTGTTTTGATGATTCTTCCGCTCATATCTGCCAGTTGATACTGACAATTTTGAGAAGATTTAACCGTAATTTCAGAATTTACCAAAGTGCTTATTGACAACGAATTTTCTACATTTTCCACCGGCTTTAATGGAATAATATTGGAATAAAATACCTGTCCGCTTATAGAAGTTACTTTTAAACGGTAAAAGATATTTTGTTTAATTAATGGTATATAGTCAAAGTTTTTATCTGTTATGGAAACGGTTGTAAGTGTGTTGAAAATGGAACCATCAACAGACTTTTCAATTGACACGTTTTTTAAAGGCTCGTCGGAAATAATACTCCAGCTCAAATCATGTTTCCCTTTTGAAACTTCGCCGGAAAGTAATACCTGGCTTATTGGTAAAACGGTGAGCGGAGAATATACTCCCGCAATTCTATAGGAGCCCAGACTGCCATAATTGGTTGTATTCGAATTTCCGGTTCCGTTTACCACTACGTAATAGTCCCCGGCGATCAATGTTGTATCAATGCTTACATTTAACTTATCCTCGGGATTATAAACTTTTACAACCTGCTGGTTTGCATTTAGCAGCGTCAGTTGTATATCCAAATCCGCGCCTTCATTATTCGGGCCTACAGAAAACGGGTCGGCATTCAGCTTCAGCAATCCATCTTTAGGTAAGTTTATCTTAAAAGCGTCTTTATCGGTATTGGTCGTAATGATTCCATCTACTGCAAATTGAGTGTTTACAATTTTAAGAACCGTAGGATTTATGTTCGGATCGTCGCTGTGGTCATCCACACGATAAGTAAACCCGTTTCTGCTTGTGATAATAGAAAGATTATCCTGGTCTGAGGTGCATCCGCTGGGGGTTGGTCCGTTGTTCCATCCGGACAAATTGCGGTAGTAACTGTTGCCCATAACCGGCGCCCAGCTTGTCTCTCCTGCGCCTGTACCTTCATTATAAGTGGAAACCAACGTGCATGTTCCGTTATATTTTGCCTGGTGTGAAAGCCCAACTGTATGGCCGCTTTCATGGGTACAACATTCAGCGATAATCTTCGGGCTGTTATTCAGTCTGTCGGGGAAAACAAATCCCGGAGTATCGTCGCCCCAGACAAATGAACCGGTGAAAGAAACCCCACCTACGCCGGGATACCAGCTGCTGGTTGGCGTTACGATTATACGAATTCTTTGCGTCAATGGTGCTGCTAAAAAAACCGTTGAATCTGTAGTGATATTGATATTAAATGGTCGGTAATCTTCTGACACACGATTAAAAATTTCGGTAATCTGCGCATCGGTTAATACTGCAGGTGCACAATAAAATGTGGCGCCTCCGTTCCAGGAAGTTCCGCTGACCGTCTGTCCATCGAAATCAAGAAATATGGTAGCTTTTGCAGAAGGAAGGCTGCTTAGTTGAGGAAGACAATACGATTTTAAAGACATCAGCATGGTCAGGGTTAAAAAAATAGGTAGAATCTTTTTCATGGTAATTGATTTTAGAAATTATTACCGTTTTTTAGGGTAACGGTTGGAGCTTTTTTTAAGACTAATAATCTTCTATAAGTGCATCGGTTCTTATTTTATTCATCGCATAGCCGCTGTTTTCTTTTCTCAATTCGAATCCATCTGCATAATTTTCATTAATGATACGGCCTACATAAGAAACCGTTTTATCGTCATTTATCCTTTTGGAAATAGATAACATTGTATTATTCAGCCCCGGAGCTTTTATAATAACGCTGTATAAATTGTCATATCTTTTTATAGAAGAAGTAACAACGCCGTTGAAAGAAAAATCACCAAAATCCAATTTCACTTTTCCTCCTTCAGGAGTCGTGAATGCTTTCTCGAGTTCGCTTGTAGCTGCCGGTAATTTTTCTGAATATTTATTAAAATAATTTCTCCTGTTGGATGTTAGCACCTGCGCCTGAAGTGAATATGAAGTGATCAGGATGAGGCATAAAGCCAGCATTTTATGCACGATTTTCATAGATGGATTTTTTAGTTTTATAAACCTGGATGAGCATAAAACGACAATCCTTGTAAAATATTTTACTTTTCGGAAAAAGTAGCCGGAATAGCAGAAAGTTGCGAAAAAGTACTCAAAAAATAAGTACTAATACTGACCGGTGCTTAGTAAAACCAACGTGCAGGCATTTTGCGGCAAAATACTTTTTTCCTTTGCAAGGGCAGCAAGTTCCTGGTTTTCTGCCCCCGGATTGAAAATGAGCCGTTTCGGTTTCAGTGAAAAAATATAATCGTAATATGGCTTTTGATTATTGGCATTTAGGTAAAGTGTTACTGTGTCTAAGTTTTCGATAGGCTGTTCTTCTCCTTTAATTTCAACATCATTCACTTTTCCGGTGTGCCTTCCGATTGCGGTTACTTCATGTCCTTTTTCGCGCAACATGTTGATAGCGAGATAGCTATAACGGGAAGGATTTGCAGATGCGCCCAATACCAATGTTTTTTTACTACTCATATTGTATTGCTTATAAGTTCTGATCTTACCTCGGCGTGAAATTATTTGTGAGGAAGGTATATTGCAAAGTTACTAAAAGTGATAAGCGAAATGCACTCATTAAACTTGAGAAGTGAACAGAAATACCTATTATTTATTTCTTTGCTGAAATTGCCTTGCAGCTAATTAAGCTAATATTAACATCAAATTGTTACCGCTTTAACCGATAGCATTAAACGCTTCTATACTTTTAGAAGTCAGATTTATGTTGAAAGCCTGTGAAAAACCACCTATTCACCATTTTAAAAAATGAAACCATGCAAAAAAATTACTTACAAACAATGATACCTTCTGCGAGGTATATCGGGAAACACGGATTGGCTTTGATATTTGCCGTTGGTTTGTTTACTACAAGTGTGAACGCGCAAAACTCAAGGAATGATGAAGGAAGACCGCAGGTAAGAGCAAACACTCAGTCACAACATCCACAATCGAGAACCATGCAGACAAGAACTGTTCAACAACAGCAACCAAGAACTGTTCAACATCAACAAGCAAAGCAGGCGCCTGCAGCACATGAACGCAGGACTGTTACAACCAGAACACGAACTACAACGCAGCCGGCCACAGTTGCACGAGCTACAAACAAAACCGCTGTAAGAAGAACAAATACAATCTACAGAAAGCCTGTTTATGATGCGCATAATCCCGGTTGGAGATATGCCAATGTACCGCGGAGAAATACGGTGGTAACCGTAGTTCCGTCCGGTTATAAAACCGTTAATTATGGTGGATATGCCTACAGATATAACAGGGGTGTGTTTTACCGGCCCTACAACAACAGCTTTATGGTGGTAGCTCCTCCAATTGGCATTTTTATAGATGTAATGCCCATAGGTTATAGAAGAATATTGGTAAACGATGCACCTTATTACTATTATAACGGAAGCTATTATCAGTACCGCGATTCCAGGTATTATGTCGTTTCCCCTCCTGTCGGCGCTATCGTGGAAAGCCTTCCTCCCGGCTACCAGACGTTAACCATTGATGGCGAAACGTACTATACGATAGATGGGGCGCAGTACAAACCGGTGGTAGCAGATAACGGCGAGATATGGTACCAGGTAATTAAAGCAAATTAGAAACACCTTTAACAATAATTGAGATCCGTTCTTCCAATCGATGAACGGATTTTTTTTCTCAATGAGGCGGTTACCTTTCGCCAAAGCTTTCCTTATTATTCAAGGCTACCTGAGAAAAGATAAACTTTGCATTTATCTTTATAAATCTGGATACAATCGTCATCAATTAATTTTTACCGAACGTTTTTTTAAAGAAAATAACTTTTTTGCTTTTTTAAATTGGTTCGTTTACCTTGTTGTAAACTTGTCAAATATGGCGGGAGTATTTTAAATTTTATTTTATTTTGCACCTATTGTAAAAAATAAGTAACATCATTTTATGAAAGTTTCTTCAAAGAAATCTATTGAAAATAAACGCGTGCCCAAAACATTAACCGGCATAAATGGCTTGGATGAAATTACACAAGGCGGTTTGCCAAAAGGCAGACCAACATTGATTTGCGGCGATGCAGGAAGTGGTAAAACTTTATTTTCAATTGAGTTTATTGTCAAGGGCGCGACAGATTATAACGAGCCCGGTGTATTTGTAGCGTTTGAAGAAAAAAGTGAGGAGCTTGCGGTGAATGTCGCTTCGCTGGGGTTTGACCTCGACAAACTAATTTCAGAAAAAAAGATTAAAATAGATCACGTTCAAATTGACAGAAGCGAAATAGAAGAAACCGGCGAATATGATTTAGACGGATTATTTATCCGGCTTGGTTATGCTATTGACAGTATTGGAGCCAAGCGGGTAGTGTTGGATACAATTGAAAACCTTTTTTCCGGGTTAACAAACCATGGGATTTTGAGGGCTGAACTACGAAGGCTCTTTTCATGGTTAAAAGATAAAGGCGTAACTGCAATTATTACGGGTGAAAAAGGAGATGGAAAATTAACGCGTCATGGCCTCGAAGAATATGTTTCTGATTGTGTAATTTTATTGGATCACCGGATAGAAAATCAGATTTCCACGCGCAGACTGCGAATTATAAAATACCGTGGGTCTGTGCATGGTACAAATGAATATCCTTTTCTCATAGATAAGGACGGCATTTCTGTATTGCCGATCACTTCTCTTCATTTGTCTAACGAAGTTTCGAACCAAAGAATTTCATCAGGTGTTCCGTCGTTAGATGAAATGCTTGGCGGCAAAGGATTTTTTAAAGGAAGCAGCATTCTGGTTTCAGGATCGGCTGGCTCCGGTAAAACGAGTATCGCCGCTCACTTTGCTGCTGCTTCATGTAGCCGAAACGAACGTTGCCTCTTTTTCGCCTTTGAAGAATCACCTGCGCAGATCATACGAAATATGAAATCGATCAATCTTGATCTTGAGAAGCAGGTAAAAAAAGGCGTACTAAAATTTTATGCATCAAGGCCAACCATGTATGGACTGGAAATGCACCTGGTTGTATTTTATAAATTGATCAAAGAATTTAAGCCAAAACTGGTCATCCTTGACCCAATAACTAACCTTGTAACGGTAGGTGATCCAAGCCAGGTAAAGTCGATTTTAATCAGGCTCATCGATTTTTTACAAAAGGAAGAAATAACGGTAATGTTCACAGCGCTTACCTTTCCGCATTTCGTGCAAACCAGCGCTGATGAAGACGTAGCATCACTTGTGGATACATGGTTGTCTGTACATGATATTGAATATAATGGAGAAAGAAATCGCGCCATCTACATTATGAAATCAAGAGGTATGAAAAATTCAAACCAGGTGCGGGAATTCTTAATAACAGATAATGGAATTGAAATAGTGGAAGTAACTCTCGGCCCAAGCGGTGTGCTTGTGGGCTCAGCAAGAGAAGCTTATAAGCTGGAAAAAAATACAGGCGAAGTGCTGCGCAAAAATGCATTTGATTTGAAAAACAAACAAATTGAAAGCAGGAAAACAATTCTCGATGCAAAAGTAGCAAAGCTTAACTCGGAATTTGAACTGGTAAAAGATGAATTAAACCGCATTTATATTGAAGAGGAATTGAGAAATGAAGTCGCAGAAAAAAACAGAAAGCAATTGATGAAAATGCGCGGAAAAAACGAGGAAGATTTAAAAAGAAAAAATAAATAATCGCTTTATGCAAAGTAAAAAGTGGGAATTGAAACTGTATGTGGCAGGAAAAACACCTAAATCCATGACTGCTTTAAAAAATCTGAAGAAATACTGTGAGGAATATCTTGCGGGGCAATATAAAATAGAAATAATCGACCTTTTAAAAACCCCTCAACTTGCTGAAGGAGATCAGATTTTTGCAGTACCCACATTGGTAAGAAAGGTGCCGGTTCCGATGCGCAAAATTATTGGAGATCTGTCCAATGAAGAAAAAGTACTTGTTGGCTTAAATCTTGTGCCTGTAAAAACTACATCATGACAGAAGCATATTTAGCAAATTCTGACGATTGGGAAAATTTGGATGAAAGCTTACATTATAGTTTGAAATTATTTATAACCGGCGCCTCTCCAAATTCTGCCAGAGCAATTGCCAATCTGAAAGATATTTGCGAAAAACATCTTGGTAAAAAATATGATCTGGAGATTATAGACGTATATCAGCAACCTTTACTGGCAAAAAGAGAACAGGTAGTGGCGCTCCCAATGCTTGTAAGATATTTTCCATTGCCGGAAAAAAGATTGTTTGGTGATATGTCCAATGTAAAAGACGTCCTTAACGGACTTGGTATAAATTCAATTTAATGAAAGAAATTGCGATAGCCAGCCAGCCTGATGAAATTGAAAGTTTGCGGCAGCAACTTGATGAGGCAAATGCAACGATTGAAGCCATTCGTGCGGGACAGGTAGATGCGTTTGTAGTTGGAGATACAAATGGACCGCGGCTGTATATTTTAAAAAGCGCGGATCAGACGTACCGGCTTTTTATTGAAAAGATGATCGAAGGGGCGATTACCCTTAATAAAGAAGGGGTAATTCTATATTGCAACACACGGTTTGCCGACATGTTGAATATCCCGCTGGAAAATATGATCGGGTCTTATTTTAAAAAGTTCATTCCCCATGAATTAAAAAAATCTTTTAATAACCTTATCCGCAAAGGATGGAAAGAGGAATGTAAGCAAGAACTTGCATTAATTTCAGCGGATGGAAAATCAATTCCGGTACTGGTTTCATTGACTACTCTTGATCTGGATGAAGGAACGGTATTGAGTTTAATATTCACCGACCTTACAAGTCAAAAAAAAATTGAAAAACAATTAAGAGAAAAGAATGAATTATTGGAAAAAGCCAATGCATTTGCAGAGAAATTGAATAATGAATTAGAACAAAGAGTAACTGAGCGGACTAAAGAATTATTGACGAGCAGAGAGTATTTCAAATTTTTAGCAGATACCATTCCCGTTATCGTCTGGACCGCATTGCCAAATGGAGATCTCGATTATTTTAACACACAATGGTACAATTACACCGGGCTGAATTTTGAGCAATCTACAGGTAAAGGATGGCAATCGGTAGAACACCCGGATGATCTTAAGAAAGTTTTATTTGCCTGGAACAAGTCACTCGTTTCCGGTGAGCCTTTTAAAATTGAAGAAAGAAAAAAATCAGTAAATGGTGATTATCGCTGGCATATTATGAATGCATCGCCCTTAAAGGATGATAATGGAAACATCATCCGTTGGTTTGGTGTATGTGCTGATATAGAAGATCAGAAAAAAGACATGGAAAGAAAGGATGAATTTATTAGCATGGCCAGCCACGAATTAAAGACTCCGGTTACAACGTTAAAAGCATATACTGAAATTCTGCTGATGGATGCTGAAAGCCATCAAAACCCTGGTCAACAGAGTATGCTTGAGAAAATGGATATACAAATTATTAAATTAACCAGTTTAATCGGCGATTTGCTTGATGTGTCCAAATCAAATTCAGGGCAACTTTATCTTGATATTGAAGAAATAGATTTCAATCAACTTGTAAAGGAAGTGGTCAATGTAATGCAACTTACGATCAAAACGCATACAATTGAGCTAAACCTTTCTGAAACTAAAATGGTTGAGGGGGATAAAAACCGGCTGGGTCAGGTAATTACAAACCTTATTTCAAACGCGGCAAAATATTCCCCACAATCTGATAAGATAATCATTTCTACTAGAAGCAATTCCAATGAAATAAAATTGTGTGTTCGGGATTTTGGTATTGGCATTCCCCTATCACAACAGCCGAAATTATTTAGCCGTTTTTTCAGGGTTACTAAAAACACATTCCCGGGTCTCGGGCTAGGCCTTTATATTTGTAATGAGATCATTAAACGACACTCGGGCAGAATGGATTTTAAAAGCGATGAGGGCGAAGGTTCTACTTTCTGCTTTTATTTGCCGACCAAAAAATAGCAGGGTGAAATATGTTATCACCTGATATTAATGTACCTGCAGCAATTGTTTCACCTCCACAAACAATTGATACACCCACCTAAATCATCATTTCCGGCATTTTGGCATCTTTATCTTCTAATCTTGTAAATCCGATATCGGCTATTTCTAAATAAAGCATCTCTGCTGCAGGTAAGAAGTATGGGTAAGGCCTCTTAAATAGCACGATACTCCCCGGCATAGCCGGATTAAGTCCGGGGTAAGTCCGGCATATGTCAGACTTACCCCGGACTTAATCCCTGGGAAACACGCAAGTTAACCGCTTAAGACAGTTCTTTGGCCTGTTGTAGAAGTATGTTTCAAAATTCCTTGATAAGACGTGCTGAAAAAAAGGTAACAGTCATTTGTTTATCTCTAGAAAAGAAATCGTAATAACGTACTTCCTTCTTTATTGGCCGGATAATCTATATGATTTGTATGCTCTAGTTTAGCTTGTGATACAATTATTTTTCCAGCCACAATCTTTAAAATAAATGTCCATGGGTCCCTTTTATCAATTTGTCAACAATAAAAGGAAAAGGTTTTATTGCTTTTATAAAAAAATTGGTGAGCTTTTCTTTTCCAAATAACCGCTGAATGTTTCGTCCGTTTTTTAATCTTTTTGCAAATTCTTTTTGCCATTCATCAGCATACCTGTTTTCCATTTCTTTCCTGCTGATCTTTTCCTGCAAAAACAAATGGATATTCCCAAAAGCAATCTTTGCTGCATGGAATGCCATGCTCATGCCATTTCCACAAAGTGGCGTAATCATTCCTGCCGCATCGCCCAGCATTAAAACATGGTTTTCAATTTGTGACTTTTTGTCAAAACTAATTTGAGAAATGGTAACAGGTTCTTTGAATAAAAATTCTGATTCGGAAAATATCTTCTTTAAAAATGGATTTTTATACAACACATTTTTCTCCAGTTCTTTTATTGAATTGTGATTGTCTTTTAAATTTTGAGCAGTTGTTAAATAACACAAACAATATTTATCATTTTCAATTTTTGAAACACCACAATATCCATTTTGGAAATTGTGCAAAGCAATTGTATCCGCAGGATAATTTGTTTTGATGTGATATTTTACGCCGATATAATTATTGAGTTTGCTATTTTTTGGTTTGGTAAAATCCCGTTTCCATTTTACATCCAGGTTACTTCTTTTGCCAAAACTTCCGGCAACGACTAAAGCAGAAACTTCTCCCCCATTATATTTTACCGCAAATCTTTCTTCATTAAAAAGCACTTCATTTACTTTCGTTTCTTCACAAGTTGTTACGGCGTTTTCAACAGCTATTTCTTTTAATTTATTATCTAAAAAATAACGACTTACTCCAAATCCGCCTAAATCGAGGTTTGCTTTAATAAAATTTCCATCCGGCGATGACACCATTAATTTTTTGATGATTGGCAGTTTCAATTGAGAAATATTCAGGCCTAAACTCTCAAGAAAATTCCAGCTTTCCAGGCTGACGTATTCGCCACAAACTTTATGAAAAGGATATTTTTCTTTTTCAAATAAAATCGTTTTATAACCGGCTTTTGAAAGCAAAATCGATAAAGAAAGGCCTGCAAGTCCGCCGCCAATCACAGCAACAGCAAACGAAGAAATACCATCTTTTCCTGTTTTATGTTTTTCTCTTTCTAACAAAGATATTTTTATTGATTTTGTTGGTTTGAAACAATGATTAAATATCTGAAAGCCCATTTCCATTTTATGGAATAATTTTTAATTCCCGCTTTTTCCAAAATAGTTTTCCATTCATTTTTTTTAAATCCTCTCAACACAGAAAGTGGCGCATCATTTTTAACGAGATAAGATTTAGAAAATATTCTCGTTGCAATTTTTATAAAAAAATAAGCGATCGGATGACGATGCAAATCATTGATAAAAAATCCAATTGCTGATTTTTTTTTCATCCAATGCAACATTTTTATCAAATCATTTTCTGAAAAATGATGACAAAAAAGCGAGGAGAAAATGATATCAGGCTTTCCATTTGTGAAATTTATCTCTTTATAATCTGAGACAATAAATTTGATATTTGTGGCGGGCGAAGACACCAAAGTTGGCTCTGACGGCTCCATATTTTCTTTTGCAAAAGCAATACATTCTTTGTTAATATCAATACCGGTAAACGAACAAATAATGTGATTTCTTTTGCAGAATTTATCAATCGCGTTTAAATTATCTCCACCACCACATCCAATTTCACAAACAGAAACCTGCTTTTTATTTTTCAATAATTTCTTAAAGCCGGAAATCGTAATTGAGTGGCCGCCGAGATGTGAATTGATAAATTCCAGTTCTTTCATGTTCAAAACAATATCCTCAAAAGGAATATTCTTTTGATCCAGGATTTCTTTTTTTAATGAACGGTTCTTATAGCCCATCATTAGATAAAATGAAAGTTTCCATGGTAAGTCCGGGGCCGAACGCGGCTCCGAAAATATTTGCTTTCGTTTCTTTCTTATTTTGAAATGAATCCATGATTTCTTTCAACACAAATAAAATAGTGGGCGAAGACATATTTCCATAATCGTTTAAAACGCGATATGAATATTGCAAGTCATCATCGGAAACAGCGGTGCATTTGGCAATAGAAGACAAAATTCTTTTTCCGCCGGGATGAATGCACCAATGTGAAATTTCTTCTTCGTTCATGTTCGCATGTTCCAAAGCATTTTGCAAAAAGCGGTTAAAATCCTGCTCAATTAATTCAGGAACATACCCCGAAAGCTTCATTAAAAATCCTGACGAAGAAAGCTCCCAGCTCATGTGTTCTTTTCCATTGAAACCGACTTCGCTATAAAAGTTTTTAATCTTTATTCCCTGTAAACGATCATCATCATGTGTAATTAAAACAGCCGCCGAGCCATCGCCAAACAAAAGTGAAGCGGCGATGTTATCCGCTGTAGTTTCTTTTTGAAAATGAAGCGTACAAAGTTCTGTACACACGACAATCACTTTTGCATTCGCCTCGTTTTTACAAAAAGCATCTGCCAGTTTCATCGCATGAATGGCTGCGTAACAACCCATAAAATTGACTGAGGTTCTGAAGATATTTTTTGGCAGATTCATCATTTCCATGATTTGCAAATCCAATCCCGGAGCGCTCATTCCGGTGCAACTCACCGTAATCAGATGAGTTACTTCATCTTTATTTATTTTCTGTTCAATGCATTTTTCTATGGCATTTACAGAAAGTGCAGGAGCGGTTTTATTATACCAATCCATTCTTAATTCAAGATTTGGAAAGGGTTCCAGGTTTTCAGAAGCCGGATAAAATTGCCATTCATTTGCATTTAAACTATAGTCGGGCAACACAGAATATCGTGTTTCAATGGCACTCTGATGATATAGAAATTTCAGTTTTCGTTTTTCAGTTTCATTCATTGCGTAAACATTCTGCATGAATTTTAAAATGTCATTTTGTTGATGTTTATAAGAAGGCAGGGCTGATGATATGGAAACTATTTTACTCAATGATTTTTAAAATTAAGATCATGATAAATCCAATATTGCTGCACGAAGAAGCAAGTAAATTCATTCGCATCGTATTTTTAAAATTCGCTTCGGTTTTATCC
>Ga0134126_10003336_pt1 | contig 20130 bp, 17 predicted proteins | sample KB31752_FD_96881 | JGI IMG/M metagenome (GOLD analysis project Ga0134126, IMG submission 96881) | Terrestrial soil microbial communities with excess Nitrogen fertilizer from Kellogg Biological Station, Michigan, USA - KB3-175-2 | ecosystem: Environmental > Terrestrial > Soil > Unclassified ...
AGGCGCTCGGCATCGCGGAGCGGCTGCAGGCGAAGAGTCAGGATCCGGCCATCCTCCGGTTGCTGGCGCGAGCCCACCAGCGTGTGGCGGCGCTGCTGGGCGTGTTCCGGCATTCAAGACAGGCGCTGGAGGAGTACAGGCGCGCGCTGCCGCTGGCCGATGCGCTATACAAGGCGGAGCCCGGCGATCCCGACAATGCCGAACTGCTGTCGGGAATCCTGAACACGATGGGGCAGGGCGAAGTCAGGGCGGGAGATGTCGCGGAGGCGAGCCGCCACTGGGCGCGTGCTTACGAAGTCGCGGCGCGCTGGGCGGCGGAGCACCCCAACATTCAGTCGCGCTCGGCGGCGGCGCGCGCGCAGCGGATGGTGGTGCGGGGTCGCCTCTATACAGGCGATCTGGAAGGAGCGGCCTCACTGGCCCGTGAGCACATCGCGACGTGCGAAGGTCTGGCGGCGGGGCAGCCGGGCAACGCATCGGTGCGCCGCGATTTGATGAACAGCTACGTGGAGGCGGGCTACGTCTACTCCCATCCTTCCTTCCTGACTTACGGAGACGACCGCGCCGCCGCCGCATTCCACCAGAAGGCGCTCGCCGCGGCGCGGGAGCTGGTGGCCGAAGATCCAAGAAATGCCACCGCGCAGTTCGACCTGGCAATCACCGAAACAGACCTGTGCGTCGCGATGAACTCCTACGATCCGGCAAAGGCGATGGCGTATTGCCTGGAGGCGATGGCCATTGCGGAACGCTGGCCGACGCAATTCGCGACCGACGGCATTCTGACGGGGCTTGCCGGGGCGCTGCAAGGCTTGGGCAGGCTCGAAGAGTCGCGGAAAACGCTCGCTCGCGCCATCTCTGCGCGGAGGTCAATGGTTGAGAGCGACCCGGAGCACTTCAACCGGCGGCAGTGGCTGATGCGCTCGCAGAATCAGATGGCGGATCTGCTACTCGAGATGGGCGACCGCGAGGCGGCGCTGGCAAGCCGCAGGGAGGCATTGTCGGCAGCCGAAGCGATCGCGGCCGAGCACCCGGGCAACCTGCTTTGCCGTCGCGACCTGGCGGACACCTACGAAGGCATGGCGCGCTACTACGAGCGGCCCGACCCGCAGCAGGCGCGCGGCTGGTACCAGAAGTCGCTGGACATCTGGACCGCGTGGCCGAGGTTCGCACCCGCTACCGTGGTCGACCGGACCCGCCGCGAACGGGTTTCGGCGGCCATGGCGCATATTCATTAAAAGAATTGTCCTGGGTTCTCGCTTGTATCAGCAGGAGGATGACAGACTATAATGCTGCGAATCGGAATCTTCAGGAGCATCCGACCAATCGCTGAGTAACAATGGACCCGTGAGCCTCACCGGATCCGCGCCCCCCGGTCAGGCTCCCGTCCAGTTGGCAGTTGCAGGCCGATATGGGCGGGGGATCGTTCGACATCAACGCGTCCGGCAATACGAATCCCCGCGCTCGGCGGTTACAGCGGCGATCCGTTCGGAGTTTACACGGCCACGGTCACTGTCCAGTTGGGATCTGTGGCGCCGCTGGACGTGGAGCTTTCCGGCACCTCGAGGGACGGTTTATGCGGACAGGCTGGCGCTGGTTCTGTTTTCAGCTCGGCTACAGCGAAAGAGCATTCCTTTTCCGTATCCCCGGCACCTTTTACCGCTCCCTTACGGTCACGGCTCCGTATGTAGCTGATTCTGAGAACCCAAAATTCTCAAACCCTATCGACTGTCACCCATGCCCCCGGTTTGGACCCTAACGGAGCCGCGACCGTGAGGAAGCGGTAAAAGGTGCATCGAAAGGCGAATGGAGCGCGACGAGAACAACAGCCGGGTTTTAGCGCGCTTCACCCCGAGAGAGAGCAAAAGCCCCCCAAAGCACGCTATCATCGCCTAGCGCCGCGGGCACGACGTCCACCCGGGCTCCAGACCACGACGGAATCTGCCGCCCCAACTCCGCCCGCAGCGGCGCGAACAGCGCATCGCCTGCCTTCGCGATGCCGCCGCCGATCACGATCCGCGCCGGATTCAGCAACATGATCGCCGCCTTCAACCCCAAAGCCAGATCCACGACGTACCGCTCCACAAACACCGGATCGCGCATCAGCTCCTGAGCCGTGCGGCCATGATCCCGAGCCAGCCACAACCCGCAGCACATGCGTTCAAAGCACCCGCGCGACCCGCACAAACATTCCGGACCGTCCGGCCGGATTGTCAGATGCCCGATCTCGCCGCCATACGAATCCGCCCCGCGCCAAACTCGGCCATCCTCATAGATGCCGCCGCCGATCCCCGTCGAGAGCGTCATGTAAAACAGCGGTGTATGCCCGCGACCCGCGCCGTACTCCGCCTCGCCGATGGCTCCCACATTCGCGTCGTTATCCATCACCGCCGGAGCGCCCGTCGCGTGTTCCACGAACGCGCATAGATCGAAGTCCCGCCATCCGCAGACGTGCGTCGAAAGCACCACCCGCTGAGCGGCGAAGTTCACCGGACCACCGAAACCGATGCCGCAGCGCTCGAAGCGCATCTCCCGCCGCCACTCCGCGATGGTCGCGCCAATCTGCGACGTCATCCACGCGCGTCCACCCTCCGCATCCGTCGCACGCGACTCCCGCCGGACCATTCGGCCGCCGTCGAACGCCGCCAGCGTGAATTTCGTCCCGCCGATGTCAATCGCCAAATTCATCGGAAGCCCCGCAGGAACTACCAGTGGTACGAAGTAAAAGGGGGGCACATGCTGTAAATCAGCAGTGCCCCCACGAACAGCCACAGTTGCGTTTTCCGCACCGGCCCTAATGCTTGTAAACGCCCGCGGCTTTCCAATCGCCCGCTTTTACGATGGTGAGTGCCGCCGGATCCACATGCTTCTTGAACGCGGCGTTGATCTGCTCCGGAGTGAGCGACTGAATTTTCTGCTCCAGTTGCTCATCCCACTTCATGGTGCGGTCCTGCTGCTCATGCTGCGCGATCAGTTGCAGCAGCGCCGCATCCTGGGTGCGCGAGACCAGCCGCGAATCCAGATACGCCTTTTTCGCCTCCGCAACTTCCGCCGCCGTGAAGCCGTTCTGCCACGTCTTCTTCAACTCGTCGACGAAGCTGAACTCCACCTTCGGGCCATTGGCAGGATTCAGGCTCACCGTGCCCGTCAACATCGCCGAATCGCCCTCCGCGGGAACTGAAATTCCGGCGTTCGCGCCATAGCTCAGCCCTTCGCGATTGCGGATGCGATCGGAAATGTGCGACGTGATCGGCCCGCCGAACATATAGCCCGCCAGCACCATCGCCGGATAATCGGGATCGTTCTGCGAAAGCTCAATGCGCATCGCCGCTTCGAACTGCGCGTTGGCTTTGTCCGGAGTCTCGATCTTCGAATTGATCGCGTCCGCCTTCTGGTATTTGGCGACGATCTGCTTGTAGGGTTTCGCCGTGTTCCACTTGCCGAGTAACTGTTCAGCCAGCGTCTTCACCGCCGCCTGATCCACCGGACCGACAACGGCGAATACACCGAAATTCGCGCCGTAAAACTGGTCGTGGAATTTGCGCACGTCATCGAGCGTCAGCTTCTTCAATTCCGCCAACTGCTCTTCACGCGTCGGCTGATACATGGTGTCGCCGGGCTTCCACGCGCTCAGGTGACGATTCAGAGTCTCTGCCGCAAGCTGGTTCGGTTCGGTCGGCACCGCTTCCAGACCTTTAATGCGCTGCTGCAGTCCGCGTTCGAAATCCGCCTGTGGATACGCCGGCTCCTTCAACATCTCCACTGCCAGCCGCATCGCCGCCGCGAAGTTCTCCGCGGGAGCCGTCACGCTCGCCGTTGCGCTCGAAATTCCACCGCCTCCGCCGAAACCGCCTCGACCACCGCCGCCACGGCCGCCGAAGCCGCCGCCGCCACCGCCCGATACGGCAATGCGCGCGTTCAGCTTCTGCATATCATCGGCAAGCTGCTGGCGCGTCTTGCTCTTTGTGCCGGCCGAAAGCAGGCTGCCCGCGAAACTCGCCGCCGCATTCTGCCCCTTTAGGCTTGCGTCATCGCCGAAACGCAACTCCACAGTCGCGGTGACCATGTTGTTTTCGGTTTTCTTGTTGAGCATCGCCACCTTCATGCCGTTGCTCAGCTTGCTGCGCGTCAACCGGCTTTCGATGTTCGCCGGCGTGGGGTCAAACGCCTCGCCATGGGCGATGTTCACGCTGCTTTTAATATTCGCCAGCACCGCACCCAAATTGCCCGCGTCCGGAACCACCGTGCGATCCGGGTTCGCGTCCGGCATGTAATACCCAACGGTCTGGTTGCTCGGTTTGAAGTACAGCTTCGCCACCCGTACGATGTCGTCCGACGTCACGGTCTGAAGCCGGTCATGCTGCAGGAACATCAGCCGCCAGTCGCCCTGTGCGATGGCCGTGTTCAGCGCGCCGGTCGCAATGGACTGCGGGTCGCTCAGACTGTTCTCCAGGTTGCGCAGCAGCCCGCGCTTTACGCGATCCACTTCTTCCTTCGAGGGCGGCTCTTTGATGATGCCGGTGACGGTATCGAGAATCGCTTCCTTCGCCTTATCGAGGGATTGATCGTTCGTCAGGCTCGCCGACACTTCCACCAGGCCGGGATCGTGCAACTGCTCGACGCGCATGTTCGCGCTGGTCGCGAGCTTGTTGTCCACCAGGGCTTTCGTCAGCCGTCCCTCGGCAGCGCCCCCGCCGCCGCGTCCACCGCGGCCACCGCCTCCGCCGCTCATGATTCCCGAAAGCACCTGCAGCGCCGCGGCGTCCGGATGCCCAGCCGAGGGCGCGTGCCACCCCACAATCACGTCCTGCCCTTGACCTACGCGGCGCAGCGCCACGAAGCGCTCGCCATCCTGCGGCGGCTCCACGGTGTATGTCTGATCCAGTTTGCGGGTGGGCCGCGGAATCGCGCCCAGTGTCCCGGCCACCATCGCCAGGGCCTTGCTCTCGTCCATCCGGCCCGTGATCACCAGCACCGCGTTATCCGGCTGGTAATACTTGTGATAGAACGCCTCGAGGCGGTCCACCGGCACCTTTTCGATATCTTCCTTTGACCCGATCGTGCTCTTGCCGTAGTTGTGCCACAGGAACGCGGTCGCCGCCACGCGCTCGCTCAGAATCGAACCCGGATTGTTCTCGCCGCGCTCGAACTCATTGCGCACCACAGTCATTTCGGTGTCGAGAATCTGCTTGGTGAACTTCACGTGGATCATGCGATCCGCTTCCAGCCCGAGCGCCCACTTCAGATTGTCATCCGTTGCCGGAACGGTCTCGTAATAGTTCGTGCGATCGTAGCTCGTGGTGCCGTTCCAGTTCGCGCCCTTGGAGACGATCTCATTCTTGATCTGGCGGCCGTTGGTGGTTTCGATAAAGTCCAGATGCTCCAACAGGTGAGCCATGCCGGTCTCGCCGTAGCCTTCGTGGCGCGATCCCACCAGGTATGTCACATTGATCGTGACCTTCGGGTTGGCCGGATCCGGATACAGCAGCACGCGCAATCCGTTCGGGTAATCGTATTCGGTAATGCCTCCAACGGAGGCCATTTTCTGAACGCCGGGGGGCAGGGTTTGCGCACTCGCCGTTAGCGCAGCAGCCGCGGCAAGGGCAAAAAGAGACTTGCGGAGCATAAAAGCACCTTTTTTCTGAGGATCTTTAGGATTATACCAAGCCGCCTGAGGGCTTCAGAACAGTTCCAACTGCGCCGGACCCTTGCCGCGTTTCCGGTCGTCGAAGACAGTCCTGCCGCCGAGCGACTTCGAAATCGCCAGCTCATGCGCCAGCGCCGCCTCGAAATTCGCTTCCGGCGCAAAGCGGCGCTCCACCGCCTGCGTGAATCGCTGCAATCGCGCCAGCCCATCGATCTTGTCGCGATCCCCTAACTTCGCGCGATCCAGCGCGCCGCGCAGCACGCCGATCGACTCGTCGTACGTCTTCAACGGAACCGGAAACGGATGACCGTCCTTGCCTCCGTGTGCGAATGAAAAACGAGCCGGATCCGAAAAACGCGCGGGCGTTCCATGCACCACTTCAGCAATCAGCGCCATGCTCTGCAACGTTCGCGGACCCAGCTTTTCAACCAGCAGCAGCGACGCGAAATCGCCGATCTCCCGCTCGTGAGCCAGCGCCAGCACCGCGCCCAGCCGCTTCAGATCCACGTCCCCCGCTCGCACATCGTGATGCCGCGGCGCGACATACCGGCGGGCCTCCGCGAGCGTGCGTTCGGGCGATTCGCGAGCCATTGTCAACAAAGCGCCCTGAGCCGGTTCTGCCGCCGCATCCACCAGGTTCACGATCTCGCCCTGCGATTCGCCGACAATGCCCGTGTGCGGCTGCAGCGTGAAGCTCTTCACTGCCGCGGAATGCCAGTGATAGCGCCGCGCCATGCCTGTGGCGTCGTTCAGGCCCTGCTGCACCACCGCCCACTCGCCATTGCGGGCCAGCACGAAGCTGTGAAGGTACAGTTGAAACCCGTCCGCGATGGCATTGTTGTCCACGCGCGCCGTAAGACGGCTGGTGCGGACCAGAGCATCAGCGTCGAAGCCTTCCTTCGCGGCCACGGCGCGCAGCTCATCGGGAGTTCGCTGCGAGTGCTTGCCGCGTCCGCCGCAGATGAAAAGCCCCAACTCGTGCGCCCGGGGATTCAGACCGCGCTTCAAAGCGCCCAGGACACTCGTGGTGATGCCGGACGAATGCCAGTCCATGCCCATCACGGCGCCGAAAGCTTGAAACCAGAAGGGGTCGCTCAGTCGCGACAGAAATGCGGAGTGTCCGTACTGTAGGAGGATCGTCTCGGTAATGGCGGCGCTCAGCGCAGTCATCCGCGACGCCAGCCACTCCGGAACGCGGCCGCCATGAAGTGGAAGATCCGCCGTCCCCGACCGGTGCATAGTACCAGTGTAACGGCAGATCTTCCCGAGGCTGCTCTATTGTTTTTTGTGCGCGAGTCTGCTGCAGGCAGTGTCCGCGCCGGTGGGGTCTATAGCCGAGTTGCCTTCCTCGATCATCGCGATCTTCCCGTCCATGTCGACTACGAAAGTGACCCGGTTATCAAAACCGTTCGGCTGTAGAACGCCGTACTCTTTGCCGATTTTCTGATCGTGATCGCTCAACAGCGGGAATTCCGCGCCAAGCTCCTTTGCCCAGTGCGAAAGAACGAATACTGTATCTGTGCTGATCGCCAGCACCTGCGAATCGCTTGCTGTAAATTTTCCGATACCAGCCTGGTATGCCGTGAGTTCGCGCGTTCAACCACCGCTGAACGCGGCGGGGAAGAATGCCAGAATGACGTTCTTCTTGCCGCGAAAATCGCTGAGCTTCACTTCTTTTCCGCTGCTGCTGCTGCGCGCGGAAACCGTGAAATCGGGCGCTTCGTCGCCTACTTTCAGGTTGGTTTTGACAGGTTGATTCTGCGCCAGCGCCGCGGAAACGGACAGGCACAAAGCCACCAGTGCAAGTTTCTTCATTTCCCCTCGTTTCGCTCGTAGGCTACCACGGCTGCCCCGCCGCGGACAATGGAGCGCGCTTGAATTCACAATTGAGGGCTAGTGGCCGCCGTCGCCGCTGTTGGTGCCGCCATCGCCACCGTGGCCGCCGTCCCGGCTCGGCGTCGGATTCGAGGGAGCCCCGGTCTGCTGCGTTCCGCCGCTGCCGGCCGTGTTCGCCGTCTGTATGGTGGTGTTGGCGCCGCCCCACAGGTTCTGCATTCCACCCGAAATATGGAACAGAATGCCGGCCGTAATCAGCGCCAGCAGCGCCACGAGCAGGCAGTATTCCGCAAGGTCCTGTCCGTGATCGCGTTTAAAGAAGTCCCGCATAGTACTCAACACGGTTATTACCCGTTTCACAGTCTAGGAGATATGGACCCCCCGCGCTACGTTGTCTTTTGGTATGGACTGCCGCGCACACATCGGGCTTGCCTCGCTTAAAGTTCTCCCATCATCCTGCCGATAAGCCATCTAGAGACAGGAATGGCAACTACAATGGCAATTCCGGCGGAGGCGGTCTGGGACCTCCCGCCGTTGATTCTGCACCCATTTAACGAGCATGTCCCCCCTTCGGCGCTACTCGAAAACTCCCGCGCTGCCCTGATCCTGTCCGGCCTCGCTCCCGATGAAGGGGCCGACCGCGAAGAACTGCGCCGCCGTCTGGCTGCGGGCCGCTACGCCGAAATCCGCATGCTTTTTTTCATTGGTAAAGACGTCCACCGCTGGGTCGATCAATGCCTCGATTCGCTGGAACGGTCCCCGAATCCGGTGCCCGAAGGACTCACCCGGCAGAGTTTCGCGGCCTTACTCACCACCTCGCCGCCGGAAACCGTCAAGCAGAAACTCATCCGTTGGGGAGTGTCGGATTATCCCTCTATCTTCAGCCGCGCCATAGGCCTGAACGCTCTCTTCACGACTCCACCCGGCCTTGCAGACCTTTCCGCCGAATTCCTGCGGGCGTATCACCGCTACGCCGACGCGCTCTACCGCTGTTATATGGAAGAGGATTCGTATCTTCCGATCAGCGCAAAGAATTTCCGGTTCGATCTCTACGCCTCCGGAGAATACACGAAGCTGCTGGAAAGTCAGTGGGAGTGAGACGTAGCGCGCCTACCATGCCCGGTTTGACCCTCAATCGTGCCGAAGCGCCGACATCGGCTCCAGTCGCGCCGCGCGCCGAGCCGGGGCCACGCATGCTGCAAGACCAGTCGCCATCAGAACAACTACCGCGCCCGCGATCGCAACCGGGTCCGTGACAGATACGGAAAACACCTCGCTTTGGACGTATCGCCCCAACACCAGGCTCCCGGCGACCCCTACAGCTAAGCCTGTCAGGACCAGCTTTCCACCCATCCGCATCATCAGCCCGAGCACATGGCTGCGTTCCGCTCCCAACGCCATACGCACCCCGATCTCGTGAGTCCGCCGCGCCACACTGTAGGACAGCACGCCAAAGACGCCGATGGCCGCCAGCGCCAGGCCGAGCCCGCCGAAAAACGTGAACAGCGCCATATTGAAGCGCGGCTGCTTCACCTCTTCCCCGACCACTTCCTCCATCGTGATCGGCCGGTTTACCGGGATTTCCGGATCGAGCTGCCGCACTTGCTCCCGAACTGCATTCAGCAACCGCATCGGATCTCCATGCGCCCGCACGGCAAGCGCGCGGCCCGGCGGCGCGACCACCGTGTACGGCAGAAAAACCTGCGGCGCCGGTGGACTCGTCAATCCGTCATTTCGCGTGTTCGCCATCACGCCCACCACAGTGGCCTCTCCCGATTGCGGTCCAGGCGCCTGTAACGCGCCCTGCGGTTTGTCCAATGCCGCAAGGTGAACGTGCCGCCCGACCGGGTCCGTCCCCGCCGGCCACAAGCGCGCGGCCGCCTGATTGATGACCGCGACATGGTCGGCGTGCTGCACGTCCTGCACGGTAAATCCGCGCCCTCTGACCAGCGGAATCCCCATGGTTCGTCCGTAATCCGCACTGATCAGCCCCACCATCATGGGCTGCGAACCTGAAACCGGCTGGCCGTCAATCGTGTACGGGGAGCGGAACCCGCCGAACGGCAATCCGCCGTTTCCAATAGCCGCCGATTGTGCTCCGGGAATCGCTGCCACGCGCTCCACCAGGTCCTGCGTAAACGCCACCCGCTGCGTCCAGGTGGTGTAGCGCTTGGCAGGCAATTGAATATTCACCATGAGAACCCGGTCGGGCTGGAACCCGAGTTCAGTCTGCTCAAGTGCGACGAATCCCCGCACCGTCAATCCCGCGCCCACCAGCAGCATGACCGAGAGCGCCACCTCAGCAACCACCCGAATATTGCGTGTGCGTCCGCCGCGGGCTCCAGCGCCCGAACCCTTGGTAGCCTCTTTCAGCGTTTCCACCAGGTCCAGCCGCGAACACTGCAATGCCGGGGCGAGTCCGAACAGGATACCGGTCAGCACGGCCACCGCCGCCGTAAACAGCAGGACATACTCGTTCAAAGTGATGCGCGCCTCGTTCGGCTTGTAGAAGTCCGGCATGAGATTGACCACCCCGAGCGTGATCCCTTTTGCCAGAGCGATTCCGAGTAGACCGCCCGCCAGCGACAACACCACATTTTCCGTCAGCAACTGCCTGAGCACCCGGCCGCGACCCGCGCCCACGGCCATGCGCAACGCGATCTCCCGCGCGCGCGACGTTGCCCGCGCCAATTGCAGGTTCGCCACATTCGCGCAGGCGATCAGCAGAAGGAAACCCACCGCGCCGAACAGCATTCGTAAACTCGCCTCCATCGTTCCCGAGGCGACCGTCATGTCCAGATAATTCTTCAGGAGCGCGTGGAAGCCTTCTTTCGGGAAATCCTCCGGCGAGGCCTTCGCCAGATCGTGGTACAAGGTTTCCAACTGGTCTTCCGCGGTCTGAGGCGAGACTCCGCGCGCCAGCCGCACAATCGGAAACACGCTGCGTTCCTGTCGCGGATCCAGCTTTAGTGGGATCCAGCCGCCCTGGTCGTTCCACCAGCCGAAGCGCGAAGGCATCACGCCGATCACGGTGTAGGCTTCGTCGTTGAGCACCAGTTTCTGCCCGAGCGCATCGGCGCGCCCGTCGAACAAGCGATGCCACGCATTATCCGTCAGCACGATCACTGGCGCGGGCTGTCCGTCCGGACCGATATCCGACGGCTGGATCGTTCGTCCAAGCACTGGCTGCACGCCCAAAAAATCGAAGGCATTGGCAGTCACCAGCGTAGTTGTGAAGCTCTCCGGCGCGCGGCCACCCGTCAACAACCGCGTATCGGGCAAGGTCGCCATCGTCTCGCTCCACACGGGCATTTCCCGCATCCGCAGATACGCGCTCATGCGGCTGGCCGGGCTCCATTGCTTGGGATTCTTCGCGCTGCGCAAGGCCGGAGCCCAAATCTCAGCCGGCTTCGCGTAAGGATACGGCGCGATCAACACGCCGTACACCACGCTGAAGATCGACGTGGTGGCGCCGATTCCCAGAGCCAGCGAGAGCAGCGCCACCGCCGTTAATCCGGGCGATTGGCGCAACATGCGCAGACCGTACCGCAGATCCTGCCAGAGAGTCTCAAAAAATCCGAGCGTATTCATGGGTTAGGATTCCTGCTCGTAAGACGCCGCAGTTGCAACCAAGGTTAGGCTGAGTTGCATTAGTGCTTCCGAATCGCGATCAGGACGCCGAAGCTGATGCCGATCGATTGTTCGTGCCCGCGTCCAAAATTGTATTCATATCCGGGTTCCAGATACCAGCCGAACTTCCGCTTCCAAGCCTTCGGCCAGAACATGAAATCGAGCACCGCTTCGCCGGCGACTGAATTCGTGGACGTGCCGGATTCTCTGGTATGAATCCACTCCGGGCCCACGCCGGCCATGAACTCGACGGTTGGCGATAGCGTCCACGGCTTTTTAAATATGAGGTCGGTTGCCCATTCTGTCGTGCGATGCCCGAAGCTGGGCGTCACCCCTGCCTCGACTTCCAGCCACTTTTCAACGGGCGTGAATTCAACGGCAACCGTGGGTCCGAAGCTCGACGTGCGATCGGTCAGATTCCGGCTGGGCGCAGCCCCAATCTCCACCACGGCCACCTCCTCCGCAGCATTATTGTCCTGCGGGTATGCGCACGCGGCGCAGAGAAACAGCGAAGCGGAGCTGACCCAGCGTGCGGCATTCATACTGAACTCACTTTAAAGGATCGGCCTCGCGGATTGACGAGCTGTGAAAAAATCGAATTCTCTCCGTTCCCGGCACCTTTAGCGCTCCTAACGGCGCTGTAAAAAAACACCGAATTGCTTTTTTGCCGCATTGAAAACGCACTCGTGTTCCCGGCACCTTTCACCGCTCCCTTACGGTCACGGCTCCGTATGTGGTTGATTCTGCTAACGGAGCCGCGACCGTCAGGAAGCGGTAAAAGGTGCATCGAAAGGCGAATGGAGCGCCACCAGAACAGCAGCAGGATTTCGAAAGGCGAATGGATCGCGACGAGAACAACAGCGCCTCCCATGTAGCAAAATAGACGATTGAAATGACGTTCACCAAGCGTTTACGGGATGGCGTTCGCAGCGGAGAGATCACCTGTAGCGTCCGCATCTGGACGCGTCCGCATGTGAAGACAGGCGGCCGGTATCGCATGGAGGATGGCGAAATCGAAGTCGACTCCATCGAGCCGATCGGGCTTCCGGACATCACGCCTCAGCTCGCCCGTGAGTCAGGCTTCCTCGGCGTTGTCGACCTCCTCAAAGTGGCCAACCACGGCCGCGGCCGCAACATTTACCTGGTGCGCTTCCACTATTTGCGTCCACGTGGGAAACGGCAGCCGCGATGAGCATCGAGTATTCCATACGGCCGGCGACCGTTGACGATCTTCCGTCGATTACGGAAATCCAGAACCACTACATCCTGCACACACACATCACGTTCGATGTTCGCCCGCACAATCCGGCATCGAACCGGCTGCATGAGCGCTTCGGATTCCGTCCGATCGGCCTTTTTACAGCCGCTTCCGGCAAGTCGTCGAAGACAGCGTGGTCCGTCACGAACTTCGCCTGGCGCATGCCTGGCTCCGCCGCGAACTGGCGCGCAACTCCCGTTCGCGGGCGATCGAAGGAAACTCCGCACCGGAGCTAAAATAACATTGACATGCAATTCCCCCGTCTCTGCCTGGTCCGCCAAACCTTTCCCGATCGCCGCATCGCCGACGTTCCCGCCGAGGTTCGCAAACGACTCGCCGCCTCCGGCTTCGCCTCCCGCGTAAAACCGGGTGGCCGTGTCGCGATCGGAGTCGGCAGCCGGGGCATCCACAACATCGCCTCCATCACGCGCAGCGTGGTCCAGTTCTGGAAAGACGCCGGAATGCAGCCTTTCATCTTCCCTGCGATGGGAAGCCACGGCGCGGCGTCCGCCGCCGGACAGGCCGACGTCCTGGCCCACTACGGCATCACCGCCGAATCCATGGGCTGTCCGCTCATCAGCCAGCTTGAAGTAGTTTCCCTCGGCAAAACCGCCGACGGCATTGAAGCCTTCATGGATAAGCTCGCCTACGATTCGGACGGCGTCATGCTCGTGGGCCGCGTCAAGTGGCACACCGATTTCGCGGGAAAAATTGAAAGCGGCCTTTTCAAAATGATGGCCATCGGCCTCGGCAAATTTGCCGGCGCCCAGCGTTACCACACCTACGCGTATCGTCTCGGCCTGGAACACGTGATCCGCAGCGTCGGACGGCAGGTTCTCAAGTCCGGGAAGGTCCTCGGCGGTCTCGCCATCCTCGAAGACGCGAACCACAACACCGCCCAGCTCGACGCCGTGCCTGTCGAACTGATGGAGCAGCGCGAAGAGGAAAATCTCGCGCTCGTGAAGTCCTGGATGGCTCGCATTCCGTGCGACCTCGACGTCCTCATCCTCGACGAGATCGGCAAGAACATCTCCGGCGCCGGCATGGATACCAAGGTCGTCAACCGCGGCGTGAATGGGCAATACAATCCCTGGGATACCGCGCCGAACATCGAACGCATCTTCATCCGCGACCTCAGCGAGCACACTTACAATAGCGCCGTCGGTCTCGGCATGGCGGACGTGGCTACGGACCGTCTGGTCAATCGCACCGATTGGAACCCCACTTACATCAACTCGCTAACCGCCAACACGCCCGCCGCGGTACGCACTCCGATCCATTACCGCACCGATCGTGAATGCCTCGAGCGCATCGCGCCCACCGTCGGCAAGGTGGATGTTTCCGAAGTCACCTTCGGCTGGATCCGCAACACGATGGAATTGGGCCGCCTCGGAATCAGCGAGAATCTGCGCTCCCGGTTGGAGAAGCTACCGAACGTCGAGATCGAAGCCACCATTGAGATGGACTTCGACGGCGAAGGAAACCTGATCTCCCCGTTCGCTCCCGTCGAAGAGACCGCGGGCGCACACTAAGAGTACGGCCGATCCAAACACGCGGATAGTGCTGCCCGTTATCGCTACAGTGATACAATCGCGAACGCAAAGGCCGCGATGACCAAACAGAAAACCGGACTCTTTGTCCGCGACGGACGCAATCTCGCATTTACCTTCATCCTCGTCAGCTCGCTCTTCCTGATCTGGGGATTCTGCAACGGCATGATTGACGTCATGGACAAGCACTTTCAGGAAGAACTCCACCTCAATAAGGCGCAATCCGCCTGGGTGCAGTTCTCGCATTACCTGGGCTACTTCCTGATGTCGATGCCCGCCGGCATTCTCGCCACCAAACTCGGCTACAAGGGCGGCATCATCACGGGACTCTCCATCGTCGCGATCGGCGGTTTCTGGTTTATCCCCGCGACTCACATCAACGGCATGGTGCACTCGGGCGCGGTATCGCCCGACATGGCATTCGTCGCGTTCCTGGCGGGCGTTTGCCTCATCGCCACCGGACTGACGTTCCTCGAAACCATCGCCAACCCGTACACCACCGTTCTCGGAGATCCCCGATTCGCCGCCACCCGCATCAATCTCGCCCAGTCCTGCAACGGCGTCGGCTGGATTTTCGGACCGATCGTCGGCAGCATGTATTTTTATTCCAAGGACACCGCCGGACACAGCACCGGATCGCAGACGCTCTACATTCCGTATGTCGGCATTGCGGTGGTCGTCCTGGTCATTGCCGCTGTCTTTTTCTTCTCCCGCATCCCCGATATCAAAACGGAAGACGATTATCACCTCGACGATGCTCCGGCCGGATCGTCCACCTCGATCTGGAAGCACCCGCACTTCGTCCTTGCCGTCGCCGCGCAGTTCCTCTACGTCGCCGCGCAGGCCGGCATTTTCAGCTTCTTCATCAATTACATGACCGCCGAAGTGCCGCCGATTCCGCCCTCCTGGGGTGATTCGATGAAGAACCTGGCCGCCCACGCCGGCCCCCTTTCCGGCTGGCTCGGCGGCTGGTTCGAGCTCAGCCGCGCGGGCGTCCTCGTGATCAGCGATAAAGGCGCGAGCAATCTCGCCTCGCTCGGCTTCGTCTGCTTCCTCATCGGGCGCGGCACCGGCACGGCGATCGTCAAGAAGTACTCCGCGCACCGGGTCCTCGGCCTCTACGGCGTCGCAAACGTAATCGTCTGCCTCATCATCTTCGCCAAACTCGGATGGGTGAGCGTCATCTGCGTCTTCCTGAGTTACTTCTTCATGTCGATCATGTTCCCCACCATCTTCGCCCTGGGCATTTTCGGACTCGGCGCGCGCGCCAAGAAGGCCTCCGCCTACATCGTTATGGCGATCATGGGCGGAGCCATACTGCCGAAGCTGATGGGCTATGTCGCCGACAAGTACGACATGTCCCGCAGCTTCATCGTCCCCCTCTTCTGTTTCGCTTTCGTAGCCTTCTATGGCCTAAACTGGTCGAAGTTCTCCAAAGCGGACTCGCTGCACGGAGTGAAGACGATTGGCCACTAAACTCCTTCTCGCTTTTTCGATGGCGGCATTCGCGCTGGCCCAGCAGGCGACCTGCCCCGTCTGCCGCATCGCGACCGTCAACGGCGCCGCCACCCAACCGCTGGGGCCTTCACAACACCCGCAAAGCTGCTCGACGCGTCCCGGGTACAACGGCTATCCGATTCCCGACCCGCAGTGCACGCCCGGCGCTTTCAACCCCACCGTTCCGCCTGCCGTCTTCGGCGATCGGCGTTTCTCCACGAAATGCCTCCGCGACTGCGCCTCCGCGCCTGCGCAGAAGCACACGCTGTACAAGGCCTACCACGTCAGCCAGAATCCGAGTTGCGAATTGGACCATCTGGTGCCCCTCGAAATGGGCGGCGCCGATTCGCTCGATAACATCTGGCCCCAGTGCGGCCAGGCGTCCGGCGGCAGGAATTATAAGGACCTCAAAGACCAGGTGGAAAACTACCTCGCCATCGAAGTCCTGCTCGGCAACATGACCATAGACGATGTGCGCAAAGGCATCGCCGCCGATTGGACCAAATATCTCGCCGCCGCGCTGTCCTTCTGCGGCACCCAGACCTGCGACATCAGCCACTATCGAAAGTAGCGACCGGTTCTCCCGACCGGTCGCAGGCGATCGGAGATCGCCTGAGTCGCGCTCCGCGCGACCCGACAGGAAAGATTCCTGTCGGCACGTGCGCTACAGCCGGAAATAGCCCCGCAACTCCGGCACCGCGTCCATCAATTCCCGCGCGACCATGCGGCCGAAGAAGTCGCTGCCCTTCGCGCCCAGATGCGTATAGTCGAAGACCGGAGAAGGATCGCCGTTCGGCTCCACACCCGCCGGAGTCTTAGGCGCAGGAGGCGAATTGCCTGTCGCCGCAGCTCGCTGAATGCTATCCGGAGGAGGAGCCTGCGCCAGCAGATTCGCCTCCGCCGGACCCATCTTCTGCACCGCCGCAAAGCTCTCCGCATTCAGATCTAACACCGGAACTTTCTCCTCGGCGGCGACCTTCTTCGTCGCCTCAGCCCACGCAGCCAAACTGTTCTCCAGAACGCCGCTGCGAAAACTCCGCCGCGTCAACGAGGTCACCAGCACCGGCTTGCCCCCGGCCTCCGCTACGTCCCGTACATATCCACGCAGATTCACCGGAAACTCCGTGGCCAGATCGGTGGACCGCCCTGGCTTCCCAGGCTGATCGTTATGTCCGAACTGAATCAGCACATACGTCGCCCGAACTCCATCGGGCTTGCGCAGCATCGCCATCACCCTGTCCCACGATCCCTCCGCCCGATAGCTGCTCGAGCTGCGGCCGTTCTTCGCCAGGTTCACGCAATCGACGTCCGCTGTCGCCAGCGCGCAAAACCCCGGACCCCAACCGTTCTTCGGAGCCACCGTCGAATCGCCCACCAGCACGATGCGAACGCGCTCCGCCGCACTCGCGCCGAACGCAGCCAGGAGAATCAACGCCGCCGTCATCATTCGCATAACTTCATAGTAACCGCGCGTTCCTACCAATTCATGTAGGGCTTCGCGGCAAATGCCTCCGGTAGAATGTTTGCAACCGTAGAGTAACGAGCGCCGCTCGCCGTTGGACCCGCTGAAACGCGGGTCCGCGGCGGGAAAGGCATCGCCGAATAACCCACCAACCGATCCCATTCTCCCTGCACCTTCTTGACTTCGCCCCGTCTCGTCAATACCATAAGCAAGTGCAAGCGATTACAGCCCTCCTCGCACCCGAGCGAATGCTCTCTCTGTCTCCGGTCGACCTTGCAGTCATCATCCTTTATTTCGTTGCCGTAATCGGAATCGGCTTCTATCTCAAGCGATTTACGAAGACAGGCGAAGACTTTTTCCTCGCCGGCCGCGAAATGACCGCATGGATCGCCGGACTCTCCTTCCTCGCGGCCAACCTGGGCTCCCTCGAGCTCATGGGTTGGGCCGCGTCAGCGTATCAATACGGAATTCTCGCCGCCCACTGGTATTGGATCGGCGCCATCCCCGCGATGCTCTTCCTCGCGATCGTGATGATTCCGTTTTATTACATCTCCAAAACGCACTCCGTCCCCGGCTACCTCAAGCTGCGCTTCGATGAACGCGCTCGCGCCCTTTCCGCCGTCTCCTTCGGTCTCATGACCGTGTTCATGAGCGGCATCAATATGTATTCGATGGCGAAGGTGCTGCAGATCATTCTCGGCTGGGACATTCACTTCTCCATTTGGGTCTCCTCCATCACGGTGGCCGCGTACGTCGTTCTCGGCGGCCTCCTCTCGGCGATCTTTAATGAAGTTTTGCAGTTCGTTCTGATCTGGCTCGGCGCGCTTCTCGTCGCGGTCATCGGGCTTATCGAAGCCGGCGGCTGGAGCGGCATGGTTGCGAAAATCCACGAGCGCTTCCCCACCCAGGACTACACGCACCTCTGGAGCGGTCTCGGCAGTTTCAATGACAACCCGATGGGCATCAACTGGGTCGGCATCGTCTTCGGCCTGGGTGCGATCATCAGCTTCGGCTACTGGACCACGGACTTCCTCGTCGTACAGCGCGTCATCTCCGCCAAGGATCTGCGCAGCGCCAAACTCGCCCCCATCATTGGCGCAGCCTTCAAGATGGCCGTTCCGTTCATCGTGATTCTGCCCGGGTTGCTCGGCCTTGCGCTCCTCCCCGAACACCTCGTCGGCGAGACCCAGGCGCTCGCTACCGGCGCTCACTCCTATAACGACGTCCTCCCACTGATGATGGCCCGCTACCTCGGACCCGGATTGCTTGGCCTCGGTATCACGGCGCTGGTCGCCGGCTTCATGTCGGGGATGGCGGGCAACGTCTCCGCGTTCGCCACGGTGTGGACCTACGATATCTACCGCCCGCTCATCCGCCGCGCAGCCACCGACGCGCATTATGTCTTGATCGGCCGCTGGTGCACCGTCGTAGGCGTCCTGGTCAGCATCGCCACCGCCTATCTGGTCATGAGCTTCGCCAGCATCATGGATTATGTCCAGGCCCTCTTCAGCTTCTTTATCGCGCCGCTCTTCGGCACGGTCATCCTTGGAATGCTCTGGAAGCGCGCCACCCCCGCCGCCGGATTCTGGGGCCTGCTCGCCGGCACCGCCTCCTCCATCGGGATGTGGGGCTGGGTCAAGCTGGACCCCACCGCGCTCCGGTATGTCGCGATGTCATCGAATGCCAAGGATATGGCCGAGAATATGTTCCGCGCTCTGTGGAGCTGGATCGTGTGCGTCATCGTGACGGTTGTCGTGAGTTATGTCACGGCGCCCAAGCCCGAATCCGAGCTCACCGGGCTGGTCTACGGCTGCACCGAAATCCCGTCCGAGGGCCATTTGCCGCTTTGGCAGCGGCCGATCTTCTGGACCGGCGTCGTCGCCGGCGTTTTCGTCATTATTCAGATTATTTTCTGGTAGGTGAACATGCATCGATCCGAAATGATTTCCATCTGGTTCTTTATCGGCGCGCTGTTGCTCGCCTACGGCGTCCTCATCCTGGGTGCAGGACTCTACGATCTCGCCCACCCACCCGAGCACCCGGTGGTGCTCGCCAAACTCCACGCCGGCATCTGGTGGGGAGCCGTCCTCGTCGTGCTCGGCCTCATTTATTCCATTAAATTCGCGCCAAAGAAAAAATGAACACCACCATCAATCCCGTAACCTTCGGCATTATTACAGGGAACCGAGGTTTCTTCCCGGATCACCTGGCCAGGACCGGGCGCACTGAAATGATCGCCGCCGTCGAAGCGGCCGGCCACCGGGCCATCTGCGTCACTCCGGAAGAAACCAAGTACGGCGCCGTCGAAACGCGCGCCGAGGCCGCCCGCTGTGCCGACCTCTTCAAAAAGCATGCCGCCGAAATAGCCGGCGTTATCGTCACGCTCCCCAATTTCGGCGATGAGCGCGCCATTGCCGACACCCTCCGCATGGCCGGCCTGAACGTTCCCGTCCTGGTGCAGGCGACCCCCGATACGCCGGGCCTGATGACCATCCGCGACCGCCGCGACAGCTTCTGCGGCAAGATGAGCGCCTGCAACAACCTGATGCAGTACCGCATTCCCTATTCGCTCACCACCCGGCATACCGAAGCCCCCGATAGCGACGTTTTCCGCAAAGACCTCGATTGGTTTGCCGGAGTTTGCCGTGTGGTTCGCGGCATGCGCCGGCTCCGCATCGGAGCCATTGGCGCGCGGCCGGCGGCCTTCAACACGGTCCGCTACAGCGAAAAGATTCTGGAGAACCACGGCATCAGTGTCGAGCCGATCGACCTTTCGGAAATCCTCGGCCGCATCAATCGCATGAGCGACGTCGATCCCGCCGCCGCCGCGAAACTCGAAGCCATCAAGAAGTACGTCTCCACCGACCAGGTTCCGTGCGAAGCGCTCCTCAAAATGGCCAAGCTCGGCGCCGTCATCGATCAGTGGATGGAGCAGACCGACTGCACCATCAGCGCCGTCCAGTGCTGGACCAGCCTCGAAGAGTTCTTCGGTGTCGTGCCCTGCACCGTCATGAGCATGATGAGCGAAAACCTCATGTCCAGCGCGTGCGAAGTCGATATCGTGGGCGTGGTCGGAATGCACGCCCTGCAACTCGCATCGGGTACGCCCAGCGCGCTCCTGGATTGGAATAACAACTACGGAGAAGACCCCGATAAGGCGGTCTGCTTCCACTGCTCCAACCTGCCGAAGCACTTCTTCCAGGACGTGAAGATGGATTTCCAAGCCATCATCGCCGGAACCGTCGGAGCCGAA
>Ga0134126_10003337_pt1 | contig 20130 bp, 19 predicted proteins | sample KB31752_FD_96881 | JGI IMG/M metagenome (GOLD analysis project Ga0134126, IMG submission 96881) | Terrestrial soil microbial communities with excess Nitrogen fertilizer from Kellogg Biological Station, Michigan, USA - KB3-175-2 | ecosystem: Environmental > Terrestrial > Soil > Unclassified ...
ACCTTCGCGTCGGTCCAGGCGGCCTTGCCGTGCATCAGGTCCATGTGGAACTGGTAGCCGTTGGTGCGCATGTTGAGCTGGTCGAACGTGCCCATGGCCGGCCACTTGTCGGCGTCCGCGAAGGCGATCGGGTTCAGGCCGTCGGACTTCATCTTCTCGCAGAGCGAGACGAAGCTGTTCCAGTCGGTGGGAACCGTGTAGTTGTGCGCCGCGAACACGCTCTTCCGGTAGAAGACGGCCCACGGGTAGTAGTAGATCGGCACGAAGTAGTAGTTGCCGTCCTGGCCCTTGGACAGGTCGTGCACCGACTGCGGGAAGTTGTTGCCGATCGTGTCCCACACGTCGTTGATCTTGTTGGACAGACCCTTGGCCGCGAAGAACTGCATGCGGTAGCCGGCGAACCACGTGAACACGTCGTCCGGGGTGGCCTGCAGGTAGCTGTTGATCTGCTCCTGGAAGGTGTCGTGGTCCTTGGTGTTGACCTGCACCTTGATGCTCGGGTTCTTGGCTTGGAACGCGTCGTAGACGGCCTGGAAGGCCTTCTTCGGCACGGCGTCCGACGCGTTGGAGCCAAGGCTGACTGTGCCGGAAGCGGCGCCGCCCGTGGAGGACGACGACGACTTGCTCGACGAGGAACTGCATGCCGCAAGGGTGGGCAGCGCGGCGACGCCGGCTGCTCCGAGCAGACCCTTGAGCATGATCCGCCGGTCGACGCTAGGGCCTTGGAACGCCCTGGGGGACTGCGGGGACATCGCACCTCCATGTGAGACGTCAGTGGAGCAGGGGGCAGGGGGACCGTGCTGGTTGGGGGTTTGCGAACGAACTGGTCCGCGAACAGATCCCAATCGAACGTGAACAAACAATCTGGCGCAGAGCAAACCGCCGGAACGGGAGGCATGTCAAGGGTTCTTGCTCAAAATGAAACATCGAAAAGGGCAGCTGTAGGGGCTGGTGTGCTAGCCGTGGTCTGGTTACTGTTGCGTTCTGGGTTCTTCGTACCCACGTACGGACGGTCCGATGTTGGATCGAGTGTGTTTCTGGTCGGCTGGTGGTTCGCTAGTGCAGCCGTGTGCGCGACGGTGTGCACAGCGCCCCTCGGCGTGAAGGAGCCCGGAGATGTTGGCGGCACAGCGGCAGAGCTGGATCCTGGAGGAGGTCCGCCGGATCGGCGGCGTCCGCGTCAGCGATCTAACTCAGGCGCTCGGGGTTTCGGACATGACCGTGCGCCGGGATCTGGACACGCTGGCCCGTAAGGGCTTGATCGAGAAGGTGCACGGCGGCGCCACCGCCCGACACCCAGGCTCGACCGACGAGCCCGGATTCGAGGCCAAGGTCGGGCGCGAGCGAGCGGCGAAGGACGCCATCGCCCGCCGCGCGGCGGATCTGGTGCGTCCCGGTACCGCCATCGGCGTGACCGCGGGAACGACGACGCACGCTTTCGCGCGTGCAATGGCGCGAGTCCCGGACGTGACCGTGGTGACCAACTCGCTGCGCGTGGCGGAGGTCCTACACACGCACGCGGTGGCGAGCCAGACGGTCATCCTCACCGGCGGGGTACGCACGCCGTCGGATGCGCTGGTCGGACCGGTAGCCATCCAGTCCATACGTGCGCTGCACCTGGACTGCGTTTTCATGGGCGTGCACGGGATGGACGAGGTGGCTGGCTTTACGTCGCCCAACCTCATGGAGGCCGAGACCAACCGTGCGTTGATGTCGACCGCGCGACGGCTGATCGTCCTGGCTGACCACACCAAGTGGGGCGTCGTGGGCCTGTGCGCCATCGCCGGCCTGGAGGGCGCCGCGGCGTTGGTGACCGATTCCGGGCTCGCGCAGGACGGCCGCGCGGCGCTGTCGGACCGGGTCGGCGAGCTGATCATCGCCGGCGAAGAGGAAGAGCAGCCGGCGACGATACCGGCGCAGAACGTGCACAGCCTGGTCGACGGACGCCACCTCTGAGGCGATGTCCCACCAAAGCCGTGCCTAACTAAGAGCGTGGGCTACCGGCCTGCGCTGCGCTTTTCTCGCCGCAGCCCCCGTTTTTCGCTGCGCTTCACGCCGCACGCTCAGCATGTGGTCATAGCATGGGCCGCAAGGCGCCATCCGGCGTCGCCATCGCTCCGCCCGCCGCTGATTTCCGCGGTCGGGCGCCGTCCAGCAGAAGCGAGTGCTCAGCGACATGGGAGTTTTCGGCCAGCGCACGGGGGCGCCAGGGCGCACCGCGCAGCCTTGGGGACGGCGAAACCGGATCAAGGTGAGCTCGGTCTTCCTTGGCATCGTCGCGGTGACGGTCACCGGCGCGGTGGCGGCATGGACGGGGTACGGAGACGCCGGGTTCGCGGTGTTCGTATTTGTGATGGGTGCGTACTTTGTTGTGCTGTGTCTGCACGAGTTCGGACACGCATACGCAGCGCACCGAGCCGGAGACACCGGTGTCGCAGCACGCGGCTACCTCGACCTCAACCCGCTGCGTTACTTGAACCCGGTACTCAGCTTCCTGCTCCCGGCCCTCTACCTGGCATGGGGCGGTCTTCCGCTACCTGGCGGCGCGGTGCTGGTGGACCGTACCGCGGCGCGCAAACGCTGGCAGGCCAGCCTGATCTCGGCGAGCGGGCCGCTGGCGAACGTGGTGTTCGCCGTTCTCGCGATGGTGGCCGTGGCGCTCTGGGCGCCGACCGTGCCGATCGACGGCAACGGTTCGGCGGTGTTCGGTTCACATCAGGAGTTCTGGCAGGGCGTCACCTTCTTCGCGTTCTTGCAAGTCGCTGTAGCGCTGCTGAATCTCATCCCGGTTCCTGGGCTCGACGGCTACGGCATCATCGAGCCCTACCTCAAGCCGGAGACCCGCCGCGGGCTCGAGCCGATCCGGCCGTATGGCATCCTCTTGGTGCTATTGCTGCTGTTCTTCTTCCAGCCGGTGCGCGACGGGTTCTCGCACGCCATCTATTCGATCTTGAGCGCGTTCGGTCAGCCGTACTACGGCGCGAGCCAGGGCCAGAGCCTGTTCATGTTCTGGAAGTCGCACTAGCGATCACGCCCGCCGCCGGAAGTCTGGCGGCGGCGGGCCGGAAGTGAGACGATCCCTCTCAGTCCGGGGACGCCCGCAGGGCGCCACGAGATCTTTTCCGAGGAGTCGTTGTCATGTCAGTCCCAGGCATGTCTCAATCACCCCAGCCCACGCCCGCCGCCGCGGAACCCAAGCTCACGCTGTACGGCGGCGGGAACGGCGTCGGCCGCCGGGTCACCGTGCGCGACCTGGCCGCGGCGAAGCGGCGCGGCGAACGCTGGCCGATGCTCACCGCCTATGACGCGCTGACCGCCGGAGTTTTCGACGAGGCCGGGATACCGGTACTGCTGGTCGGCGATTCGGCCGCCGACAACCATCTCGGGTATTCCAACACCGTGCCGGTGACCGTCGACGAGTTGATCACACTGACGGCCGCCGTCGTGCGCGGAACCAAGCGCTCGCTGGTCGTGGCCGACATGCCGTTCGGCTCCTATCAGGGCGGGGCGCGGCAGGCGCTGGAGACCGGCACCCGGTTCCTGAAGGAGGCCGGGGCGGGCGCGGTCAAGCTCGAGGGCGGCCGCCGGGTCGTGCCTCAGGTCGAGGCGCTGGTGCAGGCGGGGATCCCGGTCATGGCGCACATCGGGCTGACGCCGCAGTCGGTGAACGTCCTGGGCGGCTACCGGGTGCAGGGCCGAGGCGACGAGGAGGCGGAGCGGCTGCTCGCGGACGCCAAGTCGCTGGAGGCCGCCGGCGCCTTCGCGGTCGTGCTGGAACTGGTGCCGGAGGAGTTGGCCACGCGGGTGACCGAGCTGCTGACCGTTCCGACGATCGGCATCGGCGCGGGACCGGGCACGGACGCTCAGGTGCTGGTGTGGACGGACATGGCCGGCATGACGCCGGGCCACGCGCCGCGGTTCGCGAAGAAGTACGCCGATCTGCGCTCGGTGCTCGGCGACGCGGCGCGCGCCTACGCCGCGGACGTGGTCAACGGCGCGTTCCCTGCCCCGGAGCACACGTTCCACTGATCACGACGAACGCGCAGCTGACAGCCGCTTGAGGGTCCGGTCGCACCCGCGACCGGACCCTTCGCCGTCTCTCCCCTACCGCGCTGGATCGTCCGGACCTTCCGAATCGCGTCATTGGCCGGTAACACGCCCCGCAGGCTGGCACGATGGTGTGCATGGACAGAGTGCAGGCGGCCGCCCTGCGCGATCTGCTCGGCGCGACCGGAGGCCGGTCCGGCTGGATCGACGCGAGCGACGAGTTCGGCTCCGCGTTGCGCCGCGCGCCGCGCCGGGTCGGCGGGCTGCTGCTGGCCGGTCCGGCGGATGACGAGCCGTGGCACCTGGCGGCGCATCTGACCGATGAGTCGCAGTGGGCGGACCTGCCACAGCTCGCGCCGGTGTTGCTGCGGCACAATCCGCCGCCGGACGCTCCCCCGCACCTCGCGGCCGGTCTTCAGCGGCTGGACTCGGCCGGACGCGGCGAGGCGCTGCTCGTGGTGGCGCAGTGGGATCCGGCGGACGCGCTGCTGGAGCGGGTCGACGACGCGCGGCACCGCGGTGCCCGGATTCTGACGCTGGATCAGAGCGCGGCCCAGCTGCGCGGGCTGGCGCACGAGACGTTGACCGTGCCGGACGAACCCGGTCCGCTGACCTTCGACACGGCGCAGCATCTGGTCTCACTCGCGGCCGCGTCGCGAGACGCGGCCGCGGGCGGATTGCGCGGACGACTGGGGCGCTGGATCGAGGCGGTCAGCGGACCACGCGTGGAGCGTTGGTAGGCGTCGGCAGTCGAGCTAGGCGCGGTCGTCACCCCACGCGGCATTGCGTTCCTTAACCTTCTCCAGGGCCTGTTCAGCCTCCTCACGCGTGGCATACGGGCCGAGCCGGTCCTGGGCCCGGCAGCCGACTGGTCCTTCGACCGTGTGGTGCTTGATGCAGTAGAAGAACTGCGATCCCTCGTCGCTCATATCCATCCCTTCACCGGCCATAGCGCAACAGGCAAAGGAGTACTGCCCTGCATCGAAGTCTTAGACTCATGCGCATGGCTCCCCTTGTGCCCGGAACGCTCTCCCCGAATCGGTCCGTCCCGTCCGACATCGCCCGCCCGGAATACGTCGGCAAGCCGCGGCCCAAGCCATACCACGGTTCTGACGTGCAGTCCGCGGAGACGATCGAGAAGATGCGCATCGCGGGGCGGATCGCGGCGCAGGCATTGGCCGAGGTCGGCAGGGCGGCCAAGCCGGGTGTCACGACGGACGAGCTGGACCGTATCGGGCACGAGTTCCTGTGCGACCACGGGGCCTACCCGTCGACGTTGGGCTACAAGGGTTACCCGAAGTCGCTGTGCACCTCCATCAACGAGGTGATCTGCCACGGCATCCCGGACTCGACGGTGCTGAACGACGGCGACATCGTCAACGTCGACATCACCGCTTTCATCAACGGGGTGCACGGCGACACGAACGCGACGTTCGAGGTCGGCGAGGTGTCCGAGGAGGCGCACCTGCTGGTCGAGCGGACGCGCGAGGCGCTGGACCGGGCGATCAAGGCGGTGCGGCCTGGGCGGCAGATCAACGTGATCGGCCGGGTCATCGAGTCGTACGCGAAGCGGTTCGGGTACGGCGTGGTGCGCGTCTTCACCGGCCACGGGATCGCGACCTCGTTCCATAGCGGTCTGATCATTCCGCACTACGACGACGCGCGTGCGACGCGGCTGCTGGAACCGGGGATGACCTTCACGATCGAGCCGATGTTGACGCTCGGCACGATCGAGCACCGGATGTGGGACGACAACTGGACCGCGGTGACCGCGGACGGGAAGCTGACCGCTCAGTTCGAGCACACGATGGTAGTCACCGACCAGGGCGCGGAACTGCTCACCGTGGCCTGAACTGGCTCTGGGCCGCGAATTTAGTGCTGCGCATCCAGCGCCGGGAACGGTGCCGCGACCGTCACCACTCCATGGTTTCGGTCGTTGCCGCAACGGATTCGCAGGCGTCGGCGAGAGCGCCGAGTAGGCGTAGCGGATCGGGCAGCGGGGCCTCGAGGGCGTGGATCCAGCGGGCCCGCCCGCCGTTGAGCGCGCGGGCCGGCGGAACGAGTACATAAGAGCCGCGGGTGTGCCAGCGCAGACCCGGGCTGCCTTCCTCGGTCTCGGGCGCGGCGTCGAGGTCGCAGCGCCACCATTCGTCCGTGGCGCGCTCGTCTTCCCCGCCAGGCCGGGCGGTTGTGAAGAACAGGCAGCGGTCGCCCTCGGCCGAGACGGCTACGGGTCCGAGCGCAGCGGCTGCGGAGGTCAGCGTGCGAAAGGCGATGCGGCCGGCTGAGATCGGCACGTCGAGCACATCGTGGGTACGCCCCGTAGGACTTGCGAAGTTCACGTCCGGCAGCCGCGAGCGCCAGCGGTGGAGCTGGGCCGGATCGGCGCTTGCCTCGGTCTGCCAGCCGTAGGAGAGCGGGTGCGCCCCGGGATTGGGACAGCCGACGCGGCTACAGGAGCAGCCGGGGCCGAGCGGGGCGGCGGCGGGGACCACGGCGAAGCCTCGGGTGACGAAGTCGGCGACCAGGTCCGGTTCCTCGCGTTTGCGGCGCATGCCGGGAATCCGGCCGCGGGACACCGTCCTTTCGGCGCCTGTCGCTGCCATCCCTCGACCGCCTCCTTCCCGCCGCACTCCGGATCAACGAACCACCGGATGAACGAACCACCCTGGTCAACGAACGATGCGGCGCGGTCGGATACCGGCCACTCGGTCGATTCCCGGAGGTATGTACGTCCCCTATGCGTTCCAAGCCTACTAAGGCCGAGCCGACCGCGCGGCCGAACGGCTGCGTTCGCGGGCGACCGACCCGGTGCGGCCGGTCGTTTTCTCGTGGCAACTTCCGCACTGGCCTGCCGGTTTCGTCGTCGTCGCGGTGTCCCGCTACACTGGACGGGTACTCATGTGATGCCCGCGCGCTTTTCGGCGTCCGGATCGCCGCCACCGCGGCGCGAATCCGAACCGCCCAGCACGGAGGGAAAGCCCTCCGGCTTACGATCGCAGGCCGCGAACTAGCGGCCGACAATGGATCTCAGGCCAACACAGGCGCGGCATTGCCCCGATATAGGGCCCGTACTTGTGATTGGCTCGGCGGCGCGCGTTCGGCGCTCCCTGAAGCCTCCTTGGCACGTGCCGTTTGACCAGGAGGTCTGTACCAGCATGTCCGTGGACAACACCACGACGACCGCCGCCGCGTCCGTTGACGCGTCGAACACTGAGATTGAGATCGCGGCTTCGGAGACCGAGACCGCGCAGATTGACGCCGCACAGACCGAGACTGCGGCAACTGAGAGCGCGGCACCTGAAGCCGCGCAGCCGCTCGACACCGGCACCGAAGTGACCTTCGCGTCGCTCGACCTGCCGAAGCCGCTGCTCGAAGTGCTGAAAGAGGCCGGTGTCGCCACCGCCTTCCCGATCCAGGCCGCGACCATTCCCGACGCGCTGGTCGGCCGCGATGTGATGGGCCGTGGCCGCACCGGCTCCGGCAAGACGCTGGCCTTCGGCCTGCCGACGCTGACCCGCCTCGAAGGGCTGCGCGCCAAGCCGCGCAAGCCGCTGGCGCTGGTTCTGGTGCCGACGCGCGAGCTGGCGATGCAGGTTGAGGAATCGCTGCGCCCGTATGCCAGGGCCATGCGACTTCGCGTCCGCTCCGTCTACGGCGGAGCGCCGATGCGTAAGCAGATCGACAATCTGCGGTACGGCGTCGAACTGCTGGTTGCTACGCCCGGTCGGCTATCCGACCTCATCGAGCAAGGCGAATGCGAGCTCGGCGAGGTCGACATCGCCATCCTCGACGAGGCCGATCAGATGTGTGACATGGGCTTCCTGCCGCATGTCTGCGAGCTGATGGACCAGGTGGCGCCGGGCGGCCAGCGGCTGCTTTTCTCGGCCACGCTGGACGGCGCGGTCGACGAGATCGTCAAGAAGTACATGAACGATCCGGCACTGCACGAGGTTGACCCGCACGCCGGTGCGGTCTCCACGATGAGCCACCACCTGCTGATGGTCAGCCCGCAGCACAAGGCGAAGGTCGCGGCGCAGATCGCCGGGCGGCACGCCGCCGAGGCCGCCAACGGTGACGCGCGTTCGCTCTTCTTCGTGCGTACGCAGATGGCGGTCGACCGGGTCACCGAGCAGATGCGCGAGCGGGGCCTGCCGGCGGCGGGGCTGCACGGCGGCATGACGCAGGTGGCGCGCACCAAGACGCTGGAAGACTTCAAGGAGGGCCGCACCCCGGTCCTGATTGCCACGGACGTCGCCGCGCGCGGCATCCACGTGGACGGGATCGACCTGGTGGTGCACCTCGACCCGCCGCGCGACTCGAAGGACTACCTGCACCGGGCCGGGCGCACCGCGCGGGCCGGACAGGCCGGCGTGGTCGCGTCGCTGATCCTGCCGAAGCAGCGCAAGCAGGCGCAGCGGCTGATGAATGACGCCGGTGTGACCGCTGAGGAGCTGGACGCGGCCCCGATCGGCACCGGCGGCAGGTGGGAGAAGGCCGGGACCGCCATGGCGAACCTGACCGGCGCCCGCGAGGTGCCGGAGCCGGGCGACGTGCCGGTGTTCACGATGCCGGTGCGCGAGCGCTCCTCGCGGCCGCGCGATGGCCGGGATGGACGCCGCGGCCGGGACGACCGGTTCGGGCGCGACCGGTACAACCGCACTGACCGGTTCGAGCGGCCTAACCGCGGCTTCGACCGGCCGGACCGGGACGCGCGCGGCGGCGAGCGTGACCGCGGCAGCTTCGGTCGTGACCGGTTCGAGCGTGGCGAGCGGACCGAGCGCGCTGACTCGCGCGGCAGCGCTCCGTTCCGGCGCGACAACGACCGCGGTGGTTTCCACGGCCGGGACGGCGAGCGCGGCGGCTTCGAGCGGCGTGACTTCCGCCGGGACGGCGACAACAGCCGTAGCGACGCCGGCGGCTTCCAGGGCCGGCGCTTCGAGCGGCGGGACGGCGAGCAGGCCGGCCGCGTCGAGCGGCGCGATGACTCGTTCGAGCGGCGCGACCGCGGGTTCACCGGCGGGGACCAGAAGCGCAACTTCGGCGACGGACAGCGGCGCGGCTTCGAAAGCCGCGGTTTCGAGAATCGTGGTTCGCAGGCGCGTGGGACCGAGGCGCGCGGCTCGGAGGGGCGTGGCTTCGCCGGACGCAGCTCGGCCGAGCGCGGCGAGCGGGGCCCGCAGTTCGAGAAGCGCGATTTTGAAAAGCGCGGCTTCGAGAACCGCGGTTCGGAAGGCCGCGGCTTCGAGGGGTCTCGCTCCGGCAGTCGTGACTTCCGGGACCGCGGGCGCGACGAGCGCGGCGGCTTCGACCGCAACCGTGGCGCTGACCGCTTCCAGCGGGATGACCGGCCCGGCCAGCAGGGCGACCGGCGTCCGTTCGGCGGGCGTCCGGGCCAGGACCGCGATCGTGCGGCTCGGCGGCCCTCAAACTGAGGCGCTAATGGCCTGACCGGCCAAGAGCATGGCCCATGGCCGGCCGGCATAGCACAAAGCCGGCCGATTGAATCGACCGAGAGCCCCGCAACCTTCGGGTTGCGGGGCTCTCGCGTCTTTGGGGCGACTCCAGATCGCACGACTGACAGATATTGAAATCTGTCATGCGATAGCTGTACGGTGTTAGTGCAGGACGCGCAGGGGCGCGTCCCGGAAGCGGAGTGATGACATGAACAAGCGCCAGCTGGGAACCGCCGGCCCGCAGTCCTCCGAACTCGGTCTCGGCATGATGGGAATGTCCGCGCTGTACGGCGCAGCCGACGACGCCGAGTCGATCGCCACCGTTCACGCCGCCCTCGACGCCGGGGTAACGCTGCTCGACACCGGCGACTTCTACGGCATGGGCGACAACGAGCTGCTGCTGCGCGAGGCAGTGCGCGGCCGCAACCGCGAAGACTTCCTGATCAGCGTGAAGTTCGGCGCTCAGCGCGCGCCGGACGGCACGTGGCTCGGTTACGACGCCCGCCCGAGCGCCGTGAAGACGTGGCTTTCCTACTCGCTGCGCCGGCTCGGCACCGACTACATCGACGTGTACCGTCCGGCGCGGCTCGACCCGAACGTTCCGATCGAGGATACGGTCGGCGCGATCAAGGAAATGATCGACGCCGGGTACGTGCGCCACGTCGGGCTCTCCGAGGTGGGCGCCGACACGATTCGGCGCGCGCACGCCGTGCACCCGGTCGCCGATCTGCAGATCGAATACTCGCTCTTCTCTCGCGGCATCGAGGCCGAGATCCTGCCGACCGCGCGCGAGCTCGGCATCGGGATCACCGCGTACGGAGTGCTCTCCCGCGGCCTGCTGTCCGGGCACTGGACCAACGCGCGCTCCACTGACCCGACCGACTTCCGCGCGCACTCCCCGCGCTTTCAGGGCGGCAACCTGGATCGGAACCTCGATCTGGTCGAGGCGCTGCGCAAGGTCGCGCAGGACAAGGGCGCGTCCGTGGCTCAGCTGGCGATCGCCTGGGTCGCGGCGCAGGACGAGCTGATCGTGCCGCTGGTCGGGGCGCGGCGGCGCGAGCGGCTGACCGAGGCCCTCGGCGCGCTGGACGTTCAGTTGACGCCGGCCGACCTCGCCGCGATCGAGGCCGCGGTCCCGGCAGGTGCGGCGAGTGGCGACCGGTACGCTGCGGCGCAGATGAGCATGCTCGACAGCGAGAAGTGAGCGCGGCGGGCGACCGCGCAGGACAGTCGTAGGGCAGTCAGGAATAGTCGCAGGGCAGTCAGGACAGAATGGCTCGGCCGCGATCTCAGGGTCGGCGGCGGGGCGGGAAGGAGGCCCGCGCGATGGCGGCGGAGACGTTGACCCGGGATCGGGTGCTGGACGCGGCAGAAGACACGCTGCGGCGGTTCGGCGCCGGCAAGACGACCGTGGTGGATGTCGCGCGGGCATTGGGCGTGAGCCACGGCACCGTGTACCGGCATTTCGCGTCGAAGGCCGACCTGCTGGACGCGGTGCTCGGGCGCTGGCTCTCCCGCATCAACCCGCCGCTGGCGGCGATCGCCGCGGAGGATGGGCCGGCTACGCAGCGACTGCGGCGGCTGCTGGACACCTTGATGACGTTCAAGCAGGAGAAGGCGCGCAGCGACCCGGACTTGTTCGCCGCGTACGGGCTGGTCTCCGCGAGCGCGCGGGCGGTGGTCGTCGCGCACGTCGGCGAGCTGAACGCGCTGGTCGCGCGGATCGTCGCGGACGGTATGGACCGCGGCGAGTTCGCGCCCGGCGATCCGGTGCGGGTGGCTAACGCGGTATGGGCCGCGACCAGTCGGTTCCACCACCCCGCGCACGCGGCCGAGTGGCTCGCCGAATCAGACCGGCCGACCTTCGAGGCAGTCTGGGCGCTGTTGCTCTCGGGCCTCTCCGTACGTTGATTTCCGCAGGCCAGCAGCACTTTCTTCGCCGTTAGGAACGTTTGTTCGAAGCCCCGGCGGGTAGGTATCAGAGGTCAGCGACGGAACCATCGGGGAGAGGTAATTCCGTGACCGACAAGGGCTTCGAGGACGGCGGACGGGCCGCGGCGAAGAAGGCGGGCTGGGTGCGGGTGCGGTTGACCGCGCCCCAGGAGACGAACGGTCCGCGCGGAGTATCACTGACCGAAGGCGAGCTGGTGCTGCGCGCCGACCGGGTGGCGGTGGACGAGGACAACCTGGTCTTCCTGTGCGCCGATGAGGTGGTCTTCCGGCTGGACCGCCGCTATTTCAGCGCGCTTACCTGGTTCGTGGACCGGCCTACTTTCGGCGAATGGCTGCGGTCCCGGCGCAAGCAGTACCCGAACTCGCACACGCGCTGGTCGACAGATGAGCGCTCGCAGTTGGCGGATGAGGTCGGCTCGGGCTTCGGCTGGCAACGGATATCCGATCTGCACGGCCGCACCATCCACGCGGTACAGCGCGAGGCGGTTCGTGACGGGCTGGTCGCGGCGGAGGCATTTCCGCGTCCCGGAGTCGGTTAACGGCGCAGGCTGCGGGTTAGGGCACCGGCGACGGGCCCACCTAGCCCTTACGTAAGCGCGCGATTGCGTTCAGTAGTCTGCTTGACCTGGAGTCCGCTCCAGGTCGCAGACTGCTGTGCATGAGCACGACGACCTATTCAGTCGGCGAGGTCTCGGCGCGCACCGGATTCAGCGTCGACACCTTGCGTTACTACGAGCGGCTCGGCCTTATCGAGCCGGTGGAGCGATCAGTCGGCGGCCGGCGGATGTACCGGGACGAGGACGTCGGCTGGCTGGACTTCGTTTCCTGTCTGCGCGACACCGGCATGCCGATCGAGCGGATGCGCGAATTCGCCGAGCTGTGCCGCGACGGCGAGCACACGGTGCCTGAGCGGGTGGATCTGCTCGCCGCGCACGGCCAGCGGGTTGAGGCGGAGATCGAGGTCCTGCGCACAAAGCTGGCGGCGATCCGCCACAAGATCGAGTACTACGAGGGCGTCCTCGCGCTGCGCGACGGCCAGGGCCCGGATCAGGGCAGCACAGGTCAAGGCGGGCCGCAAGCCGGGGAATCGAGCGAGGAAGGACGACGGGCATGAGGTATCGGGAGTTCGGCGCGACAGGTCTGACGGTCAGTGAGATCGGGCTCGGCGCCTGGCAGCTGGGGAACGCGAAGGACTGGAACGGCCCGGACGAGCGCGAGTCGCTGGCCATCATCGGCGCGGCGCTGGACGGCGGGGTGACCTTCTTCGACACGGCACCGAACTACGCCGGCGGACGCAGCGGCGAGTTGCTCGGCCGCGGGCTGCGCGGTCATCGGGACGAGGTGGTGGTGTGCACCAAGTTCGGGCACACGCCGGAGGGTCCGGACTTCGCGCCGGAATCGCTGCGCGGCTCGGTCGAGCGCAGCTTGCGGCAGTTGCAGACTGATGTGATCGACATCCTGCTGATTCACAGCCCGCCACGGGAGATGTACGACGGCCGCCTGGTACCGCACTATGGGCTGCTTGAAGATCTCAAGCAGGAGGGGCTGATTCGCGCGTATGGCGCATCGCTGGACTGGCCAGATGAGATCGACACGGTTCTCGAGAGCACGAACAGCAAGGCGCTGGAGGTGTACCTGTCCGTCTTCCATCAGGAGCCGTGGGAAGCGATCGAGCGTGCCGGATCCGCTGGGGTCGGCAGCGTCGTGAAGGTGGCGCTCGAGTCGGGTTGGCTGGCCGGGAAGTATCACGCGACGTCGGTATTCTCCGATGTGCGGGCGCGATGGACGCCGCAGGATTTGCAGCGGCGCGCAGCGCTGACCGCGCGGTTCCTGGAGTTGGTGCCGGAAGGCTGGACGCCGGTGCGGACGGCGCTGGGGTTCGTGCTCGCGAACTCGGGTGTCTCGACGGTGATCCCCGGCACGAAGAGCATCGCGCAGCTGGAGACGAGCCTGCGGGCCGCGGACGGCGACCTGCCCGAAGACGTGCTCGCAGGGCTGCGCAAGCTGTTCGCGGAGGAGATCGCCGACAATGCGGTGGGTTGGTAATCGGTCGGCGATCGGCCAGTAATTCGGACACGTCGGTTAGTCGTCGGTTGCTAGACGGCGGCCGACAACGCGGCCGACAGGCGGTGGCCAGGAAGATCAGTCAGGTTGGCTGACGAACACGGTCTCTGATAATCGCCTGGCGCCGGCCTGCCGGCCCGGCTGGCGCGCGGTTTGAACAGGGCCGGTCCGGATACATGCTTTGAAACAGTCGGGGCGGTTCGAGCGGGCGAGGCGAGTGGGGAATGTGGCGGTGCCCAGGTGAATAGCCGGCCTCTTCGCCCGCGCCGTGGCGGCGGCTCAGAATCGACCGACTCCCCCGGTCCGGCGAAAAGCACCGCGGCTTCAGCTTCCCCGGCGCGCTCCACCTCATCGAAAGGCACCGCGTCCGGCTCCAACGGCCGGGTCTCTGGTACCGCGGCGGCCAAGTCCCGCTCGACCGGCGCGCTCGCCGGGACGCGGAACATGGCCAGGCAGCGGGCGCTCGCGGAGAACAACGCGGACGCGCTGGTCAATCTGCGGCTGCGGCTGGCGGCGGCGTACTCGTGGCGCATCCTGGTGGTCGGGGCGGCGGTCTACGTCGCCTACCTGCTGCTGCTGCGGTTCGAAGTGGTCGGTATCGCGGTCTTCCTCTCCTTGGTGTTCACCGCGCTGCTGCGGCCCTCGGTCAACATCACCTCGCGCTGGCTGCCGCGCTCGCTGTCGGTGCTGGTGTCGATGGTCGGCAGCCTCGCGGTGATCGGCGGGATCTTCACGCTGGTCGGCACGACGGTCGCGGACGAGAGCAGCAGCCTGAGCCACGAGTTCAGCGGCGGCCTCGACCGGATCGAGCGCTGGCTGGAAGGGGCGCCGTTCCACGTCAACCCTTCCGCTCTGACCGGGCTCCAGGGCAAGATCACCTCGTTCATCTCCAGCCACCGCTCGACGCTGATCAACCAGGCGCTCAGCGGCGCCAGCCGCGCGGTGGAGATTCTCACCGTGCTGGCGCTGGCGGTCTTCTGCTCGATCTTCTTCACGAACTCCGGCGAGCAGATGTGGCGCTGGTTCACGGTGCAGCTGCCGGGCGAGTCGGGGAGCACCTGGGACCGGGCCGGGCGCGCGGCGTGGACCACCTTCTCCGGATACACGCGCGGTGTGATCATCGTCGCGGCGACCAACGCGGTGATGGTCGGGATCTCCCTGTATCTGCTGAAGGTGCCGCTCGCGCTGCCACTGACGCTGCTGGAGTTCTTCGCCTCGTTCGTCCCGCTGGTCGGCTCGCCGGTAGCGATGGCGGTGGCCACGGTGGTGGCGCTGGCCGGGCGCGGCGTGGTGACCGCGATCATCGTGCTGGTGCTGATCGTGGTGTTCGGCCAGATCGAGGGGCACGTGCTGCAACCGCTGGTGATGGGCTGGGCGGTGCGGCTGCATCCGGTGGTGGTCGCGGTCTCCGTGATCGCGGGCACGGTGGCCGCGGGCTTGGTCGGCGCGGTGGTGGCGGTGCCGCTGGTGTCGATCGCGTGGTCGATAGTGCGGGAGTTGCGTACCAGCCCGGAAGCGGATGCGGACGTCGATGTCACGGCGCCGGACGAACCCTGACACCCGAGCTCAGAAAAATCACGGTGGCGCGGCGGCAGCTCGGTCTTAGCATGGCGGCGTGATAGCAGCCGACCGAATCCTGCCGTTCCTGGTAACGGCGATCATCATCATCTTGGCTCCCGGCCCGCAGGTGCTGTTCGTGGTCGGCCGCGCGCTCGCGTACGGCAGGCGAGCGGCGGTCTCGACGGCGGCCGGTGGAACCTTCGGCGCGTACATGCAGGCGATTTTGGTCTCGCTCGGGCTCGGCACGCTGGTCGAGCGGTCGGCGGTCGTCTATATGGCGCTGAAGCTGGCCGGCGCTGCGTATTTGGTGGTCCTCGGCGTCAAAGCGTTCCGGCACCGGCACGCGCTCGGCGCGAGCTTGCAGGAGGGCGAGGAAACCGTCGAGGGCGCGGGCGCCCCGTCGGCTCGGCCGGTCACCGGTTTGCGCGCGGCTCGGCAAGGAGTGCTGGTCGGGCTGACGAACCCTAAGGCCGCGGTGTTCTTCGGCGCGATCCTGCCGCAGTTCGTGGACCGGGCGCGTGGCGATGTGCCGCTGCAGATGCTCCTGTTCGCGACGATGTTCTCGACCATGGCGCTGGTCTGCGACAGCAGTTGGGGGCTTGCCGCCGGGACCGCGCGCGACTGGTTCGCCCGCTCGCCGCGCCGGCTCGCGATGGTCGGCGGCGCGGGCGGTCTGGCGATGGTGGGGCTCGGCGTCGGGATCGCCGTGACCGGCCGCAAGGACTGACCGCGTGACCGAGTCAGCTGCGCAGCTGCCGTGGCGCGTCGTGCGTCAGGACGACAACGGCAACCAATACCTCGTCGGCTGTCACGCGACGCGCGATGAGGCTCAGCAGGCGATCGCACGGCTCGAAACCGGCGGCCACAAGCAGCTCTACTGGGTCGAGGGCGATCCGGAGCAGTCGGTGTCAGCCGGGCTTGGGGCGGGCCAGTAATCATCGAGGTCTGCGATGCGGCGGGGTGGGGGTGGCGGGTTCGCAGCCGGCGTCCTGGAAAAGCGCGGCGCGGGAGCGGGTTGAACGTGTCCGGCGACGCTGGTGAACGTGCCGCGCGCCGCGTTGTGCGGATGTCCGGACGCCTCCCACGGGGTCAATACCGGCGTGACGCAAGCGTCTGATTCGCCGAATACCTCGGCCCAATCGTCGCGCGGCCGCGAGGCGAAGGCCTGCGTCAAGAGCTGTCGCGTCTCGTCCCACGTCGCGCGATCGTGCTGTCGGGCCGGATCGATCCGGTCGGCCAACTCCAGGCCGGCCAGCAGCTGCGCGTAGAACTGCGGCTCGATCGCGCCGACCGCGACGAACCGGCCATCCGAGCACGCATAGGTCGTGTAGAAGGGCGCTGATCCATCGAGCAGGTTCTCTCCCCGCCGCTCGCGCCACAGGCCACGCGCCCGCAAGCCATGCACGATGCCGCTGAGCATCGCCGCGCCGTCCGTCATCGCCGTGTCCACGACTTGTCCACGGCCCGATCGCTCGCGCTCGACCAGCGCGGCGAGCACTCCGACCGCGAGCAGCATTCCTCCACCGCCGAAGTCCGCGACATAGTTGAGCGGCGGCGACGGCGGGCCGTCGAACGGCCCGAGCGGTTCGAGTGCCCCGGCGATCGCCAGGTAGTTGATGTCGTGTCCGGCGCGCGCCGCCAGCGGGCCGTCCTGTCCCCAACCGGTCATCCGCGCGTAAATCAGCCGGGGATTGCGCTCAAGGCAGTCCTCCGGGCCGAGGCCGAGGCGCTCCATCACGCCGGGGCGGAAGCCTTCCACCAGAACATCTGCGTGTGTGGCCAAGTCAAGCGCGGTCTGAATGTCGCCTGGGTCCTTGAGGTCGAGCGGCGCGACGCACCGGCCGCGATCGAGCGGGTCGCCGGGATGCGGCTCGGCGGTCAGTCCGCGATCGGCCGGGTTCGTGATCCGCAGGACGTCGGCACCGAAATCCGCGAGCAGTGTGCAGGCGAAGGGGGCCGGAGCGAGGGATGCGAACTCGAGGACGCGGATCCCGGCCAGCGGACCTGTCGGGCCAGTGGTCATGATGCGAGCTTAGAGGCGCACCTAGGGCAGCGATCGGTGCCGGTTACGTACGATGCGAACTGTGAGCGGTGGACACCCTGCGCCGGAGACCGGCGCCCAGGAGCCGATGGGGTTCACCCGATGGGCCGCCGCGCATCACGTTCGCGCAGCCTTGGTCGGAGCGCGGCGGCGGGGCGTGGACGTCGGGCCGCTGCTCCGGCACGCCGGGATCGAGCCCGAGGTGCTGGCCGACGAACGTGGCCGAGTGCCTGCCGCACAGTTCGTCGCGCTGACCAAGGCGTTGTGGGCCACGCTCGACGACGAACTGCTCGGGCTGTGCGCTGGGCCGCTGCGGGTGGGCACGTTCGCGATGATGGCGCATGCCGTTGTGCATTGCAGCCCTGATCTGCGCACCGCAGTGCGCCGCGCGGACCGGTTCTACCGGTTGTTCCCGGCCGGGCCGCGCTTCTCGCTGATCGAGAGCGACGCGGTCGCCCGCGTCGAGTTCGACTTGTCCGACTACGACGACCCGGACCGGTTTGCGGCGGAATCGCTGCTGATCGTGTGGCACCGTTCGGCCTCGTGGCTGATCCGCCGCCGGATCGGGTTGCGCGAGGTGGAACTCGGGTACCCCGCGCCGCCGCACGCGATCGAGTACGGCCTGCTGTACGGCACGACCTGCCGGTTCGACGCCCCGGTCACCGCGGTCAGCTTCGACCGTACGCTTCTGGACCAGCCGGTCGTGCAGGACGAGGCAGCGCTTCGGGCGTTCCTGCGCCGCGCGCCCTGGGACATTCTGGCCCGGATGGACTACGGACAGGAGGTCTCCGCTCAAGTCAGGAGGCTGCTGAACCAGGCGCTTGGCGAACCGGCCGTGCTGCCGGGCCCGGAGCAGGTCGCGGCGCGGCTGGCGATCAGTCCGCAGACGCTGCGCCGCAAGCTGGCCGCCGAGCAGACCAGCTTTCAGCGCGTGCGCGATCAGCTGCGTCGCGATGTGGCGGTCTCCGCACTCGTGCGCGGCGACGCCTCGATCGAGGAGCTGTCCGAACGGCTTGGCTTCTCCGAGCCGAGTGCGTTCCACCGCGCCTTCCGCCGCTGGACCGGGGCGACGCCAAGGACTTATCAGGGGTCGTATCAGGGGTCGTATCAAGACGGGCAACCCGATGCCGGCGCACCCGCGGTACCCCTCGAATCCTGACGCGCGGCCGCACTGGATCGCGCCGGGGGGCGGTTGGGAACCGCTCGATCCCGTCCGGCATCATCTTCTGCGTGACGACTGGCCAGCTTCAGCCCACCGGGCACCGTGCGACCGCCCACACGCGCCACGCGCTCAGCAAGGTGCCGGAGGTGACCCTCTATTTCTGGATCACCAAGGTGCTGACCACCGGAATGGGCGAGGCAGCCTCGGATTTCCTCTCGCACGCGCTCGGCCCGGTCGTCGCGGTCGGCCTCTCGGGCCTGGTGCTCGCCGGGGTGCTCTGGCTCCAGTTCCGCGCGCCGCACTACCGGGCCTCGATCTACTGGACCGCGGTGGCGATGGTCAGCGTGTTCGGCACGATGGCGGCAGATGTGCTGCACGTCGGCCTCGGCATCCCTTACGGCGTGTCCACGGCGTTCTACTTCGTCGTCCTCATGGCCGTCTTCGCGCTCTGGAACGCGAGCGAGAAGACGCTGTCCATCCACAGCATCTACACGCCGCGACGTGAGGCGTTCTACTGGCTGACCGTCATGGCGACCTTCGCGCTGGGCACCGCGGCCGGCGACCTGACCGCCACGACGCTCGGCCTCGGCTACTTCTCCTCCGGCGTGATGTTCGCCGTGATCATCGCGGTCCCGGCGATCCTGCACCGCAGCCGCACCCTCGGCGCGGTGTCCGCGTTCTGGTTCGCCTACATCGTGACCAGGCCGCTCGGCGCCTCGTTCGCGGACTGGATGGCGGTATCGAAGGCACGTGGCGGGCTGAACATGGGCCTCGGACCGGTGACCGTCGCGTGGACGATCGCGATCCTCGGCTTCGTCGCCTACCTGGCGATCAGCCACCAGGACGTGCAGACGGCCGAATCCGTCGAGAGCGTCGAAGCCTAAAGGACTGGCTGCGGTCAGGAACACTGAGCGGCTGGGTCATGCGTTTTTGTAGGCCACCACGCCTACCGTGGCAGGTATGACCGATGCACTGATCTTCGATGCGGTACGCACGCCGCGCGGCAAAGGCAAGCGCGGGTCGCTGCACAGTGTGAAGCCGGTGTCCCTCGCCTCGGGCCTGCTGCGAGCGCTGGCCGACCGAACCCGCCTGGACACCTCGGCTGTCGACGACGTCGTGTTCGGCGTCGTGTCCCCGGTCGGCGAGCAGGGCTCCGACATCGCGCGGATCGCGGTGCTGGCGGCCGGCTGGGACCAGAGCGTGGCGGGCGTACAGCTCAACCGGTTCTGCGCGTCCGGCCTCGAAGCGGTCAACATGGCCGCCGCGAAGGTCGCCTCCGGGTTCGAGGACGTGGTCGTCGCCGGCGGCGTCGAGTCCATGTCGCGGGTGCCGATCGGTTCGGACGGCGGCGCCTGGATGGCCGATCCGCAGACCGCTTTCGCGGTGAGCTTCGTGCCCCAGGGCGTCTCGGCCGACCTGATCGCGACGCTGGAGGGCTTCGGCCGCGCGGACGTGGACGGCTTCGCGGTGCGCAGCCAGGAGAAGGCCGCGAACGCGAAGGACAAGGGTTACTTCGAGCGCTCCATCGTCCCGGTCGTGGACCAGAACGGCCAGGTGCTGCTCGCGGCGGACGAGACGATCCGGCCGGAGACGACGCTGGCCGGTCTCGGGGCGCTCAAGCCCTCCTTCACCGTGCCCGGGGAGTTCGGCTTCGACTCGGTGGCGATCGACCGCTACCCGCAGGTCGAGCGGATCGACCATGTGCGCCACGCGGGAAACTCCTCGCAGATCGTGGACGGCGCGGCGGCGGTGCTGATCGGCAGCCGCGAGGCGGGGCGGCGGCTGGGCCTCAAGCCGCGGGCCCGGATCGTGGCGACCGCGTCGGTCGGCACCGAGCCGACGATCAT
>Ga0134126_10003338_pt1 | contig 20129 bp, 23 predicted proteins | sample KB31752_FD_96881 | JGI IMG/M metagenome (GOLD analysis project Ga0134126, IMG submission 96881) | Terrestrial soil microbial communities with excess Nitrogen fertilizer from Kellogg Biological Station, Michigan, USA - KB3-175-2 | ecosystem: Environmental > Terrestrial > Soil > Unclassified ...
CCACCAGCCCCCGCCCCAGCCGCCCCCGCGCCACCCACCCCCGCGGCCCCGCCAGCCGCCGCCACAGCCGCCGCACCCCCCGCCACCGCCGCCGCCGCGCCAGCCGCCACCGCCGCCGCCATGCCAGCCGCCACCACCGCCGCCATGCCAGCCGCCACCCCCGCCGCCGTGGCCGCCGCCGTGCTGCGCCAGGGCGGTCACCGGCGTGGCCAGGAGGGCCGTGGCCGCGAGCACACCGCCGAGAGTCCCGAAGAGCCTCTTCATCGTAGCCTCCGTATCGGTCCCTCAAGCCTTGATGTAATACCGTTGCGCGCGCTCAAGAAGAGGGACCTTGACGCCGCTCAAGTTGAGGATTTTTGCCCGATGACCCTCCGAATTCGCGTCCCTGGCCGCGTCCCCGGCCAGCTCCTGCGGAGAGCCGCCCTGACCGGCGTCCTGACCGGCGTCCTGAGCGGCGCGCTCACCCTCGGCGCCGGCGCTGCGCTCGCCCAGTCCTACGGCCAGCCCGCTCCCGCCGGGGGGCAGTACGGCGGCCAGTACGCGCGGCCGGGGCAGCCGCCCGGCCAACCGCTCGGACAGCCACCGGGCCAACCGCCGGGTCAGTCCTACGGCGACGACACGCGGGCGCAGCTCGCCTCGCTGCACTCGGCGCTGAAGATCACCGCCGGCCAGGAGGCCGGCTGGCGCGCCTTCGTCGCCGCCAGCGGGCCCGATGCGCAGCAGCAGGCGCGCGAGCGCAGCGCCCAGCAGATGATCCCGGGTCTGACCGCGCCGCAGCGGGTCGACCTCTCGATCGCGGCGATGGAAGCCGACCTCGACAGCTTCCGCGAGCGCGGCCGCGCGCTGAAGGCGTTCTACGCGACGCTGACCCCGGCCCAGCAAAAGGTCTTCGACCGCGAGACCCTCCCGAACCAGGGCGGCTACGAGCGCTAGTCCGAGAGCGCGAGCGCGCCGCAGGCGCCGTCTTCAACCGCAGAGGACGCAGAGAAGGCGCAAAGGTCGCAAAGGATACGAGCCCTCTGCGCGCTCTGCGTCTCCTCCGCGTCCTCTGCGGTTTAGAGCGGCGGCTCCGCCGCGCGCCAATCCCAGGCAAGCCCAACTAGAGGCCGCGCGCGAGCGCCGGTATAAGCGGCGCATGGGGAAGCGGACAGACGCCGCGCGGGTCGTGGCGCAGCTCGAGGCCGAGTATCGGCGCGGGGTGGAGGCGCTGCACGGCGCGCTGAAGGCGTTCATCCGCGATGGCGCGCCGCCCGATCCGAAGCTGCGCGCGCAGGGGGCGTTCACCTATCCGGAGCTGCGCCTCGCCTACCTGGGCGCGAGGCCGCCGCCGCGCCTCGCCCGCTCCTACGCCCGCTTCAGCCAGCCCGGCGTCTACGCGACCACGGTCACCAAGCCGGCCTTCTTCGCCGACTACCTGACCGAGCAGCTGGCCCTGCTGATGGCCGACTTCGATGTCGAGGCCGAGGTGCGCCGTTCCGACCAGGAGATCCCGTTCCCCTACGTGCTCGACGCCGCCGACGCGCCGGCCGCCGACGTCAGCGCCGCCGAGATCGCCCGCTACTTCCCGACCACCGAGCTCGCCCACATCGGCGACGAGATCAGCGACGGGTTCTGGTCGGCCCAAGGCGCCGGCGCACTGGGCGCCGAGCGGCCGCTGGCGCTGTTCGATGCGCTGCGCACCGACTTCTCGCTCGCCCGTATCACCCACTACACAGGCGTGCCCGCCGAGCACGCGCAGGCCTATCTCCTCTTCACCAACTACCATCGCTACGTCGACGAGTTCGTGCGCTTTGCCTGCGCCGAGCTGAAGCGCGACGGCTCGCCGTACGAGGCGCTGTCGTGCGCCGGCGGGGTGATGATCACCCGCGACACCGCCGATCCGGAGCGGGCGATCGCCGACAGCGCCTGGCGTCGCCACCAGATGCCGGCCTACCACCTGATGGCGCCCGGCCGGCGCGGGCTTTCGCTGATCAACATCGGCGTCGGCCCCTCCAACGCCAAGACCATCACCGACCACCTGGCGGTGCTGCGCCCCGAGGCCTGGCTGATGATCGGCCACTGCGGGGGCCTGCGCGCCTCCCAGACGATCGGCGACTATGTGCTGGCGCACGCCTACCTGCGCGACGACCACGTGCTCGACGACGTGCTGCCGCCGGAGATCCCGATCCCGCCGCTGGCCGAAGTGCAGCAGGCGCTGCAGCGGGCCGCTGAGATCGTCACCGGGGAGTCGGGCGACGAGCTGAAGGCGCGCCTGCGCACCGGCACCGTGGTCACCACCGACGACCGCAACTGGGAGCTCCGCTATTCGCTCTCGGCGCTGCGCTTCAACCAGAGCCGCGCGGTGGCGATCGACATGGAGAGCGCCACCATCGCCACCCAGGGCTACCGGTTCCGCACCCCCTACGGCACGCTGCTCTGCATCTCCGACAAGCCGCTGCACGGCGAGATCAAACTGCCCGGCCAGGCCAACGCCTTCTACGAGCGCGCCATCAGCCAGCACCTGCGGATCGGCGTGGTCGCCATGGACCTGCTGCGCGAAGAGGGCCCGCGCCTGCACTCGCGCAAGCTCCGCAGCTTCGACGAGCCGCCGTTCAGGTAGCGCTTCAATCCGCTCATCCCGGCGCAGGCCGGTGGATATCCCCCGGCGCAGGCCGGGACCCAGGAAAGACTCTGGGCCGTGTGCGAGCTCTCGAGCATGGCGGCGCCGCAGGCGTTCAAGGTTCAACGCGGAGGACGCAGAGGCGCAGAGAACGCAGAGGGTCTCGTCGTTCTCTGCGACCTCCGCGCCTCCTCTGCGTCCTCTGCGTTAAGACTGAACGCCTGCGGCGCGCTGCTACTCTCGGACTAGCGCAGCCTACGCCCGGCTTTTTCCTGGATCCCGGCCTTCGCCAGGATGAGCGGGAGTCGGATCAGTCTCGCCATTGTCACAAGCGCTCGCTATCTCGGAGCCATGACCCGTCACATCGCCCTCGAGGCCGTCGAGAACTTCCGCGACTACGGCGACTACGCCACCGCCAGCGGCCGGCGGCTGAAGAAGGCGCGGCTCTACCGCTCCGCCTCGCACGGGCGCGCAACCGACGCCGACCTCACGGCGATCGACGCGCTGAACCTCGCCGTCATCGTCGACCTGCGCCGCCCCGGCGAGCGCGAGAAGGATCCGCCGCGGCGTGCGCCTGGCTTCGCCGGCCGCGTGATCCAGAACGACGAGGGCGAGGGCGCCGACGACGATCCCTGGTGGACGTTCGTGAAGAGCTCCGACCTCTCGGCCGAGGCGTTCCGCGGCTACCTGCTCGAGTACTACCGCACCGCGCCGTTCAAGCCGCGCCACGTCGACCTCTTCGCCCGCTACTTCCAGGCGCTGGCGGCTGGCGACGGGCCGGTGCTGATCCACTGCGCGGCGGGCAAGGACCGCACCGGCGTATTGGCGGCGCTGACCCACCATGTGACGGGCGTCCATCGTGACGATATCGTCGCCGACTACCTGCTCACCAACAATCCGGAGCGGATGGCCGCGCGCGCCCCGATGGTCGCCGAGGTGATCGCCCAGGAGACCGGCCGCACGCCCACCGACGCGGCGATCCGCGCAGCGATCGGGGTCGAGGCCGAGTACCTCGACGCGGCGTTCCGCGCCATCGAAGCCAGCCACGGCGGCCTCGACCGCTACCTGGAACAGGCGCTCGGCGTCGACGCGGGCGTGCGCGAGAAGGTGCAGTCGCAGCTGCTGGAGTAGCTACGCCGCCAGCCGCTCCGGCGTTGCGCGCAGGCTCAGCCGCAGGGTCTTGGGGCCGCGCAGGCCGAGGCGCTCGATCCAGTCGATGCGGCCCGGCTCGGCGAGACTGAGGTCGGGGTAGCCTGCATACAGCCGCGTCAGCGCGCACTGCGCCTCGAGCCGCGCCAGCTGCATGCCCAGGCAGAAGTGCACGCCCGATGAAAACACCAGGTGCGGGTTCGGGAAGCGCTCCAGAACGAGCTCGTCGGGGTGGTCGAACGCCGCCGGATCGCTGTTGGCCGACGCCAGCAGCGCCAGGATCACCTCGCCCCGCCTCAGCTGGGCGCCGAAGAACTCGGTGTCGCGGGCGACGTAGCGCGGCTTGGTCGACTGCACCGGCGAGGCGTAGCGCGCCAGCTCCTCGACCGCACGCTCGATGCGGGCGGCGGGGTCGGCCAGCAGCCAGGCCTTCTGGGCGGGGTTGCGCTCCAGGAAGATCACGCTGTCGGCGATCAGGTGGCGGGTGGTCTCGAAGCCGGCGACCAGCAGCAGCACGATCATCGAGAGCAGCTCAGCCTCGTCGAGCTTGTCACCGGCCTCCTCGGCCTGCACCAACTCGCCGATCAGCCCGGGCCGCGGCGTGCGGCGGCAGGCCTCGATCTGCCGGCGCCCGTAGTCGAGCATCTTGCCGAACGCCGGCGCGGCCAGGATCAGCCCGATCGCGCTGTTGATGGTCAGCGCCTGCTGCGCCAGCGCCGAGAACTCGGCGCGGTCCCCCTCGGGCAGGCCCAGCAGGTCGCAGATGACCGCCAGGGGCAGCTGGCGGGCGTAGTCGCCGACCAGGTCGATCTCGGCGCGGCCCGCGAGCCGATCCAGGATCTGGTCGGCCAGCTTCTCGACGCCCGGGCGCATCGCCAGCACGTCGCGGCGCGCGAAGGCCTTGTCGACCAGGTGGCGCAGGCGCCGGTGATCCGGCTCGTCCTTCTGCAGCATGTTGTTGGCAAGCGCCCTGATCGACTTCGGCAGCCACCAGGAAAAGCCGGCGACGCCTGACTTCCCGGCGTTGCGGCCCTCCTGCACGAAGAGGCCGTTGTCCTTGATCATGGCGAGCGTCGCCTCGTGGGTGGTGGTCACCCAGGCCTTGCCGACGAACGGCAGCTTGATCGGGATCACCGGTCCGACCGCGCGCATGGCGGCGAAGGTCGGGGCGGGATCGGCCTTGAACCGCGCCGAGATGATGTCGAAGCCGAGCGGCTTGCCCAGCGAAAGGCCCGCCGTGGGGCCGGTCTTCGGGCGAACGCCGTCCAACACCTGGGTCATGTTCAGCGCCTTCCGTTCCAGCGGTCGATGCGTTATGGTCCTATCAGACCGCCGGTCGGTCTTCAATGTCAAACCGACGGTCGGTCTCAGGAGCGCGCAGGGCAGGATGGACAAACAGGCCGAGGCCGACCGCAAGGTGCGGGTGCTGAAGGCGCCGGCGGTCAGGCGCGCCGAGCTGCTCGACTGCGCGCAGGGCCTGTTCCTGACCCGCGGCTACGACCAGACCACGGTCAACGACGTAATCGCCGCGACCGGTCTCTCGAAGGGCGCGTTCTACCATCACTTCCGCGCCAAGGAGGACTTGCTGGAGGCGATCGCCGACCGCTTCGCCCGCGAGGCGACCGGCTTCATCGGCACGCTGCAGGCCGATCCCAGACTGGACGCCCTGCAGCGCCTCAACCTGCTGCTATCGCTGACCCGCGAGTGGAAGCGCGAGCATATCGCTGAGCTGCGGGCGATGTTCGCCACGCTGCTCGATCCGCAGAACGTCGTGCTCTACCAGCGCATCCTCGATGCGGTGTTCAAGGTGCTGGCGCCGGCGCTGGCGCAGATCATCGCCGACGGCGAGGCGCAGGGCGTGTTCGACGCCGGCGACCCGGCGCTGACCGCCGAGGTCCTGCTCGCCCTCGCCACCGGGCGGCGCGGCCTGGTGATCGCGGCGCTGGACAAGGCGGACGCGGACTTCGACGGCGCGATGACGATGATGGTCGAGCGAGTTCGCGCCGAGGAGGCGATCGCCGACCGCATCCTGGGGCTCGAGCCAGGCGCGGTCGATCTGCTCGGGCCGCCAGGGGTGGTGCGCGAGCTGCTGCTGGGCTGGCAGGAGGCCGGGCGCGCCGGCAAGGCGGACGTGCGCCGTCGCAGCGAGTGACGATCAACCGCCACGGGTCAGCTCGTGCAGCGCGACGGCGCTGGCTGCGCCGACGTTGAGCGAATCCCAGCCGGCGGCCATCGGGATCGAGACGCGCCGCGCCCGCGCCAGGACGTCGGCCGGCAGGCCGGGCCCTTCGGCGCCCAGCAGCAGCGCGGCGCGGTCCGGCCGCCTCAGCGCCGTCAGCGGCTCGGCCGCGCCCGGCGTCAGCGCCAGCGGCACGAAGCCGGCCGCTTCCAGGAGCGCGACGAGGTCCTCGCCGGGCGCCAGGCGCGCGAACGGGACTCTCAGCGCCGCGCCGACCGAGACGCGGATGGCCTTGCGGTAGAGCGGGTCGCAGCAGCTGGGGTCGAGCAGCACCGCCCCCGCGCCGAACGCGGCGGCGTTGCGGAAGAGGCCGCCCATGTTGTCGTGGTTGGCCACCCCGATCAGCGCCAGCGCCAGCGCGCGCGACGGCAGGCCGGCCAGCAGCGCCGCTGCGCCGGGATCAGGCGGCCGCACGCCATGCGCCAGGATCCCGCGGTGGACGTGGAAGCCGACGATGGTGTCCATCACGGACGGCCGCGCGGCGTAGACCGGGACGTCGGCCGCCAGCCCGTCCAGCAGCGGCGCCAGCCGCGCCAGCCGGCTCTCCGCCACCAGCAGCGAGGCGGGGCGCGCGCAGGCGCCGGGCGCCAGCAGCACGCGCAGCACCACTTCGCCCTCGGCGATGAAGCCGTCGCCGCGCCCGACCAGGTCGCGCTCGCGCACGGCCGCGTAGGGCGCGATGCGCGGATCGGCAGGGTCGTCGATCGGAACGAGGGTCGGCACGACGCTTCTATAGCGCCTCGGTCACCGCCCGGACCCACGCGTCGACGCGCGCCGGTCGGCTGAGGCGCACGCTGCGCCCGCCGTACTCGGCCAGCCAGCCGCAATACGTTCGCCGCTTCAGGCCGTGCGAGCGCAGCACGTGCCGCGCGCCGCCCCACGCCTTGGCGAGCGTCATCCGCTGGCCGCCCCAGACCTTTGCGCCTTGCAGCCACCAGCCGAGATTGCGCCGCAGCGCCTGGCCGAGCACCACGCGGAGCGGCAGATCGAGCCAGACGATCAGGTCGGCGCGCGCCCAGAGGAGGTCGCGGTCGCCGTCGAAGTTGCCGTCCGTCACCCAGCGCTCCGCGGCGGTCGCTGTCGCGAGCCAGTGGCGCACGTCGGCCGCCGGCGTCGCTCGCCAGTCGCCGGTCCAGAACACCCCGTCGGTGGCCACGTAGGGCAGCCCGAGCCGCGTCGCGAGCGCAGCCGCCAGCGTCGACTTGCCGGAACCGGAGCAGCCGACAACGGCGATGCGGCGAACCTCGCCGGCGCCCATCCCCACGTGCATGCCTTTTTCTGAGCTCAGCCTTCGGATTCGATCGCCGCCAGGCAGGCCGTCTTCACCGCGCCCAGCCTCGGGTCGGCGACGCGGCGCACCGCGGCGGCGGCCTGGCGGCGCCAGGCGGGGATGTCGCTGACGGTGTCCTCGATGAACGGCGCGTCGCAGACTTCTGCGACGTCGAACCTGCTTTCGGGCGCGGCGAGCACGGCCAGCACCGCGGGCGCATTGCGGGGCAGGGCGAAGGCGAGCGCGATCGGCAGGTCCTCGGCGGTCCCGGCATCCGCGCCGGGCGCCAGCTTCACCGCCAGCGCCACGTAGGGCGCCTCGCCCGCGCCGATGCGGTCGGAGACGAAGTCCCAGCGGCGCTGCGCGAAGAGCGCGCTCACCGTGGCGCGCGCGCCGTAGCGCGACAGCGACCCGGTGATCTCGGCCGGCGTCGGCTGCGCGGCGAACCGCGGCCCAGCCCAGACGCCCGGCGCGCCGGCCATCGCCGCCAGCGCCAACGCCACGCCGAGAGCCGCGCGCGTTGGGCGCCGGACGGACGCGCCGGCTGACCGCGCCGCCCACATGCGCCCCTTGCGGGTCTCGACCTCGATCGGGTCCGCAGCCGCCCCCATGCCCACACCATAGCACCAAAGCTGAGCCGTCGCAGGCCGCCACAGAATCACCCCTTGCAAACCGTCGCGAGTTAGATATATCTATGATCAGATATATCGGTGCATTATCGGAGTATAACCATGCACAGACACTTTCACCGGATGCGCGAGGCCCACGCCGCGCGCGAATTCGGCTTCCACGGCCGCCATCATGGCATCGGCGGCCGCATGGGTCGGCGCGCTCATCGCGTGTTCGACCAGGGCGACCTGCGCTTCGTGATGCTGAAGCTGATCAGCGAGCAGCCGCGCCACGGCTACGAGATCATCAAGGCGATCGAGGAGAAGGTCGGCGGCGCCTATTCGCCCAGCCCCGGCGTCATCTACCCGACGCTGACCCTGCTCGAAGAGCTCGGCTACGTGACCGTCGAGGCGGCCGAGGGCGGCAAGAAGCTCTATCGGATCACCGAGGCCGGCGACGCCGCGCTCGAGGAGAAGAAGGCGGTGGTCGACGGCATCTTCCGCCGCATGGCCGACCTCAACGAGCGCTTCGAGGGCCCATCGCCGCGCATCGCCCGCGCGATGCAGAACCTTGGCGCGGCGATCGGCCTTCGCATGCGCACGGGCCCGGTCGACGCCGACCAGCTCGATGCCCTGATCGCCGCCATCGACGACGCCGCCCGCAAGGTCGAGAAGGCGTAAGCCGCCCCGAAGCGCGGGGCCGGACCATAGGCCTGGCCGCTCCGCGGGCAGCGGAGCGGTCAGGGCCCCGGCGGTCCCGAGCGGTGAAGCAGCCAGTACCGGCGCCACGGAGCGTCCCGCGCGACGCTGCAGCCTGGCGGCTCGGAAATGAACAGCATGTGCGAGTCGCCGTCATACGGGCTTACACCCAGCGCTTCGGCGGCCTTCTCCTGGACACGGCGTTTCAGAAGTCCCCAGCGATCGGGGTGGTCGGAAACCCAGTCCAGATACGCGTAGAAGGCGTGGTCGCCCGGCCGACGCACCTGTTCGACGATCGCGGCCGTCGTGAAGGTCGGCTCGACGGGAGCCGCCAGAAGCGGCGCAGAGCAGGTTCCGATCGGCGCGGAGAGGATCACGGTCTGCGCGCCGGGGTGGACAGTGACCGGGGCAATCAGGCGCGGCCCAAGAACGGCGCTCAGCGACGTCGTGGGCTCGGGGACTGTTGAGCTGGGCGGCGTCGACAGCTTCCCGCCGAGCCCCAGCGCCAGCAAAGCCAAGAAGGCGAACCGGACCAGCCACCTCACGCGGCGCGTCCCGCCCACTGGGAGCCCAAGAGCGAAATCAATACCGCAGCGGCCGAGCCGACCGCGGCATAGATCTGCGCCCCGGTCGCGTCATGCCAGTAGGTGAACATGTCATTTGATTGGGCGAGCAGATACATGCGGCCGACGTTGAGCGCGATCTGCGCGATGACTGTGGCGCCGGCGACGGCAAGGTCTCGCCCCCGCCAGGTGGCCCGCACCAGCTTCGACAAGGCGACCCAGGCGAGCAGCGACGTGGAGACGTTGGAAAAGCTGGAACACCCCTCGAGCACAGCGATCCCATGGCCGCCGGGCACGGTGATGATGTTGTCGTGCTGGACCGCCCCCTGCACGGTCCAGGTCACCAGTTGGCCCACCAGCGTGGCGTCGAACTTCACGAACTCCGGAGAAAACAGGCTGAAAACCAGGCCGCTCCAGAGTTGATGGGAGGCAATGGCGAGCAGGACGGCGCCGGCGGCTCGTCCGTCTGAACTTCCGGCCGATCGCGCCAACAGCCAGAGGCCGAGACCGGTCGCCGCAAGCGGGGCCGCGGCGTGCGCCGGCAAGGCCGCGAGGACCGCGACGGCCAAGGCGAAGGCGACGTCCGCGAGCGCCGCCGGCGCATCAGGCGCCTTGCCAAGGCGCCAGGCGGCCACCGCCCAGGCGAGGGCGTCGAACGCATCGAATCGAGACGGAAGCAGCCAGCCCTGATCCGGTAAGGGAAAGCCCGGAGACTGCAACGCCCCCACCATGCTGTTGGCCAGCAGCACGAAGAGCGCCCACATGAGCGTCTCGCGTCGACGCAATCCGGTATGTCGGATGGAATCGTCGGTAAGAGCGGTAATTTGGTTCGATGGATTCGATATATCAGACAAATTGGTTGACATTTTCTCGTCCAAGATCGGTAATGAGTCTGCAACATTCGTGCTGTGAGAGGCAATTATGTTTCGTGTTCTGCAGGCCGTACCGCTGTCGATTGTGATGGTGCTGATGGGCTCGGGCGCCGCGCTGGCGAAACCGATCCACCACCGATGCGCCGCTGTGGTGTGCGCCGCTCCTGCGCCGGACCTGGGAGCTGGGGCGCCTGCGATCGTGGCGGTCGTCCTCTCCCTCGGCGTTGCGGCTTGGGTGGCGGCGCGGGCGCGCCGAACCGCCTAGCACCGTGCGCCGCTGATCGCCGCGCGCTGGGCGGGCTGAACTCAGTCGCGGCGAAGGGTGCTCGAGCGGAGGTTTGAGCAGGCTGGCCGGCGGTCGACGGCGACTGCCAACCCGACGGCGGCGAGCTTCAAGAACCTACCCGAATGCGTACGGCGCCAGGCTGGCCTGGGCTTCGGCCCGCAGCTGGCGCCAGCGGCCGCCGCCGTAGTAGGCGAGGCTGCCGGGCAGGGCGGCGCCCTCGCCGTTGTAGTAGCTGAGGCAGTCGCGCAGCGGCTGGCTGGCGATGTCGGCCTCGCGGCAGTGCTTCGCGTAAGAGTCGGCGGCCTCGGCCGTGACGTCCACCACCTTGTCGCCGCGCTCGCGCATGCCTGAGAGCATCGAGACGACGTAGTCGGCGTGCACGTCGATGGCGTCGGTGAAGTTGAAGCTGCCGCCGCCGCCCTGCGGGCCTGCGATGATGAAGAGGTTCGGGTAACCCGCGCAGTGCAGGCCGAGGAAGGTCTTCACGCCCTCCGCCCGCCATTGCTCGCTCAGGGTGACGCCGCCCCGGCCGGTGATCACGTTGAAGGTCGAGGCCGCCATCCACTGGAAGCCGGTCGCGTAGATCAGCACGTCGAGCGGGTATTCCACGCCGTCGTGGACCACGCCGCGCGCGTTGATCTGCTTCACCCCGGCGGGGGCGGTGTCGACCAGGTGAACGTGCGGCAGGTTGAAGGTCGGCAGGTATTCGTCATGGAAGGTCGGGCGCTTGCAGCCGTACGGGTAGTAGGGCTTCAGCGCCGCGGCGGTCTTCGGATCCTTCACGATCGCGTCTACCCGGCCGCGGATCTGCTCCATGATCCGGAAGTTGGAATCGAGCTGCTTGGCGATGAACTCCTGCGGGGTGAGTTGCCGCTCGTGGGTCTTGCGCTCCTTGAAGTCGGCGATCTTGCCCGACAGGTAGTCGTCGTTGGCCTTCATCGCCGTGCGTCCGGCCGAGATGCGTGCGAACCGCGCCCGCCGGGCGCGCGCCCAGCCCGGCTCGGCGGCCCACGCCGCCCGCTCCTCGTCGGTGGTGGCGCGCTGGTCGCGCACGTCGATCGACGAAGGCGTGCGCTGGAAGACGAAGAGCTCGCCCGCCACCTTGGCGAGCTCGGGGATCGCCTGCACCGCCGTCGCGCCGGTGCCGATGATACCGACCCGCTTGCCGGCCAGGTCGACGTCGTAGTTCCAGCGCGAGGTGTGGAATGAGGCGCCCTCGAAGGTCTCCATGCCGGAGATCCGCGCCAGCTTCGGCGTCGTGAGGATGCCGTTGGCCAGGATCACGAAACGCGCCCGCATTGCGTCGCCGCGGTCCGTCGTCACCGTCCAGCGCCGGGCGGCCTCGTCCCAGCGCGTGGCTTCCACCGTGGTGTGGAACAGGCAGCGCTCGTAGAAGCCGAACTTCTCGGCGATCAGCTGGCAGTACTCGAGGATCTCGAAGCCCGACGCGAACTTCATGGAGGGCACGTAGCCGGTCTCCTCCAGCAGCGGCAGGTAGGAGTAGGCCTCCACGTCGCAGGCGATCCCGGGATAGCGGTTCCAGTACCAGGTGCCGCCGACGTCGCCGCCCTTCTCGCAGAAGCGCACGTCCTCGAAGCCCGCCGCGCGCAGCTTGTGCCAGAGCAGAAGGCCAGCGAAACCCGCGCCGACCACCAGGATCTCGCACTCGTCGGTCAGCGGCTCGCGCGCCACCGGCTCGGCCGAGTAGACGTCGGCGAGATAGCGGGCGAACTCGCCCTCCATCGGCATGTAGTCGGCCGCGCCGCGCCGCGCTTCCTTGAAGGCGCGGTAGCGGGCCTGTTCCTCGGGATTGAAGACCGCGCCGGGCGGCGGCTCCGGCAAGGCGGTCAGCGCCGCGTCGGCGACGACAGAGTAGCCCTTGCCGGCGATGCGCTCCGAGGCCAGGGCGGCGCGGGTGGCGAAGAGGCGGCGGCCGGTTGTCGGATCGATGCGGACGGCTGCGGTCATGGTCCTGGCGTTCCCTCGGGCGCCCGTGCCCGGCGCCTCGCGCCGACCCTAGCGTCGCGGACTGCCCAGCTCCAAGCGGCTTCCGCGGAGGTTCCCGCGCCGCGCGGAAGCGTGATCGACTAGGTGAGGTCGGTGAATGGGTTGTAGGCGATGCCCCAAACGTGGCCGTCCGGGTCGGCGAAGTCGGCCTCGTAGCCGCCCCATGGCGCGGGTTGCGGCGCCTTGAGCGCCGTCGCGCCGGCCGCCACGCCGAGCTCGAACACCTCCCGGACGGCCGCTTCAGACGGCACGTTGTGCTGGAGGCTCACGGCGTGGGTGTCGGGCGCGGCGCCCGAGCGATCCTTGGCCATGAGCGACAGCCAGCTGCTTTCCAGCTTGAACATGATGTAGTCGTCGCCGTCGGCGTAGTTGTGGGTCGGGAAGCCTAGGCCGTCGCGATAGAAGGCGAGCGAGCGCCCAAGGTCGCTGACGCTCAGGCTGACCATCGAGATCTTCGGCTTCATGTGTGGCCCCTCCATGGTTCCTGGCGCCGCCGCATCGCAGCTCACGCCAAGACCGCCGTCCACCTCGCGCCTGACGTAGCGTAGCGTTTTGACAGGCGCTGTCCTGTCAGCATCCACTCTGCTCAAAGGCGGCGCCGCGAGGATGCTCGCCGACGAGACGTGCAGGGAGGGACTGGAGCATGACTGACGTGGCCGGGCGGACCGCATTCATCACCGGCGGGGCGAACGGGATCGGGCTCGGCATCGCCCGGGACTTCGCCGGTGCGGGCGCGCAGCTGGTGCTTGTCGATCTCGACACCGATGCCCTGGACCGCGCCAAGGCGGAGCTCTCCGTGCGGACCCCCACCGCGGTCTTCCAGCTCGATGTCGAGGCGCGCACGCGGGCGCTGCTGGGCGCCATGCCGCCGGAAGCCTGAGGCAAGGATGCAGCGGCGGCCGCCGCCACTCTCGGGCTAGCGCGCCTCTTCCGTTCGCGCGCGCCGCGCTTCCCATTCCCCGCCAGCCGGTTAGGTTGGGCTCAAGCGCCCCTTCGAGTGGGCCGGCGGGAGAGCCCATTGACCGAAGTGATTCCGGAAGCCGACCTCGTCGCCGTACGCCCCGAGGCCGACGTCGCCAGCACGCGCCTCACCCGCGGCGGGATCAGCTGGGCGGTCTTCGAGGGCGCCCGCGACCCCTACGTCATCCTGATCATCATCTACATCTTCATGCCCTACGTGGCCTCGGTGATGGTCGACTACCCGCACTCCAACCCCACCGCCGGCCAGGAGGTGATCTCGCGCTTCAGCCAGTATTCGGGCTGGGCCACGATGGCGACCGCGCCGTTCCTGGGCGCCTCGATCGACCAGCTCGGCCGGCGCAAGGGCTGGCTGGGCCTGGCCGTCGCGCTGATGATCCCGCTGATGTTCGGGCTCTGGTGGGCCAAGCCCGACGGCTCCGGCCTGCCGATCGTGGTCACCATGATCATGACCAGCACCATCGGCCTGCTGTTCTCCTACACCGAGGTGATCCACAACTCGCTCTTGGTGCGCGCGGCGGGTCTCGGCGGCGCCCACAAGGCCTCCAGCCTGGCGCTGGCGCTGGGCAACGCCTTCGCGCTGGCGCTGTTCGGCTTCCTGGCCTGGGGCTTCATGCTGCCCGGCAAGACCGACTGGAGCTGGGTGCCCAAGCAGCCGCTGTTCGGCCTCAGCCAGGCGCTGCACGAGCCGGAGCGGCTGACCGGGCCGATGACCGCGGTGCTGCTGTTCGTCGGCACCGTCCCGATCATGCTGTTCACGCCCGATGCGGCGCGCTCGGGCGTCTCGATCCCGCGCGCCTTCGCCGACGGCGCGCGGGCGCTCTGGCGCATGCTGATGACGGTGCGCAACCACCGCGACGCGGCGATCTTCCTGCTGGCGCGCAGCTTCTACACCGACGGCATGGGCGCGGTGCTGACCTTCTTCGGCATCTACGCCACCGGCGTGATGCACTGGGGCGCGCTGGAGATGCTGGTGATCGGCATCATCCTGACCGTGCTGGCGGTGATCGGCGGCTTCCTGGCGCGGGCGTTCGACGCGTTTTTGGGGCCGCGCCGCGCAGTGCAGATGGAGATCCTGATGTCGCTGCTGGGCATCATCGCGCTCCTCGGCATGGCGCCCGACCGGATCCTGTTCTTCTGGCACTTCGATCCGGCCGCGCACGCGCCGATGTGGAACGGGCCGTTCTTCCGCACCCTGCCGGAGTGGATCTTCACGCTGATCGGCTTCTCGAACGCCATCTTCATCACCGCGCACTACGCCTCCAGCCGCACGCTGCTGACCCGGCTGACGCCGCCCGACCAGACCGGGGCCTTCTTCGGCGCCTACGCGGTCTCCGGCACCGCCACCGCCTGGCTGGCGCCGATGATGGTCAACATCGGCACCCGGATCTTCAAGTCGCAGCAGGGCGGCTTTGCGATGATCATCATCCTGTTGACCGTCGGCTTCTTCGGGCTGCTGTTCCTGCGCAAGGGCAACCGCGAACTCGCGAGCTGAGGAACGATCGCATGATGGGCGCCGTTCCGCTCGACGACCGCGGGCTGCTGCTCGGCGACGGCCTCTTCGAGACGCTGCTGTGGAAGGACGGCGCGCTGGTGCTGGGCGGCGCGCACTGGGCGCGGATGGCCGCCGGCGCGGCGACGCTCGGCCTGCCGGCGCCGACCGAGCCTGCCTTCCTGGACTGCGCGGTCGCCGCGGTGCGGGATGCGGACCTCGCCGGCGATCGCGCTGCGGTGCGGGTGACGCTGACCGCCGGCTCCGGCGGCCGCGGCCTCGACAGGCCTGTCGCCCTGCAGACGCGGCTCTTCGCGACGGCCGCCCCATCGGCGAAGCTGGCCGCGCCCGCCTCGCTCGCCATCGCCAGCGTGCGCCGCAACGAGGCCTCCCCGGCGAGCCGGCTGAAGACGCTGGCCTACCTCGACAACGTGCTGGCCCGCCGCGAAGCGCAGACCGCGGGCGCGGGCGAGGCGGTGATGCTCAACACGAAGGGCGAGCTCGCCTGCGGCGCCGTCGCCAACCTCTTCTGGATCGAGGGCGACGCGCTCTGCACCCCGGCGCCGGAGGCCGGCTGCCTGCCGGGGATCATGGCCGCGCAGATTCGCTCGGCGGCGGCGTCGCTGGGCGCGGCGGTGCGCGAGGCGCGGCAAGGTCCCGCGGCGCTCGAGGCGGCCGGCGCGATCTTCCTCACCAGCAGCCTGGTCGGCGTCCGGCCGGCGCATCTGGTTGGGCGTCCATTCGAACCGCACCCGATGGTCGCGGCGCTATCGAAAGCGGTCGAGGCTTACGCCTGACCGCACGGCGAGCGGCGGATATCGGCGGGCTGAGCCTGGCTCAGCAGTCGGCGCAGGTCACCTGGGTCGAGAGGCGCGGGTGCAGGTAGTAGGTCTCGCTGAAGGTGATCGGCTGCGGCAGCACGACGCCGAACACCGATTTGTAGGCGTACTTGGTCTCGCCCATGATCACGCTCTCGCTGGCGTCGACCACGTTGGTCGGCAGGGTGGGCGCCGGCCCTCCCTTGGTCAGCGCCGCCATCCCCTGCGCCTGGCTCCAGGCCACGGTGACGTTGCCGTTCTTGTCGGCGGTCAGGCTGGAGACCCGCATCTGCAGGCCGCTGGTCGGATAGGGCGACATGATCGCCTTGCCCACCGCAAAGATGTCGCCGACCTCGGCGCTGGTGATGGTCGAGCTTTGCGCCACCAGATCGCCGATCGCCGAGGCGGTGTGCACCACCCGCTGCTCGGTCATCGCGCCCTGCGTGACCTCGACGAGGCCGAAGTAGATCAGCGCGATCAGCGGCAGCAGCAGCGCGAACTCCACCGCCGCCGCGCCGCGCCGATCGGCGACGAGGCGATAGGGGCGCATCAGCCGCATCCCGACGTGGCCGTCGACCAGTTCTCGTTGCGGAACGCCACGGTGGCGGTCAGCAGCCGCTGGCTGGCGTTCAGGTTCGGCAGCCCGGGCTCCAGCGTCGGCGTCAGCAGGGTCCAGGGATAGAAGGCGCGCACCAGCACGATGTCGCACGAGCCGCCAGGCGTGTAGCCGATCTGGCTCTGGTCGATCGCGCCGTTCGCCACCGGCGTCGTCACGGTGATCGACGCGAAGCTCGAGAAGGTGCGCACGTCGAGGCTGAGGTTGGCCTGGCAGTCGGCGCTGGAGATCCACGAGACACTGTTGCAGACCAGCGTCTTGAAGCCCGCGGCGCTGTTGTTGCCGCTGGACTGCAGCTGGCCGGTGCGGATCTGGCGCGAGGCCTGCTCGACGGCCGCGTCGATGGCCGAGGAGGCCATGAACATCGCGCCGAGCTCGAAGATCGCGAACAGCAGCGCCAGGAACGGGATGGAGATCATCGCGAACTCGACCGCCGTGGCGCCGCCCTCAGCCGTGGCGAAGGCGCGCAGGCGCCGGCGGGCGACTGATCGTACGGGCGGCATCGGCCGAAGGCCCCCTCGGGCGAAGGAAGTCGGCCTTCAGGCTATCCGCGGCGCCCTAAGGTTGCCTTAAGGCGTGCTGGGCGAGGCGCTCACCGAGCCGCTGGCGTGCGAGCCTTCGACGGCGCCGCCGGCTTGACCCGCGGGGATGGCCGGCGCCGCCGGCCCACCGGCGCCGGCCGGCGACGCCTCGCAGATCGGAGCGCAGGTGTAGCTGGTGATCGCAGGACCGTTGATCAGCGCGACGCGGCCGCCGGACTGCGCGCCGACCACGATCTCGCGGTCGAAGATCGGCTTGCCGCCTGCGTCGGTGACCACGAGATTGGTCACCCCCGGGCCCTTGCCGGTGATGATGATGTGCCGCTGGTCGGCCACCGCCACGTCGGCGATCGCCGGATTGCCGACGACCACGTTGTGGGCCGGCGCCGACAGCGTCACCAGCGCCGACTGGTCGAGCGGCACCGCCAGCGTGGCGGCGAGCGCCGCGACGGGCGCGAGGGCGAGGGCGAGCGAGAGGACGAGCTGGCGCATGACGGAAGGCTCCGCCGGATTGGTCAAGAAAGGCTGAACGTGGCCGCCGGGCGGCGAGCGGCGCGTCAGCCAGGGGGCGCCGACTTCCAGGCCATCGCGTGGGCGATCCGCGTCGCCAGCGGCGGGTGGCTGTAGAAGAGCGCGGTCTCCAGCGCCGAGGGCGTGACCGAATCGTGGGCCGGATCGCGGCGCCACTCGTCCTCGATCACCGCCACCAGTCCGTCCGGCTCGCGCGCGTGCGCCAGCGAATAGGAGTCGGCGCCGACGTTGGCCCAGCGCAGGTAGGCGGCGCCGACCAGCGCCGCCAGCGTCACGGTGGCGGCGGCGATCACCGCGAGCGCCGGCGTCGTGGCGGGATCGGCCGGGCCGCGAGCCTCTTTGGCCCCCATCGCGCGGGCCAGCGGCGCCGCCCATCCTTGCGCCGCCCAGCAGCCCGCCCAGACGACGGCGCCGACCACCAGGCAGACGATCAGCACGTCATTGTGGGCATAGTGGCCGATCAGGTGGCCGACGTAGGCGCGCGCCTCGCCCGGATCGCCCGCCAGCAGGCGCGGCCCGACCACCACGCGGGCGTGGCCGAAGCCGCCGGTGACGTCGGCGTCGAGCGCCGGATCGGCCGCCTGCTGCACGACCGGCACGGGCAGTCCGGTCTCGGCGACCAGGCGGGCGACGCCGGCCTGCGCCGGTCCTGGCGGCGCAGCCGGGCCGGCCGGGCCGGCCGAAAGCGCATAGGGCAGCCAGCCGAGCCCCAGCACCAGCGCCAGCGCGGCGGGCCCGAGGATCAGCGGCCAGCGCCGTGGCGCGCGCCGCATCAGCCAGGCGAGCGGCGGGAAGACGAGGGCGGCGACGACGACGATCGGCAGGACGCCGGCGGCCGCGGTGGCGAGATCGGCCGGCAAGCTCGGCGCGCCCGCACCGCCCCCGCCGCCCATGACCTGCCCGACCCGCCAGGTGACGGTTGCGTCGACGATCGCTTTCGCCGACGCCAGCATCAGCGCCGTGACGGCCGCCGCCGCGCCGGTGGCAAGCCATGGCCGCGGCCCGCCCGCTTCGATCGACCGCGCCAGTCGGCTTGCCACGCCGAGCCGGGTCAGCAGCGCCGCGATCGCCACGAAGATGACCACCCCGGCGACCCAGCCGGCCAGGCGCGCGTCGGTGGCGGCTTGCGCGGCGAGGCGCTCGGGCGCCGGGAGGCGCGCCAGCCAGGCGTCGGTAGCGGCCTGGACGTTCAACCTGGATCGGGCTCCCCTGGCGCCTCAGGCCGCCGCCGCGCCGGCCTTGCGCGGCCAGCCGAGCCGGCCGGCGACCACCTGGAACGGCCAGACCAGCTGCGCGGCGAAGCTGGTCGGCATGCCCTCGACCCCATAGTCGGACGGCAGTTCGCCCTTCGGCATGTAGAAGGTGCCGAACATCAGGTCGAGCACCGGGAAGGTCGGCGCGAAGTTGCGGTCGTGCACCTTCGGGTCCTTCACGTGGTGCCAGCGGTGGAAGACCGGGCTGGCGATCACGTAGCGCAGCGGCCCGAACGTCCAGTTCAGGTTGGCGTGGACCAGCGCGCCGATCACCAGGTTGAACGGCCCCATGACCAGGAAGGCGGCCGGGGAGAAGCCGATCAGCTTGATCAGCGCCAGCGCGCCGGCGCTGTAGACGGCGAAGTTCACCGGGTGGATCCGGTAGGTCGTCGTCCAGTCGAGTTCCTCGGCGCTGTGGTGGATGGCGTGGAACGGCCACAGCGTGCGGCCGTGGAAGCCGCGGTGCAGCCAGTACTGCACGACGTCCATGGCGACGAGCATCAGGCCGGCCTGCGCCACCAGCGGCAGCCGCGCGGCGGGGCCATAGCCGCCGAGGATCGCGGCGGCGGCGGTTTTGGCTGCCGGGCCCGGCAGCACCAGACTCGCGCCCGCGCGAATGTATAGATCGGCGAGGCCGCCATAGAGCAGCACGCCGGCGAACCACCAGAGCGCATTGTCGATCAGCTCGCGGGTGGCGAACGCCTTCTGGCCAGGATTGCACGGCGTCAGCCGCGCCAGCGCGCCGAACGCCAGGAAGAAGACCGCCAGGTTGATGAGCGTCCAGGGCATCTGAGCCTTGTCTGCGCCTTTCTCGAGCCGAAGGCGAGGCTAGGGAGGGGCCGCCTAAGTTTGCGTAAAGCCCGGCGCTGCTGCTCAGCGCCGCCGCGTACCGTGATTGCCGGCGAAGGTGGCTACAGTTGCGCTTGGTTAAGCGTTTCTAATGATGAATATCGGTCAACCATAGAAAAGTTTCCGGCAATACTTCCACGTTTACTGAGAATTAAGGCCGAAAGGCGAAATTGCTCGCGTTCTCTAGGGGGCGAGGCCTGAACGGCTTGATCCCTAAGGCTTGCAGAAGGAGATCAAGCAATGTCCAAGTTCGTTTCGCGTTTCGTGAAGGATGAATCCGGCGCCACTGCCATCGAGTACGGCCTGATCGTGGCCCTGATCGCGGTTGTGATCATCAGCGCCGTGACCACGCTCGGCACGAACCTGAACTCCAGCCTCTCGAAGGCCGGCAGCGCCATCCGCTAAAGCGGCGCAACAAAGCAAAGCTCGAGGCGAGGGGGCCGCGGCGCAAGCCGCGGCCCCCTTTCCGTTTGTCCGCGTCGATGCCGCAGGCGGCGGTCGCCCAGACGCCTGGGTGAGCGCGGGAACTGGCCGGGGGTCGTGCGCGCGATCCCTGAAGCGCTGGCAATGGTTAGCAGCGGTTCAGCTTGTTTGTTCGTCGCCTCTTAAATCTAGAAGCCGATTATCGATCCTGCAGAAGCCGAGGGGGGCGGCGGCGCGCTTGCGTCCTCGCAGCTCAGGCTCAGACAGGAGGCGTAAGTCATGACCAAGTTTGTCGCCCGCCTGGCGCGGGACGAATCGGGCGCTACCGCCATCGAGTA
>Ga0134126_10003340_pt1 | contig 20126 bp, 17 predicted proteins | sample KB31752_FD_96881 | JGI IMG/M metagenome (GOLD analysis project Ga0134126, IMG submission 96881) | Terrestrial soil microbial communities with excess Nitrogen fertilizer from Kellogg Biological Station, Michigan, USA - KB3-175-2 | ecosystem: Environmental > Terrestrial > Soil > Unclassified ...
AGATGGTGCTGGGTGATGAGGTCGAGGATGAACCAATGCTTGTTGATGACGATGTTCTTTTGTTTGCTCACCGTCTCCAGCAGCGCGCGTTCGATCTCTTTGCCGGTGACATCCTTGTGATGGAGGATGCGAAACTCGCTGTGGCCGCCTTCACGCCCGAGCTTGTAATCGCCTTCGGAGTCTTTGTCGAACCGGGTGCCCCAGTCGATGATCTCCTGGATCCTATCCGGCCCCTCCTTGACGACGATCTCCACCGTTTGGGGATTGCAAAGCCCGTCGCCTGCGATCAGGGTATCCTGGATATGTTTGTCAAAACTATCGTGTTCGAAGTCCGTGACGCCGGCGATGCCGCCCTGGGCGTATTTCGTATTGGTCTCGTCGATGCGGGTCTTGGTGATCACCAGTACCTGTCTGTCGGGGTAATGCTGTGCTACTTTGAGCGCGTAGCTGAGTCCTGCGATGCCGGAGCCGATAACCAGAAAGTCTGTTTGTATCATGATCTGCAAAGGTAGGGAATCCTATGTTCCTTAGTATTCTACCTTGTATTCGAACTGGTCCGGATGATCGAACACGTCGACGAGGTTGAACTTCATGGTCACGGTTTTCTTATCGTCGGACAGTTTGGCCAGCGGATTCCCGGTACTCTTGATGGGACGGGGCAGGGAAAGCGTCGTGGTATAGTTGATCTCCATACCCATCTGCGAAGCCTGCTTCATCTGCGCCAGCTGCGGATCGTTCTTCAGCGCATCGAATTTTCCCTTGTTGAGCTTTTTGACCAGCAGCCCGTCCGTACAGGAGAAATCGAAGACGCTGTTGAACTGGCTCATGTCCGGGCTGCCACCACCGCCGGTTTCGCCGCCGAGCGAACCGAAAAGTTTGGCATTGGACAGCGACCCATCGTTCATGAGCGTATACAACTTCTGGAGATTAGGCAGGCTCGTGAAGGGGAACATGCTGTGGACGGTGAAGATCTTGGCATCCATATCGATCTTTATATGTACCCTGCCGGGCCGGAGGATCGCCTTTTTATCTTCACTGAGCGCAGAACTGGTATCTATGACGTCTTTGAGCAGGATGGTGGTATCCATCTTCGACATGCCTTTTTGAGCAAGCTCATCTTTTCCCATATAGGTTTGCAGGATATCGATCATCTGGCTCATGTCTATGTCCATAGTGAGCTGACCGCTGCCATCGTCTCTGACGTCTACACTTTCGGTGATATCGAGGCAACCGGCAAATCCAAGCGCAAGGACGGCGGGCAGGATAAACTTTAGGAACTTCATCAGTTTCGCGTTTAAGGAGCAATATAGCTATTTCACCGCTAGTCTATAGCGATCTTATAGCGAACGGTAAATATTTGTGAATGACCGGGCTGCAGGATCAGCAAGCCCATATGGTTATTGAAACAATCAGGCGCACCGCTGAGGTTTTCGACCGCAATGCTTTCGCGGGCCGGCGGTGTATAGATCTGCAGATAGGGATAGGTTGCATCGGGGAAAAACGAAATGCGTAATCCATTGGCGGGATTATAAAGCTGGCACGCGGCACTGACGATATCCGGTTTCAACGCAAAACAGTTGTCGAGAAAGGTAGCTCCTATGGGTCGCAGCGACTCGAACCTATCGTATTGTTTGAGCCTGCCGGTAGGTACCAGCTTGTCATCGAATTCCACGATTGCCTCGGCGTGGAACTGCATCTGCCAATCATTAGCCTTTCCGCCCAGCGTAAAATACGGGTGCCAGCCATCGGCTATGGGGATGGGCTCGTCGTCGAGGTTGGTAACCGTGGTCACCACTTCCAGATCATTCCCGGGATTAAGCGTATAGCGGGTCGAGCAGGCATAGTAAAAAGGATAGCCGGGGTCCTCTCTTCTGTAGATGCATTCGAGGACCACGGTGCCATGTCCATTGTCCGCCCCCGTTTCCATAAGCGTAAAGGGTTTGTTGTAAAGCAGACCGTGGATGGCGGTGCCGTCGCCGAAAAGGTGTTTGAGCTGATATTCATGGTTGTTGAACCGGTACACCCCGCCGGGTATGCGGCAGGGGAAGGGGGAGAGTTTGGGACCTTTGAAGTTCCGGCTCAGCTCCTTTTTTATTTCCGCCGCGCTCTTGTAGCTGTCGATGACATTCAAAACGCCCTCTTTGGGGTGACGGACGGTAAAAGCCTGTAAAGTGGCGCCGAAGGCGGGCAAAAGGGAGACCACGGTACCCGTGGTCTCAGCGGTAATGTTTACAAGGTCGAGATCATGTTCTTTGCTGTTCCTGATCGAAAAGCTCATGGGTGTTGGCGTATATTTCCTGCAATGTATCGAAAAGCCCTAACATACCATGACCCGGCAGCAAGGCCGCGCCGTCGATGGTGATGATCTTACGGGCGCTGACGCAGGGTTGTTGCCGAAAAAAGGCGGCACCCATATATTCGGGGCAAAACCGCTTGATATATCCCGGGCGGCAGCCGGTGTGTGGAATATCGTCCAGCAGACCCAGGTCGGCCAGTCCCAGCACGGCTTCACCCATCGCGACCAGGGGGCGGCAGCCGGCCACCGCCACCAGCAGGGAAAAGATCTCGAGGTTATCGCCTTTCTCCCAACGCGCGCCGCCGGGCAGCAGGAGGACGTCGAAATCTTCCGGCCGCATATATTCCAGACTGGCGTGAGGGATGACTTTAAAACCCGTAGCCGAGGTAACGCTCGCGCCTCTCACCGAAAACGTCTCCAGCGACCAGTCGCCGCCCCTGCTGCTGAGACAAGCCAGGGCAGCGGAAAGATGGTGGTCGAGAAAGCCCTCGAAGATAAACGCCGCGCATGTTTTTTTCATGATAAAAGGTTTTTAATCGTTAAAATCAATTACTCGTTAATTCCGATCAGTATCTCGGTGATCTGGTTAGCCGGATCGTCGAAATCGATATGCAAAAAAGATTCGGCATAAATGCCGTTGAGCTTTAATCCATTATCCGAAATATATTGCAGCATTCGTTGGTATTCCGCCCCGATACCCTCCCAGGGTCCTTCATACCGCGAGGAAAGACAACGGAAGGCGGGCAGGCGTTTAAAAAAGGGCAGGACGGCTGTAGGGATCTTACCCTGTACGGGGATCAGGACCTCGAGCGTAAATTTCTGTGCGCCCAGGATTTGCGGCAGGCCTCCGGCCACCGTGGGCTTTCCGTCTACTCCATGGTAGAACCAATATTGCGGGCCGCATACCAGCAGGTCGAGATCCGCTACGTACTGGTAGAGGTCTTTTACAACCGTCCCGCTGAACTTTGGGAGATCGTGCAAAGTGGCCTCACGGGTGCTATATAAAACAGTCATGTAGGGATGCGTGCAGATGAGCATGTTGTCTTTTGTTTGTACAAAAGAACAACCCCGGAATGACAGCATTATGTCAGTAGGACCGGTGGTGTACGGATAATTTTTCGGAAATCGTCTTGATTTCGCTTTTTAGCAGTTCAGGGGAGTCGACCCGGATCGCATCGGTATACATCAACAGCCACCGGGCGAAATAGGGGAAAGAGGAGGTCAGGAATTTCATCCGGACGGAATCGCCCAGATCTTCTTCGGAGACAAAACCGTTGAGATACTTCTGTTCCTGAAGGAATTTTACGATCCTTTTGTCGACCAGCACAATCGCTTCCTGAAGGTCGGCACCGGCGCGCAATGTTTCAATATATTCCTTGATGGATGGATGTGCGGCGGGATCAAAGGTTGCGTCTTCGAGGATCACGCCCAGCATGCGGGTCAGCCGGAAGTCGCGGTAGTCGCCCCGCAGATGGCACCAGCCGATGAGATGCCAGGCGCTGCCATAGTGCAGCAGTCCAATGGGTTCGACGCGGCGGCGGGTCACCTCTTCCTTGAGATTGGAGCGGTAGTGAAGCTGAACGATCTTTTTGCCCACCACGGCCTGCTGGAGCATGGACAGATATTGTTGCGGCGAATCGTTGTCCGGCGCATAGCGGGTCAGGATCTCGATGTGTTCCGTAAGGCTGTCTACATATTCCTTGTCGGGGGAACGGAGTACGGCCTTGATCTTGAAGAGGGCGGCATGAAAATGCCGTTTTACCGATCCATCCGTGAACCGTTCAGCCAGTTTCGCGCCAAGCAGGAGGGCGCTGGCCTCTTCCTGCGTAAACATTACGGGTGGCAGCCGGTAGCCTTCCATGATGGTATAACCGGTTCCGGCTTCGCCGATCACGGGCACGCCGGACTCATCCAGGGCTTTGACATCCCGGTACACCGTACGGAGGCTGATGTTGAAGCGATCGGCCATTTCCTGGGCCGTCACTTTCTTCTTACTCTGCAGGTGCGTTAGTATCGCATGCAATCGGTCAATGCGGTTCACTGTTAGTTAGTTTATGTGCGTCAGATCGTCACGGCCAGGGGCTCGATCCAGGCGCCGTGCTCTTTAAGCAGATCAATCAGCTCATCCACGGCAACGGCGCTATCGACGCCTCTTTTCATGATCTCCTTGCCTTTGTAAAGCGTGATCTTTCCCGGTCCGCTTCCGACATAACCAAAGTCCGCGTCGGCCATCTCGCCGGGCCCATTGACGATACAGCCCATGATGGCGATCTTGACGCCTTTGAGATGATGCGTCACGGCACGAATGCGCGCAGTGGTCTCCTGCAGGTCGAAGAGGGTACGACCACAGCTGGGACAGGAGATATACTCGGTTCGGGAGATGCGTGTCCGGGTAGCCTGAAGGATGGAGAAAGCCGTATTGTTCAGGAACTGATGGTTGTTGCGCGTTTGCAGATACGTGCGGCCGCTGATGCGCGTGTTCATGATCTTCGATGCGTGGCCGGTGATCCAGATGCCATCGCCCATGCCGTCGAGCAGGAGCGCGCCTGCTTCGGTGGAGAAATGGATCAGGGCCTCGTCGATGGTGCGGGTCTGGCCGTTGATAGTAGCGCCGTGGCTATCGACGCCGAGGATCACCGGACAGCGGATGTCCTGCTTTTCCAGTTCCATGATGAAACGCCTGACGGAAAGCAACGGGTAGGGATGAGTGCTTTTACAGCAGAGGACCACCGTGGCGTCGTCTTTGAACCTTTCCGCTACCAGCCGGGCTTCCTGTGCCGCGGCATCGATCAGGATGATGTTGAGTGTGTCGGAGCGGTCCTCGTCCGTGTCGTATTCCCAGTCTTGGAACAAGGGTATATAGTTCGTTCGGTCGTCGAGGCTTAGCCAGGTCTTGTAATCACAAATGGGCTGGAGAGTACCGGGAAGGTCGAATTCCAGGACCTTGTCACCCGTGTAGATGTAATCGGCGGCTGCATCGGCGATATTCCATTTATCGCTGGCGGCATCATAGGAATAGCCGATGGAGGTGAGGTCCTCGCGGCTGACCGACGCGTCTTTTTCGAAATCGGCGACGACTACGGGGACATGGGTGCCGCCGAGCCCCGTGAGTGTGCGGGAGACGCGGCGTTTGTATTCAAAGGGAGAATAGGGCAGCTTTTCGATCGGGGGGATAGGCTCCGATTTGTCACGATTTTCATATCGTTTTACCAAATCCTTGCACACAGGGATCTCGAATTCCGGGTCTTCCGTGAGCGAGACGCGGATGGTATCGCCGATGCCGTCCTCCAGCAGGGTGCCGATACCGATGGCCGACTTGATACGACCGTCCTCACCGTCGCCTGCTTCTGTCACGCCGAGATGCAGCGGATAGCAGACGCCGAACTCCTGTTCCATCTGTACGATCAGCAGCCGGTAGGCCTGTACCATCACCTGCGGATTGCTGGACTTCATGCTCAGGACGATGTTATGATAGTCCTCATCGCGGGCTACGCGCAGGAATTCCATCGCGCTTTCGACCATGCCGATGGGCGTATCGCCATAGCGGGACATGATGCGGTCGCTCAGCGAACCGTGGTTGGTGCCGATGCGCATGGCGGTGCCGTATTCCTTGCAGATCTTTATAAGCGGCGTGAACCGTTGGCGGATACGTTCGATCTCTTCCGTGTAGTCGACATCGGTGTACTCGATGTGTTCGAACTTCTTTTTGTCGATATAGTTACCCGGGTTGATGCGGACCTTTTCGACAATACGCGCGGCGATCTCCGCGGCATTGGGGGTAAAATGGATATCCGCGACCAGCGGGGTCGTATAGCCACGCCGGCGTAGTTCGTTTTTGATATTCAGGAGATTTTCCGCCTCTTTTTTACTGGGCGCCGTGATGCGCACCAGCTCGGCCCCCGCCTCGATACACCTGATGGATTGTTCGACCGTGGCCAGGGTATCCATGGTATCCGTGGTGGTCATGGTCTGGATACGGATGGGATTGAAATTGCCCAGGAGCAGATCGCCGATCTTCACTTCCAGGGTCTTGAGCCTGGAGTAGCGGGTGAGGGAATTACAATAGGACTGCATGCTGCAAAATTAATAAATCGTCTGCTGTAAGCCGATTAAAAAATATCGTATCTTTATTGTCTCCACGGGATCGCTATTACCTCCCATCCTTTTCAAAAGTCACTCCTGGTTAGCTCGCTTTAACATGTTTTTGCCATGAAATTGACCCTGGCTTTATGCCTTCTGCTTGTCTTTACCCACGAGCCGGATCCTTCCTATCAATTAATTTCCTCGCAGGGAAAGACCTATGGTTACGTATCTATTTACATGGTCGTTTGCTGATCCACCAGCCGTCCGTTCCCGGTCTGCCCGGCAACGACGGTTTCCGGCGTAAAAAGGACGCGGCGAAGGTCGCGGTCTTGGTGATCGAAAAGATCAGGCAGCATGTTTTCCCGCCCTCCATTAGTCGCGCGGAACTCGACAGTCTTCACATTAAACTTTAATAATTAAACACTTTGCTATGAAAAAAACTTTACTAGCGCTGTGCCTTGGCGCATGCAGCCTGTTTTCGATGGCGCAGACCGGAACCTGGACCCAAATCAAGGACATCGATTCCCCACCGAATGCGCCGTCAGGGAAGATCTATGTCGTCGGTCTGGGTATTGGCGCTAAGGGATATGTGGGTACGGGCGTGAATTCCACCCATGGCGCGGGGGTTTTCTACCGGGATTTCGAGTCGTACGACCCTGGCACCGGCACATGGTCCGAGGACGCCGCCTTTGGCGGCGGATCGAGGGTCGACGCGGCAGGTTTTGCCATCGGCAGCAAAGGCTATGTCGGCACAGGCGGGGACAGTACGGTATCTCCATGGAGAAAGGATTTCTGGGCATACGATACGGTTACCGGTGCCTGGTCTCAGATAGCCGATTTCGGCGGCGCGGCACGCTCGAGCGCCGTTGGTTTTACCATCGGAGCGATAGGATATGTAGGGACAGGTGCAAATCAATATGGCGATCTGAGCGATTTTTGGGCGTATGATCCGGCGACCAATAGCTGGGCACGTAAGGCCGATTTCGGCGGAGGACCAAGGTACGGGGCAGTAGGTCTTGGCATCGGCGGCAAAGGGTATATCGGCACGGGCAACGATCCGGTGGAGACTCCCACGCCGACTTTCTTTTCCGACTTCTGGGAATATGATCCCGCGGCGGATACGTGGACCCGTAAGGCCGATTTTGGCGGCGGCACGCGCACTTCGGCCAGCGCCTTTTCCATCGGCGCCTATGGATATGTAGGCATGGGCAATGACAGCCTCGGTAGCGATCAGATCACTTATTATCCGCAAAAGGATCTTTGGCAATATGATCCCGCGGCAAACACCTGGACCCGTCAAACCGATCTGCCGGGTTCGGCCCGCTGGGGGGCTACGGGGTTTTCGGTTAGTGGAAACGGTTATATTGGCCTGGGCGCTTCGGGCGCCTGTAATGTCTGCGCGACCGTACTTCACGATTTCTGGCAGTTCTCTCCTGGCGTTGCGGCTCCCCCGCCGCCGGACAGCGGATGCCATCATATCATAGACACGTTTTTTGTGTATCCCAATCCGTTTCATGACCATATCTCTATCCGTGCAGACGCTAATGCCGCAGGTGTGGCCGTATTGCTGGTCACGGATGTAGCCGGGAGGGTCGTCGCGATCAAAGTGTTGTATCTGCAGCCGGGAGAAAATTCGGCCGTTCTGGAGACGGGACGTTGGATCAGGGGACTATATTATTTCAATCTCAGGGTGAAGGGCGACAGCAAGCAGGTGAAGGCATTGAAAGAGTAGAATCCACGCGGGCCGGGGGGCACTGACTACCAGTCCTTTTCCGGCTGATTGGGTACATGCTGCTTGTTCTGCTGCATTTTATCGTGGAGATCCTTCTCTTTTTGTTCGAGCGCCTTCAGCAGCTGTTCGACCTGCTGTTTGTCCAGCTTGCTGGGTTGCGGCTTGGGTTGTTGCTGCTGCTGTTGTTGTTGCTGCTGTTGCTGCTCTTTTTTCTGATCCTGTTTATCCTGGTTCTTCTGATTCTTTTTTTGATTTTGGTTCTGCTGTTGTTGCTGTTGCTGCTTCTTTTGTTCTCTGAGGGCTTTCTCGAGATTATCGCGGGCTTCGGTGTCGCCCGCGTCGAGCTTGAGGGCATTTTTCCAGGCGTCGATGCTTTCCTGCAGCTTCTTTTGCTTGATCATGGCCACGCCTTTGTTGTAATAGCCTTTTTCCTTCATCCCCTTGTCCGTACTGTTTTGTACGGTGGCATCGTAGGCGTGCGCGGCTTCGTCGAACTTGTTGTTCTTGAACTGTGCGTTACCCAGGTTGTAGTTGGCGGTGGGGCTATTGGGCGCCTGCTGGACGGCCCGCTGGTATTGTTGTACCGACTTTTCGAATTCGCCTTTTTTATAGGCCCGGTTGCCGCTGCGGATTTCGCCATTGGTGTTCTGAGCAGCGGCGGGGAGGGCGGAGACCAGGACAGCCAGGGCCAGGAGGGTGGCGGCTCCGGCAACGCCGGGACGTGTGGCGGAGGGGCGGCCGGTGCCGGTGCCGGTGGTGTTGGAAGCCGTGCCGGACGTGCCTATCGAGCCGGTCGCGGCAATACCGAGGCCCGCGCCGGATGCTGCGCGTTCGCGTTTTTCGCTGGCAGCGGAGCGACGTTCCGAAAAGAAATAGTCGAAAACCAGCAACACCAGGGCGATGCCCAGGAACCATTGGAAATAGCTGATATAGTCGACGAACTCGGCGTCCGACATCGATTTCTTGTCGACGCTGTCGATCTGCTGCGTCATGGTGATCAGCGCATCGTCGACATTATCCAGCCGGACATACTGACCGTTGGTCGCACTGGAGAGCTGTTGCAGCTCGGCTTCATTGAGTTTCGAGATCACCGTATTCCCCTGCTCGTCTTTTTTGAGTTCGCCCGTGGCCGGGTCTACAATGGGAGAGCCATCGGGCGAGCCGATGCCGACGGTATTGATCATCACGCCGTCTTTGGCAAGCTCCCTGGCGACCTTAAGCGCGTCGGGATCATGGTCTTCGCCGTCCGAGATGAGCAGGATAGACTTATACTTTCGTTCTTTACTGTTAAAGGCGGTGTTGGCCATCCGGAGGGCTTCGGCGATCACCGTACCCTGGGTGGGCACGGCGTCGGGGCTGGCCTCCTGGATATACATTCGGGCGGCGCCGTGGTCGGAGGTCAGCGGCATCTGGAGATAGGCGCGGCCGGCAAAAAGCACGAGACCGATCCGGTCGTTCTCCAATTTATCGAGCATCAACAGCAACAGCTGTTTCGCTTTGTCGAGCCTGCTGGGTTTTATGTCGGTGGCAAGCATGCTTTTGCTCACATCGAGCACGACCATCACATCCACACCCTTGCGTTTGACATTCTCCATCTTACCGGTCTTCTGCGGGTTACTGGCGCCGATGACGATTACCAGGAAGGCCAGCAACAGGACCCCGGCTTTTATCAGGAAGCGGGCGGAGGAAAAATTACTGATCAGCTGGCGGACCAGCGAGGGGTCGCCAATGCGGGCTACGGTTCGCTTTTTCCAGCTCAGCAGGAACCAAAGGGCTGCAACAAGCAATGGAAGCGCGGCCAGGCCTACAAGATTTTCGGTATGTTCTATGCGGTACACGGACTTGCAATATAAAACATTATGCCGGAATCGCCCGGCGTCGCGGGCCAGCAGGCCCCAGCAGGATCATTTCTTACCCTGAAAGAAACCCATGGAGGCCAGGATTCCTCTAATAACTTGAAAACCACGATGTTCCTTGCCAACCTCTTTTTCCGGGCCTTCGATATTGAGCACAAAGAAATAGGGATGTTTATTCTCTTCGACCCAACCCGTGATCCAGCTTAGCACGTGGCCGTTGTAAGGGATGTCCGCTACTTTATAAACCAGCTTGTAATTACTGTTCTCATATTTACCGAACATGTCGCGAACCATCTCCTGGGTAGGCCGGTAGAACGGAAGCTGGTTAAAGTAGAGCCTCTTGATCAGGCCGAGCTGTTCATCGGCCTGCAGCTTGAGATTTCCGTCGTACACGGCATCGGTATCCTTATCCACCGCCTCGTTGCCATAGTGGAGCGAGTCCACCCATTTCCGCAGCGAGTCTATGCCGACGCTGTCCTCGATGCGCCGGAAGATCGCTTCGCCATTGTTCATTTTGAAGGCATCGCCGATTGTCATGTCGTGAATCACGGCCTTGTCGTCTTTGATGACCCCGCTCTGGAACGCGACCAACGAAGCGACGATATCGAAGGTGGAGCCGGCGGGATAGAGGCTATCGCGATAGCGGGGCAGGTTATAGACGGTAAAATGGCCCTGGCCGTTGTCAAAAAGGGCAAAACACCCCTTGACGCCCGCCGAGTCGAAAAACCTACCGAGACTAGCGTCTTCGGTAACGTTGTTGATCGAGCAGGCGGAGAAAAGGATGGCGAGGGCCGGAAGGGCGACGAGGAGCTTACGCATCTTGGAAAATTTGCGCAAAGGTAAGGGCTTAAAGCTATTGCTTCGGCAGATCGTATTTGTCGATGAGCTTCAGCAGCACCCCGTTAGTCCAGCCAAAGCCATCCTGACCGGGATATTCGCCGCCACCCGCGTCTTCGTCGATGTCCTCGACATTGTATTTTTCCATGAGCTTCCCGGTGGACTTATATACTTTCTCGTTGAGTTTAACCCAGCGGGCGGCAATGTCCGCCGCGAGATCCTTCTGACCACAGCGGTCGAGTCCCCAGATGGTCATCCATTCGAGCGGCGCCCAACCATTGGGGGCATCCCATTGCTGACCGGTATCGAATTCCGTGGTGACGACACCGCCCGGTTTCAGCAGCTTGGCCCGGATGACGTCCGCGACCTTACTGCAGAGCAGGCTCATATAGTCGGGATGTTCGTTTACAAAACAAAAGGGGTACATCCCGCCGGGATTGATAATCTTACTTTGTTTCTGCGTCTTGAAGTCGTAGTCCGTATAGAAATTCTGGGCTTTGTTCCAGCAGTATTTGTCGATGAGCTCGCCGCGATGGATGGCCTTGTGACGAAATTCTTCCGACGTGCTGTCCTTGTTCATCAGCAGAGCCTTGGAGATGGCCCATTCCAGATGATAGAGCAGGGAGTTGAGATCGGGCGGGATGAAATCGCTGGTGCGGATCGTCACCAGATTTTTGCCGTCGGCAAACCAGCGGCAGCTGAAGTCGATGCCGCTTTCCGCGGCGGCGCGGAGCTCTTCGTACATCTCGGTCTTGTCACGGCCGGAGCGTTGTGCCGTGAGGACGTCTTCGCGCCAGCTTTCCTGCCGCGGCACGGTGGCGTCGTCCCAGTAACGGTTCATGATTTCGCCATTCTTCAACCGGACCACCCGGCGATAGGCCTGGCCCGGTTTGAGCTTATCAGCGCCATCCATCCAGAAGGCATACTCCTTCTCCATCGCGGGGAGGAACTCCTGGTAGATGCTATCGCCTTTGGCCTCGGCAAGCAGTTCCACCATCACCGAGAAAAAGGGCGGCTGCGAGCGGCCGAGATAATAGGTTCGGTTCCCATTGGGGATATGGCCATAGTTCTCGATGAGATAGGCGAAGTTCTTTACCATATTGTCGATCATGTCGATCTCACCGCTTTCTTTGAGCCCCAGCATGGTGAAATACGAGTCCCAATAATACACCTCGCGGAAGCGGCCGCCCGGCACGATATAAGGATACGGCAGGGGGAGAAGCGAGCTGCCTTCTACGACTTTGTCCGGCGTTCTTTTGAGCACAGACCAAAGCTCATGGATATGCGTGACCACATTTTCGGAGGTGTTCGTCTTATAGGTGTCATTGGGCGTGGGCGGCAGTTCGAAGTTGTCGAACACGAATTTATGGAGATCGAAGCCCGGCGCCCCCTTCTGCGCCTCATAGTCGGCGACGATGTCGGCGGGTTTGCGTTTGGGGATGCAGTCTACGAAGGTCTTGCCGTCCTGAAAGACACGGTCCATCTGGACGTCGACGAATAGTTTTCCGTAAATTTTGTCAGGCCCAAGTTGCGAGAAATCCGCTCTCTTGTGCCGATCAGGCGTGACAATCGGCTGCCCAATAGAAAGAAAAGAAAGGGTTATAAAAAGCAGGAGGCCGGCTAATCTTTTCATATTCCGCGGTTATGGCTGCTAAAATAACCAAAAATGAAACACCGCGAAGAATCGCGGTGTTTTGCTTGCTTTTGCTTATAGACCAAGAAAAAAAACTAAATATTATGAAGACGCGGTCAGCATCTCTGTACATCTTATTCGGCGCCGTCGGTCATCGCACGCTGAACGGCGTAATTACCCACATGCTGTCCCACGGTAAGACCAACCTGGCAGTCGATGGCATAATGGATACCTGCGAGCACACGGGAATTGGCAGCGTCCTGCGACATGCTCATATAATCGCTTGCACGTGAGGGAACCAGGTGCGCCAGGATCGTGGATGCGGCCCCGCTGAACATGGCATGTCCGGAGACATACGACGGGAAATTGGGTATTCCCGTGAGGGTCTTGATCCGGGCATCCATCTGGGTAGGCCGGGGGTTGAAATAGAAATATTTGATATCCCAGCAGCTAATCGCAGCGTCCATCTCGGCCATGTTGAGGAGCGCCAGGTTGCGTGCCCAGCGGACCTCGCTGTAGTTCTGCTTGACGAAGTCCTTTTCCGCTATATAGTTCCAGTGTCCCGGGGGAGTATAGGTACTTACGCCGTCGGCCCAGAACTGAACGGTAGTCATCTGGGCACGGGTGGGATTTTTGACTGTGTTGTAGGCGGCCTGTACCGCAGCCGTCATATCGGCGCTGTTGGTGGAAGGAGGCGGGCTCGGCCGTAAAGCAATAATCGCCGCCGAGTCGCATAGGAAGCCCTTGACCTTGCCAAAGAGCGGCAGCATGGGTGGACGCGCGGGATATTCGAGACTCAGCCAGGGGATCTGGCTTTCCGCTTCGGTGGTGGTTACAAACGAGGTCCAGTTAGCCGGTGTCCCTCCCGCCTTACCGGCATTATCGGCGCGGCCACGGGCGAGATATACGTCGGCCACCTGGCGGCCGAGCGCTTCACCGGCAGTGATGTCGCTGCGAGTGGCCGAGCCGGAGGCGATCAGTGCCAGCTCTTCCTGTGAAAGCTTCTGCTGGATATTAGCGATCTCATCGGGGAAGAGCAACTGCATGAGCTCGGCCGTCGCGCCCGCCACCACCGCGCCCTCCGACGGATAGCTGGAGAGGGTAGTCTTCCCTGCCAGCGCCTGGATGGTCGAATCGACCTGGTAGGGTCTGGGGCGGTTGTACAAAGTCTTATAGTGCCAGCAGGCTACGAGGGCATCGTACTGCGCCGCGGTGACATAGGCATAGGCCCGCGCCGCATAGGGCGGGTTCGAGAAAGGAAAATTCGGATAGGCGAAAGGGTTGGCAGCGCTAGGCACGGGATAAGACCCGTCCGCATTTTGATAGGGCGGCAGGTTGTATTTAGTCACCAGCTCCAGCATGATCTGGTTCCAGCGGAAGACATGGCCCGCGCTCCAGTAGGAGATCTGCGCTTTCATATCTCCCGTGAGATTGTGCTGATACGCCTTGATCTCGTTGAGATCGGCGGTATAGGCGGCGTTGCTCGTGGCAACCGGCGTAGCGACGGCAAAGGTGTCGGGACGCGTGAGCAACACGGGTTTCCAGGTCCCTGCATTGAGATCTTCGTTTCCCGGCGTGAGCGCCGGGAGGTTATCGGTTACGTTGCTTACGCTTTTGTTGCAGGCCGCGAAGGCTACAAGGGCTAGTACAAAAAAGATAGGTGCGTGCCGTTGCATGCTTAGTTCTATTTGATGTTATTAGTAGGATGGTGCGAGAAACTCAGGAGATAGAAGACGCCGACGTCGAAGCTCCGGGCCTGGCCCACATTGCGGCCGGCAACGGTGTAGTCGCCGTCGACATCCACCGAGAACCCATGATCCTTTTTGAAAAAGTAGCGCACGTGGGCACCGGCCATCGTAGCGTTCATTTTGTTGCTTGGGAACGGCATATCGTTCCTGCGGATATCGAAGCCGCCGAGGGTATTCATATTGCTGCCCACCGCTTCGATGATCAACCGGCTGCTGCGATAGCCGATACGAAGTTCCTCCGCCGCCACATTGGGCATGTCCACCTTGTTCGTAAAGTGAAGCGAGGTCGTATAGTAGGCTTCCTCATCGATGGTGACATCGCTGCGCCAGGTATAGGTGCCCATCGCCGTGGCGAAGAAATGTCTTTGCTGGTAATCCACCGTAAGCCGGCCCGATAGGGTCTTGCTGTGCAGGCCTATGGAGAAGGGAAGATAATCCGGCTCATAATTAGTAAGGGGGATCGACGCGCCGCCAAGCACAAAAGTAGAAAGAACACCATTGCCCACGTTCTGTTTCAGCGCGCGGTATTTAAGCCATACGCTGAGATCCTGGATGCCGTGCTGGCCCGAGAGCGTGCCCGCGGTGGCATGCGTCCAGACATAGGGCGCCATGACCAGGACATTCACATTTTTGGTAATGCCGTAGTCGCCCATGAGGCTAACCATCTGCGTGGAGACGGTACCCAGGTTTTTGTTGGTGCGTTTGAGGGTTCCCTCCCAATAATGGTTCCAGCTGCTATAGCTGTACATGGGGCCGCCGCAGAAGGCGTTCTTTCCCATCATGATCGCATCGTTGTCCATTTGAGCCCTCGTGACGCCGGCCTGCAGAAGCAGCAGTAGCAGCAGGACGGGGAGGGCGGCTTTGTTTTGGTTAAGCATGTGCATTAGAATCTAATGTTAGCGCCGATGTTGACGACGCAGTTAGCGAAAGCGGCATCGCCATGGGTATACTTACCCGTGAGCGCCGTGGTGATCTTGTCGGGTACGCTCTGCGTACGGTCGCGGACGAAGGCAATGGGTACAAAGGCATAGAGCGACACCTTATTGAATACATAGGTCACGCCGGGTTCGCCCGAAAGGATATAGCCGGGGCGGCGGAAGCCGTCGCTGGCGCCGAGGAGATCATGTACGGGCAAACAGTCGTCGCGAAAACCGGCGGAGACGGTAAGGCGGTCGAAGGTAAGGTTGACGCCTGCCCTTACGAGGTATTGATCCGGGATGCTCATGACATTGCTGCCATTGGCGACGGAGGTGGCGGACGGCGTTGCACCATGGGCATTGGAGACACCATTTTGATTGGCGGGATTGGACAGATAAAAGAAGTTGCCATAGACGCCTACGGTGTGCGAGAAGTTATAAAAGCCGTTGAGCTCGAAGGTGATGCCGGTGCCCCCGTCGCCCAGCTGGATACTCTGATCTACGGGACCGTAGGTCTTAGTGCTGTCGCTGGTCTTGAAATAATCCTGGACATTGTCGTTGCCGGAAGCGAACTTGATCCCGAGACCTACCTGCAGATTGCCTTTGGGCATCTTCACGGGGTCGAGCAGCCAGCGGTAAATGGCTATCCGGATATCGCCGGCGCCGACGGCGTGGGTGCTGAAGCGGTGATAGGTGCCGTTTTCCAGATAGGTCTGCGAGCGCGCATTGTCGGAATAAGGCAGGTCCAGCATCAGCGTCCAGCGCGGGTTGAGGATGCGATAGATGGCCATGTCCATCGTGTAGGCGCTGTTGATCACTTCATTGCCGAGAACCGCGCGTTGTTTCTGGTAGACATCCCCGACATAGTGTTTAAAAGATTTATAGTATCGGTTGTTGACGGTAAATTGCCAGCTGGCTGCCGTGTCTACGTGGTGGTCCATGCCAGCAGTGCAGAAACCGCCGGTGCTGCGGATGGCTACGCAACCCTGGGCCTTAACTTTATTGAAGGAAGCGATACAAACAGTAAGCAGAAAGCAAACGAAGAACTTTTTCATGTTTTGGTATTGTTTTAGATAGCAGTTGCGTGTTGTGAAATGCGACCAATTTTAACGGGGCTTTTGCCAAGGGCCAGCCAGAGGGCCAGCAGCGACCCATAGCTGCCGCCACGTTCTACCCATTCGAAAAGCTTCCAGTGCGGATAGAAAAGTTCCGTGGTCATCTTCCAGATGAAGAAGGCCAGGAGCAGCGGCCGCACCGGACGGATGAGTACGGCGAGGGCTGCCAACAGCTCGAAGGAGCCGGCCAGCCGCGCCACGTTAGCGGGGTTGGAAAATCCGAGTGAAGAATATTGCTGAAGAAGCGCGTTCTTTTCAATGAGGTTGAGCCAGCCATGTCCCACCAGCAGCAGGAAGACCACGATGCGCAGACACCCAATGACAAGGTTCATCGTCCGGGTATCGGGCTGGGAAGGAGTGCCGATCTTCGACCACCGCCCCCTGGTAGCGCCGCCGCTCAGAAGCAGCAGCGCGAGGGGCGCACCGAAATTCCCGGCACGCTCGATCAATTCACCCAACGATTCGCCGGACAGCGGCCGCAGGCTAGCCGTTATCAGCCCCCAGCACACCAGCCAGCCGGCTACTGCACGCAGCGGATAGAACAGCATCGAGATACCCATGAGGATATCCACCGTCCCAACAAGCGGCATGAGCCTAAAGGCAACATCATGGCCGATGCCGAAGACGGCGAAATAATTGCACCAGATGGGTTTGGTGATGATGCCAAAGGCGCCATGACCGATAAAACACATTGCCGATGCAAAACGCAGGGTATAATGCATTTTTTCAGCGGGGAGATCAAGCCCACGCTGCGAAATTTGTGTCATACTATGTTTTGAGAGATCTACACCTCGTTCCCGTGTGAATGCGGACGCATTCACTGGCTGTTAGTCATTATGACTGCCGGAACATGTTCTGGCCTAAGAAAGAAGCGAGAAGCCATCCGGAGGTCTTTCCGCCGTCGGCGTATAGGTGCTGGGAAGCTGGGCAGCGGCGAGGAAGCCCTGGGCTGCCGGAAGGATCGCGACAGCAGCCGGGACCGTTATATCCATCGTGCTGGATGTATAGTCTTTAGAGAAGTCCTTTACGGGACTGTTGTTCTTTTTTCCCTGGTTCTGCTGAAGGTCGTTGACCTGCTTGAAGAATTCGTTCTGTGCCTTTTGCAGGGTCGTCGCTGTGGTATTGGGAATACAAAGCAGTTCCAGCTCGCCCTTGTAGATGCGGCGTTTGATGTAATTGTAATGGACGCCATTGAGCTCGATCCGGCCGTCTACACGTTCGAAAGTGGTGGAGCTGTTGTAGTAATCGATATTTTTGAGGGGAACTTTGATGCTGATCAACTGTGCGTCGTTGTAATCATTCCGGTCCAGCCGGGCGATGAGCGTCTTGTCTGCCTTCTGTTGCCAGTACGCTGTCAGCAGCTGGTATCCGTACCAGTTGAAGAAGAGAATCCCTATAAGCAGTATGGCAGCAAGTTGCTTCAACGCTACAAAGTAACAATTTTATTTCAAAATCCATTTTTTTGGCTAAAAAATGCTGTGTGGGTCTAAAAATAGACCCGGATATAATCCCAGATGCGATCCGCGATAGCCTTCATTCCTTTGTCGCCGGGGTGGACGCTGACGCCGTGGTTGGAGAACCGATGCCGGGCTTCCATGCTGGTGTCACGCGAGAGATCGGAGATGTCGATGAAGGGCTCGTTGTTTTCATGAGCATACTTCTCCAGCCGGTCGTTTACGGGATTGCGCCGCCAGAAACCGTCCGTGATCACCCTGACACCACCGGCCGTGTCGAGATACCGGAACAACCGATCGTAAAAAGGAATATAGTCCGTTGCCGTATCGAGGACATTCTCTGCGAGCTTAACGATATAAAGGTCAGCACCCCGCAATGAATCCAGCGACCGAAGATCGAAGACGCGATAGTTGCGTTCGAAGGAGGAAATACTCAGAAAGGTAATCTCCACATCGGGTTTATGAGCATGGATGGAATCGATTAAAAGATGTACGAAATCATGTTCGGGGGCCGAGGCGGCCATGCCCCAATCGCCATGCCAACCCAGCTGCTTCGCCGGCGGGGACTTCACGATGCTGTTGCCGAGGATGACGACCCGATGGACATGGCCTATGCGGGCGGTAAACACCCGGTTCGGGTGACTACAGGCGGAGAGCGCCAGGACAAAGAACGCAAAGGTTAGGAGACGCATGGTTCAGTAGGTTATTTTATTTGTCACCGAATCAACATTACGGTTCCGCGTTGCATCCGTTCGGGTTGTTCATACAGCTTGTAGACGCATACCCACACATAGACGCCCACGGGTTGTTCCTTTCCCCCGGTGGTGCCATCCCATCCGACAAAGGGATCTTTGGTCTCGAACATCAGCCGGCCCCAGCGATCGTATACGGCAAAGCGGAACCCGCTGGTGGGACCGGCGAATGTGGGCCGGAAGACATCGTTGCGGCCATCATGATTGGGGGTAAAGGCATTCGGCAGATAGACGTACTGAGGGCAGCTCGAATCGGTGATGGTGGCCGACGCACTGGCCTTGCAGCCATTGGCGTCCGTGATCTGTAAGGAGTAGGTTCCGGGGTCGGCCACGGTGATCGCGGGTGTATTGGCCCCGGTGTTCCACAGGTATGCGGGGAAGCCCGTTTCGCCAATAAGCGAGATGGTGCTATAGCCACATTTGGTGGTATCGGCCGGACTTATCGTGGGTATGGATGCCGGCGGCGGGATCGTGAAGGGCAGCGATTGGGGTAGCGCCATGGGGTCGCCGCAGATATCGGTGATGGTGTTCCCGCTGGAGCTGGTCTTCGCGGCGACCGTATAGGAACCTGCAGAATAGTGACCCGCAAAGGTCACAAGGACCTCCGAAGTATAGCCGGTGTCGCTGGCGCAATTGGCGCCCGTCGCGCCGGTGATCGCGATCCCGGAGATCGAGAAGTCGCTGCCGTCGGCAGCGATCGAACTGCAGAGTACGGGTCTGGTCAGCTCGACGATCACCGAGCTGTCGCTACACTGTTTTACGATGTCTTTAAAGGCCGGCGGGTTGGCGGGTACAAAGGTTGCGGTCGATGAGGTGAAGTCGATGGTAAAGCCATGGCTAGGTCCCGGAGCTAGGTCATGACCATAATTATTTACGAGGATAAGATACGTTTGACCGGGTGTAGCGTCGATGGACTCTGCAAAGGGCCAGCCAAAGACGCCGGCCTGCACGAAAGGGTTGGTGGCGGTATCGCTGAGGCCCACGGTTCCCGTGGAATTCGTACCGGGCAGGTCGTTATTATAATTGCACCGGACGACATCGCCGGGAGTGAGCGAGTCGCAGGGAGTATTGGTGATGTCCAGCACAGCAAAATCGTAATCGTCGAGCGCGTCTACCGGGATGATCTTGAAAGAAAGCTTACCGGCGCCGGCGATGGTCACCTTCATCCACATGGTATTGGTTTCCGCGGTGTCCGCACAAGGCGTCGATTTAAGGTCGACCCCCGGGCCTGTTCCCTGATAGCTATATGGGTTGTAGAATTTGCCGCCGCACAGCGGGATGGCGTGGCAAGCCGTCTGTTCCGGTTGGTTGCGTGGCAACAGCTTTTGCGAAATGCCGGTAACCGGCCACAACACAATACTTGTTATAACCATCCGGAATGATGTAAAAATGGACTTTATCTGCGTCATATTCATAGCACTCAACGGGTCGGCATCAGGAGATGCCAAATTACTGATTTTTAGCCGTTCCGGGCACTAACTAACATTCATTAGTTTTGCCTACCTTTACCTCATGAGCTACACCCCTGTACACAAAGTCCGGCTGGTCACCGCCGCGGCTCTTTTTGACGGGCACGATGCCGCCATCAATATCATGCGCAGGATCATGCAATCAAAGGGCGCCGAGATCATCCACCTGGGTCATAACCGTTCGGTCGCCGAGATCGTGGAATGCGCCATCGAAGAAGACGTGCAGGGTATCGC
>Ga0134126_10003341_pt1 | contig 20123 bp, 20 predicted proteins | sample KB31752_FD_96881 | JGI IMG/M metagenome (GOLD analysis project Ga0134126, IMG submission 96881) | Terrestrial soil microbial communities with excess Nitrogen fertilizer from Kellogg Biological Station, Michigan, USA - KB3-175-2 | ecosystem: Environmental > Terrestrial > Soil > Unclassified ...
ACAGCACAGGGAATTCTAGGCCCTTATCTTTATTTAGGATTCCCGGATGTAACACAAATAAAAAATTCAATAGTTTTTGCTTTGATAATTGTCGCAATGATTACTGGTTTGCTTGGAAGTTATATGTCCATTATAATTTTACGAATTTTTAGGTGGAAGAAATCTTTTAAGTTTACTTATCAGCATATAATATACGTTTTTGTATGTGCACTTTTAATGGCATCCATAGGTTTTTTCCTTGATCCTGATATTTTAGGTTCCGGTAGAAATATAATGTTAACTACTTTATTTAGTTCGGATAAATACGTTCATTGGTATACAGCTATATTCAGGATAATAGGGCCTGTTTTAAGTTTTGGAACAGGCGCTTCTGCTGGTATTTTTGCACCCTCGATTTCAGCAGGAGCCGGTATAGGGTCTTTTATGGCAGGTGTTTTTAATGAATCTGCTTCCAATGCAAATTTATTAATCTTATGTGGTATGGTGGGTTTTTTAACCGGCGTTACCCGTACTCCATTTACTTCTGCCATTCTTGTATTGGAAATGACTGACAGGCACAGCGTAATATTTTATCTGTTAATTGCAGGAATGCTTGCCCAGCTTATTTCTTTATTTGTAGATAAGCATTCTTTATATGACCACCTGAAAGTGCAAACATTGCATGACCTGACACACGAAAATCAACCACCGCAGGCGGAAACCTGATAAATTAAGATGAGTGTGTGAAAAAACAATTAATATTGGCATAGAAAAGAATGCCTATATTTAAAATTATTCCTTACTTTTGCAACCCTTTTAGCATTTTATGTTGTGCTAAAAAGGGTTTATTAAAACATATTTCCCACATGGCTCCATAAGTTCCCGTCTGTTCGGGGCGCCGGCGAGGGTGTAAAATAAAATATTAAAATAAATGCCAAAGGTTAAAACCAACTCCAGCGCCAAGAAGCGCTTTAAAGTAACCGGTACGGGTGAAATTACTTATCAAAAATCATTCAAAAGACACATTCTTACTAAAAAAACAACTAAACGCAAGCGTTCTCTACGTAAGAAAGGAACTGTAAGCAATGCTAACAGGCCATTTGTAATGAGGTTGCTTAGAATGAAGTAATCATCAAAATCTAAAAAATTAAAAATTAAAAAACGGATTTTCTGACTGATTAAATTCAGTTCTAAATTCCCAATCAAAAAAATATTAATTATGCCACGTTCATCAAATGCAGTAGCATCCAGGGCCAGACGGAAAAGGGTTCTTAAAGCCGCCAAAGGTTATTACGGAAAAAGAAAAAATGTTTACACCGTTGCAAAAAATGTAATGGAAAAAGGGCTTACGTATAGTTATGTAGGCCGCAAATTAAAAAAGCGTGAATACCGGGCATTATGGATTGCCCGTATCAACGCAGCCGTAAGGGAAGAAGGAATGACTTACAGCCAGTTTATTCATAAATTAAATGAAAAAAATATTACTCTTAACAGGAAAGTTCTTGCTGATATGGCAATGAACGACCCTGAAAGTTTTAAGAATCTTATTTTATCAGTAAAATAATTTTTCTATAGATTTTTTATAAACCGCCCCAACTTATCTGAGGGCGGTTTTTTTTAGCCCAATAATTAATCATTCAATTACATTTGTAAAAATTTTTTAAAATCTTAAAAGTTTTGAATGAATAATAGTTACAAAGACCTGGTTGACCAGACATTTAACTTTCCACAGGAAGGATTTGACCTTAAGGACGGATACCTCGAATACAACGATGTGGATGTAAAAGCTTTAATTGATAAATATGGAACGCCCCTTAAATTTACCTATCTTCCTAAAATCGGAATGCAAATAGATAAGGCGAAAAAAATGTTTGCAAATGCTTTTAAAAAGCACAAATACGAAGGAAAATATAATTATTGTTACTGTACTAAAAGCTCTCATTTTTCTTTTATAGTAGAAGAAGCTTTAAAACACGATATACATCTGGAAACCTCCTACGCTTACGATATTGAGATTATTCATAAATTATTTGAAAGAAAAAAAATTACAAAAGATACGTTTATTATCTGCAATGGATTTAAGCAAAAAACTTACACAAGCCGTATTGCAAGGTTAATAAATACCGGCTTTAAAAATGTGATTCCCGTTCTTGATAATAAAAATGAATTGAAAGCCTATCGGAAATCAGTGAGAGTGCCATTTAATATTGGTATTCGCGTAGCCGCTGAAGAAGAACCTAATTTTCCATTTTATACATCACGGTTAGGCATACGCGCAAAAGATATTCTGGAATTTTATGTTGATGAAATTGAGGGGAATGAAGATAAGTTTCAATTAAAAATGCTTCATATTTTTTTGAACAAAGGAATTAAAGATGATATTTATTATTGGAGTGAGCTCAACAAAGTGATCAACCTTTATTGCCAGTTACGGAAGATTTGCCCTGAGTTGGATTCGATTAATATTGGTGGGGGATTTCCGATAAAACACTCATTGGGTTTTGAGTATGATTACCAATTCATGATCAATGAAATTGTGAGAAATATCAAAGTTGCCTGCAAAAAAAGCAAGGTTCCGATGCCTAATATTTTTACAGAATTTGGTAGTTATACCGTTGGTGAAAGCATGGCGCATATCTACAGCGTAATTGGCGATAAAAGGCAAAATGACCGTGAAACCTGGTACATGATTGATTCTTCATTCATTACTACATTGCCCGATACATGGGGTATTGGCGAAAAATTTCTGATGCTTCCTATCAATAAATGGGACAATGAATACCAGCGGGTAACACTCGGTGGAATCACTTGCGACAGCCACGATTATTATGATTCGGAAGAACACATTAACGAGGTTTTTTTGCCTAAAGTAGAAGATGGAGAACCCTTATATGTTGGCTTTTTTCATACCGGCGCTTACCAGGACCAGATAAGCGGCTATGGCGGCATAAAACATTGCCTCATTCCATCTCCAAAATATGTTGTGCTTGATTATGATAAAAATGGAAAACTGGTAGACTGGGTTTATGCAAAGGAACAAAGTGCAGCAAGCATGCTGAAAATATTGGGTTATAAATAAGGAAGGGATTAAAAAACTTCAAAATAAAAATCCGGATTATTTGTCCTTTTACTGGTTTTGATGATCTATTGGGGCATAAAAAAACCTTCCCAAATTTGAGAAGGTTATTGAAAAAAAATCAAAAAAAACTTATTTCACTGAGATTTCTTTGGGAAGGACTTTTACTTCTTCTTTTTTTGGAAGAGTAAGTTGTAAAATTCCATTTTCATATTTTGCATTGATGTCATCGGCATTTATTTTTTCATCCAAAGTAAATGACCTTTTGAAAGACTGCGCGCTAAATTCCCTTTTGATAAACTGCTTGTTTTCTTCTTTTTGTTCTTCTTTCTTTTCAAAAGAAACTGAAAGAATATTTTTGTCAACAGTTATTTTGAAATCTTCTTTTTTTCTGCCCGGAACATTAAATTCCAATTCATAATTATCGTTGGTTTCGCAAATGTTTACTGCCGGAAAATTAAACCCATTATTGTTGCTGGGAACCGGAAGGTCGTTTAATAGATTGTCAAGAAAACTGTCCAATGTTTTCAATGTCGGCTGATTAAATTTTAGAGTTGTCATGTTGATTATTATTTAAGTTATTTAATAATGTTTTTTATTGCTGGACAAAAAAAATACCAATTGAATTTTACTGCAATTATGATAATATATTAAGACATAATGTCTTATGAGGAGAATTCGCATGACATTATTTCCCAAACCTTTAAGAAATTCATTATTCATAAAACATTTAAGTGTCGTAAATTTGCATTCTAAATTTTTAAATTTTAAAAATATGTATCCCGAACAAATAGTAATTCCTATGAAAGAGGAGTTAACAGAAAACGGCTTTTCAGATTTAGTAACAGCAAGTGAAGCTGAGAATGCTATAAACGAAAGTGGAACCACTTTATTGGTAATCAATTCAGTTTGTGGTTGCTCAGCAGGTACCGCGCGCCCTGGCGTTTTGCTCGCTTTGGAATCTAGTGATAAAAAGCCAGACCATCTAGCAACAGCTTTTGCAGGTTTTGATTATGATGCTGTAAATAAAGTGCGTGAACATTTACTTCCTTACCCTCCGTCTTCTCCTTCAGTAGCTTTATTTAAAGATGGTAAACTGGTTCATTTTCTCGAAAGGCATAACATTGAAGGCGCATCGGCAGTAATGATTGCCAACAATCTTTCCGCTGCTTTTGAAGCTTATTGCTAAAATAAATAAAATAAAATAAGAGCCTTCATTACAATTGAAGGTTTTTATTTTTGAATAATATCTTTTGTAAAAGGCGCCAGGTAGATTTTTTCCAAAACTAAAAGGTAAATATGTATCCGAATTTATATTTTGTATTTAAAGACTGGTTTGGATGGGAAATAAATGCATTTAAAATCTTTTACACCTTTGGCATTTTTGTAGCGATTGCTTTTATTGTTTCTGCATATATTCTCACTAAAGAATTAAAACGAAAAGAAAAGCAAGGGCTTTTATTGCCGCGTGAAGAAACGATTACTACCGGAAAACCGGCTTCCTTTTTAGAATTATTTATTAATGGGCTTGTTGGGTTTATTTTTGGATACAAATTGGTAGGCGCTTATTTTGCAAGCCGCCATGCAGGCATTGACCTGCAGGAATATATTTTTTCTTCTGATGGAAGCTGGATCGGCGGCCTGATAATTGCAGCAATTCTCGTTTACCTGAAATACAAGGAAAAAAATAAACAAAAGCTTGCTCAGCCAGAAAAAAGAACAATAAGGATCTGGCCTCACGATAGAGTAGGCGATATTGTAATTTTTGCTTTGATTTTTGGTATTATTGGTGCAAAAATTTTTGATAATCTTGAAAATTGGGACCGGTTTATTGCTAATCCAATTGCTAATTTAATTGCTCCCAGCGGGCTGACGTTTTATGGAGGCTTGATTGTTGCAACAATTGCTATCCTGTCGTATGCAAAGAAAAAAGGCATTGGAATACTTTATTTAATTGACGCTGCCGCACCTGTTTTGATGATTGCTTATGCTATTGGTAGAATGGGCTGCCAGACTGCAGGCGATGGCGATTGGGGTATTTTTAACAGCGCTTATATTTCTGATGTTCCCGGACATGTTATGCCGGCAACACCTGAACAGTTTCAACAAAAATTAAATCAAAATTCAACTTATTTCTTAGCTGGAACGGTAACCGATCCAAATGGTACAACTACCATGGTGACTGACAGGATTGAAAAATCTCTAAATGAGGTTCCACATAAAAGTTTTTTGGGGCCAAAATGGCTGCCCACATGGTTGTTTGCTTTTACCTATCCGCATAACGTAAATGAGGATGGAATTTTATTGCCGGATTGCCAGGGGAAATATTGCCGTGCATTGCCTTTGCCGGTTTTTCCCACACCTTTATACGAAATTATTACATGCTTTATTTTGTTTTTTATTTTGTGGGCCATACGAAAAAAAGTTGGGCCGCCAGGCGTACTTTTTTGCATTTACCTTATCTTAAATGGCATTGAAAGATTTTTAATAGAGACCATCCGGGTAGATACTAAATATTCCATTTTTGGAATTCATCCAACACAGGCGGAACTGATTTCTACCGCACTGGTTATTGTTGGTACTATCGGAATTTTTTATTTTTCAAGGAAAGCCAAACTGGTTGAAAATTTTTAGGTTCAAAAATTTTCAAAAAAATTATAATGCTTTATCGGGCTATTATTAGATGAGCGGTTAATTACTTTCAACAAAAAAGCCTCTGCATTTTTGTACAGAAGCTCTTAGTAATTTAATCCTGGGGGTTTCGGTTTATAACAGGACAAATTTGTTTAGCCTTTTCGGCTGAGTTTTCATTGGGATAATTATTTTTCAAAGCCCTTTAATTTCAAAAAAAATTAGAAGTTGACTGATATCGGATTTTTTTGGTTTTTCCCGGATTAGAGGAACTAGTTATTTTCAATGGATTTGGATTCGGTATTCTATGATTAATGTTTGTTGAACATCAATCAACTTCTGGAACAAAGATAGGTGCATCATGCTCCTTAGACAATAGAAGTAATACCCTTTTTTGAGGGTTAGGGATTTACTGCGCGAATAGTAATTCAACGATAATTTACTATGTGATTATTACGAATTTGTAAACGTATAAACACGATGATTTTATTTCCGGCCCTTAATGCTTTACTTAAAAGTATTGGCAAAATAAGATTCCCTGTTATTTCTTGGTTTACTGCAAATTTTAAAAAACGAGAGAGTAACTGAATGTAATTAATTGGCCTACTTTTGTCCACAAAAAATAATTTTTCTTTTATGGTCAACAGAAAAGTATTAACTCTTGACGAATTCACGATCAGGGAAATGCGTGCTTTTCCAAAAGCTACCGGCGAGTTAGCAGGCCTTTTAAGAGATATTGGCCTTGCAGCCAAGCGTGTAAATGTAGAAGTGAATAAAGCAGGCTTGGTTGATATTTTAGGAGACACGGGAAATATAAATGTTCAGGGTGAAGAAGTAAAAAAGCTGGATGAATTTGCAAACGATCAATTCACCGGAGTTTTGCGCCACGGAATTAGTTGTGCTGGTATTGCAAGTGAAGAACTGGATGATGTGGTGATCTTTAATGATGAGATCAGCCAAAATTCCAAATAAATTTGCATGTTCGACCCATTAGATGGAAGCACCAACATAGATGTGAATGTTTCAATAGGAACTATTTTTTCTGTGTATAGAAGGGTAACACAATCAGGAACGCCAGTAACCATCGAAGACTTTTTCCAGGCCGGAAACCGGCAGGTTGCAGCGGGTTATATTATTTATGGCTCTTCAACTATTCTGGTTTATGCAACAAAAAGGGGCGTTAACGGATTTACTTTAGATCAATCTGTGGGTGAATTTTGTTTAAGCCATCCGGATATCAAATGCCCTGAAAATGGGAAAATGTATTCTGTAAACCATGGCAATTTTTTTGGGTATAGTGATGAAATAAAAAAATATATTGAAGTATGCCAAAAAAAGAACACGGCTAACGGTGGCCCATACACGCAAAGATATATCGGCAGTATGGTGAGCGATGTACACCGCAATTTAATCAGGGGTGGAATTTTCTTATATCCTGCGACAATAGAAAAGCCAAAAGGCAAACTTCGTTTGTTGTATGAATGTAATCCTTTGGCTTATATAATAGAAGTTGCAGGTGGTAAAGCAACAGATGGGGTGCAAAGGATTTTGGAAAAAGTTCCTTCAGAATTGCATGAAAGAACTCCTTTTTTTATTGGAAGTTTAAGGATGATGGAAGAATTAGAGGAGTATTTGAGAGGGAACGGCAAATAAATTTATGAAATTATTTAAATACAGTATAAGAGTCAAAAGATGAAAACAATTATATCAGTAAAAAACCTTACTAAAAATTACGGGAAATTCGAAGCCGTAAAAGGAATTTTTTTCGATGTATATGAGGGTGAGATATTTGGTTTGCTTGGGCCAAATGGGGCCGGTAAATCAACGACTTTGGAAATTATAGAAACCCTCCGGGATAAAACGTCAGGGAAAATATTAGTAGATGGTTTAGATCTTGATGATAGCGCATCTCAAATAAAAAAAATAATTGGGGTTCAGTTACAAACCTCAGGATTTTACCCGGGATTAAACCTGCTGGAATTGATTGATCTTTTTTGTGGATTGTATAATACAAAAACAGATTCAGGTAAATTGCTTGAAATGGTAAACCTGAAAGACAAAGCCAAAAACAAATATAAGGAGATGAGCGGTGGCCAAAAACAACGCTTTTCTATCGCTACGACTTTGATAAATAAACCGAGGATTATTTTTTTAGACGAACCTACAACTGGCCTAGACCCGCAGGCACGCCGCAACCTATGGGACTTAATTCAAAAAATAAGGAGGGAAGGGACAACCGTTATTATTACAACTCATTATATGGATGAAGCAGAATATTTATGTGACCGGGTTGCCATAATGGACGAAGGAAAAATCATTGCTATTGAGAGCCCCGATAAATTAATTGATGATTTGGTAGCTTCAGGATTTGAAAGGCCAAAAGAAACAAAATCAGCAAACCTGGAAGATGTTTTTATTAACTTAACAGGTAAGGATTTCAGGGAAGATTAAACTATATTTGCCCGCTCAAATTAAAAATCATTCACCAAATTTAATTAAATGAAAGCTGTTTTTCTCTTTTTGGTTTTTCCTTTTTCAGTTTGTTTTGCACAAACAAAAAAAAAGGAAGTAACCAAACCAAAGTCTGCGAATGCAGCCCCGGCAATGAATTCAAATGATAGCCTCAGCTATGCAATCGGTATTCAGGTCGCAGAATATTATAAGACCCAGGGAGTTGAAAAAGTAAATACAGAATATTTAAAAAAAGCATTTAACGATGTTTTTGACGGTAAACCTTTAATCATTTCAGAAGACGAATGCAATATGAATATACAACAACAACTACAAGGATTTATGGCAAAAAAAATTAGCGGCACAAAAGAAGCTGGCAATAAATTTTTAGAAGAAAATAAGAAACGCCCGGGTGTTATTACTTTGCCCGACGGATTGCAATATGAAATTATTACAAAAGGAACAGGGCCGGTGCCTGCAGCCACCGACACCGTAAAAGCAAACTACATTGGAACATTAATTGATGGCAAAGAGTTTGATAATTCTTACAAAAGAGGGGAGCCGCTTACCATTCCTGTGTCAGGTGTTATCCGTGGATGGACTGAAGCTTTGGAACTTATGCCTGTTGGAAGCAAATGGAAATTGTATATCCCTTCTGACCTTGGTTATGGCGACAGGGGAGCGGGCGGTGCAATTCCAGGCGGAGCTGCATTGGTTTTTACAATAGAATTATTGAGTATTGTAAATAAATAGTTTCTTATGGAAGGAGATGAAAAACTTCGTTATCCTATCGGGAAAGAAAATGAACAAAAAATATATGAACATGGATTTGATGAATCTTTAAAATCTTCCCTGATCAGCGATATAAAATTTCTTCCGTCATCTTTGGATTTTGCTATTCAAAACCTTGATGCTGCTCAATTAGAAACTCCTTATCGCCCTGGTGGCTGGACAGTTCAACAATTAATCCATCATATTGCTGCCAGCCATATGAACGCTTACATACGTTTTAAACTTGGGCTGACAGAGGAAAGCCCTACCATAAAATCATATGACCAGGATGCCTGGGCTATACTTTCTGATTCAAAAAAATTGCCTGTTAATATTTCAATAACTCTTCTTCATGCATTGCACGCCCGATGGTGCCAGGTATTAGAAGATATAACTGAAAGCCAGTGGCAGCGAACAGTTTATCATCCCGAAAGAAAAATAAATTTGAGTTTGTGGGGCCTTTTAAAATCATATTCTTGGCATAGCCGCCACCACACCGCTCAAATATTAAACCTCCGGGAAAGAAATGGCTGGAATTAAAAATCATAAAAGAAATTTATTATGAAATGGAAAATATTGTCTTCAGAATATATAAGTACCCATCAATATTTTACAGCGCGAAAAGACAAATGCGAAACACCTGATAGAAAAATTATTGACGAATATTTTGTGGTAGAATTACCTGCAACGGTTTGCGGCCTTGCTCTTACAGAAAAAGGTGAAGTATTGATGGTAAGGCAATACAGGCATCCGATAGAAGAAACATTAATTGAAATTCCGGGAGGCTTTATCGATGAAAACGAGACGCACGGAGAAGCCATGAGAAGGGAATTAAAAGAGGAAACGGGATACGAATTTTCTTCCATCAAAGAGGTTGGAAAAATTGCTGCTAACCCCGGAGTGCTTAATAATTTTACTTATTTATTTTTAGCACAGGGTGGAAAAAAAACAAGCGAACAAAAACTTGACAAAACTGAAGAATTGGAAGTTGAATTAATCTCTTTGAAGGAATTAAAGCAACTTTTTTTAGATAACAAAATCGTACAGGGTACACATAACAGTTGCATATTTTATGCACTGAGGGAATTGGGCGAGATTTAAAATCATTTTGATAATGGCGGTTTGAATAATTTTGTTTCTACTTCCGCAATTACAAACACACTTCCGCAAACAATTATTAAATCTTTTTTAGAAGCGTTTGCCATAGAAGTTTTTAAAGCTAAATTGACTTCCGGGTAAGAATTTCCATTTAATTTAAAACGTTTTGCAATGTTCATTAATTCTTTTTCGGAAAGCGCTCTCGGATTTTGAGCTTTTGTAAAATAATAATTTGCATTTTTAGGAAACTGGCATAGCACTTTTTCAATTTTTTTATCTTTCACCATTCCAAAAATGATATGAAGATTTTCAAAGTTCAATTCGTGGATATGCCTCATCAATTGTTTTATTCCGTCTTCATTGTGAGCTACATCAAGCACCACCGTTGGCTTTTCATGAATTACTTCCCATCTTCCAAAAAGCCCGGTAAGTTTTTTTACATTCGATATTGCGGTTTTTATTTTTTCTGTTTTTAAAGAAAATTTGCTTTTTAAAAAATTAGCTGCCAGGAGAACAGTAAGAATATTTTTCTGCTGGTACAATCCATTCAGGCCAAGGGAATATTTTTCTTTTTTCTCATTTAATTTGTCACTTATTTCAAGATCCAGGGAATTGGTTTTATAAACAGATGAAATCAATTTATACCTTTCCGATGCAAAAGAAATTTCAGAATTCATTTCTTCTGCCTTCTTTTGAAATACAGGTTTTGTTTTTAAAATAGTTTCTCCAATCACGACAGGAATATTTTTTTTAATAATTCCTGCTTTTTCATAAGCTATTTTTTCCAGTGTATTCCCTAAAATATCCATGTGGTCGTAACTGATATTGGTAATTACGGATAAAAGTGGAGTAATCACATTGGTGCTGTCTAACCTGCCACCAAGCCCGGTTTCGATTACTGCAACATCTACTTTTTTATGAACAAAATAATCAAGCGCCATTACAAAGGTCAACTCGAAAAATGATGGCTTTATTTTTTCAGAAATGGTTTTTGTTTTTTCCACAAAATCAATCAAAAAACTTTTTGAAACCATCTTCCCGTTTATTTTTATTCTTTCCCGAAAATCTTTTAAATGGGGAGAAGTGTACAACCCTGTTTTGTAACCGTTCTCTTGCAAAATCGCAGCAAGCATGTGGCTAACAGAGCCTTTCCCATTTGTTCCTGCTATGTGGATTGTTTTTAACTTATCCTGTGGGTTACCTAAGAAATTGCATAAGGCTAAAGTGTTTGTCAGGTCTGCTTTATATGCTTTTGCACCACTCTTGCTGAACATTGGCAGTTGATCGTATAAATAATGTATGGATTCTAAATAGCCCAAGGAATGGTTTAAATATTAATTATCATTAAGATTTGCAATTTACATTAAGGCAGTAAACAAACAAATAGCCAGGATTTTTAAATTAAGGTATAAAGAAATAGTACAGGATTGCATTATTTTTAAGTGGAGGAAATATTTTTTTCAAGATTAAAAATTTATTTGAAAGTACTTAAATAGAAAAATTTATTGATTCCCTTTAACCTTCATTTTTAAAGTATAGATATTTTGAGAAGCAGTAATAAATAATATATTTTTTTCTTTTCCTGCGAAGGTTATATTGCCTGTCCAGTCAGCCGGAACGTCAATATGTTCAATCTTTTCGCCTTCTTTATTATAGACAGTAACTCCTTTGCCGGTTAGGTAAATATTTCCTTTATCATCCATTGTCATTCCATCCGAACCTTGTGAAACAAAAAGAGTTTGATTTTTTAAACTTCCATCATCAGCGATAGTAAATTTATAAGTTTTGTTACCTTCGATATCCGCTATGTACAAATATTTTCCATCCGGAGTTCCTATAATTCCATTTGGCTTTATCATATTATCTACCACTACTACCGGATCATTTTTCTTTTTAAGGTAATAAACCTTTTGCCCATCAAGATCAGAGGATTTTCTTTTCCAGTAATCACGTTGATAATAGGGGTCTGTGAAATAAATTTTTCCTTTAGATGTTACGAAAACATCGTTTGGCCCGTTTAATCTTTTCCCGTTATAATCTTTTACCAGCACAGTTATTTTTCTCTCAGGGCTTATTGACCATAATTGGTCATTTTCATCGGCGCATGAAATAAGGTTTCCTTTATTGTCAAAATACATTCCATTGGACCGGCCTGATTTATCCAGAAAAATAGAAAGTTTTCCGTCCGTATCGTATTTCCATATTTTATCGTTTGGCTGATCTGAAAAAAATACATTGCCATTTTTATCAGTGGCAGGGCCTTCTGTAAATTTAAATTGGTTGGAAATCAATTGTAAAGAAGCTCCATCAGCGATGACAGGGCTTTCTTTTTGCCTTGAATTGGTTTCCCCTGATTTTTTGGGTGAGTTTATCATTAGTGCAAATAAAATTAAAATTTTAAAAAAATGAGCTATCATAAAAAGTTAGTTAATGATTTATATAATTTTTTTACGTTTAGGTATAACTGTTATCCTATTAGGTTTCACAGTTCTTTTCAACAATAAATTGCATTCTTATCAAATCTATGGCTACTAAATTACCAAAATGAGGCCGTTTAGCATATACACAGCCTCCGTCAATATTAATACAATTTCCGGTCTGTTTTATAATAAATGTAAGGGGAATAGGAGTGTGCCCATGAATCAACAGGTTATCTTTCAACGCGGGCTGTTGCGGATAGAAACCTCTTTCCCATAACATTGCCTGTTTATCTTCAAAAATATTTTCATTTTCAAAATTAAGGCCAGCATGTGCAAAAATATAATGATGCCTGGTTAGGTAATATTCAGTTTCGTTTAAGAAAGTAAAATATATTTCTGGCAATTCTTCTAAAGATTTTATTCCGAAACTTTTTAAAGTATTTTTCCCTCCGTTAGCCAGCCAAAGTTTCAAAGCTTTTTTATCGTCACGGGCATCTATCATCATTTGTTCGTGATTGCCTCTTAATGTATAGATCTGATACCCCTCGCTCCTGAGTTTCAAAATAAAATCAATAACACCTTTACTATCTTCGCCTCTGTCAATATAATCGCCGATGCAATATAGAACGTCTTCTTTTTGCAATTGAATTTGACCGGTAAGTATTTTTTCAAACGTTTTGCTACATCCATGAATATCGCCGATTGCAAATATTCTTTCCATTCTAATAATTTATTTTACTATGTCAGAAATGCAATTAAAGTGCCGAAGGTAATTGATAACTTTTTGGGAAGAATCTTTGGCCAGTAAATCAACAAATAAATTAAATTCTTATTTTAATATCAGAGCAACTAGCCTGATTAATTTTTTGGGAACATGCAGAAAAAAAAATGACAAAAAAAGTAGAAGAAGTTGTGCTGAGTTTAAATTTTATTATCTTCGCGCTCCCAAATTATGTTATTTGGATCGGTAGTTCAGTTGGTTAGAATGCCGCCCTGTCACGGCGGAGGTCGCGAGTTCGAGTCTCGTCCGGTCCGCATTTAAATTTCTAAAACTCATTAAAACGCTATAAATTAAATGTTTATAGCGTTTTTGTTTTGCTATAGGACACCAAATTATTAATTAATGGACAGATTTTATGCGTCCTTTTCGGTGTCCTTTTTAATAACATAAAATAAGGACACCTAGTTAATAAAACCCTTACCAGTAAAGGATTTTATTAATTATTAATTTGGAAATGTCAGGTGTATAATGTAACTTTATCAACACTTCTAAAAGGACACCACCCGCATGAACCAAACCTTTTCCCTCCTATTTTTTATTGTTAATTCCAAAGTACGGCCTGATGGTGCAGTACCTATTTATTTCCGGATTACTATTGATGGAAAAAGGTCGGAAATTGCATCAAAAAGATATGTAATTCCTAACAGGTGGAATGCTGTTGGTCAAAAAGTAAATGGTAACACCGAAGATGTAAAATCAATCAATTCTTTTTTAAAAACTCTGGAAAAGAAGGCTTATCAGGCCTACAAAGAAATGATGGATGATGATGAAAGAATAACTTCAGAAACTCTGAAAAATAAACTTACTGGTACAGGTACAACAGAAAAAAGGTTATTGGAAATTGTTCAATACCACAATGATTGTATGGAAAAATTGATTGGCAAAGATTTCTCTAAACCAACACTTACAAAATACAATACAACAAAAAGCCATTTACAGGATTTCATTAAATGGAAATTTAAAATTTCTGACATCAATATTAACAGGCTTAATTTTGAATTTCTTTCAGATTTTGAATTCTATCTAAAGACTAAGAAGAATATAGGCCATAACACTACTGCAAAATATATTTCCAACACCAGGAAGATCATTAATGAATGCCTTGATAAGGGATGGTTAAAAGTTGATCCATTTCGTGGATTTAAAATTAAAGTACTTGAAACAACTCCTATATTTCTGACCGAACAAGAATTGGAAAAAATCGAAACAAAGGAATTTTCAATTAAACGCCTTAGCCTTGTGAGAGATATGTTTGTTTTTAGTTGCTACACGGGCCTGGCATTTATCGATGTTTTCAATCTAACTCGAGATCAAATTTCAATCGGCATTGATGGCAGAAAGTGGGTTATTACAAACCGTCAAAAAAATGATAACCCCTCCCACATACCCTTGTTGCCTCCGGCAATGTCCATAATTGAAAAATATGCAGATGATCCAAAAGCTTTAAGTAAAGGCCGACTCTTACCAATTCTCAGCAATCAGAAGATGAACGCATATTTAAAAGAAATTAGCGATTTGTGTGGAATAAATAAAGGGCTTACTTTTCATTGTGCCAGGCATACTTTTGCAACAACGCTTACTTTAAATAATGATGTGCCTATTGAATCAGTATCCAAAATGCTAGGACATAAAAAAATTCAAACAACACAACACTATGCAAAAGTTTTAGATAAAAAAGTAAGTAATGATATGGTAGCTTTGTTTTCAAAATATTCAATCACCAAACCTTCAGAAAATGAAAAGGCAATTGGTTGATATTTCTCATTCATACCACCTTTCCAAATCCAAAGTAGTTTTTATTAACTAAAGTAATATTTCATATCATTTAAGAGTAATACATCGATATTAATTGGTTTTTTATTGCAGAGTAAACGATCTTCTTGATGGTTTTCTAGGTGAAGTAAAAATTTTTGCGAAGAGATGGGGGGTAGGCTACATTAAATATTTCACATCTCCCTATCTTTACACCCAAGCCATAAAAAAGCTAAAAAATATTTTGTAGCGATAAGCTATCAAAGGAGTTATAGAAAACTGGGAAATTTTTTAACACCGCTCTTAAGATAGACTGTTCGCCTACGCTACGGCGTGGGCACGGTTTATTTGCGGTGTGGGGCTTCCCAGTTCCTCTGTAGCAGTAAGCATGTGTACCACGTCTATTTTTTTATATGCCAGTAAATAAACAAATATTACTAAATCAGGAAATAGAAACCATTCCTTTTACGGATGCCCTTAAAAAAATTTTAGCATCCGGAAATATTCATACATTGAAAGAGATTCTTAATATTGAAGTTTACAATTGGCAAAAAAAAATATCCGGCTTCAATTACCATCACCAACACGAAATTGTTTCCTGGCTACAAAAGCAAGATCTGATGGAGTTTTTAAAAGAAGATTAAATCTTAATTTTCTAATTCTCACATCTGCAAATTTTCAAATTAATAACTATGAATCTTTTTAATCATCTCATGTAACATATCGATTGCCTTTTCTTTTGAGCCTCTTTCAGCTACATAGCTTTTCTTAATCATACTATTGACACTCAAATTCTCCGCGTTTTTAGTGCGCACATAACTTGAAATATTTTGGTACATTTCACGGCTATGTTTATTGACAATAAGTTTGCTGTCTTTCGCAGCCCTCGCAATGATAGTAAGTACATCAACTGAAATTGATAAATGTAATTTTTCTTCACTCGTTTTAAGTCTGTCATTTTTCACTTCCTTCAGAAAAGTATTTTTCCATTTTTTCTCAATAAAATAAATTTCTTCCAAAAGCCATCCGGTTACTTGTTCTTTTAATGAAACGTTTTTGTCCTTAAAAATGATTCCTGATTTTTCAGGAAACTGGTTAAACATTTTTAAATAGAAAGTAAACTCCTCAACTCTTTTATCCAATTGCTCTATCACATTAATCGTATCGAAAATTTTGTTTATGATGCAAGTGCTCATGCCTGCAGTATTAAAGTTGATAAAGACTAATAATTCAAATAAAGCGGCATCTTCATTTTTATTATTTTCTATGTTATTTCTGAATTGGGAAAAATGATCCACCATCTTTTCAAAATATAAAAGCTCTCTGCAGGTTATTCGTTTTGAAGAATCTTTATCTACAAAATTTTGAAGGGATTGAAAAACCAGTTGCTGAATTTCTTTATTGACGTTTTGCTTGCTGAGGTGCTTTTCTAATAAGGCCATTTTTCCCTTGATCATTTGCCGGGCTTCTAGTATATAAATATCCGGTGCTTTTTCCTGGTAGTTAAAAAAATTGGCGAATCGCTGGGAAAGGAAGGAAAATAATTTTCGCAAACTTGAAATGCTAAATTGGTAAACTGATTTGGGATAATTGGGATTTTGGTTTTCACTTTTCAAAACGTTATCTAACATAGAAGTTACAATAGCCTGGTATTGTTGCACCATCATTTTAAAAGCAGATTCATTAGTTACCGACATTGCTTGCCTTGTTAGGTCAGTTTCTATATTTTCTACTTCTAATAGAAATTCTCTTTCAAAGCTTTCAGTATCAGGAATGAAAAATCTTTCAAATCTTCTTTCAGGGTTGTTGCTAATACCATAAATCAATTTCTCTAATCTTTCGTAAGCATACATCATAATAATAATCACATTTTGGAAACTGTAATGGCCTTGATTTTTTATTTTTAAAATAAGGGCTAATAATAAAAATTTTTTAAAATTGTCGCTGGTTCAACAAAATCTTTCCTTGAAAAGAATAGAAATTTTTTTTTTGGAATGGTTGATTGTTCAAATAAAAAATGCCAGGATGAGCTTATGCCTCGAAGATCAGGAAACCAATCGTGTTAGGGGTAAGTGATTGCATCAGTAATTGAAATTTTTCGAATTAGTGTCGCCAAAATAATGTAAATTATAATAAATAAAAAATAATCCTCGATATTTTGATAATCTTTCATTTTTTTTAAATAAATATCTTTCATTTTAGTTTCAGATAATCAATTACTTATTCAAGGTGAATTCACCCTCTTCACTGTTCTTGTATCCGGTTAATATTTTCTTTTGTGCCTTAACAAATCAATACAAATCTTATGGCATTACAAGTAATTACCACCGACGATCTTCAAAATTTTAAAGAAGAACTTTTGCAGGCTATCCAACAAATTTTTCAAAAGTACAAACCGGAGCCTGCTAACAAATGGCTAAAATCCGATGAAGTTAGAAAGTTATTAAAAGTTTCCGCTGGCACTTTGCAAACGCTACGGATAAATGAAACTCTTAAATACACAAAATTGGGCGGAATCATTTATTATGACTACGCTCACATTCAAAAAATATTTGCCGAAAATCTTTTGTAAGGACTATTAATAAAACATTTCCTCCTCCCCAATAGAAAGGCCTGATCGACTGTCGCATTTCGGTGGGATCTTTCCCCTCTCCTTGGGGAGTGAGGCTTTCTCCCTCTCATTTGGGAGAGGGCCAGGGTGAGCCTAAAACAAACCAGATGAAAAAGCTATTCTCAAACTATTCCAGCAAGCCGAAGAGATTTAAAAATAAAATGAAAAACCGGAATACTTTCCAACACAATGGCCATCCTTCCCCCTCTCCCTTGGGAGAGGGCTGGGGTGATGCTTTTTCACTTTCTCTTTTAGAAGAGAGTGGAGGTGAGGCTCCCAATACACCAATCTCTAATTGCGGTTGTATTATTCTTACACATTATGGCTCTTCTTCCCCCTCTCCTTTTAGAGAGGGCCGGGGTGAGGCCCAAACACCACATTTATGAATTATATCCGCCACCTTCACGCATTTTATCAATCCATAAAAAAAGATGACAGCCTTTCTGCTTTGCATGTCACTCTTTACCTGGCTTTATTTCAATATTGGAACTACAATCGCTTCGGAAATCCTTTCCCAGTAGATAGGGGAGGGCTCATGCTTCTTAGTAAAATAAAAACGAAAAACAGTTATCATAAATGTTTGAAAGAATTACATCAAAAAAGATTCATTATCTATCATCCATCCAATTCCAAATTCATAAAGGCAAAAGTCAGTATGATAAAATTAGGATTGAAAATGCCAGGGCAAAATCTCGATCAGTTTAGCCTTTTTGACCAACAGGAAAATCCGATATTTCCAACGGTTCAGGAGAACCAAAATGAAAAGAAGAAAGTAGGTGCCAACGGTATCAAAAATAATACTGGTATGGTATCAAAAACAGGATCGGCTCAGTATCAAAAAAACTCCGGCTATAGTTTAAAAAAAGATACGGTTGAAACAACAATCGTAAATGCATCGGTATCAAAAACAGTACCGCTACGGTATCGGAATCAGTACCGGTTTGGTATCAAAATAGATACCGGCACGGTATCAAAATCGATACTATTAATAAAACATAAACATAAAACCGTAAACAGTAGTAGTGTTTGTTATAAAAAAAATGTTTCCGAAATCTTTGAAAAAAATAAAAAAATACAAGATGCTATTTCATCATTTAAAAATGATTTTTTAAAAGAGAAAATTGAGACGGCCGCCAACAAACAAATTCTGCCTGCCAGTAAACCAACAAATATTAATGATTCTTGTTTTGAAAAAAATCAATTTCAGCCAAGTGCTGAGTCACAACCGTCACGATTGTCCCTACTGCCTCCCGGCAAACCCACCAATATCAAAGAAAATCATTTTGAAAAAACAAAGCCCGGGTTAAAAGAAGTGGAAACATTTTTCCTCGAAAAAAGTTTTCCCGTTGAGGAAGCTCAAAAATTCTTTTACTACAACCAAAGCAGGAACTGGATGATGAATCCAAATATACCTATCCACGATTGGCATGCCATAGCACATAAGTGGATGTTGATACAAAAAGAAAAAAATATTTCTAACAGTAAACAAACAAATAATGGAAAAAGCGAATCCAAACAATCAGCTAATGCTTCATTCCTCCAGGATGCAAAAAATGATTTCTTTGCTTCCTCCACAAGAGGGGAAATTAATCACGCGTAAATACCAGGCGTTGCCATTCTTGAAAATGAATGAAAGCGAATTGATAAATGCAGCTAACCTGGCCCTGATAAAAATTCACGTTATTACCGGTTGGAATTTTCCGCAGGAAAAAGAATATCAAAATATACTGAAAGAACAATTCAGAAAAAAAATAATGGAATCATATCCTTTGGTAAATGTGGTTGAAATTGAATTTGCCTTCCGTAACAACACAACAGTAAAAGATTGGGGGAAAAATATGAATATCTGCCTCATAGATGAAGTAATGCAACCTTACCTAAGTGAACGTGCCGAGGCGAGCAAATTAGAATTACACGCTCACTTTCGTTCCCTGCCAGCTCCGGTACCTGAAAAAATTTCTGACCATGAAATTATTCAAATTTCTAAAGGCATTTATGCCCGCACAAAAAACTGGCAATACATTTCAACAAAGGCTTACTTTATTCTCAACATTAAATTAACGGAAGAAGAAAAATTGGCCATCAAAACAGAAGTAAATAAAACTATTAATGAAATGTTTTTTCAAGACAAAAATCTTTTCCTGGCACTCAATCGGAACAATCTCCATAACCGCTTGTGTAGGAAACTGGCGGTAGCAAAATATTTTGAACAACAATTCGTTCAGCACAAAAACTAATTTTTTATACCTATGTTTAGGGATTATATACAAAAATAAAAGCCGGTTGTCCCGGCTTTTATTTTGTTACTACTTATACAGTATCAACTTACTCTGTTTCTTCTGCAGCTTCATAGTTCACACTGTTTTCAGCAATCTCTGTCAGCTTATCATCTGTTTCCTTTTCTTCTTCTAATGTTTCTGCAAGAATATCGGCTACTTCGTCTAGCCCAAGGGTTATGGCCAATTGGTGAAGCCCGCCATACGTTGAAATTTCATAATGCTCTACTTTTTGCGCGGCCAATATCAGGCCTACATCGCGGGTGCTTGTACCTTC
>Ga0134126_10003342_pt1 | contig 20123 bp, 22 predicted proteins | sample KB31752_FD_96881 | JGI IMG/M metagenome (GOLD analysis project Ga0134126, IMG submission 96881) | Terrestrial soil microbial communities with excess Nitrogen fertilizer from Kellogg Biological Station, Michigan, USA - KB3-175-2 | ecosystem: Environmental > Terrestrial > Soil > Unclassified ...
CATGCTGCCCATCGCCATCGCTGCACGGGCCAATGGCGTTCGCAACCTTGTGGTGCCCGCGCAGAACGCGCGCGAAGCAGCAGTTGTCGAAGGCGTCGATGTCTACCCCGTCCATACGCTGCTTGAAGTCCGTGAGCTGTTGAACTCGTCGGCTTTCGGAGCCATCAAGGCGCAGCCGCTGCGCATGGAAACCTCGACTCTGCTGGATGAGCTGCAGCACTTCCCGCATGACTTCAAGGATGTCCGCGGACAGCACGTGGCCAAGCGCGCGCTGGAGGTTGCCGCCGCAGGCGCGCACAACATCCTGATGATTGGCCCCCCGGGCTCCGGCAAGACCATGCTCGCCAAGCGCTTGCCGTCGATACTGGCTCCGCTCCGCTTTGAGGAAGCCCTCGAAACCACCAAGATCCACTCCGTCGCCGGCGTGCTCGATCCCGAGCAGGGCCTCGTCACCCACCGCCCGTTCCGCTCGCCGCACCACACCATCTCCGATGCCGGCCTGATCGGCGGAGGCATGATCCCGCGCCCCGGCGAGGTCTCCCTCGCGCACAACGGCCTGCTGTTCCTGGACGAGCTTCCCGAGTTCCCCCGCAACGTGCTTGAGGTCCTGCGCCAGCCGCTGGAGGACGGCACGGTTACCATCGCGCGCGCGTCGATGTCGCTCAGCTTTCCGGCGCGCTTCATGCTCGCGGCCGCCATGAACCCCTGTCCCAGCGTTGCCTTTTTGCCATGCGGAGCTCAGGGCAGCCAAGCCCAGGCCGAAGGCCTACCCTAACGATTTGAAAACATTGGGCGATCACCTCCGGCTGTGCCGGATCGACCGGAGGCTCTTGCAAAGGCAGGTAGCTGAGATTCTGGGCGTCCATCCACTCACCATCGTGAACTGGGAACGCAACGCAACAACGCCTGCGGCACCCTATGTGCCAGCCATCAGCGCGTTTCTGGGCTACGATCCAGCGCCCCAATAAACCGTTTCTGAGATTGTCCAAGCACTACGAGGCGCCCCAGGGCTATCACAGCGGGCGTGGCAGGGAGTTAGGCGTTGATCTGGGCACCTTGCAAGCCCCGGATCAGACTTGCCACGCCAAACTACCCACTATTGGGATTCCAGGCTAAAACAGTCCTACGGCTCATTGCCTTCATGTTCCTCGCTGCGGCCGGTATTGTCTCAGCGTCGCCCAGGCAAATGCGCGTGCAGCCCATAGAATGGAATATGGACCAGCCCCGAGCAAGCGGATGAAAGACGAGATTGTCTCGACCAACCCTGACGAAATTGGCGATTTCTGGGCAAAGCTGGTGTACCCGTACGCGGCTCCGATCGTTGAAGCAAATGAGCGCCTGGAACCGGACCCGATCGGTAGCGCGGTCCGCGTGACATTCGCTGCCAAGGAATACTTGGTCACGGCAGCCCATGTAATCGAAGGTCACTTGCAAGGAAGCGGAAAAGAGCAACCCAGAGGAGCTCCGTACAGCTATATTCCCGAACAAGTGGGCATCGAGGGAGAAGTTCTAAGCGCCGCCGGTCCAATTGATCTGGCAATCGTGCCACTCGCATCTGCATCGCGCCCAGGCCTGCGAGTACCGCAGCATTTTGCCTTCGACGCCAGGCAAGGAGAACGTTGCCTATTCGTCGGGTTTCAGGGGCGCGCATCATCCTGGATGATTGATCCTTCCCGTCAAGTGCTGCGTCCGCGGCCGTTGGCGTACATGGGGACAGTGTCTAAACCGACTCCGGAGCGCTTCAGCATTCGGTTCAATCAAAAGCAACTGTATAGAAGCGGAACCAAGCAGAATGCTGTCGGAAAACTGAATGGGATTAGCGGAGCCGGCGTTTTTGTTTTAAGGCACGACAGCCCCAGACTGGCCGGGATCGTGATCGAGTATCAGAAGCGTGTCTCTGAAATCATCGCGACCAGTTCGCTGGCGCTCGTGAGCATGTTCCACTCGAATTAGTGCCGTGCGATCCATCACCTGAGAAAGACGACCGGCAAGGTAGCGTAAGGTTGAAGCGATGAGGGTATTCATCAGTTCATTGATCTCCGGGATGGCACCCATTCGGCTCGTGGCGCGAGAGGTGGTCGCCACGTTACGAGGCGAACCGATCATGGCCGAGGATTTCGGAGCGCAACCACATTCACCGCAGGTAGCGTGTCTTACCGGGCTCCGCGGGGCAGATCTCGTCGTCCTGATTATGGGAGAGCAATATGGTGTAGCGCAGCCCTCGGGGCTTTCGGCTACCCACGAGGAATACAGAGCGGCGAAGGGACACAAACCCGTAATAGCTTTCGTGCAAGAGGGCGGCTCCCGTGACCCCCAGCAGATCGAATTCTTAGATGAAGTTCAGGCATGGGAGGGTGGGCTGTTTCGAGGCAGCTTTTCAACGCCTGCCGATCTAAGGATTTCGCTTACCCGGGCATTGCATGACTACGAGCTTGCGAATGCGGTTGGTCCGATCGATGATCAAGACTTGGTGGCGCGAGCTATCGCGGTATTGCCGTCTGAGCGCCGGAGCTATTCATCAAACGGCGCGACTCTAGCCCTTTCAGTCTCGGGCGGACCAACACAATCCATCATCCGTCCGATTGAATTGGAGAAGCCATCGCTGGCAGATGCTCTTCATCAGAAAGCCCTCTTCGGTGAACGCCGTCTGTTCGATCTTTCAAAGGGCGTGGAGCGTGTGATCAGTGGAGACACTCTCACCATTAGCCAAGACCGTCTCGCTCAGGTATCCCTTAACGAAAACGGGACCGCCCTCGTGACAAATCCGATTCGGCGAACCGGAAGAATGAGCATGGAGCTGATTTACGAATCGATTCAAGAGCAGATTGCGGACGCGATCGAGTATTGTTCTTGGCTGTTCGATTTTATTGATCCCACTCAGCGATTGACCCACATCGCCGTCGCCGTAACTCTCCTCGGGGCGGATCACATGGCTTGGCGCACACTACGTGAGAGCGAGGCGAACCCCAATAGCATTAGCATGGGAAGCAGCGGTCAATACTCTCCGGTCTCCCTACATCGTCCTCGCGCGGCGCTTCGACTCGATGCGACTCATATCGTAGAAGATCTAGTCGTTCCGCTACGCCGACAAAGTCGCTGATGCAAGAATGCCGTCCTCGATTTCTACCGTTGGTGCCGGCGGAGAAGTGTCGCGCGCCTATGCATTCGAGATAGGCGAAGCCGCAGCCCAGTTTCTGAGCAAAGGCGCCCGGGCGAAACATGTAAACTGATTCCGGCGTTGAGGAGCCGTTATCCCGACGATGAAGATGTTGACATATCAAGGCGGCCATTCCATCGCCGTCTACGACGAGCAGCGGGGGGAGAACGATCTCAACAAGATTCATCGATTGATCTCGGATCGGCGTGTCGATTTTGTGGCAGTGGCCAACTTCGATGAGAATTCTCAGCTCGACATTATCGCCAAAGGAATCTTGGGACGGAAGCTCTCCCAGAGACAGGTAGCTAAGATTTTGGGCGTCCATCCGCTGACCGTCGTGAACTGGGAACGCAACGCAACCACGCCTCCGGCTCACTACCGGCGGGCCATCACCGCGTTTCTCGGTTATCCGCCAAGGCTGAGTTCCGAGTAGCCACTGATTAGGGTTTGAGCAGGGTCCGCTATAGAGGCGTCCAGGACACCTACGTGAGACCATGGAACGCATAAGGTGATTACCAATGAAGCGATCTATAAGAGTTCTCGCTTGTGCGCTGTTCGCAAAGCATTCCAGGTCAACAGTCCCAGCCCCAAACCCCGACGGGGTTGTCGGAGATTTCGGACCCTGATGGTGCACGACCGGCGGTGGAGCAAGAAGCGAGGGCTTCCGAGGTCCATAATCTCACTAGGCCCGAAGGGCCAGCCCGGCTGTATCTTGCACCAATGGTTGAAGGCTTTGAAGCCCGTGGCGGCGCAACTAGACTGCCGGAACATAGTTGCGTTATGGTCGGCTCTTCTAAAATTAACGAACTTGTTAATTCGTCTTAGGCCTTTCCACCTTGTCGATCACAAGCACATCCGCCATAGCTTTCACAGCTTCCAGCCTCAATCCAATCTGTTCTTGTATAGCCATAAACAATCCCGGAGGCGCATCGGGTGCTGCTGAAGCTAAAGCGTCGTCTGTTGTCCAACCCAGGTCGAAGTCATACCGCCCCCTCAGGTCAGTCATGTCCACCGCCGGGTGATCAAGAGCAATGCGCATGAGCAACTCAGACAGCTCGCCAATCGTCATGTTCTCTGCATGGATCGTCTCCAGGCCACCATTTTCACGGTCGCTCTCGCTTGAGAGCCCGTTCGGATCACGCGTGCTGGCCGCCATCGTCGCGCCTCCCTTCGCCACTGTCAGCATGTATACGGAAGCCACACGATGTACCATGTGCATAACCAGCCCAAATCGCTCAGCCAGTAGCTTCCGTATTAGGCTCTGCATCTGATCGCGACTGAGATGATCCGCCCCACCGGCGTGGCCCTTTGCGTCCCATAACTCCGTTTTCGCCCAATCGGGCACATTCTCTAGTTGGCTCTGATTTAGCGCGTACGCGAACAAAAGCATTGACTGCACCGTTTCTCGTCGGATCAGTACATCCCGGCCTTCCCACTGATACCCACCGTACGCGTTCGCCGGGTCGTTCGGTCGCACCACCACTACCTCCCAGCCCGAATCTGCCCCCTTTTCTACAAGCGAACTTGGGTCCTGAGCAACAGCCTTGAACGATAACACTGAGGCCATTAAACATCCGCGGAGTAACGCTACCTGAGCAATTCTTTTCATATCAACGTATACGCGCCATCGATCCATTCCGAATGCCTTTTTCGTACCGCGGTCGGCGCTGAGGGGAACGGCGGATTCAATTGGAAGTCGGCTGTTTAATCGAATCGATCACGAGGATGGAAATACTTGTGATCGTTGGCTCCAATTTCAACCCAAGTTGATCTTCAACCGCTACAAACACCCGAGGCCACGCGTCACTATTATCTTCCCGCCCCTCGGGTAGAAACTCGAGGGTGAAGTCATAATTGCCCCCGAGCCCGGTATGGTCTAGAACCGTCGTATTCATCTCGTGACCAAGTACCGATACGAGTGAGCTTGTGGAGAGACCTCGTGCGACCAACTGATGGCCCGATATGGAGGGGAAGATTTGTATTTGAGACGCGTTGATATCTGAAGCATCACCGCTTCCTAGCGCGTATGAAGAATTAGGCTGCGATTCCTTTATTTTCGGACCTCCTTTCAGCACAACAAGCGCATATGCAGGCATCTCTTTCGTAACCCAATGAACCTTCAGACTAAATTTCTCGGATAAGAGAGCCTGAAGCATATTCTTCTTCTCGAACCTCGCTGCGTCATCATCAAAACTGCTCAATTGTGTGTTGACAGATGAACTGGATTTCGCTTGGACGTCAAATAAATCTGAGCCGATCCACGCTGGACCACCGGAGATATTTGCAGAATCCACGCCGTATGCATCCTGGATCAGGACTTCCACAGGTTGATGAATCGCAGAAAGCTCACCAGAATGAGGCAAATCACTTGTCCCCGCCGCTAATGAGTCTAAAGATAGACTCTTTTTGATGGCCACTACCTCATAGGTAAATTTTGGGGTGTATGGATTCATCCCGGCTGCCGGTGAGCTAGACGCGTGCGGCAGGTCTTGTGAAGCGGCCGACAGCGATATGGGACTAGAGACCAGTGCAGGAAATACTATCCATCTCAATAACACCGAGCCGTAACGATCTCTACGTGGCATATTAAATAGTACCCTCCAGACAAATACATGCTTTTAGTTATTTTCTGAAGCACAAAATTTCTCCTGTTGCTCGATTCTTCCCTTCGCGTCTACTGAAAGATCCTGGAGCAGCGAAACCTTGGTAATCCAATCGCCGCAAGTATCAAGGGGCTGAATGCCAGAAGAGATATACGAAGCAAACATCGACGGAACTGAATCATCGGGACCTGGAGCCGCAGTGTGGTACACAAGCATGACCCTGCCCACGTGTGTTGAGACTTCAGGTGTTGTCAGTGCCCGAGCAAACAGGCGTTGAGCTTCATCTAGATTTCCTTCGCTGAGTTCAATCTTGGCGAGCATATTATTGGCTTCCCGATCTGTTTCATCCAACAAGAGAGCACGTTTGAAATCGAGGCGAGCCTCGTCGATGGCTCCGTCGCTATAGTTTAATAAACCGAGATTTGACCACCCCGCAGACAACTCAGGCATCTTCTGAAGTGCATCTTCATACTCCCGCCGAGCCGTGCTACGATCCCCCGAAATATCATCGATCCTGCCCAGTTTAGCCTCGTCGATCGGGGAATTCCCTTGGGCCGCCACTATCGCCCGCGCGCTGCGTAGCACCCTTTCAAAGATGCCGCGATCTCTTGACTTCAGGTCAACAAAGAAAGTAGAGCCCAGCACTCGCGGCGCCAACGCGACGGCATTCGCGTAAGCTATTACGGCCTGGTCTTTGCGTCCATCTTTCTCCTCAAGCATCCCAAGGCCGAAACATGCTATGAAGTCGCCAGGATCCAGTTCTATTGCATTGCCGTATAGCCGCCTGGCATCGTCGTCATTGCCCAAATATGATTCAACACTGGCGAGACCGGCCCAGAACTCGCCGTCGTTTCTACTCAACGATATAGCTGCCGAGTAATCTTTCGCAGCCTCTTCTAAACCATCCCTGCTCGACTGAATAATCGCGGGACGGTCTACAGGCAATCTTTCACCAACTGTGCTCCGGACCTCGGCCAACCCTTCCGCAGCAGCCAGTATGGGTTGATCGGGAACTAGCTTTCGCGCCCGCTTAAAATCGTTCACGGCCTGATCCGGATTGCCCCTCCTCAGTTCGGCCGCGCCCAACTTATAAATCCTTTCTGCCTTATCGATCCTAATCTCCGGCAGTACCATCGCCGCCACAACAGCAATTACGCCACCGCATGCTACCCGCGTCCACACAAATGATCTGTGGGCACTCGGCTTCCTAACAGACACATCAGTTGCATTTGCGATCACACCCATTGCTAGCCAAAACACAATCGTAGTCAATGGATGCGTGCCAATTGACGAATAAAACATGTCTCTTGTGATAAGCGCGACAACGCCCGCCATCAAGATTGATGATGATACCGCGGCTCTACGCGGGTCTTTTCGCAGTATGCGAGCTAATCTGACTAGCAGCGTTCCGACGATAAAGGAAAATAATAGTAGACCTACAATTCCGTAGTTGACCGTCGTATTAATGAAGATGTTGTACTCGCCAATCACGAACGCCCCGTTCATTTGGGGCAGTCGCTTCAGAGCCACGGCTCCATCGCTACCTCCTCCGGCCCCAAATAGTGGATATCGAGAAATCGGGTCTAGTGCGGCTTTCCATATTCTTATCCTTCCATCCGTGCTGCGCCGCTGTGTAATACTCTGATTTCCAATGAGTGTTAGGGTCGTCGCGTTTCCTACACCACAAACAACGATCGCGATAATTGAAGGCGCTATCACGACTAGGCCCAACCGCGTGGCCATGGCTATCCCGTTAGCCCGATAGGCAATAATGAGAAGACACGAGGCCGCGAATAGTAGTACTGATCCGGCTATGTAGATCGCACGACTGAAGCTAAATATAAATATCACATACAACACTGCCGACGCTGCATATCCCACTGCCCTCCACGACACATTAAAACGCCCTCTAGCCACCGCACACGAAAGTGCGAAAGAGGAAAGTAATAACAGCAACGCGAGGTTGTCGTTTTTTGTTCCGGCTCCCACTAGTGGCATAGCAGCATGGATGTCGGCGATTTTTGCGGACCCAAACAACTGGACAGCTCGCCGAACATTGTGGACTTGCGCGTACCCGTCGACAATGGCCATCAGCATCGCGTAGACAGTCAGACCGCGAACAACTATTTGGGTGACCAGCATGCGCCGCCTGTATAATAATCTCAGCACCAAGTAGAAGCAGACCGCGGAAGCGGTCGGCGCTAATGAAACGACCAGCGCATACTCTGATTGCCGCCACCAGGTCACTAATATTTGAAGAAAGAAGAGGAGCAATACAGCAATATCCAGCCTGCTCATGCCCCATCGTTTAATAGAACCATTGGTACTTCGGCTTACACTCACGTAGCCTAGACATACTGCAGAAAAACATGAGAACCAAAAGGAACCCGCGATGACGGACAGCTGGGTTGCCATATAGATCGCGGTACTCATCTGGTCGTGGTTCCTCGTACACTGGCGCAGTGTTAGATATCGTTGGTATGAACGCGATATGAGACGACGCTCACGCTCGCAAATCTATTCCTGAGAAGCGACTAATCTAGTACCGCAGGTGTAGCGCTATCCACCGTTATCGCATCGGCAACGACCAGCTTCGGAATCAGCTTGAGGCCAGCGTGATCAAGCGCGGATTCCGCGGAACTGTATACCTCGGTGTCTAAAGGAGCGGGTGATTGAACCGCGGCAGAGGTGGCTGTCCACGTGAGGTCGATAACATACCTCCCAGTAAGACCAGTATTATTGACTACTGATCGGTCACTAGCGTCTGATCCGACCTTCTTCGACAGAGTAAGAATCTGTGCTAGCTGCGTCATTGTGAACACTCCTTTGATTCTGCCGCTCTTAAAAAACGAGGTTGCGCTAGCTTTCGCATTACCGGCTTCCTCTGTAAATAACGGCAGCTTTACTCCTTGTTTTCCAACTTCTAGTGAATAGATATTTAACTGGCCGCTTACATGATGCACTCTAAGCTTGAAGCGGTCCGCGAGCATTGCTTGGAGCAGCTGACGCCTCAATAGAACTGCCTCATCCGGCGGCAGTGCCCGCATGTAAGCGATACCGTCGTCGTCCAATTTCGCGATGATGTGGTAAGTAGGTTTAACGACCGTTGCGCCTTTCACAAGGCGTAGGTCTGCCAAACCATACGCTTCCTTTATCATGTCCGCTAGCGTCACAGTAGACCCCTCGACGCCAGTTATCGTGTAGCGGAATCCATTAGAAGTCGGATCTTTTCCTTCTAGCTTGATCGAAACGACATCGTAAGCTGTGGGACGACTGTGCGCCTGCTGTTGGCTGACAGCTGTGAAGCAGGTGATCAACAGCGATGTTGCACAAATGGAGAACGAGGTAGGTCGGCGCATCATTGTTGGGTCACCTTGAATAGATAGCCTTATCAAGACATGTAGCGAGATGCTTTTGATCTGAGTCACTCATAAACCCGCTCCAGCCGCATCGGAATTGGCCGCTGCGATCCAACACCATTAATGTAGGTGTGCCGAGGATTCCCAGTTGAGCGAAATCTACCTGCTTGGTGTCGACAACGGGGAGGCCCAAAGACGAGAGATAGTTTTTTTCTTCGGCAATGGGTTCGGGCATGATTACAGTGAAATGCACCTGATTCTGCGGATACTTGTCCAGCAAAGCCCTGTACATCGGAACGCTCTTCTTACACCATGGACACCCAACATGGAGTGCCAACGCAATATTTGCGTTGGATTGTCCCGCGGCAAGGTCTTTGATCAGTGCTCTTGCTGGGACTTGTGGTGAGTACTTTAGGGCGTTCAGAGTGCGGTCGCGGTAGCGGAGCGCTCCGAATACCGCAGCCCCAATGAGCGCAATCGCGCAGAGGAGGCCAATACCATGCTCCAGAACTCTAGAGTTCGCGGGTGGTGATTGTGAGGCGGCCATCGGATAATCTATCTCCTTCAGAAGCCAACATTCGTGGACGGATGACTAGCTTTCTAGTGCTTGGCGAAGGCCTATCCAATCATTCGGCTTGAGTGTCCCAAACCATTGAGTAGAAATCACGCCGTTCTTGACGACTATGGTCGTTGGAACCGATCGCAGATTAAGCTCTAGATATGTCATATATACCGGATAGCTTAGAACGTCAGACGACGGAATAGAGTACTTGTCGCAATATGCTTTTGTTTGCGCCGGCGAGCCATCGCTAATCCAGATTGTGTGCCAACCGTGTTTTGCGCCCACATCGTCGACTAATGATTTCCACTTAGGAAGCTGATCGGTACAGTATGCACAGACTGGAGAGATCGTTATGATAAGCGTTTTTGAGAGGTCTGCATCAGGGATCTCTTTGAATTTCCCATCCAGTGTGATGCCAGCTAGATGACGTAGCGGACTTCCTGGGAGCACACCCGCTGGAGGGTTTCGTAGAGCCGCGTTCGTTCGATTCAAACTAAAATTTTGCCATACGACCAACGCTCCTAAGATATACAGGACGTAGATCCCTGTCCGCACGAACGGTCCTCTAACATTCCATTTTGGCAAGTTCATTTCATCTCAGTCCTTTCCGACGTTATATGACGTCCTCATACCTTCTGGTTAGAGAAAGTGTTTCTGAATGAGGGCGGGTGAACGAATCCACTCGCCCTCATAATTACCGTTGACTTAGTGGAAGCAGATGCAGGCGCCCTCAGAGGAAATATTGCCGCATATTCCAGGAGTGACACTGCATCCGTTGTCTGTACAGCCACCCTGTCCATCTGCATTGCACAGGGCGTCGGCCTTAACGATGCCGCTGCTGTTAGACAACGTAACCGCAAATGCTGCTGCGAGTGCCAAATTCATCATTAGCTTGATCATGGTATATCTCCTATCTTCGAGTATTGAAGCTCTTTAGGTGAGACCTATCGACACAATTAGTTGGCTGTCGGCGTCGATAGATCACTCGGGGTGATAGCTCGTTAAGGACACACAATGTACAAGCTGCTAGGGCGACCTGCAACGCGACTCTTCGGCTAAGATTTGTCTGCAACTCGAGAGGTTGGAGGTCACAGCCATCGCGCAATAATTGGGCACGGAAGATCGGTAGGTTTGCCTTACACGCAGATTGAGCCTGTGTCGACGAAGTCTCTGCGGAATCACCTGCCACCCTAAGCTCTGCAATTTTTACTACGATAGGTGGAAACCACATTGGCTAACCTGCCAGGGTTGGTAAATCTGTCAATCGAGAACCTCCACCTCTACGACAAAGTGGCCCGTCATAATGCATGATCCGGGGGTCGCTCATGGATAAAAGCAGATGCAGGTCGATTCACTTCCAGTATGACCGCATATCCCCGGATTATTTCCAGTGCCGCCAAATGTGTTGCTGCAGCCCGTATCAGTACAGCCTCCGCTGTCATTTAGCGTGCACAGATTATCGGCTTGGACGATACCACTGCTGTTGGAAAGAGACACTGCAAATGCAGCCGCAAGTATTGTGTTTAACAAAACTTTCATAATTTATGCTCCTGTTTGTCGAAAGACAGACACATTGCCGACACCGATTGGATATTTGTTGGGTGCAGAGTCCATGTAATGTGACCGGTAATCTCAGAGTATTGCTGCTCGCGCTGTGACGGGTCTAATCCCGCTATAGGCGGAGATGCAGTGATGTGCCTCCCGATTGTTCGGGGCGCAGTGTTAGCGCGCACAACTGGACAATAGAACTGGGATGCAGCCCCGCGTCAAAAATCATTTATCACCTACTGCTCTGCAATTCTGGACAAGTGATCTGTGGACGAACAAGCGTCGGCATTTGTACCGACACGGCGGCCCTTGAAGGTTACCGGAATAATACCGATATCGCTCGACGTGTCAAGGGCGATTTTCGGCAATTCTCAAGAAAAAATCTGGTCGGAGCATAAACCATTTGTTATGCGTAAGATGGCAGCCACGGTCGGAATCCGTCCAATCTGAGTTCCCCCTAATCCAGTGTCGGACCACGTCAAGTCACCAGGCTCGAAAAACTTCCGAGACTCCCGCGGATGACATCTTCTCAGCAATCCCGTACTATGTCGCACAAGTGTCTACCCCTCAGATTGTCTCGCACCACGATTCACTTGCAACACTGAGCCTAGCTGGACGGTGGCCACGTTAGCCAAGCATTCAATATCTACGCAGAGGAGTATTGGATATGTTTCGAATGCGACGTCCGAGATTGTTGGCACATATAGGCGCATTGCCTACACATGATGGTCCGGGCGAAATCGGCACGCTCGAGCAGCATGACGTTGCGCTACGTAGTCGGTTTCATGACTACCGTAGGCGCACTATTGGTATGGCCGCAGCGGTACTAATGGCTATCATTGCGACAGCACTTGGTTGCGTTAACCGTTTTCACCATACACCTCCCACAACCGCTTTAGACGACAATAAGCTCACACGCGACGGCGAGCTACTGATAGAGCGATGGACTCTGGTAGGCCCTATCGCCCTCGTTAAGGGTAAGAATCCTTCAGTAGACGATGGATTTGGTCTCGACTATCTGGCCACTCTGGGAGGATCTGAACGCGCTGCCACGTACGACAGTATCAAGACGGTGTGCGAGCATCACGCGGGCCTTTGCCGACCATATTCAGGTGATGGAGCTGTGATTCCTCTTTTCAGATATTTTCCCGCGAATCCTCATTCCGTTGCATATGCTGCCGTCAACCTAGTGTGCAATCGAGATATGAATGTTGTGCTTGAAGCTGGCTCAAGCGAAGGAATATACGCATACGTCAATGGCACACCTGTTGTCTCTGTACCTATCGGCGATAAAGGCGATACGGCCACTAAGTATCATCACTTGGCTCTAGTGACGCTGCATTCAGGCACAAACCTGCTTGTCATAAAGAGTGACACGGAAGACCTATCCAACACATGGGCCGTTATTGCCAGCATTATGTCGACGCGCGCTGGGACAATCAAGTCGATCGACAGTAGCGATAATTACATTGTAAGACAGAGACTTCTTCGGAGCGGCGATCCGCTGATCGTATCAAATCCCGATCTTACTGGGCATATGGAGGGCTGCGTAAGCATTGCGGACTGGAAAAGCCAGGTGGTCAGAACCGAGCAATGCACGCGAAGTCGACAAATAGATATTGATACGCGACGGCTAGCTGACGGCTATTACACAATCACCATGACCGTAGGTGGAACATCTATCCATGATGAGGTGTTTATAGGCAACCTAAGAATTATTCGAGACATTCTTGAGGGAGCGGGGTCAAAACGAGGTATCAGCGATCATGCCTATCGAGAGCGCGATGCGCTGCTGCAAAGGTTTAAAATACTGCAAAATCCACAATACTCTCATCCTGAAGTCGCCGATTGGCAGCGAAAAATGCTATTAGTCATTAGAAATGCCATCATGGCGGAACGTTACCGGGAGAATGATAGATGGTTGCTTTTACCGGGCATGCATTTGAATTCCTATAAGTCTGACATCGACGGTTCGCTTCAATATTATCTAATATATATTCCCAATGGGGGTAGCGATAGACTTCCGCTTGTCGTGGATATGCCTTACGCGCAGAACCCGGAGCGCCCATTTCTAGAGAGTGCCCTCGCGATTGGATGGCCTCAAGCTTTAGACGACATCAAAAGGGCTGCTGATCGCCATAAGTTTGCTGTTGCGGTTATTGATGGCCGCGGCAATGTCGGAGATTCCCCTATCGGGGAAGCTGACACCATCGAGGCTATTAGGAGCATCTATAACGACTACAGGGTTGATCTTCGCAGGCTGTTTGTATTTGGTGTGTGTGAAGGAGGCAGGCGTGCGTTGCGAATGGTCAATCATTATCCTGGCCTTTTCGCGGCCGCGGGCGTCTATGGACCTGCACTAGACAGCGATCAGAGGGCAGCTACAAATGGACCCGAAGGATTCGGCGGTTTAGCGACTACGCCTGTAGAGATTGTTCAGGGCGAGTTCGACGATGTTCCGGCAAGGGATGTTCTTCTGAGATATTTTAGCGGCCTCCACAAAATCAATCAGTTATCGAAGCTGGAAATATTACCTGACGGAACTCATGGGACAAATGCCTCTGAAGAGATACTCTACCCATGGTTTTCCCAACATAGAAACGCAATGGTTCCTTCCATTGACAGCGCTGCTCGTACATCAGTTGCTGCTGGGCAGTAGACAGACACATGAACCATGCGCGTAGGCGCGCACCGTTGTTTCAGGGCCGGCGTTGCGGGGAGGAACAGGCCCGCTATAGGTGGGGTGGTGGAAGACGGGGAGGAAGCTTGCTTCATTTAACTAGGGTGGTTTAAACGTGTTCAACTATCTACTAAATGTCTACTGTGCTTCTATGGGCTGCTGATATAAGTCGATTGCGACACTCGAACGAAGTTTCAACGGGATCGGACGGAGAGTATTATGCTGAGTCGCTCTTCACTGCTAACCCTTTTGTCCTGCTTGCTGCTTGTTGGTTCTCTTGGCCGAAGTCTGTCGCTTCCTCCCGTCAGGGCTCAGGAAACCTGCGATGCCGAGCCAGGCTGGCTTATTGCTAGTGTTCCGCCTCCAATGGCTAAGCCGTCGGCTCACCCTGAATCTGATTGGCCGTTCTATCAAGCGGCGTGGCGTCAGTTTCTCTTCGCAATGCAACCTGACCAAAACGGCCAACCACGGTTGTTAAGCTCGTATCAATGAAATCGGCCCCGATGACGCAAATTCAAGCGGGGAAACAAACAGTGAAGGCACAATTGCCTTTGGTGCTTGCCCCGCATTCTATTCAACAATCGAATGACAGAGCTGATGCGGGAGGTGGAGTCCAACTCATACGCTTCCTGTCGGAACGTCAATGGCTGGGAACCGGGATCGCTCCATGCGTAGCCAGCGCGATCGAAGGAGCAGACCCGTGCAAAGGTTTGTACTTGTTGTTGGACCAAATACCAGACAAATGAAAAATCGCCGCCACCCGGCGACAAAACAATCGTCTGCTTACCTTTTCCTGGGCAGTCCAGGTGAATGCGATAGCCACCTAGGTCAACCATTTTGCCGATTGGCACAGGCTCGGGTGCAGGCGATTGGGCAGTTGCGGCGATTGTGGCAATTAGCGCTCCACCCCAGAAACCCGATTGAACTGCCTTCCGGTGCACAGCTGTCCTCGATGGAATACTCAATCTGTTCTTCATCTAACCCGGCTCTATTGGGCTTCCGTCAACAGTTTCATAGTGCAGTCCTCTTGAAACAACGCCGAAAAAAAGTCCCGGATGCATTGAATAATAGCGAGGTGAGAGTGTGGCAACGCAACGACGCCCCGGCTCATTACCGGGAGGCCATCACTGCGTTCTTGAGCGACCACCCAGTGTCCGGCGCGCTGAGCCCCGACGGAAATACCAATCACGGGCAATGCGAAGCTTGGGCAGGATGACACTCTAAAGAAGAGTGGCGACGATTTCATGTAACCCCTGCTTTTCCAGGGTCAACTTCACGATCAAGCGCTTCAGCTTTGCGTTCTCAGATTCCAATTCTTTGATTCGCCTGACTCCGTCACCATTCTGGCCGCCGATTTCCCGGCGCCAGCGCCGGAAAGTCTCTTGAGCAATTCCCGCCTCCCGACATGACTGCTGTAGCGTCGTGCCAAGCGCGACCTCCCTCTCGACCTTTTCAAGGAGCGCCTTCGCCTCGTGAGGACTATACCGCTTGCCCAAAGCCATCCCTGCATTCCTCACTAATCATCTGCGCGAAACGCGTGACTTGCTCAGGCCGCGTTTTACCAAACAGGACAGCAGTTGTCAGTTCTCGCTCGGTCGTTCCACGCGGCCGATCACCAGCACCTCAGCATTCTCCTTCGCTGGCCCATCGATCAAAAACCTAGATTCTCAGTTCTCCGAAGGCCGTTCAATACTGTCGATTACTACGACCTCTACCATGCCCTTTGCCGGAACCAGCTTCAATCCAAGCTGCTCCTCCAGCGCTGTAAAGATCGAGGGTGCATCTGCTGGAGCGGAGTCTTCACTCTGCGGATTCACTATCTGCTGCGTCGCCCACTTCAGTGTGAAGTCATACTGCCCATCGAGGCCGGTCCTGTTCACAATCGTGCGGCCGCCGAGATCGTCTACCGCCTCCTCGAGGGACTGGGCGACGTTGTCCAAGGCGACGCCGTTCGTATTCATCACCAATACGCCAGGACCATCACCATTCACGACGAGCCGGTGATTAGGTCCGAATGTATTCATGTAGCGCCGAACGGGCGGAGCACTCGGGGCATTCGGTTTCTCCGCCCCCAGGGGCGGAAAGTACAGAGGAGGAACGTCAGCACTTGGGTCAGTCGGCTTCATCTTGGGGCCACCTTTCGCTACTACCAACGCATAGACCGGCAGCTCTCGCATCTCAAAATGCACCTTCAGTTTGAACCGCTCCGCGAGCAACGACTGTTTCATCAGAGAGTTCTGCATGCGACTCTCGGTTCCTTCCATGGTCGCCATTCTGGCCATGAGAATCTCGGGAACCTTTCCCTCGATGATGTATCGGTCGCTGCTGATCCAGCTTGGCCCTCCGACGACACGCTCAGCCGCGCCATAGGGTATGTTGTATGCGCCTTCGATCAGGTCCTTCGTCGTCCCGGTAAAGCGCCTGACATTTTTTGCTAAATTCGCGGGGATGTGAGGTCCGACCTCCGGCTTGATCGTCGCCACCTCATAGGAGGGCAGCGGCCCAGTCGCATGCAAAATCTGCATGTGCAGCGGAGTCATCCGTACGACGCCAAACGCCACAGGTCCGGCTATCGCCACAAGACCTGCCATCGCGAGGATTAGCTTCTTTCGAAGGCTTAGTTTTCTGCCGAAATGCCTTGCCATGATCTGGACGATCCTCCGCTTCAGGTCTGCGCCCGTAATTCCCGATACACAAACCAGCGGCGACTCCAGGCAGAACTCACAAATCTTTAGCACGCTTTCCGCGTACATTTCCGCATTGCTACCCCTTCCCAGCACCTCTTCATCGCAGGCACGCTCTCGCTCTTCTACCATTCCCGCTCCGATCCACCACACTGGCGGGTAGAACCAGAACACGGTGTGCACCACCATCTGTGCCATGGCAAACAAGTTGTCGCGCCGGCGCACATGGCATAGCTCATGCGCCAAGATCGACTCAACTTGCCCATCCGAAAGCCGCGCTGAGATTCCTTGTGGCCACAACAGCACCGGGCGAATAACTCCGAACATCCCCGGCTCCATCGAACTCTGCGATAGCAGCAACCGCACTGGGAGCATGTTGGCATCGCGTTCCAATCGCCGAAGGGTTTCCAACTCGCGCCCTGCACTCGCTTCCGTCGCCTCCCGGACTATTGCCGCTACTCGTCGCCACCGTATCCACCACACGGCCAAAACTACGACAAACCCGCAAAGCCACACCGACGCCACGGCTTCGGGCGTCTTGTGTCCCATGCTCCTGACCACGTGGGTTGGAGTAACTGGCAGTGCATCTGCCGCAAACGGCTCGGACATCGTATCCATTGCCGTATAGGCCGTTAGTGTCGTCACTGAAGCATACTTCGGCCTTGGCAGCATGGCTCCTAGCCCGATGAGCAGCGAGAATGGCAGTAGGAATTTCATCAACGCTGCCAGCCATATCCAATACCGGATACGCGCCTGGTTCTTCTTCAGGAGAACAGTCAACAATGTCGCCGCCACGGCGAACACAGTCGATTGCCATAGATGATCTGCCACTGCCGGGCCAACTGAGGCGAGCCATTCATTCATCACGCCTTCTCCTTGCCGGCCAACTTCCGCAGCATCTTCTCCGCTTCTTTTACGTCCTCAAGCGTCAAATTGCCGGATTCGATCATGTGGACCATCACCGGCTGCGACCTTCCGCCGAACCTTGCCAGCAGTTCATCCACCAGTCGTCTTTGCGCCGCATCTCGCGACACAGCCGGCGCAAACATATGGAAGTTGCCCACCTTGCGCGCGCGGCGGACCACGCCTTTCGCCTCTAGTCGATAAACCATCGTTTGCACGGTCGTATAGCCAGGCCGATTTCTTGCTGGAAATGCTTCCTGAATCTCACGGATAGACGCTTCGCCACGCGTCCACAGGGTCTCCATAATTTGAGTCTCTCGATTTGACAATCTGGCTCCGGCCACTCGTCCCTCCGCCGCACAACATCTACTACATTATGTCGTAATTAATACGACAGCGCGTCAGAGTTCGTCAAGCGTCATCGCAGCCTACATGTTCCTCGCTGTGGCCGAGTATTGTCCGTGCGGATACTTCAACGACAAGTCCCGCGAGTGCATGTGTACCCCGCCCATGATCCAGCGCTATGTCTCCAAAGTCTCCGGCCCCTTGCTCGATCGCATCGACATTCACATCGAGGTCCCTGCGGTGCAGTACAAGGAGCTTCGTGGCGGCGCATCGGCAGAAGGCTCGGCCGAGATTCGCGCCCGTGTGCTCGCCGCGCGGGAGCGCCAGCATGAGCGGTTCGGGGTCTCCGGCGACCGCACGAAGGGCAACGCACGCTCCGCCAGCCGTGCGATCTATGCCAACGCGCAGATGTCGACGCAACAGATCCGCGCCCATTGCGAGCTCTCCTCCGATGCGGAGCGTCTGCTGGAGCGTGCCATGCAGCAGCAGGGTCTCAGCGCCCGCGCGCATGACCGCATCCTCAAGGTCGCGCGCACCATCGCCGACCTTGCCGGCGAGCGCGACATCACCGTCCCCCACATCGCGGAAGCCATCCAATACCGAACGCTCGACCGCAGCTATTGGGCCTGAGCAGCGGGTGCAAGAAATTGAAACTGACCCGTTTCGGCTATTCCCGTCAATGATTTACGGCCAAAACATTGACATGGGACGGCCTAAAACGATAGCTTTCATATACATGAGCTTTTCCGTCGAGCATCGCGGGCATCACCATCATCACGCGCATGGCGTGTTGGCGGCTGTGTCCGGTGCCAGATAGACGAGCACAACGGATTCCCAAAGGCCCGCCGGCGCGCATACCGCGAGCGGGCCTTTTTGCTGCTCTCGGTCTGCCCCCGTCCTGACCCCGGAAAACTGAAAGCGAGAGAGTTGAGATGAGCGAAGTGAAGAATGCACCTGTGATTGATTTTGGCAAGATGGACGGGCTGGTCCCCGGCATCGTGCAGGACGCGAAGACCGGCGAGATGCTGATGCTCGGCTTCCTGAATGAGACCAGCTACGCGAAGACACTGGAGTCCGGCTTCGTCACCTTCTGGAGTCGCACGCGCCAGAAGCTGTGGATGAAGGGCGAGACCAGCGGCAACCGGTTGCGCGTAATTACCGCCGCGACGGATTGCGACAACGACGCGCTGCTGTTTCGCGTGGAGGTCGAGGGCGATGGGCTGGTCTGCCACGAAGGGACCGTCAGCTGCTTCACCAAACCAATTTCGGTTACAAATTCCGCGGAGGCACGGTGATGGCGAGCAAGCTGAAGCTGGGAATTCCTAAGGGCAGTCTGCAGGACGCGACCATCGCGCTGTTTGAGCGCGCAGGCTGGCGCATCTCCGCGAATGGCCGCAGCTATTTTCCGGCGATCGACGATGCGGAGATCGAGTGCATGCTGGTGCGCGCGCAGGAGATGGCGCGCTACGTGGAAAAAGGTGCGCTGGACGCGGGCCTGACCGGCAACGACTGGGTGCTGGAAAACCAGACGGACGTGGAGTACGTGACGAGCCTGACCTACTCCAAGGTGAGCCGGCAGAAGGTTCGCTGGGTGCTGTGCGTTCCGGAGGATTCCCCCTTCCAGAAGCCGGAAGATCTCGCCGGCAAAGTGATTGCGACGGAACTGGTCGAGTTCACGAAGCGATATTTTGCGCAGAAGAACATCCCTGTGAAGGTGGAGTTTAGCTGGGGCGCGACGGAGGTAAAGCCGCCGACGCTGGCCGACGCAATCGTCGAGGTGACGGAGACCGGCTCCAGCCTGCGCGCAAACCGGCTGCGCATCATCGAGACGCTGATGGAGTCCGAGACGCAGCTGATCGCGAACAAGGCAGCCTATGCCGATGCGTGGAAGCGGCAGAAGATCGAGAATCTCGCGCTGATGCTGAATGCGGCCATTGCAGCGCAGGGGCGCGTGGGCCTGATGATGAACGCGCCCAAGTCGGCGCTTGATTCCATCGTCGCGCAGCTTCCCGCGCTGAACTCGCCGACCATCTCGCATCTGAGTGACCCTGCGTGGGTCGCGCTGAACACCATCATCGACGAAACCGTGGTGCGCGAGGTGATCCCGAAACTGAAGGCCGCGGGGGCCACCGGAATCGTCGAGTATCCGCTTAGCAAGGTCGTTGTCTAACTGAAGGTCTAGCTCGCATTTGCCAGGGGAACGCCATGAAACTGGTACGAACATTCGGCCGCAACAAGGCAGTCGCGGAGAGGTTGATCGCGCGGCTGGAGCAGCGCGGCGC
>Ga0134126_10003343_pt1 | contig 20120 bp, 14 predicted proteins | sample KB31752_FD_96881 | JGI IMG/M metagenome (GOLD analysis project Ga0134126, IMG submission 96881) | Terrestrial soil microbial communities with excess Nitrogen fertilizer from Kellogg Biological Station, Michigan, USA - KB3-175-2 | ecosystem: Environmental > Terrestrial > Soil > Unclassified ...
ACGAGATCGAGCCGCAGCCGCTCCGACATGCCGCAGGCGGTGGCGAAGCGCAGGCAGGTCGTCGTCATGCCGCGCAGATCCATGGCGGCGAGCGCCCGCTCGGCCTCGATCTTCGAGCGCGCATAGGCGGTTTGCGGATTGAGCGGATCGCTCTCCTTGCGCGCCGCCCCCGGCGCGAAGCCATAGACGCTGCACGAGGAGGCGAAGACGAAATGCTTGACGCCGGCCGCCGCCGCAAGCTGCGCCAGCCGCACCGCGGCGCCGCGGTTGATGGCGTCGGTCGGCGCTTCGTAGCGCGCCCCCATCGGGTCGTTGGAGATCGCGGCAAGCGCCACCACGACGTCGACGCCTTGCAACAGCGGGGCCTCGATGTCGCGCGCGTCGCCGTTGATCTGCATGTCGTAGACGCGCTCGGGCCAGACGCGGGCGCCGGTGGTGCTCAAAGCGAAATAGCCGGTGTCGAAGCCGATCAGCTTGGCGCCGGGAAAGGCGCGGCGCAGATGGCGGCCGAGCCCCGGGCCGACATAGCCCTGATTGCCGGTGACGAGGATGTTCATGCCCAGACCTTCCACGGCGCGCGGCCGGAGGCCCATAGCTCCTCAAGCTGCCGGCGGTCGCGCAAAGTGTCCATCGGCTGCCAGAAGCCGTCGTGGAAATGCGCCCCCAACTGGCCGTCGGCCGCCAGCCGCTCCAGCGGCTCGCGCTCCCATACCGAGGCGTCGCCGCCGATATAGGCCCCGACCTTCGGCGAGCAGACGAAGAAGCCGCCGTTGATCCAGCCGCCGTCGCCGCGCGGCTTCTCCTGAAAGCCGGTGACGCGCTCGCCCTCGGCGAGGATCGCGCCGTAACGGCCGGGCGGGCGCACCGCCGTCACGGTGGCGAGCCGGCCGCTCGCCCGATGCTGAGCGATAAGCTTAGGGATGTCGACGTCGGCGACGCCGTCGCCATAGGTCAGGCAGAACGCCTCGTCAGGCTCGACATGCGGCAGGATGCGCTTGATGCGGCCGCCGATTTGCGTCGCCTCGCCGGTCTCGATCAGCGTCACCGTCCACGGCTCGCTATCTGCGCGATGCAGGATCATCTCGCCGCTGGCGAGATTGAACGTCACGTCGCAGGAGCGCAGGAAGTAATTGTGGAAATAGTCCTTGATGACATAGCCCATATAGCCGAGGCAGACGATGAAATCGGTGACGCCGTGTGCGGCGTAGATTTTCATGATGTGCCAGAGGATCGGCCGGCCGCCGATCTCCACCATCGGCTTCGGCCTCACCGCCGTCTCCTCCATCAGCCGGGTGCCGAGCCCGCCGGCGAGGATCACCGCCTTCATGAGAACACCAGCTCCACCGCGCCCCCGTCCAATGTCCGCCGCGCCGCGCTTTGCGTGGCGGTGGGCGGGCTATCGCCACGCAGGCGCGCGACCAGCCCGGTGATGTCGGCCATCTTCGCCGCCAGATCGTAATCGGCGACATAGGCCTCGCCCGCGCCGCGGAATCCGGGCCGGCGCAGCGCCTCGGCGGTCGAGGCGCGCAGCAGCCTCACCGCATCGACGGCGTTGGGCTTGCCATAGCACAGCACGCCGCAGCGCCCGAGCCGATCGGCGATCGCCGTCGTCGCCGAGAAACTGAGGATCGGCACGCCGAGCGCCAGCGCCTCGCCGACAACCAGCGGATTGGGGTCTTCGCGCGACGACAGGAAGAACAGATCCATGGCGGCGATAAAGGGATAGGGATTGTCGACGGGCCCAGTGACATAGAGGTTCGGCAACGCGCGCGCCGTGAAATCGGCGTAGGCGATATTTTCGATCGACTCCTGCGGCCGCCAGGCGCCGACCCAGATAAAATCCGCCTCCGGCGCGGCGGCGGCGGTCTCCAGGAAAATGTCGACGCCCTTGCGGAACGAGGCGTGGCCGCACATGCCGACGATCATGCGTTCGCCACGCGCAAACGCCTCGCCGCGTGCATTGAGGGGGCTCGCAGCCGGCTCCTGCGCCGCATTGCGGATCGCCTCGACCTCGACCGCGACGCCGAAGGTTGTCATTTCGGCCGGCGCGGCGTGGAACACCTCGGCGAGATCGTGGCGGATGTCGTCGGCCGCCAGCACCACGGCGTCGGCGGCGCGCAACACTTCGAGCTTGGTCACGTCCTGGGTCAGCAGGTTGACGATGTGCGCCGCTTTCTCGTGTACATGCAGCACGACCTTGCGCTTCAGCGCGGCGGCGGCGAAAGCGAAGACGGAACTCGCCAGCGAATTGACGTAGACGACGTCGCTCGCGCGGCCGGCGAGCATCTCCTGCGCCAGCCGCAGCCGCTCCTCGAACGGGCGGCGATCGTCGAACGGCTCGCCTCGGCAGATGGTGAGATGGCGACCGCCGAGCGTCTGTTGCAGCCATGGCGCGAGCGGGCCGTCCTTCATCACCACGACATGCACGTCCTCGCCGCGCGCCAGCTCGCGCGCGATCAGCGCGCCGACGCGCGGCGCGCCGGTGCGCGTCGCCTCGTGGATGACGAAGGTTATCGCCATAGAATGTCGTAACCCATCTGCCTGACCAGCGCCGGCACGGCGCGCTCGACGCCGTGGGCAATCTGCCCGTCCTTGTGGAACTCCACGTCTTTGTCCGTGCCGTCCTCGAACGCCAGCTTGCGCAGGGTCTCGAACAGCCGCGCCACGATCTCGGCCCGCATCAGGAACATGAAGCCGCTGAGATAGTCGACCTCGCGGTTGGCGCCGCGCACGCCGAGAAGATCGAGCAGGCTTTCGTATTGATCGCTGTTTTTGCCCATGTCGTGCGAGCGCCATTCCTTCGCGCCGATCATGCCCATGCGCGGATTGTCGCGGAACAGGCGCAGGCACTCGCGCGCCGTCTCCGGGCTTCCGGCGATGGCGTTGAGCAGAGTGCGGCGCCAATATTCGCCGGTCTCGGCGGCGATATGCGGGCTTTTCTTCGAGTGCATGAAGGCGAACACGTCGTAGCGCGCGATGTCGATGTGCTCCAACAGCCGCGTGAAGCCGCCGACGTCGCGCCCGAGATCGTTGGAGAGCATGAGGAAGGCGCCGGGGCAGATGGCGCGCAATTCCTCGTGCAGCGCCGGCGTCCATGCCCTGTCAACGACGTTGATGAAGATGTCGAAGCTCGCGTCGCGGAAATTCTGCGCGAAGGCGACGAGTTCCGGCAACAGATCCGGATAGAAGGCGTGGATGAGGATGCACGCCTCGACCCGCGCGGCCTGGCGGGCGACGCGCAGCGGCTCCGCCGGGCTCGGCAGATCGATGTCGAGGTCGGAGAACTTGAACAGCCATTTGCCGATCATCCGCCGCTCGTGGCGGCCATAGCGGCCATAGTGATACATCGCGCTGGTGAGCCGGTCCTTGAACACGCCGAGATCGGGATAGAGGCCGATGTAATCTTCGAGCACGAAACCAAGCGGCAGATCGCGCACGCGCATCTCGCAAAGCCGCATCATGCGCGTCAGCGAGGCGATGCGCTGCTGGCGCGCGCCTAGATCGCGGTAATGGGCGGCCAGCGCGGCGTCGTCGATATCGGCGAGATCGGGGTTGGCGTCGCGGTAGATGTCGGCGCGATAGGCCTCGACGCCGCGCTCGGCGATGAGATCGCCGACCAGCTTGAACAGGCGCGGATCGACCGGCGCGCCCATGCGCGCGAGGCTGCGTATTTCACCGGGATGAGCGAGCGCATGCGCCAGCGCGCCGGCTCCGCCCTCGATGCCGCGCTGCTTGTTGTAGAACTCGCCAGAGAACACCGGATGGCAGGCCAGCCCCGCCGCTTCGCCCTCGCGCAGGTAATGCGCCAACGCCGGCTCGGCGAGTTCCAATCCGTTGTGCTCGCGGTAGAAGACGGGATCGAACAGCAGGTTGGGCAGTAGCGTCTCGTCGCGAAAGCCGCGCGCCAGATAATGCGCGTAAGGCGGCGTGGTCAGTTTTTGCCCGAGTTCTATCTCGACCTGATAGCGATAGAGATCGGCGTCGAAAACCGGCGACACCGGGAAGCCGTAATAATCCGGCGTCAGGACGAAGGTTTCGAGCGCCACGTCGGTCTCCTCGCCGAGGCCGAAGGCGTCGAGGAAGCGGCGCGTGTCGAACAGCGGCGAGGGGTCGATGCGGGCGCGCCCGCCGCTCTCCAGATAGTGCGCCAGCGGGTTGACGCCGGCCTCGCCGCCGAGATGGCGGACGCGGTAGAACGCCACGTCGAACAGCGGATGCGGATCGGCCGGCGCGCCCTCGCGCACGAAATCGAGCAACGGGTCGCCGCCCGCGAGGCCACGCAGACGCCGGTAATAATCGGGGCAGAACAGCGGGCACGGGCTGACGCCGTCGCGCCAGCCGGCAAGCGCATAATGCAGCAGCGGATTGGCGACCGCCTCCAGCGGCGCGGCGACGCGATCGAGATAGTGGAACGGGTCGAACAGCGGCGCGATGTCGGCGGCGTGGCGCTTCACCGCCGCCGAGACGGTGGGCGAAGCCTCGATGTCGGCGAGCAGCCGGTCGGCGAAACGACGCGCCGGGCGCGCCTCACCGGCGCCGCCGAGAAAAGCCAACAGCCAGTCGCGCGCCCGCGCCTCGCGGCTCGCCGCCGCCTTTGGCCGAGGCGCGCCCGGCCGCGCCGGCGCCTCGCCGAGCCCACGCAGGAGGTCGCCGACGGTGACGCCAAAGGCCCCGAGATCGATGAGCGAGCCATCCTCGACCACGCGCACGGCGACGAGTCGCGGCGGCGCCGGCGCGCCGGCGTCGAGGCCTGCCAGTGCGTCGGCGATTTTGGCCGCCGGCTCGCCCGCCAGCGCCGCCAGGTCGATCGAGAAACCGGCGACATTGCCTTCCAGCACGGCGCCGATGTCAGGCCGATGCTCGCGGGTGGCGAAGCGCAACACCTCGCCGCCTTTGGCCTCCAGCCGCAGGTCGACGGGCGCGCGGGTGTCGGTAAGATCGACCGCCCAGCCCTGCAAAAGCGGCCCGGCGAGGCCGTCGACGCCAACCAGAAAGCGCGGGCCCTGCGATACCGGGGCCGGCTCGGCGGCGGCCGGGCGGGCGCGCGGCTTGCGCGGCTTCTCCGGCTCGCTGACGCGCGCCGCCTCACCGTCTTCCGCGCGCGGTATGCTCATCGCCCCCCGCGCGGCTTTCGCGCCCGCCATCGCCTTGCTTTCCGATATCACCGCCGCTGCGCGCAGAAGTCCACGCCGTTGACGGTTGATTAGGCCGCGGCGCCGCAAAACTCAATTGCCTTATGCCAAGGCGCGCGGATCAGAACCGATCGCCGCCCCAGGTGCGCCCGCGCCTTGATGCAGCTTTCGGTTGACCGCGCCACCGCGCCGCTCTACCCGACCCCATTCACCCAAAGGAGGCCAGCCTTGCCGCAGACCGTCGATTGCATCGTGCTGGGCGCGGGTTTCGTCGGCCTCGGCGCGGCGCTGGCGTTGCAAGCGCGCGGCCGCTCGGTCGTCATCGTCGAACGGCGCGGCGCGGCGGCGGGCGAGACCAGCCACGGCAACACCGGCATCGTGCAGAGCGAGGCGGTCTATCCCTACACGTTCCCACGCGGCGTCGCCGCGATCGTCAGCGCCGCCCTGAATCGCGATCCCCGCGCCCATATCCGCCACGCGGCGCTGCCGGGGCTGGCGCCGGCGCTCTGGCGCTATTGGCGCGCCTCCGCGCCGGCCGCACGCGAGCGCAGCGGCAAGGCGCAGCGCGCACTGGTGGCGCAGGCGGTGGCCGAGCATCGCAAAATCGCGGCGGAGGCCGGCGCCGGGGCGCTGCTACGCGACGGCGGCTGGATCAAGGCGTTTCGCAGCGCGCGCGGACAGGCGCGCGGATGGGCGGAAGCTGAGGAGATGCGCCCGTTCGGCGTGCCCTACGCCGTGCTCAACCGCGACGCCCTGCTGGCGCTGGAGCCGAGCCTCGGGGAGGCGGCGATCGGCGGCGTGCATTTCACCGATCCGCTGACGACGCCCGACCCCACCGCGCTCGGCGCCGCCTATCTGGCGCTGTTCCTGGCGCGCGGCGGTGAACTGGTCGAGGGCGACGCGCGCCGGCTGGAGCCCTCGGGCGGGCGCTGGCAGGTGATGACGCCATCCGGCCTGGTGGCGGCGCGCCAGGCGGTGGTGGCGCTGGGGCCGTGGTCGGACGGATTGGCGCGCAAGTTCGGCTACCGCCTGCCGTTCTTCGTCAAACGCGGCTATCACATGCATTACGCGCGGCGCGGCGAGGTCGGGCTCTCGCGGCCAGTGCTCGATTACGAGAAGGGTTATGTCGTGACGCCGATGGCGCGCGGCTTGCGGCTCACCACCGGGGCCGAATTCGCGCGCGCCGACGATCCGCCCTCGCCGGCTCATCTCGAACGGCTGGAGCCGTTCGCGCGCAAGCTCTATCCGCTCGGCGAGCGGCTCGACGCCGCGCCATGGCTCGGCCGGCGGCCCTGCCTACCGGACATGCTGCCGATCATCGGCGTGGCGCCGCGCCACAATGGCCTGTGGTTCGATTTCGGCCATCAGCATCTCGGCCTGACGCTGGGGCCAATCAGCGGCCGGCTGCTGGCGGACTTGATGACCGGCGCCGAGCCGTTCGCCGACCCCACGCCCTATGCCATGCAGCGGTTCGAATAGAGCGGTTGCCGAACAGATAGAATCGGCGCCGCCGTCTTTGCGTGCGAAGCGAAGCAAGCCATTTCGCCGAGATCACAGACGGCTCGGAACGTTCAGCCCGTCGGGGCATGGGTTGCTTCGCTTCGCTGGCAAAGACGATGGTTCAACTCGATCGGCAACGGCTAGCGCCGACGCACAATGGCTCGGAGGCGATCGCCGCCCCGCGGTAAGATACAGCTTTCGCCAGGAGATCGCGCAATCGGGTCTATGCCTGGGGCTGGAAAAGCCGTTTCGCGAGGGCCGCCGTCGTCTCGCCCGCGCCGACCTCCCGCCGAGCGCCAAACGGCTCCTTAAAGCCAGCCCCGCGCCAGTTCACCTTACCCGCGCGATGAGCCCCGCCTCGACGGCGGCGAGCGCCTCCTTCGCCTTGGCGCCATCGGGGCCGCCGGCCTGCGCCATGTCCGGCCGGCCGCCGCCGCCCTTGCCGCCGAGCGCCGTCGCGCCAAGCCGCACCAAGTCCACGGCGTTGAAACGGCCGGTGAGATCCGGCGTCACGGCGACCACCAACGCAGCCTTGCCGTCGGCGGCGGTGGCGGCGATGGCGATGACGCCGCTGCCGACCTTCGGCTTCGCCTCGTCCGCCAGCGCCTTCAAATCCTTAATGTCGACGCCCTCGACGGCGCGGGCGTAGAACCTGACGCCGGCCACTTCACGCACCTCGTCGCCACCAGCGCCGCCGCCGATCGCCAGCCTGCGCTTGGCCTCGGCAAGTTCGCGTTCGAGTCGGCGGCGCTCCTCGATCAGCGTGTCGAGCCGTTCCGCCGCCTCGCCGGGGGCGCTGCGCAGGCGCTGCGCTATCTCGGCAAAGCCGCGCGCCTGCGCGTTGAGCCGGTGGCGCGCGGCGTCGCGGGTCTGCGCCTCGATGCGCCTGACGCCCGCCCCGACGGCGCTTTCGCCAACCACCGAGACGACGCCGATCTCCCCGGTGCGTCGCACATGGGTGCCGCCACAGAGTTCGACCGAATAGGGCCGCAGGCCATTGTCACCGCCCTCGATCGTCCCCATCGAGACGACGCGCACCTCGTCGCCGTATTTCTCGCCAAACAGCGCCCGCGCCCCGGAGGTGCGCGCCTCGTCGAGACCCATCAACCGCGTCGTCACCGGCTCGTCCCGCAGCACGATGGCGTTGGCGATGTCCTCGACGCGCGACAGTTCCTCGGCCGAGACCGGTTTCGGATGCGCGAAATCGAAGCGCAGACGCTCGGGCGCGACCAGCGAACCTTTCTGCGCGACATGATCGCCGAGCACCATGCGCAACGCCTCATGCAAGAGGTGGGTCGCCGAATGGTTGGCGCGGATCGCGGCGCGATTGGCGTGATCGACCTTCAATTCCACCGCGCCGCCGACTTCGAGCCGCCCCTCCTCGACTTCGACGACATGGGCGAACACATCGCCGAGCTTCTTCTTCACGTCGCTGACCGCGATGCGCACGCCCGCGCCGGTCATGACGCCAATATCGCCGACCTGGCCGCCGGATTCGGCGTAAAACGGCGTCTGGTTGAGGATCGCCAGACCCGTCTCGCCGGCGCTCAGCACGCCCACTTCGGCGCCCTCGCGCACCAGCGCGGTGACGACGCCCTCGGCGCTTTCGGTCTCGTAACCCAGGAACTCTGTCGCCCCAACGCGCTCGCGCAGCGCAAACCACAAAGTCTCGGTGGCGGCTTCCCCCGAACCCGCCCAGGCGCGGCGCGCCTCGGCGCGCTGACGCTGCATCGCCGTCTCGAATCCCGCCACATCGACGCCGAGCCCCCGCGCGCGCAACGCGTCCTGCGTCAGGTCGAGCGGGAATCCATAGGTGTCGTAAAGCTTGAACGCGGTCTCGCCGGCAAGTTTGGCGCCAGGCGCGAGGCCGAGCGTCTCGTCCTCAAGGATCGAAAGACCGCGCGCCAGCGTGGCGCGAAAGCGCGTTTCCTCCAGTTTCAGCGTCTCCTCGATCAGCGTCTCGGCGCGTTGCAACTCGGGATAGGCCTGCCCCATCTCGCGCACCAGCGCCGGCGCCAGTCGCCACATCAGCGGGTCGCGCGCGCCGAGGATCTGGGCGTGGCGCATCGCCCGGCGCATGATGCGGCGCAACACATAGCCGCGCCCCTCATTAGAGGGCAGCACGCCGTCCGCCACCAGGAACGAGGCGGCGCGCAGATGATCGGCGATGACGCGATGCGAGACCTTGTGCGGCCCGTCGGCATCGGTCCCGGTCGCCTCGGCGCTGGCGCGGATCAGCGCCCGCATCAGGTCGATGTCGTAATTGTCGTGCTTGCCCTGAAGCACGGCGGCGAGCCGCTCAAGCCCCATGCCGGTGTCGATCGAGGGCCGCGGCAGCCTGACCCGCTCGCCGCCTGGCAGCGTCTCGTACTGCATGAACACGAGATTCCAGATCTCGATGAAGCGATCGCCGTCCTCGCCCGCCGATCCCGGCGGGCCGCCGGCCACCTCGGGTCCATGATCGTAGAAAATCTCGGAGCACGGGCCACACGGCCCGGTATCGCCCATCGCCCAGAAATTGTCCGAAGTCGCGATGCGCACGATGCGCTGTTCAGGTAAGCCGGCGACCTTCTTCCACAGATCGAACGCCTCGTCGTCGTCGTGGTAGACGGTGACGATGAGGCGGTCTCTAGGCAATCCGAAATCGCGGGTGAGAAGCGCCCACGCCAGTTCGATCGCCAGCGGCTTGAAATAATCGCCGAACGAGAAATTGCCGAGCATCTCGAAGAAGGTGTGGTGGCGGGCGGTGTAGCCGACGTTGTCAAGGTCGTTGTGTTTGCCGCCGGCGCGCACGCATTTCTGCGAGGTGACGGCGCGATGGTAGGGCCGCCGCTCGACGCCGGTGAAGACGTTCTTGAACTGCACCATGCCGGCGTTGGTGAACATCAGCGTCGGGTCGTTGCGCGGCACCAGCGACGATGACGGCACGACCTCGTGGCCGTGGGTGCGAAAAAATTCGAGGAAATGCGATCTTATCTCGTTGACGCCGCTCATTCCGTCCACGCCCTTGAACTCAAGCCCCGAACCGAGCGTCCTGCCCGGCCGCGCAACCCGCGCCGTCCCCGCTAAGGACCGCGCCACCCGCCGGCGGCTTGTAGAACAGCTTGCGGCAAACGCCAATCGCCCACGGATTGCGAAATCGCTGATCGGCGCCGGCGATAATCAGCGCGGCCGCGTGCGGGGGGCGTACCCCGCAGGCGACCGCGCGCGTGAAGCGAAATTCCCGGCGGCGGGAAGCGGCGCAAGGGGTTGGCGCCGCGCCCGAGGGATTTACGCTTCGACGTCGGCGTCGGAAGGATCGACGCTGTCGAGGATGCGGTCGGCGATCAGGCCGCTGTTCTGGCGGATGTCGGCCTCGATGCGCGCCGCCAACTCCGGGTTCTGGCGCAAGAAGCTCTTGGCGTTCTCGCGGCCCTGGCCGAGGCGGGTCGAGTCGTAGGAAAACCAGGAGCCGGATTTTTCCACCACGCCGGCTTTGACGCCGAGGTCGATCAACTCGCCGAACTTCGACACGCCCTCGCCGTACATGATGTCGAACTCGACCTGCTTGAACGGCGGCGCCACCTTGTTCTTGACCACCTTGACGCGCGTCTGGTTGCCGACCACCTCGTCACGCTCCTTGATCGAGCCGATGCGGCGGATGTCGAGTCGGACAGAGGCGTAGAATTTCAGCGCGTTGCCGCCAGTGGTAGTCTCCGGGCTGCCGTACATGACGCCGATCTTCATACGGATCTGGTTGATGAAGATCACCATCGTGTTGGAGCGCGAGATCGACGCGGTGAGCTTGCGCAGCGCCTGGCTCATCAGCCGCGCCTGCAAGCCTGGCTGGCTGTCGCCCATCTCGCCCTCGATCTCGGCGCGCGGCGTCAGCGCCGCCACCGAATCAATCACCAAAACGTCGATCGCCCCCGAACGCACCAGCGTATCGGTGATCTCCAGCGCCTGCTCGCCGGTGTCGGGCTGGGAGATCAGCAGGTCTTCGAGATTGACGCCGAGCTTCTTGGCGTAAATGGGATCGAGCGCATGTTCGGCGTCGACGAAGGCGCAGACGCCGCCCTTCTTCTGCGCTTCCGCGATGACGTGCAGCGTCATCGTGGTCTTGCCCGAAGATTCCGGCCCGAAGATTTCGACGACGCGCCCTCGCGGCAGGCCGCCGACGCCGAGCGCGATGTCGAGCCCCAGCGAACCCGTCGGCACCGTCTCGATCTCGACCGCCTTCTGATTCTTGCCCAGGCGCATGATCGAGCCTTTGCCGAAGGCGCGCTCAATCTGGGAGAGCGCGGCGTCGAGCGCCTTGGTTTTGTCCACGAAGTTTCCTTCCACGACCCGAAGATTGGCGTTGGCCATGACCCGCTCCTTTTCTCATGGTCGGCGCCAGCTCGGCAATGCTTTGCCGCGTCGTCCTCCATGAATGTCAAGGTACATGGTTTGTTCTCGCCTTCAAGTTCTTTCTTTGTTCGTACCCCAGCTAACCCTAAAATTTCCTGCAAAGCGAATTCATAACGTTGAGAATGCGCTATTCCATCGCGAAATTCCGAAATTTTGTACTGTTCGGGCCTGGGTCGTCGGGCGCGTTGGCGGGCAGCAGCGATGGCGGCGCGGCGATGCGGCGGGCGCGCGGCGGCGCGGCCGGTTCGGCGACCGGCTTGTCGTTGGACTTCGCCGGCGCGGAAACCGCTGGCGGTGCGGGCGGCGGCGGGGCGGGCGGCAGGGTGATCTCCGGCGGCGGGTCGCTGAGGCGCTCGTCGGGCGTGCGCCAGACGAAGGCGTCGAGCGCGCCGTTCGGCGCGGCGGGGGCCCAGCGGTCGGCGATGACGCCCTGCGCCACCCAGGCGGGGTCGCGCCGCGCGCGGGCGGCGCGCGCCAGCCATTCGCGCACGGCGCCGTCGTCGCCGGCCGCCTCTTCGATCTCGGCCATCAGCAGGCAGGCGCGGCCGGTCGGCCTGACGCCCTCGCCGCGCAGCAGCGGCGCCAGCGTCTTGCGCGCCGCCGCGAGGTCCTGCGCCTCCAGTTCGGCGCGCGCTATGGTCAACGTACTCTCGGCATCGAACGGCGACACGCGCGCCAGCGCCTTGGCGCGCATCAGCCGGTCGACGCCGGAATCGCCGGGGCGCAGGCGAACGTAAGCCTCGGCCAGTTCGGGATGCGGCCCGGCGCGATAGGCGATCTCCAGAATGCGCGCCGCGCGCCGCAGGTCGCCGGCCGCCGCCGTCAGCCGGCCGCAGAGCACGGCGGCCGGAACCAAGCTCGGGGCGAGATCGAGCGCCTCGCGGGCGAGAGCAAGCGCGGCCTTGGGGTCGCGCTCGGCGCGGTCGCCGGCGAGCGCGGTTTTCAGCACCGCGCGCCAGCGGTTGGCGGTCGGGCGGTCGATGAGGCCGCGCTTGGCGTTGGCCTCGACGGTCGCCAGCGCGCTCGCCCAATCGCCGTGCGCCGAGAAATCGTCGAGCACCGCCTGCGCCGCCCAGGGCGGCGCGCCGCGCCCATAGGCGCGCTTGGCGTATTCGAGCGCCGCCTCCGGGTGACCGGCGCGGCGCGCCTCCACATGCAGACCGCGCAGGCCGAGCATAAGGGTGTCGTCGCTCGCCAGCATGGCGTTGAAGGCGGAAACGGCGCCGACGCGGTCGCCCGAGAGTTGGGCGGCCTGGGCGCGCAGCAGCATGGTCAGCGATTCGTCGCCGAAGAAACGCTCGGCTTCGCGCGCGCAGCGGTTGGCCTCGCGCACGTCGCCGGCGCCGACGGCGATCATGCCGCGCGACAAAGCCGCAAAGCCCTTCTCGCGCCGCCGCGCCCGCACCGCCAGCGAGGCCAGCGCCGGGGCGCGCAGCACCCACCGCAGCAGCACGAAGGCCAGCGACAAGCCGACCGCCGCCGCCAGCAGCAGGCCGAGCGCCCCAATCAACGGCACGCTGTATTCGACGCCCCGCCAAGTCAGCGACGCCGCGCCGGGAATAGTGTCCAGCCACGACAGCCCCCAGGCCGCAAGGCCGAGGACCGCGAGGAAGGCCAGCAGACGCAGCATGGCTACCTCCTGGCGCCGAGATCGGCGACCGCGCGGCCGAAGATCGCCTCGACGGCCCGGCCCGCGGCCAGCCGCGCCTCGGCGCTATCGCGCCAGCTTCGCGCCGCCGCCTGCGTCGCCGGCGACAGCGCGGCGAAAGCGGCAAGCGCGCCGGCGAGATCGCCGGCGCCAAGCGCCGCCTCGACCCGCGACAAGTCGGCCTCGCCTTGACCTGCCTCGCCCTGGCGGCTTTCGCCGACCTTACGCACGCTCACCAGTCCCTGCACCTCGCCGAGCAATCTCTGCGCCAAGCCGCCCCGCGCGCCGGCGGCGACGTGCGGTTGCGGCCTTGCCTGATCGAGCCCGCGCGCCAGGGCGGCCAGCGTCGGCGCGCCGGTCTCGGCGTAGGGGCGCAACGGGGCCAGCGCATCGGCTGCGACGCCGAGACGGTCGAGCGCGGCAAGCAAGGCCCCAAGCGGCGCGCCGGCGTCGAGGCGGTTTTGCAGCGCCATCGCCGTGGCAAGGCGAGCGGCGGGATTGGGATCGGCGGTCACCGTCGGCGCCGAGGGACTTACCCGCGTCACCGCCTTGGGCGCGACGAGCTTGTCGAGGCGGGCGTGCAGCGCCGCGATCTCGGCCTCGTCGGCGGCGAGACGGTCGAGGCGTGGATCGGAGGGCGCGCCGGCGGCGGCCAGCGCTTTGTCGGCGGCCTGCTTGGCGGCGCCCGCCTCGGCGGCGACGGCGTTCAGCGCATCGGCGCGCAGGGCCGCGCCTTCGAGCGTCGCCAGCCGCGTCGCCAGGGCTTCGGAAGCGGTCTTCAGGCGCGTCGACTCCTCAGTGGCACCGTGTTTCAGCGCCTCGACCGCGCTTTGCAAGTCCTTAATGGCGCTTGGCAAATCGCGGCTTCCGGCGGCGGCCTGGTCGCTGGCCGCCTGCAATGCGGCGACACGGTCAGCGAGCTTGGCCTCGGCAACCGAAGCCGCTTTCAGGTGCGCAGCAAAGGCATCGCGCGCCTCGGCGGCGGCCTTCCGCGCCTCGGCGGCGGCCTTGGCCGTCGTCTCCAACGCCGCCAAGCGGGCGTTGGCCTCATTCGCCCCAGCCTCCAGCGCGGCGGCGCGGCGGTCGAGCGGGGCGAGATCCGACCGGGCGGCGAACAGCCCGACGCCGACAAGCGCCAGCGCCGCGACGAGCGCGCCGACGGCGAGCGTCCCTCGCCTCCCCCACGGGGCGGCGGCCGGCGCTCCGAGCGGACCGGCCTCGCTCGCTCTGCCTTGGATGACCAGAGACTCCCGCTTGCGCTTCGGCGGCGACGGCCGCGGCGGCGGTCCGTGCGAGGTTTCGTCGTCGCCTGTCTCGGCCATGATCGGTCCAAAGCTTTAACGAGGTTACTATAGCGTCGACGACCGTGACAAAAGCCCGCGAATACGGCGCCTCAGAGGCCGACGTGATCGGCGAGCGCCGATTCCAGCACATCGAGCAACGCCGCCTGCTGCGGCGCCGCCGGCCACAGCGCGCGGCGGACGCCGAAGCGCGCCAGCGGCGCCGATGCCGCCCGCGACAAGCAGACATGCGGCATGCGCCGAAACGCCGCGGCGACGCCCGCCGTTTGCGCCAGCGCCACGGCGAGCGCGGCGCTGCGCTCCGAATAATGCAAAGCCGCGCTCGCCGCCGCGACGGCGCGCGCTTCCGTCTCATCCCAAGCTGGCCGCGCGCGCGCGGCGTAGACGATCAGCGTCGCCGCGCTTGCGCCGAGCGCCGCCTCCAGATCGGGCTTGCGGTCGGCGCCGGCGAGATAGAGCGCGCGGCCCGGCGGCAAGCGCGGCGTCAGCGCGGCGATGTCGGCGGCGACGGCCTGCGGCGCGAGCCCGGCGCGGCGCGCCGCGGCGGCGGTGGTCTCGCCGACGACGTAAATTGCGCGCGCCGCCGCCAGCGCCTCGGGGGACGCGAGCGCGACCGCCTTGGCGCTGGTGGCGACGATGAAATCAAACGACCCCACAGGCGGCGGCGCGCCGGTCGGCACGATCTCGACCACCGGCGCGAGCGCTACGGCCAAGCCGCGCTGCGTCAGCGCTTCGGCCGAGCGCAGCGCATCGTCTCGCGCGCGGAAAATGGCGACGGTCAGCGGCGACAACATGGTCTAGCGGGTAAACCCTGTCGCGCCGCGCGCCAAGCGTATAGAGAGAGCGCGCAACAGGAGATTTGCGAGCGGCCATGCGGGTTTTGGGATTGGAGACCACCTGCGACGAGACGGCGGCGGCGGTGGTGCGGCTCAAGCCCGACGGCTCCGGCGAAATTCTCGCCGACGAGGTGATGAGCCAGATTGCCGCCCACGCCGCTTACGGCGGCGTCGTGCCGGAGATCGCGGCGCGCGCCCATGTCGAGGTGCTCGACCTGCTGATCGCCCGCGCGCTGGAGAAATCCGGCGTCAAAGCGAGCGAACTCGACGGCGTCGCGGCGGCGGCGGGGCCGGGGTTGATCGGCGGCGTGTTGGTCGGGCTGTCGGCGGCCAAGGGCGTCGCGGTGGCGGCCGGCAAGCCGTTCCTGGCCGTCAACCATCTGGAGGGCCACGCGCTGATCCCGCGCCTCGACGGCCGGCTCGCCTTTCCCTATCTGCTGCTGCTCGCCTCGGGCGGCCACACGCAGATCCTGGCGGTGGAGGGCGTCGGCGAATATGTGCGGCTCGGCGCGACGATGGACGACGCCATCGGCGAGGCCTTCGACAAGACCGCCAAGCTGCTTGGCCTGGGCTACCCCGGCGGCCCGGCGGTGGAGGCGGCGGCGCGCGACGGCGACATGGAGCGCTTCGCCCTGCCGCGTCCGCTGCTGGGCCGGCCGAACGCCGATTTCTCGCTCTCCGGGCTGAAGACGGCGGTGCGCCACGCCGCGATGTCCGCCGCGCCGCTGACGGCGCGCGACGTCAATGACCTCTGCGCCTCGTTCCAGGCGGCGGTGGTGGATGTGATCGAGGATCGGTTGCGGGTGGCGCTCGGGCTTTATCGCCAGCGCGGCGGGTCGGCGAAGGCTCTGGTGCTGGCGGGCGGCGTGGCGGCGAACGCCGCCATCCGCGCCGCGGTGTCGCGCTTCGCCCACAGCAGCGGCCTGCCGATGATCGCCCCACCGGTGAGACTATGCACCGACAACGGCGCGATGATCGCCTGGGCGGGGATCGAGAAGCTGCGGCTTGGCCGCACCGACGATCTCGCCGCGCCGGCGCGAGCGCGCTGGCCGCTCGACCCGAAAGCCGAGCGGGCGCGCAACAACAAGGCTTAGTACGATTTCGCGGTCGGGGTGGGGGTCGGGGCGGGCGTCGGGGCGGCCGCATGTTGCCTTGCGGCGGCGCGGGCGGCGGCGGCGCGCTCCTTCTGCACCTTATGCATGTGATGGCCGGCAATGCAGCCGCCGATGGCGCCGAGTACCGCGTGGTGATGCGCATAGTGGCCGGCGACCGCTCCGGCGGCGCCGCCGGAAATGCACCCGATCGCCTGCGCCGGCGTCGGCGCGAGGGCGGGAACCGCCGCAAGGGCCAGCGCCACGACGCCGGCCGAGAAAACTTGGCTTACGTTCATCTGCAACCCCCGAACCGGCGCCAGGCGCCTTGGGAACCCATGCGCGCCGAAACGGCGCGCGCCGCATTTAGGAAGCGCCGTCGGCCGGCGCAAGGCCGCGCGCGCGCTCTGACAACTCGGTGCGCATTTCGGCGACGCTCGCCGGCTCCGCCCCAGCGGCCCGCACCCGCGCCACGGCATCCTCGACCAGCGCGACGTTGCCGCCCTCTGAGCCGAACGGCGCGTCCTCCAGCCCGACGCGCACATGGCCGCCGCGCGCCACCGCCGGCGCGATCAGCCCCGTGACGTCGACGCCGAGCCCGGCGATCATGAACGGCGCGCCGGGCGCTTCGCGGTTGAGCAATTCGATATGCGCGTCGAGCCCGAACGGCTCCGGCGGGAAGCCGAAGGCGAAGGTCTGCGAGAACATGAAGCGGTAGATCGGCGACTGCGCGCCGATCTCGCGCGCCAGGGCCGCGCCGGCGCGGGTGAAGCCCGGTTCGTAGATCGCATAGGCCGGATGGAAGCCGTAGCGCAGCGCCAGCGCGAGGCCGTGGCGAATGTCGGCCTCGCTGTTGAGATAGGTCGGCGCCGGGGCGGGCGTCGGCTTCAGTTCGGTGAAATTGACGCTGCCGGGATCGACGACGGCGAACTCCAGCAGCCCGCGCTCGGCGAGCGCTTCGATGTGGGCGAAGCGCGCCTGCGGCGTCAGCCCGCCGCCCATCGGGATCGAGGGATAGACCGGGGCGTCCACCTGGCTTCGTATGCCCTCGATGATGCGAGCGTAGACCTGCCAGTCGAAGGTCTGCGGGCCGCCGCCGTCATAGGCGTGGGCATGGACGATGCAGGCCCCCGCATTTACGCAGGCGACGCCCTCGGCGACGATCGCCTCCACGGTATCGGGGATGGCAGGCTGGCGGGCGCGGCTCCAGGGGCCGTTGAGCGCCGCTTCGATCCAAATCTTGCGCAAGCTTCACCTCGCCGCCGCGCGCCTGACGATCGCCGCCGCATCGACGCCGGACGGCAGCACGCCATAATGGTGCGCGCCGTGCAACTCCAGCCGCGTGCGCGTGAAAGCGTCGGCGACGGCGCCGGGGGCGGTGCGGATCATCGCCGCCGCCTGCAGGCCGAGCGCCAGCCGGTCGCAGAACTCGCGCGCGCGGGCCTCGAAATCATTGGCGCGCTTGAGATCGCTCTTTAGCGCCTCGACGTGGCCGTCGAGGGTGGCGCTCTGGCCGCCGACCGAACCGACTTCGGCGAAATAGGCCTCCAGCGCTTCCGGCGATTTTTGCAGGGCGCGCAACACGTCGAGGCATTGCACGTTGCCGCTGCCCTCCCAGATAGCGTTGACCGGCGCTTCGCGATAGAGGCGCGGCATCGGCGAATCCTCCATCACGCCGGAGCCGCCGATACACTCCATCGCCTCATAGGCATGCTGGGGAACGCGCTTGCAGATCCAATATTTGCCGAGCGCCGCGCCAAGCCTCATCAGCGCGCTCTCGCCGTCGTCGAGGGCGCGAGCGAGGCGCAGCGTCAGCGCCAGCGCCGCCTCGGCTTCCAGCGCCAGGTCGGCGAGCACGCCGCGCATGATCGGCTGATCGATGAGCTTGGCTCCGAAGGCGCGGCGCTGGCTGCAATGGTCGATTGCTTCCGTCGCCGCCCGCCGCATGCCGGCCGAGGAACCGATCATGCAATCGAAGCGCGTCATCGCCACCATTTCGATGATGGTGGCGACGCCCCTGCCCTCCGGCCCGACGCGGCGGCCGATGACGCCGCGCCATTCCGTCTCCGAGGAGGCGTTGGAGACATTGCCCATCTTGCGCTTCAGGCGCACGAACTCGATGGCGTTTTTGGTCCCGTCCGGCAGCCAGCGCGGACTGAGGAAACAGGTGAGCCCGGCCTCGGTCTGCGCCAGCGCCAGGAAGGCGTCGCACATCGGCGCCGAGACGAAGAACTTGTGGCCGGTGATCTCATAGAGCCCGTCGCCGATCGGGCGGGCGTGCGTAGTGTTGGCGCGCACGTCCGAGCCGCCCTGTTTCTCGGTCATCGCCATGCCGATCGTCGCGCCGGCCTTGGTGGCGGCCGGCGCGTTTGCGGGATCGTAGGTGCGCGAATGCATGCGCGGCAGCCATTCCGCCGCCAGCGCCGGCTCCAACCTAAGCGACGGCGTGGCGGCGAAGGTCATGGTGATCGGGCAGCCGTGGCCGGCCTCGACTTGGCTCTGCATGTAGTATTTGGCGGCGCGCGCCACATGCGCGCCGGGGCGCGGCGTCTCCCAGGGCGAGGCGGCGATGCCCTCGGCGATCGCCACCCGCATGAGTTCGTGATAGGCGGGATGAAAGCGCACGAGATCGACGCGCCGGCCATAGCGGTCGTGGGTGTCGAACTCAGGCGGATAATGGTTCGCCAGCGCGCCGAGTTCCAGGTAATCCGCTCTGCCGGTCTTTTCGCCGAAGCGGGCGAGGTCGTCGAGCGCCCAAGGCGCGGCCTCGCGCAGGCGCTCGCGCAAGGCCGCGTCGGCCTCGAACAGGTTGTAATCGGCCAGCGCATAAGGCTGGTTGAGCACCTCGTGGGTGGAGAGGCGATTTTCGGCGAAAGCGGTCATGGCGGCCTCCGGGGCGGCGTTCATCATACCGCGTCGCGCGCCTTCCGTCAGGCGTGGACACGCGCCCTGCCCTGAATTACACAATACCATTGGGGGACAAGTCATGAGCAACGTCGCAATCGGGATCGGGGTCTGCGTCCTGACCTTCGTGTTCGCTATCGGCGGCATGATTCTGCAAAGACGGCTACCGGAATCGCATATGACTTCCGGAGCAAGCGCCATGATCGGCGCCGTCATGGGCCTAATCGCGCTGTTGCTCGCCTTGGTGCTCGGCACGCTGGTCGGCTCGTCTTACGGCTTATATGCGACGCAGAAAGGCAACGTCGAACTCCTGTCAGCGCGCTCTATCCAGCTCGACATGGCGCTGAAGCCGTTCGGCGCCGAGGGCCAGCCCATTCGCGCCGCACTGAAAGGCGCGGTCGAACAGGCGTACAAGGCAATCTGGATCGACGAGCAAGACCCGCGAACGGCGGATATGGGCCAAATGGTCGCCGGCTACAGCCTGCTCAACGCCGCCGTCGCGCAATTGAAGGCGACGACGCCGGAGCAAATCGCGGCCATGCCGACCGTGAACGCCAGCATCGGCATTATCGAGCAGACGCGCTTGTTGATGGCGTTGCAACTGGCGAGTCCGATCTCCTGGCCGCTGCTGTTCGTCGTCGTCTCCTGGGCGATGCTGCTGTTCGCGGGTTATGGCGTGATGGCGCGGCTCAACGCCACGGCCGTCTTCGCCGCCTTTGTCGGCGCCTTCGCGGTCGGCAGCGGGGTGTTCTTGGTCCTGGAGCTAAATCAACCGTTCAGCGGGCTGTTCCGCATTCCCTCTGCGGCAGTCGTGGAGACGCTCGCGGTTCTCGGCAAATAGGGCGGCTTCACCGCCCCATCGCGTAAAACTCGTCGTTGGGGCGGATGCCGAGGGCGTTGGCGAGCCGGTTCGACAGCGCGAACAGCGCCGCGATCGCCGCGATGTCCCAGATGTCGTCGGGCGCGAAGCCGTGCGCGGCGAGCGCGGCGTAATCTTCCTCGACGACTTCGACGCTGCGCTTCGTCACTTTCAGCGCGAAATCGAGCATGGCGCGCTGGCGCGGCGTGATCTCGGCCTCGCGGTAGTTGAGCGCCACCTGCTCGCCGAGGCGCGGGTTCTTGGCGCGGATGCGCAGGATCGCGCCATGCGAGACGACGCAATAGAGGCAGTCATTAGCGCCGGACGTGGCGACGACGATCATCTCGCGCTCGGCCTTGGTCAGGCCGGTCTTCTTCTCCATCAGCGCGTCGTGATAGGCGAAAAAGGCGCGAAACTCGTCCGGCCGGTGAGCCATCGCCAGGAACACATTGGGCACGAA
>Ga0134126_10003344_pt1 | contig 20114 bp, 22 predicted proteins | sample KB31752_FD_96881 | JGI IMG/M metagenome (GOLD analysis project Ga0134126, IMG submission 96881) | Terrestrial soil microbial communities with excess Nitrogen fertilizer from Kellogg Biological Station, Michigan, USA - KB3-175-2 | ecosystem: Environmental > Terrestrial > Soil > Unclassified ...
ATCGGTTCCTTACGCGGCAAAAAGTGCCATCTGATTTCGCAAGGGACCGTCAGCCGGACTTGCGCGGGACGATGCTAGAAGAGACATCTTTAACCCTACGCCTATTGGCATCGCTTGTATGCTTTATCACGAACCTGGCTTAGGATCATGTATCGGGTTGGGGAGGGCTGCCACGAATGTAAGGTTAGTCCCGTATCCTGATTAAAGAAAGTAAACTTTTTGTATTATCTGTTGGGCCGCCATTAGCTGCTGGGGTATTGCTTAAAGACGCAGCAAATTCTTGGTATGCTTCGCAGAAATATTTTCTGGCGCGCTTTTCGTCTGATACATCTTTTGGACCGGCCATTGATCCCAAGTTCGCGGCATCCGCATGACGAGTTTCCATTTTCAAATAGTAGTCGGCCAAAATGCATAGATCACTAAACGCTTTCGACGGTTCAATCCCGGCGTTCTCGCCCGCATGTCGCATTACGGCCTTGGCCAACTCATTCGCGCGTTCGTAGCATTCCGCCTGATTCGTTACTCTCTCAAATACAGGCTTCAGATAATTCATGCTCAAGTCTTTTCCATGGGCATAATGCGTGGCGCACTCAACTCACTTTCTTTTGACTCGTCCGTTTTCGTCGGCTCGGCGCTTTTCTTTTGGGCATGTTGAATGTCCCGGCAAAAAAGGCAATTTGGGTCCGCACAATAAGGCGAACCGTTAGTTCGGGGCGGTTTGGGTGCAGCGGGCGACACCACAAAAATTTTATCGCATCCACCGTTGGCGACAAACCTAATTTGTCACTGGGAACTCTTCACCTTCTCGGCGGTCAATCCGCTGCAATCTCACGCGGCATTCGATTTGCTGCCCCTTACGAGAAGCGCGACGTTTAACGCGGTCTCGCGCGATCTTTCAATATGTGAGTGGATTGCCGTTCTCAGCTCATCCAAGACAATCTCGAACTCAGGGGAATCCCGAATAGCGATGACTTTGGCGCAAAGGTCGGCGATACGTTGCTCATCGCGAGGAAAGGTCACAATATGAAGATGTCAAGAACAGCACTCTACAAGCAATACCATCTTCGCAGTAAGCCTCGGTTAACGAATCGGTACTTAATGTGTTCTCTATAGGGTATTTATTCGCCGCGTCTACATAATCTGGTCGGCCAGGGCTCCAGCATAGCTCAAAACGGAGTAGATGATTACTAGAGCTTATATATTTAGAAAATACAGTTTTATCACCGTGCACTTGGCCGCATTTGTGCATTTATGAATTCCTGTGCAGGGCAATGCCAAAGAGCGATGGTTGCAACTCTGTGAGCGGCGGCAGTTGAGCAAGACCGTGACAAACTGCTCCAATTGATGAGGGAAATAAGTCGTCTGCTGGAGGAAAAAGAGAATCGATTAAGTGAACTTCGCAGTGCCAAACAATTTCCCACCTCGTCAATAATCAGGCCTGAAAAGCCGGAAAGCGGCCCTTGATCTTTTCTATTTCTAGAGCAACGTTTGTACCCTTATACTTATTACCAGCGCCATCTAGCGGACTGACGGCCCACTTGCTATTCTGTCGCGTGGCAGAGAAAGCAATCCACGGCGAACTCAATTGGAATCCCGGGCTAGAAGAATGGTATTGCGTTCGATGTGGCCGCACATCCGACCATACCGACAAGGATGATGCACGGATAGAAATAGATCAATTCCCCTGCGAACTGCCAACCGCTAAACGTAAAAACGTGACTCATAGCTTCAAATGCCCGCGTTGCGGTGAGCAAACAACCTACGGCACGCCGTTGGAATATATTTTCATGGCTTCGATTACGTGCGAGAAGTGCGGACAGGAATTTCTTGTTGAGGACGGGAAACCGACGGCGAGTTAGCTCTTAGGCATTGTCCTCAGTCGCAAGATTATTCGGCTTGCCCGTTTGCTCATCGAGCGCGTGAACAAGTTCATCGCCTAGTTCTGCAACGCGGTTAGTTCGTTTTTCTCCGGAGAGTTCTTTGGCTACATCTTGCCAGGGACGTGACGTTGTAGGGTCAGTTGTCATTATGGCCTCCTGCGTATCAAAAGTCATCAGATCGCACAAGAGACCGAGGCAAGAGTAGCGGCGGAAGGATGTGTAAGTTGACTATTACAGTCTAGCACTCTTTAGCGCCGTCGGTTTTCTCCTTGCAACGCGGGACAACCTACATAATGTACTGTATCGAACAATCCATTTTGTTATGAGAAAATTTGCCGCATTCATAACCATAAAAAGGAACCAATGAAAGATGACCTCATCGGGAGGCCTGACGGTAGAGCAGGCAAAGAACCTTTCGGACGAACTCACAAAACTTTCTAAGCAACAACTCCAGGCATTGCAGACCGCAGCCTATATGAATATGTCCAAAGAGGAAGCAGCGCACTATGACCAGCGCCGCTTACGTATTTCGGAGATTTGGGCAGTACTAGGAAAGTTCAAACCTCGCTAGGCCGGGGCGGCCCAGCATTCATTCGCGGTCTTGCCCGGTATCAGGCACCGCCTTGCCGTTCTCAATCAAGACCTCTTTGTGACAGTTCGGGCATTCTCTTCGCGCGATGAAGATAATTTTCATAGGCGAAGTGACCACAAAAGCAGCGCCACAATGAAGACAAATCATCGGATGGTTGTATGTCGTGTCCGGCACGGGAAAAGTATATCGCCGAAATTCCAAAATGTAATTGCTACTGCCGTTGAACTGACCATTCCCGATCCAACCCGCAACGGGATCTGTTCTGCCCATTGAATCGAATCGCCGGTGATTCCATTTGCTCGGCGGCGTACCAAACAAATCTTCCGGCGTTCGGAACTGGCGCGCCGCAGGTCAGCGGCTACTCGCTGAACTTAGAGGACTCCGCAAACGGATGCGCGAATGGATGGCGGCTCTGATTACTTATTTACGAGTCAGAAGGGTGGAAGATTGTCCCGCTTGCAGCGGTATCGGCTTTCAATGAAATCAAGCATAGTCTAGGTTACACAATGGTGCGGGCGAACCAGAACATTATGCTGATAAAACAGGCGCCGACCGTGCAGCGCGTCTCGTCGGTCTAATCGGCGCGAGATTGTCCTGCCGAGACAGTGCGCAGCAGCTCCATTGCTTTAACGCTTTGGCCGGTTCAAGCGAGGACATTCTTCCGGCGTCGGGGTGAGACGGAAACCGATCCTCGGAAGTGTCTTGGCGTCAGATGCAGATATCTTTCGGTGGAACGTATGCCGACTCTTCCCAGATAACAAGCTAAAGCGGGAATCATCTTCTCGACATTCAGTCGTTGTTCATACCATCTAGTGATTTGGTGGACAGCGAAGGTGTGACGCAGATCGTGCATTCTGGGTTGGTGTGTCGGAGTGTCAGCAACTACGATTTTCAAAGCCCGCCGAATGATCTTGAAGTTTGCTCGAAGTGTTATAGGAGAAACGGGCTTGCCTTCTGCGGTCACAAAGACCAGTTCAGAGTGAAGAGCCTTTCTGTTGGGATTATTCAAATACCGTGACAACAACCGAGCAACGTCTCTACCAATTGGAATCAGTCGAACCTTTTGATCTTCGTGCCGTTTTACTTTTATCGTGAGCCTTTTTAAATCGACATCGCTAACGTGGAGAGTCAGCGCCTCTGTGACAAATACTCCCGTCCCATATAGAAACAATAGAAATGTTCGAAAGGTTTCAACCCCCGCCAATGTTCCGCTCAAATATTTTTGGAGAATTGTGCGGTTCGTCAATCGACGAATTTCTGAAAGTGAGTAGATATAGGGCACGAATAGCTGGACTGAGCGTCGGCGACGCTTGGGAAGCGGAACCCGTTTGATGTATCCATTGATACGGCAATACCTAAAGAAAAGTCCAAGTTTGTCAAAGTTCTGCTGCCACGTCGCATTTGAGCTGCTTGGTTTGTCTAGGAATGCACGGACATGCTTCGGGTTTACTTGGGAGAGTTCGCTATGGCCAAGGCAATCGCAAAATGAATCAAAGAACCTTGCAATTGAGTCAAACCTAAGGCCACACGACTTCTTCCATTCAATGTAGTGCTTTACAGCTTTTCTAACAGTCATAACAAACTACCGAGCTTGAAGTTTGCGACAGGCCGAAGAAGCTCCACGTCAAATTTTGCATAAATCAGAGGCGAGTCTGGGCAGCGATGACCGAGAAAATCACCGATCTCTTTGATAGATCGTCCAGCACGAAGCAAGCTGATCGCCCGAGCGTGACGGATCGAATGCGGCCCCCTTCGGCCATGATTAATCCCTATTTTTGAGAATCTGTGTGTCGTTATCGCATGAAAGGACTTTTGCCTCACTGGTCGATACGGGGTCTTGATAGTAAGAAATAGCCGGTCAGTGTCACATGGAGGTCGAACTTTTATATAGGCTTTGACCGCTCGTGCAACTGTGCGAGTCAGCGGATAACGTTGCTTGCAGTTGTTCTTCTCCCGACAGACCGTCAAAACATTCTTCCTAAAATCAAAATCCTGGATATGTAGCGACGCTAGTTCACCAGAGCGGAGAGCATAGCGACACAACAGATTGAGCGCGGCTTTTGCCCGAATTGCTGCGTGGTCATTCTTCGTTACAGATGCAAGTAAAGACTGGACTTCGCTCCAGTCCCTCGCCTGCGGAGTTGCAGCATATGCACTGTGGCGATGCACTCGAATTGCGGAACCAAGTCCCCACTTGCACCATCGCCTCTTTTCGCAGTAGCGAAAAAATGGTCTTAACGATTGTCCTGCTGAATGGAGTGTTGCCGGCGACCAGCCGAGCAGCTTTTTGTCAGACAGGTATCTGCTAATGTCCCTTGGCTTTACACGCGCTAACGACTTGTGACCCTCCACGAGCCAGTCGAGAAAAGCTTGGGCATAGCGCCTGTCACCTTCAATTGTGCTCTCACTGTATTGTTGACTCCAAAGATAGCGAACGAAGGCCGCGAGTTTAATGTCATTCGGAGTGAGTTTTGCTTTTTGCAATTTAAGCCGGTGGTGAAATCGCAGAAATCTTCTGACTGCCGAGCGAAGGCTGTAAGCCGAGCAATACGATTTGAATGACGGTTTCGGATCGTTGGTAAATCGTTGTCCAAATATGCTCTTGATTGCGTCATCTATCTCAGAAGGAGTTACATCTCGAATCTCCCGAAGATCAAGAGCGTAAATTCCGCGAACAATCTGCGCTCCTACGCCTCGAACCTGCTCACCATCAATTCCCAACCTGAGTAGGTAAGTCAAAAACTGTTCGCGCTCTTGCAGCAACGGGTGAGATTGATGTCGCTTCAGGTAGTAGGGCCGCCGATAGACCCTCGCAAGCGTGTCCCGGCGAACATCGCGTGTCTTTCTCAATCGACCTCCAATGTCCGGCGATTATAGACAGGAAACGTCGGACCCGTTTTCCACTGGTCGGTTTTCCGACCACCTAGTTCCGTACTTTCGAAAAATTTAACTGTTCGACTACTTGGACGGACATATAATTCTCCAATTCCAAGGTCGAACTATGCAGTTCTCTCGCATCAAGAAACCTGTTAGTGAGCTGATCCCCGCTGCCCAATATTTGCGTATGAGCACTGAGCATCAGCAATATTCAATTGCCAATCAGACCGCAGCAATTGCTCTCTACGCGGCTGCTAGCAACTTTTCCATCGTGCGCAGTTTTACAGATTACGGAAAGACCGGACGGACGTTAAAGGGACGGCGAGGACTTCAAGAGTTGTTACGCCTGGTGGAATCAGGCGAAGCAGATTTCAAACAAGTTCTTGTGTACGACGTTAGCCGCTGGGGGCGGTTTCCCGATTCAGATGAATCCGCCCATTACGAATACGTCTGCAAGCGTGCAGGCGTCAGCGTCCATTACTGTGCCGAACAGTTCATCAACGACAACAGCATAAGTTCAACCTTGCTCAAGGCGCTCAAGCGAATGATGGCAAGCGAATACAGTCGAGAATTGTCAGTGAAAATATCTGCGGGGCAGAGGCGCTTGGTCTCAATGGGATTTTGGCAAGGCGGAAATGGGCCATTCGGTTATCAGCGCTTTTTGGTCAGTGCCGATGGAACACCAAAGCATCTTCTCAAACACGGTGAGTGGAAAAGCATACACACCGACAGAATCAAATTAGTTCCGGGACCAAAAGAAGCAGTCGCCACGATTCGTCTCGCTTACGATCTTTACACAAAAAAGCGTAAAACCCGTACTCAAATTGCGGACATATTAAACAAGCGCGGTCTTAATTGGTCTAAGACTCCGTGGAATCTAAACAAGGTTCGCTATCTGCTATTAAACCCGATCTACAAAGGGGCGTACGCATATGGAAAACATTGTCACCACTACCTTGTTGTTTCCCGAAATAAATGGCTAGTGACGGAAAACGCCTTCCCTTCGATAGTTTCGTCAAAGCAGTGGGAACAGGCTTTTAAAAAAGTGCAGAACGAAACTCGACATTATGAAAACGAGGAAATGCTGGAAGCACTTCGAAAGCTCTATCTAAAAAGGGGCAAGCTCACCCAGAAAATCATCAATTACTCGAAGGAAGTACCTTCTGTTCAGGCGTATATAAATCATTTCGGAGGAATAAACGAAGCCTACAAGCTCGTCGGCTGTCCGCTCAACCATGATCTTTCTTTCCTTCATGCCATTCGGTTGTCACGAGGTTTGCGTGAAGGTGTCTGTGATGAGATATGTCAGCGAGTTCGAGAGGTAGGCGGTACGGCACGAAAGACTTCAATCCACGGCCTGCTGATTCTTAATGGCAATATAAAAGTCAGGGTGACCGTCCGCAAAGGATGGTTTCAAGGTGGAAGAGTACTCGCGCAATTGCCACTTTACGAACGTATCGCTGCTGATGTCTTGGTCGTAGGCAGACTAAAACCTCCTGACGAGTCGGTCTACGATTACTTCGTCATACCAACTTACTCACAGATTCGAGGTGGAATACGGGTTAAATTGCAAGAGAACGCACCATATCTAGAACTCTACCATCACAAAACGCTTAACAGTTTTATAGAAACGTTCCGACGAATTCACCTTCGAGAAGCAGCATGAAACAAGGAACTAAGACTTACGGCATGACAGTACTCGTTCATCAAACTCGCGCAGTTCCAAAACGAGCAGCAACTGTTGCGCACGCTCTGCGCGATCTCAATCAGATATTTCTTGAATTGTTTAGCGATGAGCATTTTGTAACTCTTTTACGAGCGGAGTCGATGACAAAGGCTCCCGCATACTTTGGAAGAATTCTGGACGAAACGAGCAACTGGAATGAAACCGCGTAATCATGGTGGAGAGGAATCTTGGAAACGCTGGTACGCAACTCGCAATCGGAACCTCTTGGAGATTTCGGGTGAGTTGCCTAAGACTCTCTGCAAAGACGAGCTAGATTTAACCGCGACATGCCGCTACGCTCAATCTCTACTGGCAAACGAGCGGGTATTGCGGTATTTGATCAAGTATCATCCAGTCGCACTCGGAAAGCTCAGTCACGTGCTCAAACAATTCGAAAGTGTTGTGCAAAGCTGAGGTGCTGAGAGAACAGGAGGTCCGTCTTTCGCAATCGTGAGGACTAAACTAGGATTTCGATTCGGCGCACTGAAGACTGAAGAAGGACGAATCCTTTCTAGTTTCTGGGGGAAGGCTCAAAATCGAGATGGCGCAGTCCAGTGAAAGCGCAAGCCATCAGGTCACTTTTCGTTAGCGCAGCAAAAATGTCTTCTCGTGATTTCGATCAACGAGTTATTTAAACAATGCCGCCCACTCCCCAAAATCCTTTCCAGATAGGTCGGTCAAGAAATAACTTGCTTGCGACTTTGCAATATCACAAACCTCAGGAGCCAGTGCATACCCAGTTGGCTTCAATTGATGCTCTGCGACGGATTGAACTTCGTCAAATCTTGCAATACTGTCAACTTTGAGTGGGCCACCTTTCGGCATAAACATGAATTGACGATAGCCAAGTCTTCTGATGCGCTCGATGAATTCCGGTGGAAATTTTGCATCTCCGGCTTCGTTCTCCGCGCTGAAAACAAGCGCCACCGGACAAAGATGTCTAACGATTTTCCCTGAGTATTGACCCTTTTTAATGTCGAGCAGCGATCGGTCTGGTGGTTGAAGGAGTATAACCGGCCTTTGCTTCGCCTTAATTGCAATGAATTCCTCGTTCGTAGCAAGCGTCGGACTTGTATATGGCAGCGAGCGATGGAAGAAATCTGCACCGGATGCTTTAATGTTGAAGTTCTTGGCGATGCCTAGCCTGGTGTCTAGTTCGTCTGGACGCCACACTTCCAATTGCTGATGAGGGTAATATGCGGTTGCGTAGAAGATATGGCCAAAGGTATAGCACTCTTTTGAGTTCGGCACTCCCGCGTAAAACGGATCGAAAACCTCATCAAAATAAGCAGCCAACTAACTTTCCTCGTTATCCAAAATCGACAACGCTTGTATATACGCATCGTCGTGTGGGGCCGAATCAAAAGAAACCTTCTGCACAGCTCGCTGATCCGCCATACACTTTCTGACCTCAAGAATCTTTTTACGAAGCCGTTGCAAATCTTTTTTTTCAGCGCCACTCTTTGGACGGTTATATATTTTCGGAGCTTCTTTGGATATCTTTGAAAAATCGAGCCGCTTCCCCTTTACCGCATCTTGCATGGGCTCAGTTTCGAAGTACACATAATCGAGTAAGCTCGCAATCCCACGATCTGCCCAAGTATCCACTTGTCGTCGAAAACGGAAAAACGCTTCGGTGGACAGCGTTAGTTTTTCAAACGGAATGTGTTCTTTTGGTTTAACTCTCTCGCCCTCGATACTTTGTGTAGCCCATTTCTCGATATCCACTACGCCTTCCGCTTGAAGTTGACCGAGTAGCTCATCAAATTGTGGAGCCCACGGGCCGTATAAATAGAAAATCCAGTCAAAGCCTGTCAGCGTTTGTCGCGTTGCTCTAAAATTTTCGATGTCGGCCAAATAAAGCAATTTGAGAAGTTTCGTTCTATTCGCGGAGCCATCTCTTTCCTCTATTCGGGTGAGGATTGCCAATACGAGGTTTTTTGCTTGGGGATTCATCGTGGAAGGAAACTCTACCATTGGGATGAGAAGTCAACTAACAATTAGACGCGAAAACAAAATCGAAAGTACCAAAAGAAGTAGCCTTTCTTCAATCGAAGTTGGGAGTTATGCAATATATCTTGATGTGAGGACATGCTTATTGCGACAAAAGCAAGCCCCGGTCATCGCTCCCAGGAGCAGTACGCTGCAAATCCCGCAATTGCGAAGTGGAACCGTCTCCAGCGCGAAAAATTTCGGTGCTTAGCTTTGGCATAGCAATGGCAAGTTGAACGGTTGCACTGTTTCTAGTGGACCTACTTTCCCTACTTCCAGTAGTGACACGCATTTGACGGACAATGACAAAGGCAAGTTGTATAGAGAGCGGCTCCCAGTTGTAAAATTCCAGACAATCTCCCTTAGACGCTTCAGCAGGAAAACCTCTCAGAAGTTTCGAATCGCACGCAAATACAGCAAATTAACGATAGGAGCATGAATAAATCTTTAGTACGGTTGGTCCATTTTGATCGATGAAGGTAGTCGTATAGGAAGAAAATTACACCACTCCCGATTGATTCGCCGAGATAATTCCTTCCACCGTATCCGCTGTCAGCTTGATTCCACGAATTACGCCGGGATTAGCGGACGCGGCGGCCACGATGCTCAATAACATGCGCTGGCACGTTGCTCCCTTGTCAGGCATTCCAATATACCGATTCGCACCCAAAATCGGACGGAGGGTTAACTTTCTTCCTGCGCCTGGATTATCGACATCATTCGGGTCAAGCCAGAACGTGACGGAAACGTCCTTCTGCATCGCCGCCGAATCGAATTCCAACTCAACCGAGCGGAATACGTGCGCGTTGTTCGGATCGCCGAAGTCAATCAGGGCCGGACGAAAGGTTGATGTAGGTAGCGTACCGGACGTGTCATACGTCCCGGTCTGATCGTCAATGACGTAAACTTTATTGTCCGGAGCGCCGCCTACGAGGACGAAATCGCCTTCTGAAACTTCAAACACCGCCAGAGAGGAGAATCCACGCTGAAGCTGAAACCATCCTTTTGTATTGAAGTCATACACCCAAGTCTGGTACACATTGCTGGCATCTGGAAACGCTACAATCCACCAATCCCGAATACCGTAAAAATAAAATTCGCTGACGACTTCATCAAGCCGGTCGGATGCCATGAGTTTTAATTTATTGCGAAGCGGCCTACCAATCTCTTGAAGCGAATCCGTCGCGGCACCATTTGTCGCGAGATACGTCGAGTAGCTAGATGTCGGATAGAGAAATGCTTTTTTGTCGTAAGAAATAAAGACCAATCCGTGCTTAGTGCTTTTCCCCGCGAAGCGTCCAGCTAATCCGAGACTAAACGCAACCGATTGGCTGATCGCAAAGTCATCTACCGATTGTCCGTATAACGGATAGCATTGTTTTTCCGAGAACATATAAAGGGCGTCGGTGTGAGAGATCAATCCGCGCAGCCGCACAGATTGATCGGGATAGCTCACCTCGTTCACCATATCCGAGACCGTGTTCACGTCGGCACCTGGAACACATTGCGTAGGATCACCGTTATTCCCGCTCGTCACTTCTTCGTTCGCGGTGAAGTTAAAAAAGTTCGGTGCTGATTCTCGGCGACGCCATTGACGAATTTTGTGAACCTCCAATAACTTGCTTGGAGGAGGAGGATCATTCCGAAGCGGACGATACGTCGGTAAGAAATTATTATCCGGGTCATCAATAAACGGTGAGCTATCCACGTATGGATCGGTGCTCAAATCTTGCGTAACAGGCACAGATGCAAGAAACTGCCCGATCTTGCTCCCGTCACTCTCGCTTGCGTAAATGTGCCAGTGAGTTGCGCGCTGATCCACGATTACGGCGCGTCCGCTCGTTGTTGTGGCCGCTGCATTTGCCACAAGCGTGATGTCATTCCCGCTTACTGACGCGATTGTCCCTATAGCGGTTCCATTGATGTACAGCTTTTTGCCAGCCATCGTGGAGTCCAAATTAGGCGCGACCGGACCGGGAGAATCAGAGGAAGATGCTCCTGTTACCGATTTACTGCTAGTGGATGATGTGAACAATCCAGGCTGTTGATAGACGGAAATTTGCGCACCGACCGTAGGTCCAGAGATCAATCCAATTGGAGACGTGGAGCTTTCAGTCGCTCGGCCTGCCGTCTCATCGGCATTGCTGAACCAGTAGTAGCGGCCAAGGGCAGAATTAACTGTGCCTGGGTTTGCACTGGTGGTCGGGAGCGGCGTGGTGCCATTGACCAAGAACACCAATTGCTGTTCATTCTGCCATTGACAATAATTTATTTCCAGATCGTAAGTGTCGGCATTCGGGAAACTCACGACGAACGAGTCATTCCAGTTTCCGCTTTTGTTCGTGCCGCCGAGAATCGGCCAGCCGTTCACCGCCGTCTTTGAGCCGCCAATAGCAACGAATGGACCGCCAAGGAATGAGGGAACTCCGGCTTTATTCTCTCCCGCACTGAAACCAAAAAACGCGCCATCATCGTGGTTCATCGCAATCGTGTAGTTCCCTGGAGCCGGGATGACGAGCTTGGCGACGACGGACATCGTGTACTGCTCGGTCGCGCCGGAATACGGTTCGGTGTAGCCCGAAATCGAGCCGTCCGTGTTCAGCGTCGCCCATTTAATCGGTTGCTGATTTGGATCCGGCGTGCCGTTAAATTGTGGAGGATTGAATAGGATGCTGTTCCCGGTCGCGGTCGCAAGTGCACTCCCTGCGCTCGTCGGGTAGTTTAGATCACAGGAGCCGTTGAAGGAGTGGTCATGGCCGAAGAAATAAGCGGTAACATCCCCGTCGAATAAAACCGTCGGACTTCCATTATTTACCTTAATCGCAACCCTATTTTTCGGAATCGCCATCCCGACTGGCTCCCAATCGGTACCATCGAATAGCCAATTAGAAACGCCATCCGCCAGGAAGAAATTATCTTGCTGCGTGACGCACATCGGCGCGTCGGCGAAAGTTCCCACGGCGGTGACTTCTGACCAAGCCGAGCTGACCTTCTGATAAAAATTGCATGTTTTTGTGCCTACGGTGCTGTCGGTACGCGCAGCAGCGAAGTAGAAGCGCGTGATTGTTCCGTCGCCCTGGTTCTGATCGAATTCATAGAGACCTACGACTGGTCCAGAGAGCGCAGTGGAAAGATAGAGAGGTTCGTTTAGCTCACGGTGGAGTTGGCCGTCGTCGGACGGAATCCAAGATTGGACTTTGCGGGCGGTCTTAGGGTTCTGTGCATTGGCTCCAGAATAGGAGTCTTCAGACTGAGTCATCAAATTGAAGATGGATTGTTTTGTTTTAGACACAGTGCCTAGCACCCGCCTTCTTGAACAATTGGATCCTTTTTATTGGAGTGTTGACGACCCGCGCGGACCCGGCGCATAAATCGTTTTTTCTCTTCTGTGCTGGTCTTCTTCCACCGTTTTGTGGCGCCAACTGTTCCCAATAATCTGGCGGCATTCTGGATCTTTTCCTTCATAAGTCTCCATTAGTTCTGCTAATTGAATCGTATAGCGCTATAAGATATACTTATTATAGCAAAAGGCGAACATATGGAGAATGAACCCGCACAGGATGAGAAAGAGGTTTCGCAGCCAAGCTGTCATCCCGAACGGCCCCTTTATTCGCGTGGACTGTGCAGGGCGTGTTATGACACGGTTCGCTGGACGGGCAAGCTCCCACGCACGCTATCCGGCGAAGCCCGCGCAATGGCGGAGGAGGCGACCGCGCATATTCCGCGCGTGAAGAAGAAGCCGGAACGGGAGTCACAATATATCCGGACCCAAAATCCCAAAGTGGCAAAGTTTGTCGCAGACGTTGCCGTGAAGAACTTTTTGGACATGGAGAAAGCAGTGGAAGAAATCCGACCCAAACTAACGCCATATCAAATCGCCGCGACTGCACAGAAGTTAGAAGGCGATCCCTACGTCCAAACGGCGATTAAGACGACGCTTCAGAAGAGGGGATTGGACGAAAAGAGCAAGGACCATTTTGTCGATTTGTTATGGAAGTACGCTGAATCGGAATCGCCTGAAGACGAAAAGCGCCAACTCCAGGCTATACGGATACTAGGCAAGGCGTTCGTGGGAGAAACGGTTCACGTCGAAAAGATGACACCGCTGCGCGTTGAGGGTGGGAAGGATCTCATGGACGGGATGCTCGGTGAGGGATGGGAGAAAAAGATGGAGCTGACAAATTAAATGGAATACTTTTCGAGTGAACTGAAGAAAAAGTTAGCTGAGAAAATAACAGATTCATTGATAACACGTCTCCTCTCGGTGAGTGACACGGAGTTGAGGGATCTGATGCGAAGGATACTCTCGGGCAAGGAATTCATTGACGCTCCGTATCCAAAGAAGCCAATCTATCGGGAACAAGTTCGCAACGCAATGATAGAAAGACATAAAAAATCCCGAGATTTAGCTGTCCAAGCCCAAATGTCTCGCGAGCAACTGTGGCGGAAGGCTCATCCATAAACCTATGGCTGATGACAAGGAATACCTTGAAAATTGTGGTGGCACCATGAGTAAAAGCGAGATCCCATCACAGTGCGTAACCGGAAGCGATAACCGCTTGCCGTTGATCGTCGTGCCACATATCCAAAACCCGCAGATTGAGAACCCGCTCCTCGATACATTCATTCGCTTGGTCCAAGAGGGTTTCGCGTCATCCCCGGATTTCCGAATCTACGCGCTAACCAACACCCCGAGAACCGAGGATCTGATCGTAGTCAACGTCATTGCCGCGAACGGTATTGAGTCTCAATTTGTGGTTTTTTTTGAGGCCACGGTTTGGCTGCCTAATTCAGGTGGAACCGTGCGATTTTTTGGCCAACTAATGCTGATCGCAGATCGCAATCATGCCAAATCGGGTGCTTCTGAATTAGTTGCGAAAACTCATTCGATGCTGGCAGCGCGCGGCTTCGGGCCAATATTAGGAGCGGCATCGTCGTTGATTAACTAGCGCTGAAGCGATGAAAGGAATTAAAAATGCCCCAACACGTTAAAGCCCCGGATGGAACGGTCATCGAATTCCCCGATACAATGGGGGACGACGCGATCACTGCGGCAATGGGGAAGTTGTATCCATCGACAGGAAATCCAGGAAAGTGGGCGCAAGACCAAGACTTTCTTTCCGCATCACCTGACGATCAGATCAAGTACGTCTCCTCGTTCGATCCGGACTTCGCGAAGGCTTCGCGCTCTGACCAGCTTGGTTATTTGAGTCATGTCACGGGGAAACCAGTATCTTCTTCTGTGCAGTCTGCGATCGGGAGTGTTCCTAATCCGATCGGTCCGAGGCTAACCAAAGACACGAACGGCCAGCTCACTGGTGGTCAATCCCCGTTAATCGCTAATGCGCCGCCCGACCAATCGCAAGGGTTCGCATCGAGCTTGGCGTCCGCTGCCGGAGTGCCCGAACGAATCTCCGATTACTACGAAGGTCCGAAGCGGATGGTCATGCATCCTCTGGACTCGCTCAAGCTCTTGGCTAAATCGTATAGCGACACTTCGAATAGTGAGTTCAATCAAACTAAAGACGCTTTGGCTGCTCACGATTACACTCGCGCTCTAGCACATGGAATCGGGTACGCAGTTCCATTCGTCGGGCCGACTGTCGCAAAATCAATGGAACAGAGCGGGGCTGAGAACTATCCAGGTGCGGCAGGAACTCTTACGGGGTTGATTGGGCCTGCATTGATTCAAGGCGGCATTGAAGAGGCAATAGAGCCTAAGACTGCGATTACTCCATCCACGACCGAAACTCTCGCGCTGCGCCAAGCGTTGCGCCCAAGCGACAAAGACCTTCTTTTCAATCAGCGAGTCTCCGATGCGTGGCCGCGAATTCAGGAACAAGTCGCAGAAAACGGCACGCCTAAAACGCTCCCGGAATTTGATGACTTGCTAAAAAATGCCAAAAAGCAGGTTTGGGCGGAATCGTCCGATTTGCTGAATCAAGCGCAGAGTTCCCGTCCGCCCGTGAAAGGTCTATTGCCGTCCGCGCCGGGTGAAATCGAGACTGCTGTCCCGGGCGTTCGAGGAACGCAACCGGGCGGCGTGTATCCAGCGGAATCTTATCCGACCGAGCGTTTCAATCAATCGGAGATGGAACCTGGCGAAACACTGTCCCCGCTCACGCCAGGCTATAAGTCGGGAGGAGCACATCCCGAATTGTCAGGCGAACTAACGAATCCCGGAGTGCTGTCCACACGCGATACCGCCGCGCTTACTGCAACTCGTGATCGCCTCAATTCTGTTATTTCGGATCAGTCTCACTTTGAGACGTTATCACCTGGCGAGCAGTCTGCTTACCTCGCACAAGCAGATCGGCTCAATAGGCTACTAGAGCCTGGACCGGAGATGCCACATGGCCCAACAATCTCTGGTGATGTAATCGCGGATGCAATTCAACAAAGCATTCGCCCGCGTAATCGGTTCTTGCAATCCAGCGCATACAACGAGCTACAGGACCGTGCGAATGCTTACCGAGGTCGGCAGATTCCTCTCACCGACGCCGAGGATTTTCTTCAAGATGCAAATACCGAAGCAAAAGGATGGTACAGCCAAGCAACCCGCGATCCTCACGGACCACAGTTGGGAGCTTCTGCGGCGGCGGAAGCAACAGCGATCCGCAGCCAACTCTACAAAGCCATTGATTCGCTGACAGAATCTGATCCTGGAACTGCGGCGAGGCTGAAACGTGAATACGGCGCTCTCGACGCACTGCATGACTACACGGCAAAGCGTATTCCCGTAGTCGCGCGCCAAGCTCCGCTCAATCTTGCACAACAACTTTCGCTCGGAGCCGCCCCAATCGCTTTCCTACATGATGCACATTCTGCTATGGCGGCGCCGGTGCCATTTCTGGCCGCAACCGCAGCACGCAAGCTCAACTCGCCGGAATTTTTGGTTCGTAGGGCGGTAAGTCCGCCGTTAGAAATCCCGCCGCTCTTGCGGAGAGGAATTAAAGTGGGCGGTCGGGCGGGTGTTGCAGGCACGGCGGTAGCTTCCCAGCCATCATCTCTAGCGGACAATCGTTAATGCCTTCGTACAATGTCATGATGTCATGACCTTCCTCCAGATTTCCGATGCGCATCCTTCCGTTACGGGCGAACGTGGCGAAAGAAGTAAACGGGACAAAGTAACCGAGCGTCGTGCGGTTAGATTGTTCACACGTTTTCCACAATCAATCGGACGCGAATCGGACGCAAAAGAAGAAAAGTCTCGGATCTTTTCACCGTCTTACCTCGGCTGTTCATAAAAGTAGCCATAACTACCCTCCGACTTTTCGGCGGAACCTGCACAGGATGAAGAAAAACGCCCGGATATTTCTCTCTGTGCTGATACGAGATCAGAAAGCATTGGCGCGGTATGGAGACCATCTGAAATAAAAACTGGCGGGGGTCGTTCCTCCCCTCCCTAGGTAGCACGCGGCAGGAGTCTGACTGCAACGAATGCATTCGAGCGAGCACATGGTAGAGCGCAAACACTTCTAGTGATTACCAAAGATTTCGATAATTCGTATCGAATCTGCTTGACTGCTTGTTGCAATATGCTATCGTACCGCTACGTTAGTAAGCAGAAACTTAGCGTTGGAGGAAAAACAAAATGCCGACGATTCAAACAAACAGCAACGTTGTAAAGATGAACCCACCGGACTACGTCGCATGGGAAGTGCTACATCGCAAGACAGAAGACGATTCCGGCCCTACTGGATGGACAGATCGGGTTAGCGATTCTTTTCTTGGCCTGGACGACGCGCGGCTATACGGCTTGGTGTGCGGCTATAAATGGATTCTGGAGACTACCTACGGCGAGAATGACCTGCCGAGGAAGACCGAATTTCACAGAATCGAAGCAGGGCCACTCACGCCCGAGCAGCGTGAACGTGTCGCACAGTTCTGTCCTGCTGCCTGAAAGGTGAAGCCATGAAACGGATTCCCCCATCCCCCACACCTAATGAAGGCAAGAATCCCCACGCGGTCGCTCTAGGCAAATTGGGCGGGTTCGCGCGTGCCAAAGCCTTATCGGCTTCTGAACGCCGCAGGAGCGCATCCATTGCGGGAAAAGCGCGTATCAAAATGTCCCGATCCGAGCGCCAAAGGATCGCCAAACTGGCAGCCAAAGCACGATGGAAGAAAAAGAAGTAGCTACCCGGACGTTCGCTTATCTCCCCTTTTTCCCATTTGCTGAAACATTCTGCACCATGCTCAAAAGGCGATTTTGGCTCTGAAAGGTCTGCCAATTTCTGTCACAGACTCATTCGCTAAAGAGACTTTGGTTCAGTCGCTCTAACGTTGCGCCGCGCAATCGTGTATGGATTGTGCCGTAACGATTGGCCGCAAAGAAGTGGAGTCCCGTCGCGCGACTCCGGATAATTGTTTTGGTTGCTCGGCTGCGTGTAGGCACAGCAGAAATGCAAAGGAGAGTTATGATTTTCGAAGAACTTTTTCCCTCGGGGCCACGCACCGATTTGACGATAAGATACCCGCGCACAGACCAACTCCGTATCGCAGAACCCGCACAGGAGAAGATGGCCTATGGAGTTCGTGAAGCCGCCAAGACCCTGAACGTCAGCGAACGTACCGTCTGGTCCCTGGTGAAGACCGGCGAGTTGAGAAGCGTGATTCGGGCTGGCCGACGGTTGATAACCAGGCAGAATATTGAGGCATTTTTGGAGGGCGACAATGAGAGGCGTATTTGAGAAAAGTGGCGACTACTGGATACGGTACGCGGTAAATGGAAAGATCCGGCGCGAGGCGGTCACATGGAAGAAGATCCGCGCGGCTGGTATCAAAGTTCACGCTGAAACGAAACAGGATAAGCCCGGCAAACAATTGGCGGCTCGACTCTACGCACATCGCATTGACTGCCGCAATCGAGGCGAGATCGATCGAACCATCGCCCTTCATCGCCCTGTGCTGGTTAAGGACCTGGTTCCGGCGCTCGAATCTGACTACACGAATCAGCGCCGCAAGAGCTGGAAGATCGTAAAGTTAAGGCTCGACGCGCATCTGGTGCCGTTTTTCGGGGCCATGGCTGCCAATGAGGTCACTAGCGCTGTAATCGCGCGCTACACTGACGAACGCCGCGCATCCCCGGCGTCCCACGCGACGATCAACCGTGAATTCGCAATCCTCCGGCGTATGTTCACGCTTGCATATCGTGAGCAGCCTCGCCGGGTGCGTGAGGTCCCCTACTTCCCGCGCCTCAAAGAGTCGGCGCCACGCCAGGGGTTCATTGAGCAGAAGGATTACAACGCGCTCAAATCCCAAGCAACGAAGCCGTGGCTTCGGGCCATGCTGGCGACGGCCTATGCGTTCGGTTTCAGGCGGTCTGAACTACTAAACCTCCGCGTCCGGCAGGTCGATATGCTCGCGGCCACTATCTCGCTCGATCACGGCTCGACCAAGAACGACGAACCGCGAATTGTTAAGATGACATCCGAGGTCGCGGCGCTCATAAGCCTGTGCATCGTGGGGAAAAAGAACGACGATTTCGTATTTACTCGCGAAACGGGCAGCCGCATTTTGGACTTCCGGGGTGCGTGGGAGAATCTTACGGCGAACACAGACGGTCTGCTGTTTCATGACCTACGCCGCTCGGCTGTGCGAAACATGATTCGGGCTGGAGTTCCCGAGAAGGTAGCAATGCGTATTGCCGGCCAAAAGACCCGTTCCGTATTCGACCGGTACAATATCGTCAGTCTGACCGATCTCAGCGATGCCGCACTCAAAATAGAATATGCCCAAGTGCAGAATACACAGACGCACGAGGCCGGAACTGACACCAAAATGAGCACTAACGAAGAATCGGGATTAGCGCTAATCCAATAAATTGTCGTAACATACTGGATACACAGCGGTTACAAGAGGGCCGGGATGGCGGAATTGGCAGACGCGCTGGACTTAGGATCCAGTGCCCTAAAGGCGTGCAGGTTCAAGTCCTGTTCCCGGCACCAGAGGCTCACTTATAAGCGAAATTCTTTTAAATGCTAATAATTGATTCTTCTACTTCATAACGGCCCTGGTTCGCCCACCGAAGTACCTCCTCATCCACGGAAAATGAACGAGTGGGATTGGCGGCAAACCTGTATTCAAGAGTAAAGGCGTGCGATTTCAGAGTTACGTTGAAGTAGGACCGGGTCTTGAGAAAAGATCTCGCAAAGAGAGCAACGAACCTTTGCAATCCCAATACCTGGAATTGCACGGCAAGAACCAGCGCGTGGAAAAGCGGCCTTTCCGCGATTGTGTCGTTGAAAACGACGACGTCATCAAAAGTCAGTGAAGTCATATGAGGCAGGTCGGGCAGGTTCATGATGCCCCGGACATTAGCCTGATCAAAAATTGATGGCTTGGGAATGCGCCGGCCTTTCAATTCCACAAACCTTACGCGCGACAAAATTGAATCGGAGAAAAAAGGCCGCAGCAGATGCTTGTGCTGCTCAATGAGCGGTAAGGATTCCGGCAAGTAACGTTCGCGTTGTTCCCGGACATAAGCAACGGCTTGCTCAATCCCCGTGAGAATATGTTGCTCGCCGAACTCGGATTTGCTGGGGGTCTGTTCGGTTTCCAATTGGTTGATTTGTTCCTCAATGGAGGAGTAAAAATCGTGCAGAGCCGTGGCGGCGCCAACGGCCTTGCGCAAGACGTCCCGCCGGCCATGCACGGCAATATCTTCGGTAGAGAAGCGGAGTCGGATCCGCTCGGTAGCGCAGTGTGCGCTGAGTAGTTCGACTTGAGCATCTTGCAGCTTTGCATTCATCTGAACGATGACGAGGCGGTCTGCAGACTTGTTCCATGACAACATCCTGATCAGTTCCTTCCTGAGAATTGAGATGTAAAGAAAGGGGACCCGATATTATGTATACAGTGTTAACTTGACAGTGTCAACGAAATAATGCTAATTTAAATACGGCGCTTGAATCGCCGGACTCTGCATGCCACGCCAGCCAGACCCACACGTGGAAGCTCGAATTCTCGATGCTGCACAAGGCCTTGTGCATAAAGGCGGAGAACAGGCTCTTTCCATGCGCAAAGTTGCAGCCGCGGCAGGGACCAA
>Ga0134126_10003345_pt1 | contig 20113 bp, 16 predicted proteins | sample KB31752_FD_96881 | JGI IMG/M metagenome (GOLD analysis project Ga0134126, IMG submission 96881) | Terrestrial soil microbial communities with excess Nitrogen fertilizer from Kellogg Biological Station, Michigan, USA - KB3-175-2 | ecosystem: Environmental > Terrestrial > Soil > Unclassified ...
CGGCGACTTCAACACCAGGCCGCCCGAGGCGACGAGCTTCAACTGCTCGTCGCTGTCCACCGCCTTGCGCAGCGAGTCGAGCATCTGCTGGTCGGTCCGCGCCGACTTCTCCGGCACGACGGGATAGCGCACCTCGCACTCGAGACCGCTGTCCGTCAGCCGCATCCTAACCTCCGGCGTCGGTGCCGATGTCTCGAATTCGATGAAGCGCTGCGCGAGATCGTGTTGGCGCTGGATGGCGTCGCGGTAGGTGTCATACACCTTGTTGGCGGCGGACTGCAGCCTGCTGTAGGCTTTCTCGACGTCGGCCGTGGCCAGGATCGTCAGCGTCACGCTGTGCCACAGGTACTCCGCGCCCGGGATCTGTTTGAAGAGCGACGCCGTCGGCTGGAACAGCACCGCATTCGACAGCACCACCATCCGGCCGGTCGAATGCAGGTCGGGGCCGGAGAGCTCCATCAGGTAGATCCGCAGCAGCGAGATGTCGACGACACGCCCGGTCACACCGGAAATCGTGACGCGATCTCCCACCCGCACTCCATACCGCCCCATGAGGAAGAAGTAGGCCACTATCGCCAGAATCGGATTCTGAAGCGCGACGGCGACTCCCGCGGTCACAAAGCCCGCGTAGGTGGCGACTGAGCCGAGCTGGGAGACGAGGCTGAAAACCAGCACCAGCGCGAGCGCGATGGTGACGACCAGCCGCCTGAGCACCACGAACGGCCGCCGGCGCTTGGAGTCCGGGAGGTACCGGAGAATCGCACGCCGCCAGATCTCCGACACGATGAGGACGGCGGCAACCCAGGCCAGGAGGAAGCCCACGTGCAGGCCGAGATAGCGGGCCACCGCCGCCTCCTGGGCGGCCAGCGTATGGCGCCACTCTTCGAGAGTGGTTTGGGCGCTGCTCAGGGTCAGAGCCTGCTCTGCCAACGGAATGAGGACACCCGAGACTTCGCGCAGCTGTCCACTAGCGGTCTCGATTGTCCCCCGCTCTGCGGCGAGCTGCGCCGGGCTGCCGGCGGCAATCGAGGCGAGGCCTCCTCCCACGAGCTGGCGCACGGTAGCGAGAAGCCCCGAGCGCGTATTGGTGAGCTCAGTTTCGAGGGCGGTCGTGTTCTTGATGGCACCGTCGAGCTGTCCCAGGTAGCCATGCAGCGTCCCCCATTGACCGATGAGGGTCGCGATACCGGCGGACTGCGGTTGGAAGTTGATTGCGGGTGGCTTGGAAGCCGAGGCGGGAGCCGCAGCGTGAGCGGCGGACGAAGACCTTGCCGCCGCGCCCGGCGCCGAACCCCCTCCTTCCGGCCCTTCGCCGGTTGCGAGCTCCGGAACCGACCTCTCGAGCGCTGCGAGCTGCGCGCGCAGTCCCTTGGGTGGCTTGCCCTGCCCGGAAATCGCGTTCTCCTGGAAACGGCGAAGCTGGCCGATGTTGGACTCGATCTGTTGCACCAGCTGCAGGGCGGCGGTGATGCCGGCGCGCTGCGCCTCCAGCATCGTTCGTGCGTTCGCGCGCCTCGTCTGCCGCAGTTGGGCATCGATAGCGGCCATTTCCGATTTGAGCGTGTTCTCGCGTGCGGCGAGGTCCGCCGCGGATCGCTCGAGCTGCGCGGCCATGGTCGGCGCTGCGGACTTGCCGGCGGCACCCCCGGTCGCGGCGCTCGCGCTCTGCGCCTGCGACTCGCGGCCGAGCATGTCCTCGGCGGCTTTGCCAAAGCTGAAGGCCAGTTGGACCGCCTTGAGGGACTGCGCCTGCAACTGGCTGCGCGCCACCGACGAGTCTATCCCCGAAACGCTGATCTGCTCCACGCCGGCCAGATCGCGATACCAGTTGACCGTCTGCTGGACGTGCTTGAGCACATCTGCCCCGGTAAGGGGCAGCAGAGAGCTTGGTTTTGCCGCAACCGATGGCTTAGGCGCACCAGCCGGTTTGGCGGAGCTCGGCGCCGAGGCCTTCGAAGGTGCCTTCGCAGGCGCTGTCTGCGCCATCGCAACGAGCGTCCCGGCGGCGGCAAGCGCAAGGAGAATCCCGGCGGGCAGCCCGGCTCGCCTGGTGAGGGGGGTTCGGCTCATCGCCTCTAGAATACGTAACTCCCGGTGAGCAAGTCCTGCCCAAGATGGCGGCCGGCGGGGCGGCCGTGATATCGGTACCATTGCGGACCGCAGCCCAGGCAACGCTCAGGAGGGGGAAATGGCTCACTTCCCGCTACACAGATATTGGCTCCTTTTCGGACTGGCGGCGGCCCATCCTGCGATTGCGGGCCTCCTCTACTCGACGTTTCAGGACCATGCCGTCCTCCAGCGGGACGTACCCATCCCCGTCTGGGGTACTGCGGCCCCCGGCGACCACATTACCGTAACGCTTGCGAAGGACACGAGCGCAGGCACGAGTTCGTCCGTGACTGCCGAAAGTGCCACCGCGCACGCGGCAGCCGACGGCCAGTGGCACATTACACTCCCCGCCCTCCCGGCGGGAGGTCCCTACAAGCTCACGGCCGTAAGCAGCGCCGGACCCCGGCAAACGGCGCGGGACATCCTCATCGGTGACGTGTTTCTCTGCTCCGGCCAATCCAACATGGAGTATCCGACGCGGCTCGCCTCGGACTACGACCAGGACGTGAGCAACGCGAACAACGGCCAGATCCGCCTCTTCCACATCGAGCGCTTCCCGAGCCCGGTGCCGCGCAACACGTTCGGTGCCGGCGCCCGCTGGGACGTGACGAGCCCGCAAAGCGTCCGCGAGTTCTCCGCCGTCTGTTATTTCTTCGGCCGCGACCTGCAGCCCGCCGTCGGCGCACCGATCGGACTCATCGAGTCCGCCTGGGGCGGCTCGGTGATCCAGGCGTGGCTCAGCGCCCCGCGGGTCCGCCGGCTCGGCGGCTATGACCGCTACCTCGACCTGCTGCCGGTGTACGAAAAATCGTCCGCCCAGGGCTGGCGCGAGTGGGACCGCATCGCGGCCGACTGGTGGCGTGCACACGACCCTGGGAGCACGGCGCAACCGCCGTGGTACGCGCTCTCGTACGACGACGTGGCGTGGAGCAAGGTCACACCTGACGGCACCTGGCGTGAATGGGGCGTGCCCGCGCTTCAGACCTTCAACGGCCTAGTCTGGCTGCGCAAGGAATTCAGACTCACGGCGCGGCAGGCGGGCGGGCCGGCCGTGCTGTCGCTCGGGGCAATCGATCAATCCGACATCACGTGGATGGACGGCGTGCAGGTCGGCGCATCGCAGGGTTATGACGTTCCTCGCCTCTATCAGGTCCCCTCTGGCGTCTTGCATGCGGGCCGCAACGTCCTCGCACTCGGCGTGTTCGGCGGCGCGGGTCCCCTGGCGCCGGGGCGGGACATGACGCTCCGGCTTGCCGACGGAACCACCGTACGCTTCTTTGGCCAATGGCGATTCAAGACATCGACCCCCATGAGCCGCACCGGCCACATCCCGGATGTGCCCTGGCTCAATCAGTTTGGTCTCACCGTACTGCACAACGGCATGATCGCGCCGCTCGGCGAGACGCGCATCCGCGGCATTCTCTGGTACCAGGGGGAGTCGAACGCGGATCAGTCACAGGAGTATGGGCGGCTCCTGCCGGCGCTGATCGACGACTGGCGCCAACAGTTTGGCCGGTCGACGCCGGTCCTCATCGTGCAGCTTCCCGGATTCGGGCCTCATCGGACGCAGCCTGGGCCTTCGGACTGGGCTCAGCTGCGCGAAGTCGAGCGCCGCATCGTCGCCGAGACCCCGCACGCGGGCCTGGCGGTGACGATCGACGTCGGGTCGCCTCGCTTCCTTCATCCGACGGACAAGCAGGACGTCGGTCACCGCCTTGCATTGCTCGCTCGCAGCCTCATATACCGTCAAGCTGTGATCAGTCTGAGTCCCAGTCCCGTCGCCGCCTGGCACTCGCGCGGCGAGGTGCACGTGCGAATCGATCCGCACGGCGGCGGGCTCGAGACCGACGAATCCAACCGGCCGATCGGATTTCAGCTTTGCGACAGCGCGTCGCACTGCGCCTTCGCCGACGCGATACTGCGCGGCCAGGATATCGTTCTTGACGCATCCTCCCATCCCGAGGCGGTAACGGTGCGGTACTGCTGGTCCGACAGCCCGATCTGCAACGTCTACGATCGGGAAGGCCTGCCCGCGGTGCCCTTCGAGCTGCCGATCGGGCACACCGCCCCGGATGCAGGCCCGGCGCGGTAGAATCACCGGCAATCCATGCGAGACAGACCCGCCGCAACGAGCGGCCCGAGGCACTATGAGCGGATACACAGAACTGAAGCTGTACATCGATGGTGAATGGATCGGCACGGAGAAGCGTCGGACGCATCGTGTCGTCAATCCCGCGACAGGGGGCTCGCTGGGCGAGCTGCCTCTCGTCGATGCCGCGGACCTCGATCGGGCACTGGCAACGACCGACCGTGCCTTCCGGCAGTGGAAGCGCTCCACGGTCGAGGAGCGCTCGCGGGTCCTCAAGGGCGCTGCGCAGCTCATGCGCGAGCGCGTCGAGCACATCGCGCACGTGGCCACTCTGGAGGAAGGCAAGCCGCTGCGCGAGACGCGCGCCGAAGCGCAGGCGGTCGCCAATCTCTTCGAATTCTTCGGCGAGGAGTGCCGGAGAGCTTACGGCCGAGTGCTGGTGCGCCCGACGGGCACCCGCTCTCTGGTGGTCAAGGAGCCGATCGGCCCCGTGGCCGCTTTCGCTCCCTGGAACTTTCCCCTCATCAATCCGGGTCGCAAGCTCGCCGCACCGATCGCCGCCGGCTGCTCGGTGATCCTGAAGCCCGCCGAGGAGTCGCCGGCCTCCGCGATCGAGATCGTGCGCACGCTCGTCGATGCGGGCCTGCCCGCCGGTGTGGTGCAGCTCGTCTTCGGAGTGCCGGACGAAGTGTCGCGGCATCTCCTCGCCTCGCCCATCGTGCGCAAGCTTTCCTTCACCGGCTCGACGGCCGTCGGCAAGCACCTGCTCGCGCTGGCGGCAGCCACCGTGAAGCGCACGACGATGGAGCTCGGCGGTCACGCGCCCGTCATCGTTTTCGACGATGCGGACCTAGACCGCACGGTCGAGCTCCTGGCGACCGCGAAGTTCCGCAATGCCGGCCAGGTCTGCGTCTCGCCGACGCGCTTTTACGTGCAGCAAGGGATCTACGATCGCTTCGTCACCGCCTTTACGCAACGCACTCGCAAGGTGGAGGTGGGTGATGGGCTCATCGAGCGCCATCACATGGGCCCCATGGCCAACCCGCGGCGCCCGCAGGCGATGGAGGCGCTGATCGGCGATGCGGTGAGCCGTGGCGCGACACTGCGCACCGGTGGTGAGCGTCAGGGCAAGGAGGGATTCTTCTACCAGCCGACGGTGCTGTCAGATGTGCCGGCGGCCTCGCGGATCATGAGCGAGGAGCCCTTCGGGCCCGTGGCGGTATTCGCACCGTTTGCCACGTTCGATGAGGCTGTCGAGCAGGCCAATCGCCTGCCGTACGGGCTCGCCGCCTACGCCTTCACCGAATCAGGCAAACGCGCCATGCTGATCGGCGACGCTCTCGAGGCCGGCATGGTCGGCATCAATTCCGTGGGCATGGCCGCCGCGGATGCGCCTTTCGGCGGCGTAAAGGAAAGCGGCCACGGGTCCGAGGACGGGCTGGAAGGTCTGGAGGACTCGCTCGTCGCGAAGGCGATCCACCAGGCTTGAGGCAAGGGGCGCGGAGACATCAGGCCTCGCCCGGCGGGGTGCTTTGCTCCGGCGGCGTGATGGCCTTCAACTCCGCGCTGTCGGCGGGGTCGTAGGCCATCACGCAGTTGCGGCCCGCCCGTTTGGCGCGGTAGAGCGCGGCATCGGCATGCGCCAACAGCCGTGCGAGCTCATAACCCGACACTCCGCTATAGGCGACGCCGAAGCTCGCCGCGGCCGTGATCGTCGCGCCGCGGTGCTCGGTCTGAATGCCGTTGATGGTGCGCCGCAGCTGCTCCGCCTGCTCCCGGGCCGCCTCGAGCCGGCAGCCCGGCAGCAGCACGCTGAACTCCTCGCCGCCGAAGCGCCCGAAGATGTCGCTGACGCGCAGGTACTCCTTGCAGACCGCGGCGGTACGCTTGAGGACGAAATCCCCCGTGGCATGCCCACAGCGGTCGTTGATCGACTTGAAATGGTCGAGGTCGAAGAGCAGGACGCAGACATCCTGCCCCGACCGGCTCGCGTAGGCGAGTACCGCTTCCGCCCGCTCGATGAAATGCAACCGGTTCGAGATGCCGGTGAGACCGTCGAACCGCGAGAGATTCTTGAAGTGAAGCTGTGAGCGCTTGGTCCAGACGGCCCACAGTCCGATGAAGACCAGGACCAGTGTCAGGATGACCCCGTAGAGCCGTGTCGCTTCGACCTGTTTGCCAGCGAGCTTGTGCTCCAGCTCGAGCAGCCGGTTCTTGTGGCTGAGCGCCTGGATCTCGAGCTTCCGGGCGATGCCCTCGTGACTCACCTTCTCGTAGGCAAGCTGCCGCACGGACACATCGTTGAGATAGCCGAGGTTGGCCGCGGCATAGCGCTCCTGATACTCGAGAGCGGCCCGGTAATCGCCCTTTGCCTTGGCAAGCTGGTAGAGGATGCGATCGGCCCTCACCAGCGGTTCCGTGAACTGGCCCTTGACCGAATGAGCAACCGCCTTCTGCGCGAATTCCCCGGCATGCCGGGAATCGCCCGTGGCGAGATAGCACTCCGCCATCAACGCCTCATACTCTGAAATGAGGCGTGGGTACCGGGTCGCGAGCGCGACCGGGTAGCTACTGTCGAGCAAGGCAAGCGCCTCCCTGGGCTGCCCGGCGGCAATATAGAGCTTTGCCGCATACGTGCGAATCGCGGTGGCGTTCGCACCGAGGCCGAGCTTCATGCAGGCGTCAATCGCAGACTGCAGCGCTGGGTCGCCCGCTTTGATCCTGCCGCTCTGGAAGAGAGCCTCGAGCTCGATGGTCGGTCCCTTGCATACCCCGAGTCCCCGCCAGTTGTCCTGCGTGAGCATGCGGCCGTATTGCAGCGCAAGGTCATACTGGCCCACCGGGTTGTAGAGCTCACCGGCGACCACGAGCGCCTGCTCGCGCGCCGCGGGATCGGAGATACTCGGAAGCACTTTCAGCAACGCCGCAAGCTGCACGTACGCTTCCTCGTAGCGTGAGGCCACGACGAAGATGTTGGTAGCAGTAACCCGTGCGCGAAATTGCAGCGTGCGATCGCTCGCTTTCGCCGCCACGGCCTCGAGTTTCGCAATGGCGGCCGGATAGTTGCCGTCATAGGCGGCCTTCCAGCCTTCCAGGTAGCTCAGGTAATCGCGCTCCCGAGGCTGCAGCTCGCCCGAGCGTGACTCGATCGTTCCCAGGACCGCAACGAATTGAGGGTAGCTCAAGAGTCGCAGACTGTCGGCTTTCGCGAGGAGCTGCGCAGCCGTAGGCGCATCGGCGGCCCGTGCGAGGCACAGCGCGCCCGCAAGCATGACTGCCATCGCCCCGCGGAGGACGCGAACGCGGCGCCCTCGCAAATCAGGCTGCGCGGCGTCCACGTCGAGTTGCGAAATTCCGCGACGGCGGCCGCGCTGTGCCGGGCTCGGCCTCTTCCTCGTCTTCCTCGGGCTCCTCCTCTTCCTCTTCGTCCTCCTCCTCCCCCGGGGCAATGAGGCAGCAGACCGTCGCGGGCGCCTCGAGCAAGCGGGCAAGCGAACCGTTGTCTCCCGACAGAATCGCCGCCGCGGCGGCACCGCCGATCCCGGCATCGGCCAGCAGGCGCGCGAGCTCGTTCGGCGTCGTCCGAGCAAGAGCAGCGTCGGCGCCTAGCTGCTCGAGAAACGCTACACAATCGTTGATATCTGACACGACCCCTCCATCGGTGTTGATTACTTCGGACTCATCCGGCCTCATCCAGGGCGCGCAGCCGCTCGCGAGTTTCCTCATCGGGTTCGAGCGCACTCGCTGGTGGCACGACCAACGTGGAGTGCATGTCACATTCCGCGTCGGGAAGCGCGTGTAGCGGCAGCCTCACGATGTCCGGCCGCGAAGTGGCCAGAGTCACGGCCTTGTAGAGAATGACTTCATGCGCCAGGTTGTAGTCGCGCGACAGCACATCGACGCAGATTTGCCGATAAGATACACCGGTCGAGAATCGCGCCAATGACCGATCGCCTGCCACCCCGATCTGCCAGAGAACGAGATAAGCCGCGGTGTCGACCCGCCGCCGGTAGAACATGAACTGGCTGGCTTCGAAGTGCTGGCAGCCGTATTTTCCGGGGTCGATGCCCAGGTCGGCATACAGGCAGTCCGCCGCCGAGATGCCCGGTTCCATGCAGGCTGGGTAACCTTCACTGCGGGCTATCTCGATGGCCTGGTGCGTCGGCCAGGTGAACACACCGGGATGGCCGTAGAACGCGCCACAGACGTGCTTGCCGCCCCGAACCTCCGCCAGCATGACGTCGACCATTTCCCGGTATGTCTGCAGGCGAGACTTGCCTTCGCGGTAGTAGGTCTGCAGGCTGCGCACGTCCCGGTGCATCCTGGCCAGCCACAGGTCCATGACACCATCAGGCATGACGGTGAATACGACGTCTGATTTTTCTATGTAGCTCCTCGCGAGCGGCGTGATGTGCGACCCCAAGGTCATCCCCACGCCGACGCAGACGAGACTCCCCGTACTGCCCACACCTTCCCCGCCGACCATTCGCAGGGGCCGTATCCGGCCCAGTTCCCCCAGCCGAAGTAGCCGCAGATTACGCGGAACCGAGGCTTGACGGCAACTGCAAATTTCGCCCGCGGGACGAGGCGCTCATTCCCTTGCGGCAGGGTTAGAGTCGCGGAGTGGGCGTGCTGGCATGGTCATGCTCATACGCGCGCTGACATGCTGCGCAGCGGTTTGCTGTCGGATACGCTTCCAGACGCTCGCGCTCGATGGGTTGACCACAACTTACGCAGACACCGTATGTGCCCAACGCGATGCGTTTCAGGGCGCGCTCGATGGCACGGATTTCCTGCACATCGCGGGCGATCTCCGCCAGGTTGACGTCCGAGCAGGTCGGCGAGGGACTGATCCTCGAGATCGTTGACTCGACCGGCAATATCGGCATAGCTTTCGTTGTCGGACCGCGAGAGCACCTGACGCGTCTCGTCCCGCAATTCGCACCATCTGTCCCGCAGCTTGTGCTCGAAGTGTGAGTATTCGCCGCGCCTCCCCGCCCTTTCGACTCGAGCGGAATCGTGTGTTTGCGATGCCATGCTGCGATTTCAGCAACCGGAATGCCCGCGCCTCGCCGGGCGCCGAAGGGGCTGACGCGCAGGCATGGCCGGGGGCGCGCGATTTGCTACACATGCCGCATGGCTCGTGGATATTCCGGGACCGGAGGGCGCTTTGGCGGCCGCAGCTACGGAGGCTACGGCACGACGGGCGATTACCGCTACGGCGCGCAGGGACATTATGCTGAGAGTCAGTTTGGCGGCGGAGCCGAAGAGGGCCCGGGCGAGCCTTCCGGGCGGCGGCGTCTCACACCCGAGGAGTACTGGCAGCGCCACTTCGGACCCGCGAGCTATGAGGGGCGCACTCGCGGCGATGATACGGGCGACCGCTTCGTGCCATCCGACACACGGAGATCCGGCACGCGACCGGCGCACCGGATGGCCCGCCCCAGCCGCCACCCGCTTGCACCGCGCGGCATCCGCCGCTCCGACGCGGAGCTCACGAGGACATCTGCGAGGCGTTGCTGCAGTGCGATGACGTGGACTGCAGCGATGTTACGGTCACCGTGCACCAGGTGAAGTGACGCTCGATGGCACCGTTCCCCAGCGCTGCATGCGCTATGGCATCGAGGACCTCGCCGCCGGCCACCCGCGATGTAGACAATCGGATCAGGGTCCGCAAGGCGTAGCAGCCACCCTCCCCAGGGCCGGCGCGAGGCGCGTGGTATCATGGGTGGATGTTGTCTCTCGTCAAAGGCCTGCGCCATCCCGCGGCCGCCGCCCTCATCCTGACGGCCCTGCTCGCGGCCTGCTCCGGCCGCGATTCGCCGTATACGCTCAAGGACATCAGCGGCCTCGTTCCGTCCCTGGAATTCCAGCTGACGGATCAGGATGGCCGAGCGGTCACGGCCGCCGATTACCGCCACGACCTCGTGCTGCTCTACTTCGGCTACACCGCGTGTCCGGATGAGTGCCCGACGACACTCGCCACTCTGGCCCACGCGCTGCGTACACTGGGACCGCAAGCCGCGCAGGTCCGCGTGCTCTTCGTGAGCGTCGATCCGCGCCGCGACACGACCGCGGTGCTGAAGAGGTACGTCGGCAACTTCGGCCCGCAGTTCGTCGGACTGCGCGGTGATCCGGCGGAGCTCACCGCTCTCAGCAAGCGCTACCGCATCGCCTATCATTACGAGCAGCCGGACAAGGACGGCAACTACGAAGTCGACCACAGCAGCGCGATCTTCGTCTTCGACCGCGATGGACGCGCGCGCCTGCTCGGTCAATCCGACGATACGGCGCAGCAGGTCGCCTCCGACCTGCGCCATCTGCTCGCCAGCAGCTGACCCGGGCGCCGGCCATGCGATCCCTTACCACGCTCGTGGTGGCTCTGCTCGCATGGTCGGTGTTCGTCCCGCCTGCCGCTGCCGGTGCGCGGCTCGCATCGCCCGTCGGCCTCTGGCAGCCGCTCGACAGCACGGGCAAGCCGCTCGGGCTGATCCGCATCTTCGAGACCAACGGGCTCTACTACGGCCGGATCGAGCCGAGCTCCCCCGGCGACGACCACCGCGCCCGCTGCACACGATGCACCGGCGACCGACACAACCAGCCGATCATCGGCCTCGTGTTGCTGCGCCACCTGCGCTCGCAGAACGGGGAGTACGTCGGCGGAGACATCCTCGATCCCGACACGGGACGCATCTATGGCTGCACGCTGCGGCTGATTGACGGCGGTCGCCAACTCATCATGCGCGGCTTCCTCGGGATCTCCCTGCTCGGGCGCTCCCAGACGTGGAGGCGCGTAGAGGATCGTTTACTGCAGGCAGCCCCGCGCCGACACTGATGACAGGCGCTCAGCGGGCGCCCGCCGCCTTCTTCAAGGCCGTGGCCTTCGAGCTGATCACACTCATCAGGCTGTCCCAGGAGTTCACGAAAGCGGCTGCGCCGTCCTGCTGCAGCTTCGCGGCGAGGGCTGCCAGATCCACTCCCGCTTTGGTGAAGTCGGCGAGCACCGTCTCGCTGTCGCCGCCGTCGGCGCGGATCGCATCTCCCACTTTGCCATGATCGGCGAACGCCTTGAGTGTGTTCTCCGGCATCGTGTTGATGGTGAGCGGCGCAACGAGACCCTCGATGTAGAGAACGTCTGGAGCTTTGGGATCCTTGGTGCCCGTGCTGGCAAAGAGCAGCCGCTGCGGCCGTGCGCCGGCGTTGAGCACCCGCAGCCAGCGCGGTGAAGTCAGCAGCTCGCAGTACGCGCGGTAGGCGCGCCGGCCGACGGCGAGCCCCAACCGGTTTCGCAGAGCCGCCGGCACCTTCTCGGCGACGGCCACGTCCCAGCGGCTGAGGAAGATCGAGGCAACGGAGGCGACATCGGGGCTGAGGCCCGCCTCGATGCGTCGCTCGATACCCCGCAGCCAGGCATTCGCCGCCGCAACGTATTGCTCGGGCGAGAAGAGCAACGTTACGTTGATCGGCACGCCCGCAAAAATGGCTGCCTCGATCGCCGGCAATCCCTCCGTCGTCCCCGGTATCTTGATGAAAAGGTTAGGACGCGCGGCGCGCGCATGGAGGTCCCGCGCCTCGGCCAGCGTGGAGTTGGTGTCGTAGGCCAGCCGGGGCGAGACCTCGAGCGACACCCAACCGTCGACGCCCGCGGTACGGTCGTGCACCGGGCGGAAGAGATCGGCGGCACGGATGAGGTCCTCGAGCGCGAGCTCGAAGAAGAGCTTCTCGTCCGCCAAGCCCTTTTGCGCGAGCTGGCGGATGTCTTCGTCGTAGGCCGAGCCGTGCTTCATCGCATGATCGAAGATCGTGGGGTTCGAGGTGAGTCCGGTGATGGATAGCTCCTCGATGTACCGTTTCAGGGTGCCGCTCGAGAGCAGCTCGCGCGTAATGTTGTCCAACCAGAGACTCTGGCCCGCACGGTTGAGCTCGCGTGTCGCTTGCATCATTCGACTCCTCAGGTGGATTTCAGCGCATCGCCGACGATCCGCTGTGCCTCTTCGACGATCGTCGCAAGGTGACTCTCGCTGCGGAAGCTCTCGGCATAAATCTTGTAAAGACTCTCTGTTCCGGACGGCCTGGCTGCAAACCAGCCGCTCGCGGCGACGATCTTCAGTCCGCCGATCGAAGCGCCGTTTCCGGGCGCCCGGGTCAGCTTGGCCGTGATCGGCTCGCCTGCCAGCGTGGCGGCGCGAACCGAGTCCGGCGAGAGACTCGCAATCCGGACTTTCTCATCTGCCGTAGCGGGCGCATCGATCCGCGTGTACCAAGGCGTCCCGAGCTGGGCCGTCAGCTCACGATAGTGCTCACCAGGGTCCTTGGACGTCCGCGCGGTGATCTCCGCCGCAAGCAGCGCCATGATGAGGCCGTCCTTGTCCGTGGTCCAGACGGTGCCGTCGCGGCGCAGGAAGCTGGCGCCGGCGCTCTCCTCGCCGCCGAAGCAGATGGAGCCATCGAGCAGTCCCGGCGCGAACCACTTGAAGCCGACCGGCACCTCGCGCAGTGGCCGCTCGAGTTGCGCCACCACGCGATCGATCAGGCCGCTCGAGACAACTGTCTTGCCCACCGCCGCCGCACTGCTCCAACCCGGACGATGAGTGAGGAGATAACGGATGGCCACGGCGAGGTAGTGGTTGGGATTGAGCAGGCCGGCTGATGGCGTGACGATCCCATGCCGATCCGCATCGGTGTCATTGGCGAAGGCGACACGGTAGCGGTCCTTGAGCTGCAACAGACCCGCCATGGCATAGGGGCTCGAGCAGTCCATGCGGATCTTGCCATCGTGGTCCACCGTCATGAAGGCAAACGTAGGGTCGACGTTCGGATTGACGATGTCGATATCGAGCCCGTATTTCCTGTTGATGGGCTCCCAATAGTGCACCGCGGCACCTCCCAGGGGATCGACGCCCACCGAGAGTCGCGCCGCCCGGATCGCGTCCATGTCCACCACGTTCGCCAGATCCGCGACGTAGGGCGCGATGAAGTCCACCGCATGGGTCGTTGCGGCGCGAAAAGCGGTCTCCGCAGCTGCCCTTCGGACACTGGCGTTGCCCTCCCGCAGCAGCGCGTTGGCCCGCGCTTGTATCCAGCCCGTTACGTCACTGTCGGCAGGCCCGCCGTTGGGCGGGTTGTATTTGAAGCCTCCGTCCTCTGGTGGATTGTGCGACGGAGTCACGACGATGCCATCGGCCAGGCGCTCCGTGCGCCCGCGGTTGTGCGCGAGAATCGCTCGCGACACGGCCGGGGTAGGGGTCACACCGTCGTCGGGCTGGATCACCGTCTCGACGCCATTGGCGGCGAGCACCTCGAGGGCGGCGCGCTGCGCGGGACCGGAGACTGCGTGCGTGTCGCGCCCCATGTAGAGCGGTCCGGTGATGCCCTGCGCGCTGCGGTACTCGCAGATGGCCTGGGTAATGGCCAATATGTGCGCTTCGTTGAAGGATCCCTTGAGGGGCGAGCCGCGATGGCCGCTCGTGCCGAAACTGACCTGCTCCAGCGGGTTCGACGGATCGGGCCGGCGCGCGTAGAACTCGCGCTCGAGCCGGGCGGGGTCTATGAGCAGCGACTTCGGGGCCGGTTTGCCGGCGAGGGGAGAAAGAGCCACGATCCGATCCTCCGTCGGGCGGAACCCGCATTATCGAGGCTTGCCCCGATTCGTTCCAGGGTCGCCACCATCCTCGCCCGGCCACGGGACCGGATTTAGACTGGCCGCGACCGAAGCGTAAACGGGAGATACGGGTTTGGGGCGCGTGACCGTGCGGGGGCTGGAGATCCAATTCGAGCGGTTGCTCTTCGGGGCCCGATGGCTCCTGGCACCGCTCTACGCCGGGATGGTCCTCGCACTGGTCGCTCTCGTGGTGGTCTTTGCGCGCGAGCTGATTTCCGGGCTCGGCGATCTCGCGACCCTCCACGGCGAGGAAGCCATCGTTCTCGCGCTCTCGCTCATCGACCTCTCGCTCACGGGCAATCTGCTCCTGATCGTGATGTTCGCGGGCTATGAAAGCTTCGTCTCGCGGCTGCACATCGGCGAGCATGAGGACCGCCCGAGCTGGCTGGGCGCGATCGACTTTGCTGACCTCAAGCTCAAAGTCATCGCTTCCATCGTCGCGATCAGCGCCATCGCGCTGCTGCGCTCCTTTTTCCTGCTCGGCAATCCGGCGGCTGCATTCGATGCGATCCGCCTGCGCTGGATGGTAGTCATCCAGCTCACCTTCGTCGTCTCCGGCGTGTTGCTCGCGCTGATGGACTGGATCACCGCGCGCACGGATGCACACTCTTGAGCGTGGCATTCCGGTAGACTGCCCCGCCGATGAAACTCTATTCGTGGAACGTCAACGGCATTCGCGCCGTCGTCAAGAAGGGCCTCTTCCAGAAATTCGTGCGGGCGCATCGGCCGGATGTGCTGTGCCTGCAGGAAACCAAGGCCGAGCGCGGCCAGATCGAGATCGATCTGCCGGGCTATCACGAGTACTGGCACTCCGCCGTCAAGAAGGGGTACTCCGGCACCGCGATCTTCTCCAGGGAAGAGCCGCTCGCCGTCACCAACGGCTTTCCGAGAACGTTTGCCAAGCGCTTTCGGTTCGCGGACGAGCTCGAGCGTGACAGCAGCGAGGAAGGCCGGCTCATCACCGCGGAATTCCCCAAGCTATATGTCGTGACCGTCTACACCCCCAACGCCAAGGACGATCTCAGCCGCCTCACGCTGCGCCACAAGCACTGGGACCCGGCGTTTCTCGCCTACGTGAAGCAGCTCGAGAAGAAAAAGCCCGTGGCTTTCTGCGGCGATCTCAACGTCGCGCATACGGAGCTCGATCTCGCCAATCCCAAACCCAACCGCGGCAAGAAAGGCTTCACCGATGAGGAGCGCGAGGGATTCCAGAACTTCATCGACGCCGGCTTCGTCGATACGCTGCGCCTCTTCAAGCAGGGTAACGGGCATTACAGCTGGTGGAGTCACTTCTCCAACTCGCGTGCGCGCAACGTCGGATGGAGAATCGACTACTTCCTCGTCTCCGACGCCTTGCGCAAGGCGGTCAAGGCGGCGCAGATTCACGCCGATGTCATGGGAAGCGATCACTGTCCCGTCAGCGTGACGCTCACCCTGTAGCCTGCGCGCCGCTCACCTTTCTCAGAATATTCCGGGCTTGCCGCCGCCCGCGATGAACGCCTGCATGGCGCTGAGCTTGCGCGGCGGCAGCACCGGGCGTGCCTTCGGGGTCGCGGCGAGTACCATGACCTCGGGATCCTGCGCTCCCATGGCCGGCCAGGATGGAAGACCCGCACCATTGGGATCGCCGGTCTTCACGAAATCGAGCCAGTAGCGCATCAGGCGCGCGGAGATCGCCCGATCGACCGCGGTGAAATGGCGGGGCGACGCGGCGCCGAGCGTGCCGAACACATAGGACAGCTCCGAGGAATGGAACACACCCCAGCGGGCGGCTTCGGGACCCGGCTCCAGATGATCAAACAGATAGCCGTATACCGGGCTGCGCGCGTGCGCGCGCCACGTTCGGCTCCAGGAGTAGAGCGCCGCGAGCCCGAGATCGCGGTGCAACTGCCGCAGTGAGCGTGCTCGCTCAACGCCCGTTGCCGCGGGATACAGGGCCGCGAAGCGCGGCGCCAGAGTGCCGAAAGTCTCGTCCAGGCGCGCCTTCCACGCGGCCTCGCTCAGCGATGCGACGAGCGGCGTCGAGAAAGCTGTGCTCTCGTCGGCATCGATGCCCGCGAGAATGGGAACATCGGCGAAGGCGCCCGGAATGAGGAGTGTCGCAGGCGGCGCAGGCAGCAATACGCCATCGATGATCGGCAGCAGCAACGGCCCCTGCCTGGGCCCCGCGCCGCTCGTCAGCTCTTGCGGAGTCAGAGCGCGCAGCGCCGCGAGAGTAGTCGCGCCCTTGGCACGCGCAAACGCCTCGCCGGCCTCGGCCGCCTCGGCGAGCGAAGGTGTCGGCTCGGTGTCAGGCAGTCCGCTTTGGGCGATGGCGCGCTGGAAGAGTCCGGTGGCGAGCGGCGAGACGATGATGTCGTGCACCGACATGGCGCCGGCGGACTGCCCTCCCAGGGTGATCGCATCCGGATCGCCTCCGAACGCGGCAATGTTGCGCCGTACCCAGTGCAACGCTGCGAGCACATCCTGCAGACCGTAGTTGCCGGGCGGCTCGTGGTCACGGGCCGCTTCTTTAGCGAGCGCCGGTGTCACGAAGAAGCCGAACACGCCCACCCGGTAGTTGATCGTGACCACCACGATCCCCTGCGCCGCGAGGCTCGCGCCATTGTAGACGGCGGCCGACCCAGAGCCTGAGACGAAGCCACCGCCGGGCACCCAGACGAGCACCGGCAGGCGACGCCGCACGTCTGCAGCAGGCGTCCAGATGTTGAGATACAGGCAATCCTCGCTGGTCCGTCCCTGAGGAACGTATTCGTGCGTCCAGGGGCCCACGCCGCCGGGAGTCATGTGCTGCCAACAGCTCGCGGCGAATTCCTTTGCCGGACGGATGCCCTGCCAGTAAGGCGCGGCTTGCGGTGCGCGCCAGCGGTTGCGCCCGACGGGAGGTGCGGCGTAGGGAACGCCTAGAAATGCGTCGACCTGTCCCGGCCGTACCCCGGCCAGCGCTCCCTGCGCGATGCGCACGATGGGTGCCATTTGCGCCGCGTTGCAGGCCCCGGCAAGCAGCAGTGCCGCCAGCGCCAGCACTGGCTCGAGGCCCCGCGGCCGCACCGCCTCTGCCAGACCCGCACGCTTTGGCACCGGCTGCGTCATAGACCCCCTCAAATTCAGCGGAATGACCCGCCGGGATTATACCGGCCCTGCTCGCAATGGGAGCGCTCCCATCAGCGGCGGCGGCAGTATTGGTATGATCGCCCGATGTCCAATGGCTCCATTCTTGCCGCGCTGGCACCAACCGGGACGCTGCGCGCGACCATCAATGTCGGCAATCCCATCCTTGCGGGCCGCGATGCAACCACCGGCGCACCGCGCGGAGTGTCCGTCGACATTGCGCGTGAGCTTGCCCGGCGCCTCGCAACCTCCTTGGAATGTGTCGTCGTCGACGCCGCGAAGAAGTCGGTGGAGACGGTAGCCAGTGGCCAGGCAGATGTCGGCTTCTTCGCCGTCGATCCGGTCCGCGGCGCCGACATCGCCTTCACTGAGCCATACGTCCTGATCGAAGGATGTTACCTGGTCCGGCAAGACAGTCCAATCCGAGACAACAGCGCGGTGGACACTCCGGGTATGCGCATCGCGGCCGGCGCCGGCAGTGCCTACGATCTGTACCTGACGCGCGAGCTGAAACGCGCAACCCTCGTCCGTGTGGCCACCTCGCCCGCGGTCGTCGACGCATTCATCGAGCAGGCGCTCGAAGCCGCCGCCGGAGTGAAACAGCAGCTGCAAGCCGACGCCGCCCGTCACCGGGGCCTGCGCCTGATCGCAGAGCCCTTCATGGTCATCCGGCAGGCGATGGGCGTCGCGAAGGCTCGCGGTGATTGCGCGGCACGATATCTGCGCGCCTTCGTCGATGATTTGCGCGCCTCGGGGTTCGTGCGCGAGGCGCTGGCGCGGCACGGCATCCAAGGCGCCACGCCGGGCTGAAAAGAAGGTCCGCTCCTGACCCGAAAGCATTCCAGCCGGGACACACGGCTGGAATAGCTCAGCGGCGAAGACGCCGAGCTTGGTGTGACGACACGAGACTCATGCGTACCTTCTCACGACGCTTTGCCACCTTCATACTGTGCGCCCTCGCGGCGGCCGGCGCGTATGCGCAGACTCCCACGGTCCTCGGCTACTGGCGGGAGCCTGGCGGCTCCGTCATCCGCATTGACTCGTGCGGTCATCAGCTGTGTGTCGAGATCGCCAAGGTCGCGGCCGGCAATCATCCCATGGCCGATGCGCGCAATCCCGATCCGAGACTGCGCGAGCGGCCGCTCTGCGGACTGCGGATCGGCGCGGGCTTCGTGGAGGTCGACCCGCAACACGCGCGCGGCGGCCATCTCTATGACCCCAGAAACGGCCGTACCTACAACGGCCAGATGACCGCCGACGGAAATCTCCTCCGGCTGCGCGGCTACGTGGGCCTGCCGATGTTTGGACGGACCCAGACCTGGATCCGTGCGTCAGCCCCACCACCCTGCTCCGAGGCACGCTGACACCTCGGCTGGGGCGCGCGCTCACGATCGGCCATATTGACTCTGCATTGCAAAGTACACTACGATGCAGAACATGCTGGCGAATCGATTCAGCCGCCGGTGTTGAGAGCTCGAGGGAGGTACCGTGACTGCTTTGCCTGTCAGTCGATCCGCCGATCTGCGCCCCGTGGGCGAAATCGCGGAGCTCGTCGAGTTATGGGCCTGGACTCTTCCTCTCGCCCTGCTGGGCAGCTGGACGTGCTTCGGGGCGGTGCCGGGCGTCAACTGGGCGCTGTGGACCACCGCTTCGACCGCGGGATTCCTGGTGGTCCGGTTCCGCGCCGGCCGCTCGCCGACGGACGGATACGCGCTCGCGGCGCTGGCCCTCGCCGGCCTCCTGTCGATTGCGTCCGCGATCACAGCGAATCCGGTCGCCGATGCATTGATCTTTGTTTCCGTGGCGGCTCTCTTCGCGTTCTCCATCCTCGCGACGGCAACACGCAGCAGTGACATTGGGCCCGCGGCGCTCGTGCGCGCTCCGCTCGATGTCTGCCGGCTGTTGCTCGCGGAGGCGGCTGCGCGAGTAGCCGACACCTTCGCGGTCCTTCGAATGCGCGATGCGGTTCCCATCGTGCGCGCAAGCGCCATGGCGATCGCGCTCGCGGCCACCCTGTTCCTGCTCCTCAGCGCGGCCGACCCGACGCTGGCGAACTGGCGTGAAGTGGCCTGGCAGACGGTCCTCAGTCGGATGTTTCTGGCGCGCGATGCGTTCTTCATCCTCCTGTCGGTGCTTCTCCTGGGAGGGTACGGGCTGGCTGCGCGCAAATCGCAGCCAATGGAGGCGGGAGGAGGCTCCAGCGGCAATTCGCCACCTGCGGCGGGCATGCGCTTTTCCGCTCTCGAGCGCCTCATCGTGCTCGGGACTGCGATCGCCCTCCTCCTCCTATTCTTCGCCGTCGAACTGTCGAACAAGCTGGCGGCGTCGACGGTTCACCTCACGGCCGGCGAAACGTTTGCCGAGGCCACCCATCGCGGTTTCGGCGAGATGATCGTCGCAGCCGCGCTCTGCGCGATAGTCATCATCACGCTCGACCAGCGCGCGTCGCGCGACGGAGGGGAGCGCGCCGTGCGCCTTCTGTCATGGGGAGTGATCGCAGCCTCGCTCATCATCGTCGCATCCGCGTACTTGCGGGTCCGATACTACGAGGCGGCTTACGGCTACACGGAGCAGCGCCTGTACGTGCAGGTCATCTGCGCGGTCGTGTCATTGGCGCTTCTTTCGCTGGCTCTGGAGCTGCGTTCGGTCATCGACGTCCCGCGCCTGATCCGCCACGCCGCGCTCGTTGCCATCGCCTCTGTCGCCGGGCTGTCGTACTGGAATCATGCCGCTTGGATCGTCTACGCGAACGTCGGGCGCTACGAGACGACGGGCAAAATAGACGCGGCTTATCTCGAGCGGCTCGCCCGGTTTTCGCCCGATGCGATTCCGGCGCTGATTGGAGTGCTCCCGAAGCTCGCGCCCGCGGATGCCTCGCGTGTGCGAGCGTCCCTGCAGCATGCGTCCGTCAACCAGTCGATACTGATGCCGCCCGGCACGGGCGACCTGTCATGGTACGAGTGGAGCTCACGCCGCGCTTCGGCGCGCTCCGTACTTGGCGCGGCCGGGTTGCTCGACGGGCCTGCCACGCGTTGAGCCCGCCTGGATGGCCAGAGTCCTCGGGTCCTCGTGTGGACGCAGGAGTCGCTTCAACATCGACTCGAGGTGCGCGTGCGACAGTCCGGACGGCGGCAGCGAGGCCC
>Ga0134126_10003346_pt1 | contig 20107 bp, 23 predicted proteins | sample KB31752_FD_96881 | JGI IMG/M metagenome (GOLD analysis project Ga0134126, IMG submission 96881) | Terrestrial soil microbial communities with excess Nitrogen fertilizer from Kellogg Biological Station, Michigan, USA - KB3-175-2 | ecosystem: Environmental > Terrestrial > Soil > Unclassified ...
AGCTCTCCGCCCACTTGCTTGTTGAGGAGGCCGGACACGATCAGCGACATCACCTCGCGCTCACGGCGGCTAAGCAAGTCGTAGCGCTCGCGAAGCTCTCGCAGCGCCGCCTGTTGGTCGACTGTCGCGCGGCTGCGCTCCAGCGCCGCGCCGATGGCGTCGAGCAGCACGTCGTCGCCGAACGGCTTGGTCAGGAACTCCGCCGCGCCCGCCTTCATCGCCCGTACGCTGGTCGGCACGTCTCCGTAGCCGGTGATGAAGATGATCGGCATGTGCGCCCGCTCGCCGGCGATCAGCGCCTGCAGATCGAGCCCGCTCAGGTCCGGCAGGCTCACATCGAGCACCATGCAACATGGCCCGGTCTCTGGCGCGGCGGCGAGGAAGGCCCTCCCGGTCTCGAACACCCGCGGCCGCCAGCCCGACACGTCGATCAGCGCGTCCAGCGACTCGCGGACCGACACATCGTCATCGACAACGAACACCGTGGGTCTGGCGTCCGACATGGCGGGTAGCCTCAGCGATGAGCTGGATGCGACTGTAAGTCGGCCAATGGACGATTGCATGGCATTTTCCCCGCCGCTCTCCTCAAGCCCGCGCGAGCGCCGCGTTGACGGCCTCGACGATCGCGGTCTCGCTGAACGGCTTGATCAGGCAGGCGACGGCGCCCCGCCGGATCAGCTCGGGCAGCGCCTTGTCGTCGGAATGCGCAGTGATGAACACGATCGGGATCTCGGCCCTGCGCCGCGCCAGCTCCTGCTGAAGTTGCGGCCCGCTCATGCCAGCCATGGCGACGTCGAGGACCAGGCAATCGGTGCGGGCCGGATCCTGCGATGCGAGAAACGCTTCGGCGGAGGCGAACGCTTGGGCGTCAAACCCGAACGACCGCAACAGGTCAGGCAGAGACTCGCGCACGGACTCGTCGTCATCGACGACCGACACGAGCTTACGCTCAGCCATTCACACCCCCACCACCACTTCGCACGCGTCCAAAGACATGTCCGTCCCGAAACATTTCTCTCCGTGCGCGCGTATCGACGATGCGCTGCGCGCGGCGCGGCGCCCATCCCTACAATGGTATCGGTCCGGTCCGGCTCCCCAGGCGGCCTGCAGGAAGGTGTGCGTGACACCTTCGTCCAATGGTCGAGCAGCCGGAAGACGCGGCATCGTGGCGTGAAGTTCCAGGCGCCCGACTGGCAAGACCAGCCGCCCTGGCAATTCCGAAACCGCATGGCATCCGGCTGTCAGGAGACGCCAAGTGACCTCGCAAATCGATCCGATCCGGCGCCGGTTGCTGGGCGCGGCCGTCGTGACGGCGGCCATCGCCGAGCTGGCCCCCACCGTCGCTTCGGCCCAGGCCCCTGCCGCGGGGCCGCCGGGATTCCCGCCGCTGCGCCGCGTCCAGGCGGGGCCGCTCGAGATCGCCTACGCCGAGGTGGGACCCGAGAGCGGACAGCCGGTGATCCTGCTGCACGGCTGGCCGTACGACATTCAGAGCTTTGCCGAGGTGGCGCCGATGCTGGCCGCGAAAGGCTACCGGGCGATCGCGCCCTACATCCGCGGCTATGGCCCGACCCGGTTCCTGTCGCCCGACACCATGCGCAACGGCCAGCCCAGCGCGGTGGCGCTCGACACCATCGACCTGATGGACGCGTTGAAGATCAGGCGCGCCATCCTGGCCGGCTTCGACTGGGGCGGGCGCACCGGCGACATCATCGCCGCGCTCTGGCCCGAGCGCTGCAAGGCCCTCGTTTCGGTCAGCGGTTACCTGATCGGCAGCCAGGCCGCTGGCAAGATCCCGCTGGCGCCGGAGGCCGAACTGCAGTGGTGGTACCAGTTCTACTTCGCCACCGACCGCGGCAAGGCCGGATACGACAAGAACCGCAACGATTTCAACAAGCTGATCTGGCGCCTGGCCTCGCCGAAGTGGAGCTTCGACGATGCCACGTTCGCGCGCACCGCGCCGTCGTTCGACAACCCCGACCACGTCGACATCGTCATCCACAACTACCGTTGGCGGCAGGGCCTCGCCCAGGGCGAAGCGAAGTACGACACCTACGAGGCCAAGCTCGCGGCGGCGCCGAACATCGCCGTGCCGACGATCACGATGGAGGGCGACGCCAACGGCGCCCCGCACCCGCCGCCGGCCGCCTACAAGGCCAGGTTCACCGGCCGCTACGAGCATCGCAACATCGGCGGCGGCGTCGGTCACAACCTGCCGCAGGAGGCGCCGAGCGCGTTCGCCCAGGCGGTCATCGACGTCGACGCGATGTGAGCGTGGGCCACCCGCCGCGGCAGTGGCGAGCGCTCACTCGATCGGAACGAAGATCGAGTGGCGGATCTGCCCGGACACCGCCTTCGAGAGGTGCCCTCTGCCCGTGGTGTCTTCCACCAGGATCACCTCACCGGCGCCGAGCACGCGGCGCTCGCCGTCGCTGGCCGTGATCTCCACCCCGGCGTCCAGATTCACGATGTACTGGCGGCGCGGCGCCGGGTGCCAATCGAGGTCGTAGTCGCCGGCGGTCTCGCGGAAGATGATCCCGGTCGCCGGCAACCGCGCCGACATCTTGCCGCCGGGATGCGTTTGGACCCATTCGACTTCGATGTCGCGAAAGTGCGACTCCCCGTCGGCGTCGGCATAGAGGTTGTGGATACGCACCTGATCGACGCTCCTTCCATCCGAGGCCGCCGGACCCTTGCCGATATCGGCGCGGGCGTCCACCGGCGCTCCGCCCGCCGGCTCTCGCATGGCCGGCCAGACACAAATTCAGTTTGTTTCCCCGCTAATAATTTCAACTTGGTGATCCGCCCCGGCGACCCCTAACGTCGCCGATAATTGGCCGTGTTGCCAGAGAATTGGGCGCGCCGTTGCGACGGTGGGCGCGACCCTGGGGGGAGACACCACGCACATGTCGATCAAATTACGTTTGCTCGCGACGGTTGCGACCGTGGTCGGCGCGGCCTGCGCCGGATCCGCCGCGGCGGACGATCTGGCCGCGACCCAGCCATCGTCGGCGCCGGCGGCGAACCCACCGGCGGCGGCTCAACCGGCGCAACCCGCCCCGGCGACGGCCGGCGTTGGCGAAGTGATCGTGACCGCCCGCCGGGTCGCGGAAGACATCCAGCGCGCGCCCGTGGCCGTGACGGCCGTCTCGCCCAAGGAGATCGAGGCCCTGCACCTGCACGACCTCTCCGACCTCAACCACATGGCGCCGAACTTCACGGTGCTGCCGACCGCGGCGCTGTTCCGGACCTCGCTGATCGGGTTCGCGCGCGGCATCGGCTACAACAACATCGACGGCACGGTCGACCCGGCCATGGGCGTTTCCGTCGACGGCGTCTTCTACCTGCGCAACGTCGGCGTTTTGCAGGACATGTTCGACCTGCAGGGCGTCGAGATCGTGCTCGGGCCGCAAGGCACGCTCTATGGCAAGAACACCCTCGCCGGCGCCCTGAACCTCACCACCCAGAAGCCGCGCCTGAACGACTACGAGGCCAGCGGCATGATCCGCCTCGGCAACCTCGGCCGGCGCGACGCCGAGGTGGTCGCCAACCTGCCGGTGAACGACACGCTGGCGGTGCGCTTCGCGTTCCAGACCCAGCACGCGGACGGACCTTACACCAACATCGCCACCGTCCCCGGCGGCGGCGCGGCGAACGGGGTCCACGTCGGCGGCGAGGATTCCTGGACGCTGCGTTCCTCGCTGCTCTGGTCGCCGACAGACCGGTTCGACTTCACGCTGATCAGCACCGAGTTGCGCAATCGCAGCGAGTCGGTCGGCGGGACGAACGAGTCCACCCCCTGCTCGGTTGGCGCGCTCGCGCTCGGCCATCCTGGCGTCGGCTATCCCGCCGGCGTGTGCTTTGGAGTCATCCCCTATTCGGCCGGGCCGACCAGCATCTACACGGTCGACCGCACCTGGCCGTCCGCCGATTACTTTTCGATGGACAGCATCACCGCCGACGCCCGCTACCATGGCAAGGGGTTCGATATCGTCTCGATCTTCAACTACATGAACGACGACAACCCGACCAACTATGACGACTTCAGCTACACGGGCATCTTCAACAACTACGCCGTCGTCAAGCACCACCAGTACAGCGAGGATCTGCGGGCGCAGTCGACCGGCAAAGGGCCGCTGCAGTGGGTCGCCGGCTTCTACACCGACTACGGATACTATGATTACTGGGAGGCGCTGAACTTCTTCGGCAACTACATCAGCAACTGGACCCTGCAGTCAGCGCGCTCGTTCTCAGGCTACGGCCAGGTGAGCTACTCGGTCACCGACAAGCTGCAGCTCACCGGCGGCGTCCGGGTGATGACCGAGACCAAGCAGGCGCTGGAATACGTGCTGATCCCCGGTTTCAACCACGATTTCTCGGACTGGACGGCGAACGAGATCATTCCGGGGAAGAAGACCTGGAACGACGTGCCCTATCACTTCGACGGCAAGTATCAGTTCACCCCCGACTTCATGGGATACGTGAGTTATTCGACCGGCGTGCTCTCCGGCGGCTTCAGCTCGGCGCCGACGGCGCCGACCTTCCCGACCTGCGCGCCGGCCAGCCTCACCTGCCTCACGCCCGCCAACGCAGCGCTGAGCGCGGCGCCGTGGTCCCCGGAAACGGCCAAGTCGGTCGAGGTGGGCGTCAAGACCAGCTGGTTCGACCACCGGCTGCAGGTCAACCTGACCGCTTTCAACGTCAACTATGACGACCTGCAGAGCTACCGCTTCGTGCAGTTCTACAGCGGTGGCTTCGGCGGCATCGTCATCGGCCCCTCGAACGCCGGGCACGAGCGGGCGCGTGGCCTCGAACTGCAGGCCGACGCCGCGCCGATCGAGAACCTGCGGCTCGGCGCGACGGTCGGCTACCTCGACGCCCGCTGGACCAGCTTCACCAGCTTCACCGCCGGCCAGCAGATCGACTGCACCGTCCAGCACTACGACCCGCTGGTCGGCGTCGTGCCGGGCGCCTGCGTGCCGCAGCTCAGCCCGAACTGGACGGCGCACGTCAACGCCTCGTACGACTTCCATACCGACGTGGGGACGTTCACGCCGACCTTCGCCTACTCCTACACGTCGTCGTACTTCACCGACCTGTTCAACAACCCGTACCAGCGGGTCGGCGCGTATGGCCTGGTCGACCTGGCTCTGAACTACCAGGATCCGACGGGGCGTTGGACGCTTGCGCTCTGGAGCCACAATCTCGCCAATACGCGGTACGCGCTGGGCGCCGAGGATCTGGGCTCGTCCGGGCTCCCTGGCACCCGGGCCAAGTTCTACGCGGACCCGCGGACCTTCGGGCTCGAGCTGCGTGTGAGGCTCGAGCACCCGAAGCAGTAGCGGGACGCGCACAGACCAGTTCAATGGCGCGCATTTCGCGCCCGCTCCCCCAAGGACAGAGGCCACCATGTCGAGAGTCGGACAGCTGAGCCGCGCTGATGCGCCGCCAGAGATCGCGCGGATGTACGACCGCATCTTCGGCGAGGGCCGCGATCCCGTCGCGACGCCCGGCACGGCGACCGGCACGCCCGGCGACTGGTGGACGATCTGGGCCCGCGCGCCGGATGTGATGGCGTTCTTCAACAAGTACTCTTACGCCAACGCCGCGCTCGACCCGCCGCTCCGCAGCCTCGCGCTCATGCGCACCGGCTACGTCTGCGAGAGCCAGTTCGTCTTTTCCCAGCATTCCAAGGGCGCCCGGGTCTCGAAGCTGCCCGAGGAAAAGATCGAAGCCGTTCCCTACTGGGCGATCAGCGACGTCTTCACGCCGACCGAGCGCGCGGTGCTGGCCTACGTCGACGCGCTGGCGCTGCAGGGCGGGCGGGTGCACGACAAGATCTTCGCGGCCCTCACAGAGCACATCGGGACCGAGAAGACGCTGGAGCTGACCTTCTTCGTCAACCTGTACATCCTGCACGCCTGGACCTGCCGGTCGCTGAAGATGGAGTACGACAACGTGCCCGAGCGGCTCGTGGAGATCCCGGTCCCCGAGACGCCGGGCGTGCAGAACTGGCGGCCGGGCAGGAGCTGAGCGTGATGAACCTTTCGACCTCCAAGCCCTCAATCACTCTCGAGGCGGCCAACCTGGCGCTCGACGCCGCCCAGACGCAGGCCGAGGCGATGGGAACGCCGATGGTCATCGCGATCGTCGACGAATCCGGCGTGCAGAAGGCTTTCCGCCGCATGGACGGCGCGCCGCTGCTCAGCGTCGATATCGCGGCCGACAAAGCCTACACCGCCGTCGCCTTCGGCATCCCGACTCACGGCTGGTTCGACTTCATCAAGAACGACCCGCCGCTGCTGCACGGCATCGTCAAGACGCCCCGCCTGGTGGTGTTCGGCGGCGGCTATCCGCTCACCGTCGACGGCCAGGTGATCGGCGGCATCGGCGTCAGCGGCGGCCACTACGAGCAGGACATGCAGGTGGCCGAGGCGGGCGTCGCCGCCCTCGCCGCACAGTCCGGGACCGCCGCGTGAACCTGCTGATCGCGTTCTATTCCCGCGGCGGCACGATCGAGGCGCTGGCCAACGCCCTCGCGGCGGGCGCCAGCGCCGGCGGCGCGGAGGTGCGGCTGCGACGGGCCCGCGAGCTGGTGACCGCCGAGACCATGGCGCTGGCGCCGGGCTGGGCCGAGAGCGCGGCGCGCATGAACGAGGCCTATCCGGCGCCTTCCGTCGAGGACGCGCGCTGGGCGGACGCCTTCGCCTTCGGTGCGCCCACCCGGTTCGGCTCGGCCGCCAGCGAGCTGCGCGGCTATCTCGAAACCCTGGGGGCCGTCTGGCTGACGGGCGATCTGTGGAACAAGCCGGCTGGCGTCTTCACGTCGTCATCAGCCCCTCACGGCGGCTTGGAGGCGACGGCGCTCGGGCTCTACCCCACGCTGGCCCACCTCGGGCTGGTGATCGTGCCCACCGGCTACGGCCACGAGGCGCTGTTCCGGGCAGGCACGCCGTATGGAGCCGGCGCCGTCACCTACGGCCGCGAGATGCGCCCGCCGAGCGAGGACGACCTCGCCGTCGCGCGCTTCCAGGGCGAGCGGCTGGCCGTCGTCGGCAAGGCTATGCAGGCGACGCGCACGGCGCGCGCCTGACAGGGAGCCCTCGATGGCCCAGCTGCCGCCGCTGACCGCCCTGCGCGCCTTCGAGGCGGTCGCGCGCCTCGGCGTGGCCGGGGCTTCCGGCGAGCTCAACGTGACGCCGGCGGCGATCAGCCACCAGGTGCGGGTGCTGGAAGCCGAGCTCGGGGTCACGCTCTTCGCGCGGACCAAGCGCGGGCTCGAGCTCAACAAGGCCGGCCGCGACTACCTCTACGCCGTCGCCGGCGGCCTGAAGCTGATCTCCGACGGCACCCGTCGGCTGATGAACCCGTACCGGACCCAGCGGCTGGTGGTCGACAGCCTGACCTCGTTCGCCAATGCGTTCATCGTGCCGCGGCTGGCCAACTTCTATCGCGAGCACCCCGACGTCGAGCTGGAGATCCGGACTTTGCTGCCCGGCTTCAACCGCGTCGACTTCGAGCGCAGCGGCGCACACGTCGCCATCCGCGGCGGCGGCGCGGCGGGCGAGTGGCCGCACCTGAAGGCCGAGCGGCTCGCGCACGAGGTCTACTTCCCGGTCTGCTCGCCCGAGTTCCTCTCGGGGAACAACGCCATTGTCGCGCCCTCCGACCTGGCGAACCGCACCTTGCTGGTCGTCACCACGACGCCGGAGGGCTGGAACGAGTGGCTGGAGGCGGCCACGGCCGCGGGCCACGACGTGACCGGGGTCGACCTGCGCAATTCGCTGCGGTTCGACACGATCTACTCCTCGATGCTCGCGGCGATCTCCGGCGTCGGCATCGACCTGGGGCGCAGCCCGCTGGTCGATCTCGCCATCGCGCAAGGCCAGCTGGTCTCGCCCTTCGAACTGAAGGCGATGTCCACCTACGCCTACTGGATGGTCTACCCGGAAGCGTCGTGCGAACTGCCCGCCTTTCGCAGTTTCCGGCAGTGGCTGCTGCAGGAACTCGACGCGGTGGGCGCGGTGTGAGGATGGTTTGCGCGCAGGCAAAATCTGCTCGTTTGACCGGCTGGAGCCGGCCAGAGCAAGCTCACGCGCACAGGAGAATTCGAATGCCCCGTATCAAGCCTCTGCCGCGTGCTGAGGCGGCCCCTGCAGCCGCCGCGGTCTACGACCTGGTCTTCGGGCCGGACCGCGATCCGGCCGTTTCGCCGGGCACCGCCACCGGCACGCCCGGCACCTTCTTCACCACCTGGGCGCACACCCCGGCGATCCTGGCCCACTTCCAGACCTACCGGCCGGACCCGCCGGTGCTCGATGCCAAGCTGCGCGCGATGGCGATCATCCGCGCCGGCTACACCCAGCAGAGCCACTTCGTCTTCTCGCAGAACTGCAAGGGGGCGCGCGTCGCCGGCGTCGACGAGGCGAAGATCCGCGCCATCCCGTTCTGGACCGTGAGCGACGTCTTCTCGCCGGAGGAGCGCGCGGTGCTGGCGTTCGTGGACGGCCACACGCTCGAAGGCGGGCGGGTGCACGACGAGGTGTTCGCCGCCCTGCGCAAGACCTTCTCCGAGGAGCAGGTCCTGGCGCTCGCCTTCACCCTCTCGTTCTTCGCGATGCACGCGCGCTCATCGCGCGCGCTCAAGCTCGAATACGACGACGTGCCCGACCGCATCGTCGAGATCCCTGCCCCGGCCGAGCCCGGTGTGCAGGACTGGCTCGATCCGAAGTGGGCGGAGGCCAAGGAAGCTTGAGACGCCGCCAGCAGCCAGGAACGCGGCCATGATCGACGCCTACTTCATCAACTCGCCCAACGGCCGGAAGATGTCGATCATGCTCGCCGAGTGCGGGGTCGAGCACCGGCTGATCGACACCGGCCAGGTCGACGTGCTCTCCAAGGCGTTCCGTCAGATCAATCCCAACGCCCGGCTGCCGGCGATCATCGACCATGCGCCGATGGGCGGCGGCGGGGAGCCGTTCCGGGTCTTCGAGTCGGGCGCGATCCTGATCTACCTCGCCGAAAAGAGCGGGCGCTTCCTGTCGGGCGACCCGCTCGTGCGCAGCACCCAGATGCAGTGGCTGATCTGGCAGATGGCGGGGCTGGGTCCGATGCACGGCCAGGCGCACCACTTCACCCGCTACGCCCCCGATCCGGTCGATCCCTACGCGCTGCAGCGCTTCCGGCGCGAGGCCGAGCGACTGCTCTACGTGATGAACCGCCGTCTCGCCGAAGCGGCCTACCTCGGCGGCGACGAGTACTCGATCGCCGACATCGCCTGCTGGCCGTGGATCGAGGTGCTGAACGTCATCGAGATGGACCGCACCCCGTTTGCGCACCTCGACCGCTGGTTCAGCCAGATCGCCGCGCGGCCGGGGGTGCAAGAGGGCTGCCGCTTCGAGCTGCACCCGATGATGCAGAAGCCGGGCCGCATCCGCCTCGATGCCGACAACTTCAGCCGCGCCTTCGGCGACGAACTGCACCGCCGCAACCGGCTCGATTGAGCGACGTCGGCGCTTTCGTGCGCGACCGCAAGATCTCGCGTATCTACGAATACTTGGATCGCGTCCAAGTCGAGAAGCGCCTAGGCCCGAAAAACTGAGAACGACTAGCGCGAGGCGTCGAGCGGCGCGCACGGAGCGGCAAATTCTGATTGTCTGACGTCAAATGGATTATCCGTGAGTCCGCGCCCTCTTTCTGGTTTACTCGGTGACGAGAAAAGCTGGCGCCGCAGGCGCGGGTCGCCGTCGGACCGGGATGGGAGACGTTAGATGTCGCAATCGAGAGCGTTGACCCGCGGCGCGAGCCATATCGCGCTGGTCTGTTCGGACATGTACCAGACGGTCAAGTTCTGGGAAGACATCGGCATCCCGCTGGTCAAGATGGAGGAGCTGCCCGGCGGCGGCCAGCACAGCTTCCACGACATGGGCAACGGCGCGATGCTGTCCTACATGACCTTCGCCGACGCGCCTGCGGCCGCGCCGGGCATCGCCTCCCAGCCCCTCGACATCCGCAAGGACGGCGCCAAGACGGCGATCGCCTCGATGAACCATATCGCGCTCGACGTGCCGAAGGAAAAGTTCGACGAGATCATCGCCGGGCTGCGCGCCAAGGGCATCGCCGTCTTCATGATCAACCACGGCAGCGACAAGCCGTTCGACGAGACCCCGGACGAGAAGACCTGGATCCGCTCCATGTACTTCCGCGACCCGGACGGCATCGCCTTCGAGTTCGCCAGCCTGATGCGCGAGCTGGGCTCCGAGGCGGACCTCGCGCCACGGGTGAAGAACGCCAAGGGTGAGCCGGTCGACTACACGCCGCTGCTCCTGCGCAAAGTCCAGCACGCCGCCGAGTAGAGGGTCTGCGCCATGAGCCGCGGCTTCAACCACATCGACCTGGCCACGAAGGACATGGCCGCCACGCGCGCCTTCTACGAAGGCATCCTGGGGTTCCCCGTGGTGCGCAGCGACATCGTCGAGTTCGAGGGCCGCGGGCCGGCGCAGCACGTCTTCTTCGATTGCGGCGGCGGCCAGATGATCGCCTTCGCGAGCTCGGCCAGCATGCCGGCCGACCTGGACACCGGCATCAACAAGGGCCTCGGCCTGCCGCCCGGCGTCTATCACTTCGCCTTCGAAGCCGGATCGCTGGAGAACCTCGAAGCGCTGAAGGCCTCGCTGGAGGCGCATGGCGTCGCGGTGCGCGGCGTCGAGGATCACGAGGGCTGGTGCCGCTCGATCTATTTCACCGACCCCAACGGACTGCAGCTCGAATACTGCTGCCTGTCGCGCCAGCTCACCGAGGACGACGCAAAGCCCCAGGTCCGCTTCCGCGTCAGCCGCGAAGGCAAGAAGCTCCCCGCCTAGCCGCCGGCGGATCTTCGTCAGTCCACTACTCCGCCGGCGACTGCTCGCCGGCCGCCAGCCGCCGCAGGTTCTCCGCGTGGGACTCGCGGGTGATGTCGTATAGGGCCAGCGCGGTGATCGAGACCGTGTAGATCGCGATCAGCGTGGGCAGGTAGATCATCATCAGATGGGTCAACGCCGCCTGGGGTACGTGACCGCGCTTGGCCCCGATCGGGAAGGCCGCCAGCGTCAGCACGAGGCCGGCGATCGCGGGGCCGCCCGCGCCAGAAATCTTCTTGAACAGGCTGTCGGCGGCGAACAGCAGCCCCTCGGCGCGGCGGCCGGTCTGCACGGCGCTGTCCTCCACGATGTCCGCCACCATCGCCGTGAGGAAGGCGCCGGTCATCGCCCAGGAGGCCATGTTGACGAAGCTGCCGATCGCCACGATGCGGAACACCCACGGCTCGCCGTTTGGCGGCATGATCCCGCCGAGCCGGCTGAAATACGGGATGAGCTCGCCCGCCGCGCCCAGCACGTAGCCGAGGATGGCGGCGTTGCGCTTGCCGATGCGGCGCGAGGCGTAAGGCGCGCAGCTCAGCCCCACCACGGCGGCCACGGCCGCAAGCGTCGCCAGGAGCGAGAGCTGCGACTGCGAGAAGCCCCAGAAGAAGATCGCGATGTAGAGGGTCAGACCGGAGGTCAGCGATCCGGCCAGCGACACCAGCATGCCGGACACCGTCAGCGTGACGAACGAACGGCGTCCGAGCGTCATCCAGATCTCCCGCAGCCCGCTGCGCCGCTCAGCGCCGCTTTGCCCAGGCGCGGCCTTGCGGAACCACGGAATGAAGCGGTGCGTGCTTAGCGCCGCCGTCATGATCGCCACGAAGATCACGACGGCGCTGGCCAGGCCGTAGAAGACGTAGCCGTGCCTTGCGAGCACGCCGCCGGTCCCGTCGGGATTCTCCTTCAGGGCCACCTGGTAGGCGAAGATCGTCATCAAGAGCCCGCCGACCACGCCGAGCAGCACCCGGATCGTAAAGAGCAGCGTGCGGCGGTCGTAGTCCTCGACCAGCTCGGGCACGAGCGCCGAGGACGGCAGCTCGAAGAAGGTGTCGAAGAGGCGGATCGCCAGCAGGCAGCCCAGCATGTAGCCGAACAGCGCGATCGGCTGCAGGCCACTGGGCGGGTTCCACAAGAGGAAGAACAGGATCGCGACCGGCGCCGCCGCCGCGTACATGAAGGGGTGCCGTCGGCCCCAGCGCGTGTGCACATGGTCGGACAGGTAGCCGACCCCGGGGTCGACGAAGGCGTCCACCAGCAGCGCCAGACCGGTGCCCAGTCCGACCCATGCGGCCGGCAGGCCCATCACCTGATTGTAGAAGACGATCAGGAACGTCGCGAGCCCGCGCGCCATCACCGAGTTGGCGATATAGCCCACCCCGAAGAAGATCATGGTCGGCACGCCGACCTGCGGCCTGGCCTTCTCGCCAGCGGTGAGGGCGGAGGGTGGGCCGAGGCGGGCTGCAGTGTCTGTCACGCGGTTTCACCGTGCTGGGAGCCGGAAGCCGCGCCGAGCGCGTCCCCAGGATCGAGCTTGCAAGAGGCTTGGCGGAGCGGAAGGCCGGCGATGGGCAATCTGGCGGACGCACGGGGCGCGCGGCTCTGCCGTCAGGCCGGGAGCTTCTCGCCTTCCCTGCTCACGCGGAAGCGGACCTGCGGGCGGGCGTCATCCTCGGTCAGCGCGCGCGCCAGGCAGCAGTATTCCAGCTGCAGCCCGTTCGGATCGACGAAGTAGATCGAGTTGCACCAGCCCTCGTGGTCCTCGATCCCGCGCACCGCGACGCCGTTGCGCTCCAGCTCGGCCTTCAGCGCCGCCAGCTGCGCCGGCGAGCCGGCCTCGAACGCGAAGTGGTAGGTCTTGCTGGAAAGGCCGAGCCCCTGGTTGATGCCGGTGTCGAAGTCGGGCGGGAAATGCCCTGGCGCGTGCTCGGCGCTGGCGAACGCGATCATCTGGCCATCGCCGCAGTCGAAGAACACATGCTCCGCGTAGCCGCCCGCCTCGAATGCCACCATGTCGCTGCGGACGACCGGGAAACCGAGGACCCGTTCGTAGAAATCGCGCGTCGCCGCCATGTTCTTGGTGGCGAGATCGATGTGACTGAACCCAAGACGTGTCACGTCAATGCTCCCGGCGTTCCCTCTTTCAGTGGATGCTAGGCGAGCCGTCATCCACGCGACAGCCAGGAATATCTGCGCGCCGGCAAACTGGATTTGTCGCGACGCCGGACGTCTTCTTGGGCGACCGCCAGACCTGTGGGCCCGGCTCGGCGAAGCGGCGCCTAGGCGGCGACTGGTTCGCGCAGCGCGAGGGGCACGTAGGCCACCTTGTCGCCCTTCGCGTTCTTGGGCTCGGTGAGCACGTGCTTGCGCGGATCGAGCGCCGTGCGCAGGGCTGCGACCTCGAGTTGGAAGCCGTCGGGATCGGTGAAGTACATCGACCGGATCCAGACGTCGGGATCGTTCGGATCCGGGCACGACGGCTTGTCGAGGCCGTGGAAGATCGTCCGCACCGCGAGCTTCCGCTCGTCGCGCAGATAGGTGAGGACCCGGTCGAACTCGTCGTCGTCGACGCAGAAGGCGAGATGGCTCGCCTCGCCCGCCCGGCTCTTCTTTCCCGGTTCCGGAGGAAACCACATGTACGACATCAGGCCGCCGTTCCCCATGTCGTGGAAGCTGTGCTGGCCGCCGCCGGGCAGATCGATGAGCATCAGCAGCGGCATCCCGAGGGTTTCCTCGAGGAACTTGGTGGATGCATGCATGTCCGAGCAGATGTGGGCCGAATGGCTGACGTTCTTGAACGGGATGTTGAGCGAGGCGCGCATGGGCTTGCTTCCTTCGTCGGGCTGCCAGCTTGGTGGCGGGCCGCTTGCGAGGCCGATCCGGCAAGTAAACCAGAGCGTGGCTCGCAACTCACCCCGGAATCCGTTTGACCATGGGCAATCAGGATTTGTTTCCTGACGGGCGTGAGCGCCGCATCGCTACAAGGGCGCGAGTGCGCCCCACCACAAGCAACGGCGGGTAGCTAGACGGCTCTGGCCACCGAGACTTAGGCTGCAAACTCGGCCTGCAGGACAGCTGACGAATCTTCGGGCAGAGCGACCAGACAGCGGCGCGAGAGGCCTGTCCAAAAAAGTTCATCCCATCGGAAGTTGAGGTTGTTGTGGCCTCGCGTTCGATCCATTACAGCTAGGCTGGGGTCAGCGACAGACCAGGACCGGACGTCGGCAGAGCCGAGACTGCGCCTTCGAACACTGGCGCGTTGACGCTCGATCCTCGGAGGAGGCAGGCAGTTGGCGACTTTCTATCTCGGGCAGATCATCGTTGGCGGCTGGACTTTCGCGCCTAACGGCACCGCCTTGTGCAACGGCCAGACGCTCTCGATTTCGCAAAACTCCGCGCTGTTCGCGCTGCTAGGGACCACCTACGGCGGCAACGGGGTGTCGACCTTCCAACTCCCCAACCTGCAGGGCCGGCGGATGGTCCACGCGGGAAACGGACTTGGCCTCTCCCCGTACGTTCTCGGCCAGGTGGGCGGCGTGGAGAACGTTTCGCTTACGCTCAGCAACCTGCCGAACCACGGCCACCTCGCCTCCTTCGCGCAAAATAACTCCAGCTTCAGCGCGTCCGGCACGGTGAACGCGACCGCAGCCGCGCCCCCCGCGGGCGGGGTGCTCGGCGTCGGCGCTGACTTGTCGTCGCATGGGGCAAAGCCCGCGATCTACGTTCCGTCTGGTTCCGTGACGAGCACGGTCGCCCTCGGCGGGCTGAACGTTGCGGGCACCGTGACATTGGCGCCGGCTGGCCAAGGTCTGCCGCTCTCGATCCTCAATCCCTACAGCACCGTCTCGATGGCCATCGCTCAGGTCGGCATCTTCCCGACCCGCAACTAGCCCTCGCGGAGCCGTCCCTGGCGGGACGGGCGAACGCAGGGCGCAAAACAGTATCAGCTCGAGGAGGGCTACATGTCACAGCCATATCTCGGAGAGATCCGGCAAGGCGGCTGGAACTTCCCGCCGAAAGGCAATGCGTTGTGCAATGGGCAGCTGCTGTCGATCCAGCAGAACGCGGCGCTGTTCTCGCTGCTGGGGACCACCTTCGGCGGCAACGGGACCTCGAATTTCCAGTTGCCGGACCTGCAGGGGCGGCACACCAATCACTGGGGGCAAGGTCCCGGCCTCGCCGACTACGTCATAGGCGAAAAGGCCGGCACTGAGAGCGTCACGCTGACGGTCAACAACCTTCCGCTCCATACCCACACCGCTACATTCACGTCGACGTCGTCCTTGAACGCCTCCGGTCCGACGCCGAAAGCGTCAGCGCCAGCGCCGGTCGCCGGCGCCGTGCTGGGCCACGTCGACGACCTGGCGGCCAAGGGGGATATTCCGGCGATCTATTGTCCGTCCGGCACTGCGGCGCCGATCGCCCTCGGAGGGCTGAATGTGGCCGGCACGGTATCGGTCACCAACACCGGCAACGGCCTGCCTGTATCCGTGCTCAACCCCTACCTCGCGGTCACCATGATCATCGCGCTGACAGGCGTCTTCCCGTCTCGAAACTGACGCTCGCTCTACAACACTGTCACCAGGCTCTAGGAGGGCTACGTGTCGGAAGTCTATGTCGGACAGATCAGGCAGGGCGGCTGGAATTTCGCGCCCTTCCAAAACGCGATGTGCAACGGTCAGCTCATGGCCATATCGCAGAACGCGGCGCTGTTCTCGCTGCTCGGGACCAACTTCGGCGGCAACGGGACGTCCACCTTTGGGCTGCCGGACCTGCGCGGCCGCGTCATGATCCACCAGGGGACCCTGGCGGGCGGCTCGCAGTATGTCGTGGGTGAGATTGCCGGGACCGAGAACGCCAGCGTGCTGTCGTCGAACATGCCCCAGCACACCCACACCGCTACGTTCACGTCGACATCGACCCTCAACGTGTCCGGGGCGCAGCCGAAGGCGTCGCTGCAAGCGCCGGTTGCCGCCGCCCAGCTCGGTCACTCTGACGACCGCGCGGGCATCGGCGCGCTGCCGGCGATCTATTGCCCGCCCGGCACGGCGACGACCGTCTCGCTGGGGGGCCTGAACGTGGCCGGCAACGTGACGGTGCAGCCGACCGGCAACTCGCTGCCGATTTCGATCCTCAATCCCTTCACCACGGTGACCGCCATCATCGCCCTGTTCGGCATCTTCCCCTCCCGGAACTAGTCGGCGAGACGGGGAGCGGCCATCCGCGCGCGAGATCGTCGTGCAGCAACGCGGACGCTGATGCGGCTAACGCGTTAGCGTCATCTCGACGGCCGCCGCGACGAGCGCGTCGCGCTGCTCCGCGAACCCCATCCGGGCGTAAAGCGCGCGCGCCGGGTTGTCCGGCGCCACGGTGAGCGCACAGCCGAGACCGTGCGCGGCGGCGACCTCTATCCAGGCCTTCAGCAGAGCGGTTCCGATCCCGCGGCCGCCATGCCCGGGGAGCACCGCGATGTCGTCGCAATAGCTGCCCGCCTCATGGCGCCAGTCGATGATGAGCCGGCCAACCGGGGCGCCCGCCGGATCGACGACGATGCGGCGCATGACGTCGCCGCGCAGACCGCGCCGGAACGCAGCGCCATGCAGGTCGATCTGCTGACTTCGAAGCGGCTCCGGCAGCATGTCGCGCAGCGGCCAACTGGCGACGAAGAGCTCGCGCAGGAAAGCCTCGTCCGCATCGTCCTCCGGCCGCACCCTAAGCCCGCGCGGGGCGTGGACCAGGAACGCCGCGTCGAAGTCGCCCGCCGCGTTGTCGGCGTCAATCATGGCTTGGCCCGCCCTCACCGTCACCGTACAACCAGCGTATGTGGAACTCCGACCTTGCGCCACGTCCGATGACGCTGGACGAATTCGCCCCGATGGTGGGCCAGACGATGCTGGCGGACTGTGAGCCCCAACCTGTCGAGATCCAGCTCACCAGCGCGCGGCCCCTGCCCAATCATGGCGTCGTCGAGCGGCCGCCGTTCATCCTCATCTTTCGCACGCCGCCCGAGATCGTCCTGGTCGCCGGCATCTACCCCATGAAGTGCGGCGAGTGGGGCCCTGACCTGGTCTACATCGAGGAAGTGGCGTCGCCCGACTTGAAGGACAAAGGGCACTTCTACCAGGCTGTGTTCAACTGAAGCGTCGCTGAGGCGCCTCCGTCCCGCCGTCGGCCGGCGAGGCGCCTCGTCGGGGAGCTCCGATCCGCCAAGTGATTCGTTATCGCGCCGCGGGACTCGAGATCGAGAGCGTCTTGGCGCTGCCGGGTCTGCGCGAAACGGCCGGCGGTCGCGCGCCAGCGGACGTGGTCATCCGAGTGGACGGGGCGCCACGCACCTTACCAGACGCACTCGAGCGTGGCGCGAACTGGGAGCGCGCCGCAGGCGTCCTCCTGGTGAGCGTGCCCGGCGTCGCCCGCTTCCTGATCCGCGAAGCCGGCGAGATCGTTATCCAGCCAGATGCCGGGATCTCGGTCGATGACGTTGCGATCATCGTCGCAGGCCCCTTGATCGGCCTCTTCCTTCACCTTCGCGGCCGGATCGTGCTGCAAGCGAGTGCGGTCGCCGTCGACAGCGGCGCGGTTCTGTTCTGCGGCGAAACCACCGCGGGCATGTCGACCCTCGCCGCAGCGCTCGGCCGGCGCGGCTATCCAATGATCTGCGATGACCTTTGCGCGATCGATATGGCCGCGGGCGGCGGCTCACGCGTCCTTGCGGACGCCACGACCCTCAAGCTATGGGCGGATGCGACCAAAGCGCTAGGGCTCGAGCCAGGACCGCGGGTGCGTGCGCAGCTGAACAAGCACCACGTGGCGCCGCCGGCGGGGGTCGTGGACGCAGCGCCTGTGCGGGCGATCTATGTGCTGAAGGAAGCGTGGGCCCCAGATACGGTCGGCATCCAGCGTCCAAACGTTGTCGATACGGCGATCCTGGTGAGCGGCAGCGCTTTTCGGCCGAACATGATGCGCGCGCTCGATCAGCGATCAGCCTATTTCGCGGCGGCGGCGCAACTCGCGCGTGAGGCCGGCGTGTTCGTCCTGACCCGCGAGCTGGGGTTCCAGCGGATGGATCACACGTTAGACGAGATCGAGGCGCACTGGGTAGAGATCGGGCGAGCGTCGGGAAAGGCCGCCTGATGCGCACCTTCTGGCTCGCGTCCTATCCAAAATCCGGCAACACATGGATGCGGATGATGATCGGCGCGCTTGCCGTGCCCGAAGGCGGCGAGGTTGACATCAACGACGTTCCGGATCGCGCCGGCATCGCCTCTGGCCGCCTGCCCTTCGACTTCCACACCCTGGTCGATTCCAGCCTGCTCAGCCATGACGAAATCGACCTCCTGCGCCCCGCCGTCTACGCGATCCAGGCCGCCGGACCGTACGACGAAGACCGTGACGCCAAGGCGCTCGCGGGCACAGCCTTGGCGCGCTTCGTCAAGACGCACGACGCCTATACGCGACTGCCCAACGGCGCGCCATTGCTGGCCGGCGCGCAAGGTGCGGCCGGCGCCGTGCTGATCGTGCGCGATCCCCGCGACGTGGCGCCCTCGTTGGCCAATCACAACAGCATCGGCCTCGACGAGGCCATCGCCCGAATGCGCAATCCGGCCAACGCGCTATCCGCCGCGGAGGACCGCGCCGCGAGTCAGTTGCGTCAGCGATTGCTGGGTTGGAGCGGGTTCGCCGAGAGCTGGCTGGCTCAGACCGATCTGGCGACGATCGTCGTGCGATATGAGGACATGCAATCCGACCCGGCGATGGCGTTGGGGCGCGTGATGCAATTCGCCGGTGATCCGCGGCCGGCGGAAGCGCTGGCGCGCGCGGCGGCGCTTACGGAGTTCGCTCGGTTGAAGCGCCAGGAGACCCACGCCGGCTTTCGCGAGGCGCCGCGGCGGGCGAAAGGCGGCTTCTTCCGCCGCGGCCAGGCGGGCGCCTGGAAAGATGAGTTGACGCGCGCCCAGGTTGAGCGCATCGAGGCGGCCCACGGCGCCATGATGCGCCGCCTCGGCTACGAGTCCCTCGGCGCAATCGATGGTTCTGGTCGCCCCTCGCAGCTTCAGGCTTGAGTTTGAACCGTCCGGGGGACGATCCAGCAGCCATGGGGTGTCCGTTCAGGGCGAATTGCGTTCTGGTTGTTTGTCTGGGCGCGAGGATGCGCTATACGTCGCGTCGCGGCGTTTGCAGCGCTGGCAGGAGATAGCGGAGCGTTGACTCCTATGGGGGCGCCATGACTGAGTCGAACTTCGAAACCGGTACATCTTGCCAGCCAACCCACGACAAACGTCCGTGGACGACGCCGCGCATAATTGTGTCGGAAATAGCGAGCAGCACCCGGATATTGACCGGGAGCAACACCACGCCATTCCATGAAACACACACCATCGGGACTTCCCACTTCGGGTCGTGAGGTTGGGTAGCGCAGGCGCGCAAGCTTCACTCTGCCGCGGCGCGCCGGCGGGCTGGTTGCAGTTCTGCGTAGTGCGGGGGACCGCATCGTGAAGATCGCACGCACCGGCGACTGGTTGTCCGCCCCCGTAGACCAAGAACTGCTCATGATGAGCGTCCGCCAAAGCGTCTATCTCGCCCTCACCGAGGTCGGTGCGCGGATCTGGGAACTGCTGGAAACCGAGTCGACCCTCGATGGTATCTGCGAGACGTTGCAGCGTGAGTTCGACGTAACCGCCGACATTTGCCGCGCCGAGGTCCGGTTGTTCCTCGAACAAATGGCGGAGCAGGGATTGGTAGCGATCGACGCGGCCTAGCCGCGCCAACCTGCAGTTGGTGCGACGTAGGTCAGGTCGAGTTTACGCGGAGGCGGAGTCTAGCGCGGCCCTGACCTAAGCGTTCTGACCTGTGAACCACTCGATGTAGCGGGCTCGCAGGAACGCGCGCAGCGCCTGGCGGGCGGCGACTTGTCGCCCGGGATGGTGGTTCCTCCGTCGAAGGGTCAGCATCTTCCGCATCCGCGGGAAGTCGAAGTGCTTGTTCAGCCTGCCCGCCTTCTCCATGCGGTCGATTTCGGCCAGCACCTGCGCCTCTACCCGCTTCGCCATTTCCAGGAAATCGAGGGCCATCCCGTCGTTGCCGGGGAGACGCTCCTGGAACTCCGACGGATAGAAGTCTGCCAGGGCCTTGCGCGCGAGCCAGCGTTCCTTGCCCTCCTTGAGATGCAGGTCCTCGGGGATCGCAAGGCCGAGTTCCACCACCCG
>Ga0134126_10003347_pt1 | contig 20104 bp, 19 predicted proteins | sample KB31752_FD_96881 | JGI IMG/M metagenome (GOLD analysis project Ga0134126, IMG submission 96881) | Terrestrial soil microbial communities with excess Nitrogen fertilizer from Kellogg Biological Station, Michigan, USA - KB3-175-2 | ecosystem: Environmental > Terrestrial > Soil > Unclassified ...
CAGTTTCGGTCTCGCGTCGAAGCCATTGCTCCAGTATTCGCAAAAGCTTAGCCTAAGACCATTCGCGGCGCTAACGAGAAAATACTGCGAAGCGGAAGGGGAGGACGATGACCGAATTCAATGGATACAAGACGCCGTCACGGCGAAGCGTTCTTAAGGGAGTAGGCGCGTTGACCGCAGGCGTTACCGCGCCCGCGTTTTTACGTGTGCGCTCGGCCTATGCGGCCTATCCGGACCGGCCGGTAAAGATCGTCGTGGCCAATACGCCTGGCGGGCCATCCGATCTGGTCGGACGCATGATTTCCGCCGCACTTCAGCAGTCCACCGGCAAGACGTTTATCATTGAAAATATCGGCGGAGCCGGCGGCAACATCGGAATGGCAAATGCGGCAAAATCGACCGCCGACGGCTATACGCTCCTGCTTGCGACAAATGCATATTCGGTCAATGCCAGTCTTTACAGCAAGATCCCCTACGATCCGCTCAAGGATTTTGTTGGCGTGAGCGAGCTTGCAACCTCGCCCAACACCTTCGTGGTCAAATCGGAGCTTCCGGCCAAGACGATCAAGGAATTTGTCGCGCTCGCCAGAGCCAATCCGGAAAAGTTCAACTGCGCGACACCTCCGATCGGAACGACGCCGCAAATCCAGCTGGAAGTTCTCAAATTGCGGGAAAAGCTGCCGAAGCTGGAAGACGTCGTGTTCAAAGGCGGCGGCGATGCGCTGCAGGCGTTGCTCAGCGGTACCGTGCAATTGAGTTCCGGCTCGTTGCCTCCCGCTGCACCGCATATCAAGGCGGGCTCGCTACGTTGCCTCGCGGTCACCGGAGAGAGCCGATGGCCGGATATGCCTGACGTTCCGACGATGCAAGAAGCCGGTTACAAGGATTTCGTCTTCGCCACCGACACAGTGTTGCTCGCGCCATCGAAGACCCCTCCCGAAGCCATCAAGTGGCTCGAAAAGGAGGCGCTTAAGGTGCTGGCGACGCAAGACATGAAGGATAAGCTTTACAAAGCCGGCTTCCAGGTTCGGCCGAAGGGCGCCGATGCGGCCTGGGCGCGCGTGACCAAGGAAATCGACATGTTCAAAAACATTATCGACCAAGCCGGAATCAAAAAATTATAGCTATGGTGTCGTTCCGGGCCGCGAGCACAACTCGCGCGCCCGGAATGACGATAGCGCGTATTTGCGGATTTCTCATCGCCGCAACTGGTCTCCGGTGCCCCTAAGATTCGGGCTTAAGTGCTCAAGACGGCTAAAGCCGATTTGGGTTGCATCTTTGAACGACCGCGGAGTGAATCGTGCACATCAAGACCATTGAGCCGATCGCGATCAGTCTACCGATGCTCAAGCCGGTTATCATGGCGGGCGAGGAAATTCGCCGCGCGGATAATGTCGTTGTGCGGATCGAATCTGACAATGGCGTCATTGGATGGGGAGAGGCCGGGTCGGCGCCGATGCACACGGGAGAGACTGTCGAGAGCATGGCCACCGCCGTAGAATATCTTACGCCGGCGTTACGAGGCCGCGCCGCGGATGATATCGACGGTGCGACGGCCGCGATGGCCGGCCGCATGTACGGCAATCATGGTGCCAAAGCCGCAATCGAAATTGCGCTGCACGACATGGCTGGCCGCGCCATGGGAAAGCCGGTCCATGCCTTGCTCGGCGAAAAAAAACGCAACCGCATACCGCTGCTGGGCGTGATCGGCGGCGGCGATCTCGGCGGCGACCTGCGCGACGCCGAGACGAAAAGAAATGCCGGGTTTACGGCCTTCAAGATCAAGGTCGGCATTAGCGCGCCGGATGACGACGCCACACGGACGCGTGATATTTGCAAGATTCTCGGCAGCGGAAAGCTTATCTCCGCCGACGCCAACCAGGGCTACAGCAAAGAACAAGCACTTTCTTATGTGCGCGCCGTAAACGGATGCGGTCTCGATTTCTTCGAACAGCCGGTACCGGGGGACGACCTCGACGGCATGGCTGATATCGCCGCCGCGACCAAAATTGCGATCGGTGCCGATGAAGGTATTCATTCGCTCGATGACATCAGGCGGCATCATGAATGCAAGGCCGCCCGTGGCGTTAGCCTCAAGGCGATCAAGCTGGGCGGCATTCGCGCCGTCATCGAAGCAAGCGAGCTTTGCGATCGTCTCGGCATGAGCGTGAATATTTCTTGCAAGACCGGCGAATCGAGTATCGCCTGCGCGGCAGCCCTGCATGTAGCGTCTGTCGTTCCCGATATCGGCTGGGCGTTGACCCTGACACATATCGGCCTTGCCGAAGACGTCACCTCAAACCCCATGTCCACTGGTAAGGGGCATGTCGACAGTCTCGACCGGCCGGGTCTCGGCATAGAAGTCGATGAAGATCGCGTGCGCCGTCATCGCGTGGCGCCGGCGGGACGGAACGTGGCTTAGGCTGATTTTAGCCCTAAAATTTCGCGTGCTTCCCGGGGGCTCGCTGCGTGGCGGCCAAATTCGCCGCACAAACCGCGCAGGCGCGCTACCAGTTCTGCATTGCTTTTTGCGAGTCGGGTTCGATCGAATTTGATGTTGTCCTCGAGTCCGGTACGCAGGTGGCCACCAAGCTCCAGTGTCCACCGGTTGACTTCAAGCTGATAGCGGCCGATCCCCGCCGCCGCCCAGGTCGCGTCGGGCATGATATCCTCGATCTCGGATACCAGGAATTCGAGTACGCGCCGCCGCGCCGGCAATGCATTGGGGATGCCGAGAACAAATTGCACGTGCAACGGCCTCCGCAGCAAGCCGCGTTCAGCCAGTTCCTTGGCACTGTAAAGCATCGCTAGGTCGAATACCTCGATCTCAGGCTTTACGTCGAATTCGAGCATTGCGTTTGCGAGACCTTCGACGAGGTCCGGCGGATTTTCGTAGATTTGATTAGGAAAATTGACCGAGCCGGTGGCGAGCGACGCCATGTCGGGGTGCAAGCTGAGGGCTTTGCCTCTCTCGTTCTGGCTCCGCCCTCTCCCACCGGTCGAAAATTGAATGATCATGCCGGGACAATGCTTCTTCACGCCGTCGCGCACCTGCGCAAACAATTCCGGATCGGATGATGGGCTTTCGTCCTTGTTGCGCACGTGGACATGCACAAGCGCCGCGCCGGCCTCGTAGGCCTCGTGGGTGGATTCAATCTGCTCACTCGGAGTCACCGGAACGGCGGGTGTTTGTGCCTTTCGCGGCAACGCACCGGTAATTGCCACCGTAATGATTGTCGGTTGTGTCATCGGCCCCCGGGCGGTGTCTTGCACGGCCGTGAAAGCCTATGAAATGACCGGGGCAGAGATCAAGCCGTCATTGTCAGGACAGGCGTTGCGCCTTCGCGGCAATGCCCGTTGTATCCTTTTGTTCACTCGGCTTCATAACGGCTAGCGCGACGCCGGCGGCGGCGAGATAGCCCATTTGCAATGCCGTAAGCGAAATCAGCTCCGTAAGGAGAAGACGCCAAATACTAAAGTGATCGACGAAAGCGACGCCGGCAACGGCACCAAAAGCGACGATCCCTGCCGGAATCAGGACGAAAACTCTGTGGCGTGACCCAAGCGCCGCACCGAACACAAAGCAGATGGCCGCGATAATGATCATTGCCATATTCCTACTGCTGTTGCGCCCGCACTGACCAAGTCGCAAATCGGTGGGCCATGGTTTCCGTAAGGATGGCGACGGAACTTTGAACTCTTGTTCGGCCTCGCCATCTGATTTTGACTCCACGCCGGTACGGCTCTACGAGCTGAACAATTGTCTAATGGAGAAACACATAATCTGCGGAATAGGGCACGCTGCGAAAAGCGCCTTCGGATTCACACGCCCCCTGCAAGACGCCGCCTTTTGTGTTGATGCGCTGGACGGTTTTCACCTGCGAAAGCAGACCGGCGCCGCGCTGCTCCGTTACTTCGAGTTTTAACCACGGCACGTCGTTGAACGTGGCACCCGGAGCTGCGCTTACCAACTTTGCCTGCACCGCGCTTCCGTCGATGTGCTGCCAACTCGGGCCGACATAATGAAGACCGATCGTACTCCCCTGGACCATGAGCGCGGCGACCGGCTCGCGCAGTTGCCAGATCAGTTTATTACCTGAACCGCGCTTGCACTCGTAAACCTGCGCACCTTCAGCATGAAAGGTCGCTACCGCCTTTTCACCTCGTACGGTAATCGCCGGCGGCATTTGCGCCATGGTCAGTACTGCTGGGAATAGCAACCCGCCAACGAGAGCGGCGGCAGGCAAATATTTCTTGAGGCCGATTGACATCGATGGGCCTTAGGGTTTGCGCGACTCTTTCTTTGCAGCCTTGCCTCCACCAAGCGTCGGCTATGAGCGCGGAAAATGGCGGCGAACGCTTCGTTGGTGCGGCCGCTCGCGCTAGTGGGGGCGAAGCTCACGACCTGCCTTACCGAAACATTCGCCGCCGTGCCGCAGAAGCGGCCCCACACCGGCGATACGAAATCGCCGGTGAAGCCCGTCAGGTTGCGAACGATTTGGGCGGTAACTTTGAAATTCTGTACGAGGCCGTCGCGTGTCTTTGTCGCGAAGACCGGTGTGCTCAGCGGCACCGATACTGTCCTGCGTCGGTTAAGCGCGTTCGTCGGACCTTGACTGACCATTTCCCGCTCCGGCCCAAGGATCGGTCCATTTTCGGGCCCGATGCTTTCATCCGCGTCTCTCATTTGCGGCAAACGTTGTCGCAAGATGCTGACGATGGTGCGAGAAGACCTTTAGTCCGGACCTAAAATAAAGTCTTGGGCGGGGACGACCACCGTTTGGACCTGAGCGAAAATCGCAGACGTCATCGACGCGACGGCCGGTGCCGATGTTGATCCTGGAAAGCACTGGGTACGAAAAGTCGGTCGGGAGCGACAATAAAATGGACAAAAACGAAAATGGCGTGAGCCCCCTTCATATGAAAACGTCAGCCCCCCTTCATATGAAAAAAGTGCGCCGGGCTTCCATGACTTCCCAGCCACACCACCCTCGTATGGATCAGTTGTTCCCGCAAAAGCGGGAACTCCTTTAGAACATAGAAAGCCACAACCCTTGACCTTGCAGCAGCACCAACATGTGCATGCTCGGCACAGAGCCGGCCATGACGTGGTGGCGCTCTTGCCAACCAAGTAACGGTCGTCAGTTGTGCTGGCAGGATTAGTTCTTGACCTTCGGCAGGATTTTGCGTGCGTTCGCGGCGGCCCTGGCGTTCGCGGCCATGGTGCTCGCTATCTGCGCGCTGCTCGAGCTCGGCGTAGCCAGATTGGCCGCAACTGGTACTGTCGGGTTTGGACCCATCATCGGAGTTCCCAATCCGGGCACAGTGGAAACAATCGAGTTTCCAGATTCCGCCGAGAAATCGGCCTTGCAATAATTGTATTTAGCATCGCACCTGTTGGCTGCTGCCTTGCCGACAGCCCGCCCAACTTTTTTGTAGCAAGCATGGCGCTGCGCTTCGCAGCTGGATTCCGCCGAAGCGGTTTGTACGAGGACCGCGACGCCGGCGAATGTAAGAGCGGCAATGAAGATTTTTCGCATTTCAATCTCCTGATTGTTTTTATTGATAGATTACGCATCCGAGACAGACGCCATCCGTCTGCATGTGACGGTTTTAATGCACGGCAGATGAACTGCGATTGAACGTTTTTGCAGCGAACGTTTAGATTGCACCTTGCCTATAGCGACAGAGTCGCTCGTGCCTGTTTCGAGACAAGGCACCGCCGGAATTTTTTCGAGGCTAAGTCGCCGCGAAAAGTCCCGGCGTAAAGTACCGCCGGCAGTCGAACAAGCAGGTGCTATTTTCGGAGGAAATTAGCGACGGCCTGAGTGGCCCGGGTTTGCCGGATGCGCCATATTCTGCATTGCCGCACCCGCATCGTACTTTTGCTTGGCTTGCTGCTGAGCCGCAATTGCCTGGTTCGCCGCGCACGTTCGATAAAGAGACCCGCATGCGACGGAATCAAATGGCGAGCTGGCCCCTTTGACACAAGCCGCATTCGCGCTGCGGCAATCAGCGAAAGCCAGCGAGCCGGCGAACGCGATACTACTCGCCAAGCCAAGAGCGATGACGAAACACTTTCGCAACCTGATCTCCTGTTTTCTTCTTCGCTCGTTGGCTTTCAGTAGGACTTCTAAAATGCCGGTACCGCAAAATGCCGGTACTGCAATTTGCACGACTGTCCTACCCGCAAGTCGATGAACCGCACTTGAACAATTTGGCGGCGGCCACCGATTTTATATTAGCCATTGGGTGTATGGTGAGCGCCAGTGATGAACGAGACTATGTGGCTTATCTCCTCCAGTTGAAGGAGAAGGGCCATTAACAACACAAAGATTAATCCGCGCCCACTCGCGTCTCATCGGCATCGCTGAATTTACTGCTAATTTTGCGCAACCTGTTTTTGTGGGATCTGATCCATGAGTACGCCCTCATTCCGGACGTCGCGTGGCGTCGCACCAAAGCGGCGCTTGAAGGAGCGGTTGAAATACGACAAGTCGCCGAACCCGGCGTCATAGGCTATTGAGCCTACGGGACTCTGCGCCAATCGAGGCTCCGTCAACATGCGATGCGCCCGGCTCAAGCGCTGAGACAAGAGAAATTCAGAAAATGTGGTGCCTTCGCTTTCAAATAGTCTCTGAAGATTGCGGGGTGTCAACCGGAGATGAGCTGCGACCGCGCCAACCGACAAATCACGGCGATTGCTGTTCTCGATAATGTAGGCCTTTGCCATGCGCAGTCGCGCAGCCGGCAATCCGCGACCGATGGCGAGACCTGCCGCATCATGTGCCGCTCCAAGCGACAGCGCGACGAGATCATGCAAGTGATTGACCGCGGTACGGCGAAACTCCGCTGTCGCCAGCGATATATCATTGAACAGTGGCGCGGCGTAGCCCGCAAGCAATTTGAGCGCCTCCGTTTGCGCCGCGATCGGTTGCATGACTACGTCATCCACATCCGCGACGATAGTGGTCAGAATCGAGCGAGGAACCCGGAATGAAAGCGAACCACCATGCGTATGGCGGTCAAAAATCTTGACCTCGCTGGCGCTCATCAGCAACGCATCGCCTTCCCGCAGCACGATTTCGCGGCCGCGAGATTGGACGTTCGCAAAACCGGATTGATTGATAATGAAAATAAGGTCGCCATTGCCGTCGGCGAGAACCTCCCGCGTGCGCGTAATACGCACCGGCGACATCGCCGTCGACATCACTTGAACGCCGGGTAAAGGGCGAGTCAGGATTGAACACTCTAGCGAAGCGCCGTTGATAGGCTCGATGTCGAGCTTCATTGCAATGCGGCAATAATGCTCACGCCACATCGCTGCTCGGTCTTTCTCAGGCAGATCCGTAGTCGAAAAACGGATGGTAGAGAAACCATCTTGATTCATCACTGTCGTCCCATTCTAAGGCCGCGCCGGTATAAGCGGGTCAGCAGTCGATAGCCTCCCCTCATCAGGGGAGATGTTTTGGCCTCACGCAAAAGGTCGCGTGATTGCTGTCGCATTTGACAGAGAATCGCTAGGTCGGTTTCCCGCAGCGATTCTTTTGTCCATATCGTTTGAAAAATAGGCTGAACGACTTCTGCGGCTCGGAAGAAGCCTGAGTCAGCGTGTCTGTCGCCGTAAACCTACGAGGGGCGACCATTCCCTTGCGCATTTCGATCTCCTACTTTTTTTCTCTGTTCGTTTTTTGCGTATGTGCAGACTTAATCTCAAGGCGATTTAAAACCTTCTACGTGCGGTTGCGTGAACTGCATCTGAACAAAAGTATGCTTATCGCGAGAAAGTTCGGCTTCAGCGCCGGTGCTGAAAGATTCTGCGGTCTAATATGACGCACTTCGTTCAATCGGAGGATTGCATGCAAACAATTATTCAAACCGCAGACGGAAACGCCGACATAAAATAATTAAAAGCGATCATACGTCACACGTCATACGATCAACGTGTTGGGCCTAATTCATTTCAAAAGGGGGCCGGGCAACTGTGTGAGCGGCATCACTATGGTCACCGACAATTTCGTGCGCCGATCATCTTGCGGTTGTGAAGGTGCGGTTGTATACGCACGTGGATTCACGTGGTCTTGGTTTACAGCGCAAATATTTTGGTTGAGAGCGCAATACATATCACGGCGGCGAATGCTGGAGTTTGCCGCATGTGGGGGCAGCATGGTTTCCTGGTCGACTGAAACCGTCAATGAGCGTGAGCGTTTTTCATACTGGCGCGAGGTCGTATGCCAAGCCTTGTTCAATGTCTCGGCCGAGACTCCTCACGGAAATTTTACCGGCCATATGCAGCTACGAACCTCAGGCCAGTTACGTTTCCTGACCTCTAAATCGAGCAGCTATAAATTTGTACGGTCCGAGCGCAATATTTCCAGCGCCGCCGCGGATCACGTTACTGTTTTAATGCAGGTGAGAGGCAGCACGGCCATTGCGCACCGCGACGCCGAGTTTCTCGTCGAACATAATGACGTTGCTATATTCGACGGGAGGCAACCATTTAGCGCTAATAATTCTGAAGGCGCGCGCCGAATGGTTGCCGTCATTCCGCGCGCCATGATCGATTCGCGTGCGCCCTGGCTGCTGCAGCACCCGCTTCAAAGGCTTGCCGCAAATTCGCGCTTTCTCGATCTAACCCGCCACCATTTGATGCAGTTGGCTTCCCACAACCTAAGCGACAGCGAAACAGGCTTACTGACCGATAATCTTTGCAACCTTTTGGCGCTCGCCAGCGCTACAGACATTCCACCAAATCGGCTGGAACCGGAATTGCAACTTGAGGCCTTGCTCGTCTTCTGCCGCCAGAACCTGCATGATCCGCGACTTTCCCCGCGGTTTCTGGCGGAACACTTCGGCATTTCAGTACGTACATTGCATTTGCGCTTCGAGATGATTGGGCAAACATTCGGCCGCTGGTTGCTGGAAAACAGGTTGGATGCGTCCGGCAAAGCGCTGAAAAATCCTCGGCAACAGGCGCGTACTATTTCTGAAATCGCATACGCTTGCGGATTTAACGATTTGTCGCATTTCAATAAGTCATTTCGTTTGCGTTTCGGGATGACGCCCGGTGAGCTGCGCAGTGCATATCGTAATCAGCAGTAGTTTTTGGGGCAACGCGCGCGACACTTTGAATGGTGCTGCAGCGTGAATTTATCGCGACCTGCCGCTTCGAGTATTTCCGCGGATTAGGTATAAACCGACATATTTTATGCTTAAGGCGCAATCAACTTTGCGCGCAACTATCCGCACTTTCGCCGAATAACCTATCGGACCGCCAGCGATCTCCTTCAATCGGGTGACGCGCGACTCCGCGTTGTCGGTTAATTACTCCACCGACCTTTCTTCAAGTCGGAGTGAAATCCAAAAAATGAAGGCACTGGCCGCCGCTATTTGCGGATCCGCGATCTTTGCATCGTCGGTGTCGGCGTCGGACAAGTCGAATGATCCAGCCTCGCCATCAGCAGCGCCGCAGAACTGGACCACGACGTTCTCCACGGAGGCACGCTATTTTTCCTGGCGAAGCAGCCTCGTTCTAACGGGTGACGGAAGCAGCACACCCGGAAAAGGGTGGCAGTTTTATGCGCCCTTTGCGGTGCAGCTGACCGGCAAGCCGAGCGAAGTGTTGAGTCTTGACTTCACGGTTCGCGGCGGTTGGGTGAAATCTGTTCAAAAACATCCGGCCATTCAGGCGAGGTTCACACGCCGACGGATACGGTGGTGTCAGGTACCGCCACCTATCTGGGCATACAGGGCATGCAGCCGTTCGTATCGCTGAACGCAAATCTGCCGAGCGGAAAATCAGCGCTGTTCGGCAATGCCGTCAACGCGCGCATGGACCCAGATCTTGTCGATGTTTCGACGTTCGGCGAAGGCTACAACGTCGGGCCGTCACTTGGATTCAATTTTCCGATTACGGGTTCGCTCTTCATAACGACAAGCGTCGGCTATACGTGGCATGGCAACTTCACACGAGAGACTGAATCCCCGGCATTCCCGGCGGGAACCGACCCTCAGGTCATAGCGGAATTGACCCCCTTAGCGCCGACGCAGACCATCAGCCCTGGCCAGAATGTCGCATATACCGCCGCAGTGAATTATCAAATCGGTCGATTGACCGCGGGCCTAACCGGCTCCACCACTTGGGAAACAGCAACTGCCATTGACCGCATAAAATCGTTCCAGCCGGGTCTTCGCTATCTCCTCGCCTTACAATCGTCGTTCACGTGGCCGGAAAAATTTGGAAGGACATCACTCAGCGCTTCATTCGCTCATTCGAATCGCAATCGCGTCAAGTTGTTTCTTGATGAAATTAACGCCTTCGGATTGGTAACCGAATTCCTGGACTCGAATTCGAACGTCTACCGCGTTGGGTTAGAGCATTTGTTTCCAGTCGGCGACCTGCAGATTGGTCCCACGGGAAGTGTCTTATATCGCGACCGTAACGGCTACAATGCCGATACCCTGCAATTCGTCCCTCCCAAGACGCGATGGTCGGCGGGCCTTTTGGCGCAATTCGCGCCGAATGCAGCAATGACGCTCAACGCCCGCTTTGAGCGCGTTTGGACTCATGAGAATGAAAATCCTGCGACCGACGGCGGCAAGATCGATCCAATTGCAGGGGGCGTAATCCCGTCATCGACGGTTCCGGCGATTTCCGGAGCCGGATGGCAGACTTCATTTGGTCTCAACATCAAAATGTGAGGTGGAAGATGACACGCTTTTTGCAACTATGCGGGGTCGCAGCCACGGCATCGTCAATATTGTTGCCGCTTGGGGCATCTGCTCAAAACAATTGTACGGCCGGTACAGCAGCGAACGGCGAATGCGTTAATGCGAGTATGGCTGCAAGCGTAGTCCAGACTGCCGTGATCTTCTCGCAGTCAAAAATTTCACTTACGGCCTACCCGGTGTTGCCATCGCTTGACCGTCTCTATCGCTATCCAAATGAGCTAAATCCGTCCCAACTCCCGCGTACTCCAGTCGGGCCGGGGCCGTTTTTTGAATAACTGGATGGCTCGACTGGCGATTAGTCGCGAAAAACATACGTTTCCAAATGCCGTTCGTTTGACATTGGCATACGCCACGGTCACCCGTTGGATGGTGCTGCGCCGCTTCGTAACCGAATGCGACGATTGCATTCTGCAAGCCGTTGAATCGCGTGGTTTGGCTTTGCTTGGCTTGGCTTGGCTTGGCTTGGCTTGGCTTGCCTTGCCTTGGCTTGGTCAGCGCAGAGCGCCATCAGGTTTGAACGGAATTGTCGGCCAAAATGAGAGTGACCGGCGTCCGTCAATCCACGAGCACGCTCGAATATCCCGCCACAAGCTTGACGAGATCTGCCTGACGGCTGACGCCGGTCTTTTCGAACAGCCGGCCCAGATGTGTTTTGATTGTCGTATCGGCGACGCCGAGGTTTCCTGCGACCTGCCGAACGCCGCCGACATTCACGATTGCGCGAAGGACGCGTAGCTCGGTCGGAGTCAGTTTGTAAGTTTTTCCGATGACTTTCGACGGCGGTTCAGCCTCAAGCTCGGCCTTGCGGACGAACAGTGCCGCAACAACGCTCGACGCGGTGCCCGCTTTACGTCTTTCGCCAACCGTCAAGGGCAGCACATGGGCAACATAGCGCTCACCGCTGCGGTCCTTTAGCTGGAAGGCGCTGCCCCTGTCGACAATATCGGGGCCGCTTTTGCCGGCGGCAAGGAGAGCCTCATGCAAGGCCAGATCAACTTGAGGATCTCGAGCAGTCAGCCGTCCGTGAACCGAGCGTAGAAATTCACCCTTGTCGAGCACGGATCGCCCCGTTGCATTGCCGTGGATGATTTGCCCCTCTGCATCGACGAGGAATATGGCGGGGCTCAATCCGTCGAGAATATCGGCAAATGTGGCGGCTTCTGCCTGGCTGAGATCAATGACCTTACCGGTGCGCACTGCGCGGCGCACATGCGGGACAATGAGGCGCATACGCCGGCGCATCTCATCATCGACCATCCCATTTTCCTTGCTGCGGATCACAGTCAGAAACGCGCAGCCAGTCGCTGATTTTTCAAGGACCGCATTCGCCGCATCAATCCAGCCCTGCGGCTCCGCCCATTCGCGGTAGAAGCGCCCTGTACGAAACTTTTCATAGGGCAGCAGGTCGGGGATGCTGACAATCTGTTCGATCTCGCAGTCGGGAAGGTCCGCAATCGGATCGAATTTCCAGTAGGTTTCCGAATAGAGCCGGACGAAATACGGGTCGACGCCGGCCTGGTAATAGACATTCCCGGATTTGCTGTCGGAATCCTTTGAGAGGAGGCCCGCAGCCTGCGCACCCGCAAATTCAGCGATCTTCGCGAGCACATTTGTCCAACGCGACGAATCAAGTGCCGCATCGTAAATTTCGCCAATGAGCCGCGTGAGGCCCTGATCTTTTTCCATTTTACCGAATGTGCCTGTCATTTGGGCCAGCCAAATCAACCGTGCGCAGCATCACGTTACGACAAGGAGCGATCTGAATTCTTGGACAGCGGCGCACTCCACTTGGCCTGCAACGCGGTATGCAAAAGACGGTAAATGTCTGGAAGCGGCCGCCTCGTACAGAATGAAGCGCCTACTGGAGAAAACCGCGTCTCAAAGTCACTTCGATCAGAGTTGCAAGCGCGGCATCAATAAAATTTGACGTGCTCACCATTCGGCATCGTCAGGCGTCAAAAAACGACATTCGCTTTGTCAGTTCGGACGTTTGGTTGAAGCAAGCGTCAGACGACCTGTCTGCGGCGCGGGATGTTCCAGTCCTCGCCGGCGAAAGGTTCCAATGCGAGCAATATCCCCTTACCACAGCTCACGAATTCAGCTATTTACACTGCTTACAACACGGCAAATTTTGCGCCATCCCCGCACAATATACCTCCTAGGCAATCAGGTAGGGTCTTATGCTTTGCGTTAGGTCGGGGCTGCGAGGCGGAAATTCTCAGAATGAATTTCGACCTGAAGCTGGATCGGCCGCTTACGGCGTCGTCAACAATATCCGACGCAATTCATCGGCAAGCGCGACTGGATCCGCAACGGCCGGCGCTTATTGCTGCCGGGTTCCCACCCCTTTCTTTTGACGAGCTGGACTCCGCGATAAAAAACATTCGCCGGGATCTGAGCGCTGCAGGCATCGGCGCAGGATCCCGAGTCGGGATCGTGCTCCCGCAAGGGCCGGAAGCCGCACTTGTCGCGGTCGGCGTTTGTGCGCACGCCGTTTGCGTTCCACTCAACGCCGCGATGGCCGTAAGCGAATTCGAATTCGAGCTAAAACGCGCAAAACTGGATGCCGTCATCGTACCGTCTTGGGTTAAGGTCCCAGCGGCCGACGTCGTGCGAGGTCATTCGGTCGGTGTTCTTCAAGCCTCACGCGCTGACCGATCGCTCGCGGATATTCGTTTGAAACTTATTGCGGAAATTCCGGCCAAGCGGCGAAGAGCGGGAGCGCCATCGGCTCAGTCCGTCTCGATAGTTCAAATGTCGTCGGGCTCCACGGGCACGCCCAAACTTATTTTAGTCACTCACAGAAACCTGTTCGACATCGCGGAAAAGCTCCGGAACTGGTTTGGCCTTTCCGCATCGGATCGCTGCGCTTGCCTGTTGCCTACCTATTCTGGATTTGGATTCAAAGTCGCCTTGATGGCTCCGTTGCTCCTCGGCAGCAGCGTGGCGTTGCCAAAAAATCAAAGGCCCGAAGACGTCGCAGAGTGGTGCAGCGAACTTGACCCGACATGGTTCGTGGCAATTCCGCCGTTCTTGAACGCTACATTGGATAAGCTTCGTGCCAATGGACGCGGCACCCCCAAGCATTTGCTTCGCTTTTTCGCATCCGGAACGACCTATCTTCCGGATGCGGTGCGTACTGGATTGGAAACGGCGCTCGGCGTCCCTGGGCTTGAATTCTATGGGCTGCGGGAAGCTGGTGTTGTGGCGGCAAACCCGGCGCCGCCGATGAAGAGTAAGCCGGGGAGTGTCGGACTAACCACCTCCGACGTCGCTATACTTGATAGCAACGGCCGCCGACTTCCTGCCGGTGACACAGGCGCTGTCGCCGTCCGCGGACCGGGGATCTCGCACGGTTATATCGATGCATTGCCCATTGGCAGCGATATAGTTCCCGCGGAAAACAAATCGTCGGACGAATGGCAACTGACCGGCGACGTCGGAGTCGTCGATGCCGACGGATTTCTGTCGATCATCGGCCGGACCAAAGACATCATCAATCGTGGAGGAGAAAAAATCGCGCCATCTGAAATCGAAAGGGCACTGTTGCTGCATCCCGCGATTCGAGAAGCTGTCGCGTTCGGAGTAGCACATCCCCGCCTCGGCGAAAGCGTATCGGCGGCAGTAGTACTTAAGCCTGATACCGAAACGACCTCGGCAGAACTGCAAAGTTTTCTCTACGAGCGCCTGGCGTCCTCGAAGATTCCGCAGCGCGTTCATGTCATTGAGGAATTGCCGCGAACTCAGACCGGCAAGGTGCGGATATCCGAACTTAGAGACCATTTTTCCAATTGCGCCCGCAACATTGTCGGACCTAACGGAAGCTTAGAGGCCGTCATCATTGAAATCTGGGAGCGCTTGCTCAGGCGGACGGATATCGGCGTCGATGAAAATTTTTTCGAATTGGGCGGCGATTCTCTCCTTGCAACCACCATGCTGTTAGAAGTCGAAACAATTACGCGACAGCGCATTTCGCAGTCGGCGTTACGGGCGGTGTTGACGGTGCGGCAACTAGCAACCGCTATTATGGACAACGACTCGGCAGAAGACCATCTGGTGACATGCGCGAGAAATGGAAGCGGCACGCCGTTTTTCTTTTGTCATGGGGATTTTGCGGCCCGAGGAATTTATGCGTTGAGATTGATGGACCTGATCGAGCATGACAGCCCAATTTTTCTGATAAATCATCATCAGAATCTTGCCGAAGCTCCCGCCACAGTCGAAACCCTGGCTGGCCAATACGTCCAGCACTTGCTGAACGCGTGTCCGGCCGGTCAATTTCGTATCGGCGGATATTGCATCGGCGGCCTCCTGGCCTGGGAGATAGCCCATCAGCTTAAGCATATCGGCCGTGAGGTCGAATTCGTCGTCTTGATAGAAACCCCGTCTTTGAACGGGCGCCCTGCCCTCCGCGCTGCAAAAACTTTGCTTGGCCTGGTCTCGCCGTTTTTCCCTAAAGGAATTCGTGAAAAACTTCAGCGCAGCGGAATGCGGGTGATCTGGATCCTGCTGCGAAGCCGGCCGGTCATTGTCGGGACAATGCGGAAATTTTTCAACTATGTTCCTTCCGATCGCATTGTCAAAAACGAGGCCTACCGGCGGGACGATTACCGCAAGGTGTCCAACTATATTCCGGCAACCATCGACACCGAGCTGTATTGCCTCTTATGCGACGCCAACGCCAAACGAATGGACTATCGGCCGTCGCTGTGGCGGCATTATGCCAGAACGGTCCACGCCAAAATTATTCCCGGCGACCATAACTCGTGCGTGACAACGTTCGCTGGCGTCGTCGCAAGCGAACTGCGGAGGATTTTTTCGATTCCCCGGCCGGGGAAGACCATTTAGGTGCGCGTGGCTCTTCGCGCCGACTTGCCGTCAATCGGCGAGATGGCCCGGGGGTAACTTGGATTTGCGCCTGGCTACATCAACAACGTCGTAGACCAGCCCAAGCTTCTCAAGGCCGAGGATAATCAAGCCGTTGAGATCGAATTCATACCAAGCGTGCGACAGATAGGCATCCCGCGGATAACGGTGATGGTTGTTATGCAGGCCTTCGCCGAATGTCACCAGCATCATGAAAAATTCATTGGTTGAGGCATCTTTCGTATCGTCGAAGCGGCGGTAGCCTAGTCGATGACACACCGAACCGATGGTCCCGCTGGCCATGACGACCAGATAGACACGAAAGAACCCGGAGAAAAGGATTGTACCCCACATTGCGTGCAGACCGCCGAAGCCATAACCCCATGCCGCAGGTATTCCGACCATGGAAAGAAAGTACCAGAACCACCGCGTCCGCGTGAACATCATCACCATTGGATCGGCAAGCATATCTTTGGCGTAGACGGTGCTGTCGGTCATCGTTTCGTCGAACAGAAATCCGTTGTTCGCATGTAACCAGCCTTTGACTTTCGTGCTGAATGCAAACCCTTTCCCGTCGATGTAAGGACTGTGGGGGTCGCCGACATGATCCGCATATAAGTGATGCCGGCGATGATTGCCGACCCATTTGAGAAGCGAACCCTGACATGCCATTTGGCCGATGGCACATAAGAAGAATTTGACGACGTCATTGCACCTGAAACTGCGATGCACGAGCATACGATGCACCGTCACACCGATGCCGATCGTCGTGAGCGAATACATGATCGCAAACAACGACCACTCGACAATTCCAAGACCTTGCGTAAAAGCCCATGCCAGGCCAGCAATCGACCCGACAACGAAGATTCCGAAGAGAATGTAGCTCTCGGTACGCTTTGCCCGCACCAGCGGGCCGCCAATAATAATGCCGGGCGGCAAATCATGATGATGAACATCAGGACCCGCTGCGGCAGCGGTATTTTCGGAATAGTCGGCTACAGACATGATGTAGCTGCTCCGGAAGTCTTTTTTACCATAAAGTTCATGGGCTTACAACTTCATACACATCGGCCGCTCCATACGCCATTCCACGGCATGCGGCCAGTACAACGCGCGTGACCGCCGAGGATCGCCGTAGTTCGCGCAGCGCAACCGAATAGTGAAAATGTGCAAAGAAACTATTTTCACTTTCCTCGACTCAACCGTACGGGCCGGCAAAGTTCACTTCTCGCCCGCCACGCAAGTTGCCTCGATAGAGAACAAAGATTGGGCAAAAGCTCGTTTGCAATGGGCATAGGCCTGCAATTCGAAAGGGGTCGTTAAGCAAGATTTTTTACGCGCAGGAAATACCGCGCGCGCATTCTGGCAGCAATCAAACCCTCGCTTCATGTGCCAAATGCGCGCGTTGGTGGCTCTTTTGAAAGATACTGCGGGAACTATCCAAATCGACTATTTGTTGGTTGCCGTCATTTTTTCGTTTGTCATTTTTATCGGCGTCAACGCCGTCACGCTCGTTCTTAGATTTTATTAAGCCTCCATGGCGCTTGGATTGATCTTGCGCCGGAGACGCCCTGCCTCCAGACGCCTTAATGCGCTGGCGCTTCCACGGACGGGACAGGCAATGCGAGTGTGATCGTCTTCTGGCCTTTTTCGAACAAAGCCTCACGACTTCGGATCTCGCGCAGCAGCCATCCGTTGTGTTCTTGCCCCGTTTTAAGTCTCAGCATCACATTTGCGGTGCGATCGAGAAAGATTCCGAAACCGTCTTTTTCCCCCGCAATGGTTCCGACAAGCGCAAGCTGCGGCCGATCGGGAACTATTTTTGCGGGCCCTAACGGCACAAAGGGGGTCGCCACTACCGCCGCGGCAGGTGGCCGGCGCGATGGAGAAAAAATCGGCCGCTCCCGAGTTGCGGATAAGTCCGTAAGAGGTATTGCCCAGAGCGGATTGCCGCGCCGCGCTTCAATCGGGGCGCGTGAGCCGGTGTCATCGACGCTGATAGCTCCCGTAACGTTATCGATCGCTTCCAGCTCGACGGACCCGCTTGGTGCCGCCGCTCCGCCCGCCTCCAGGCCGGCCGTCACGCCAGAAACGATGAGGCCTGCAATCACACACCGTCGCACGAAAAGTTGTGTCATTTTGCGCCCTGCCACTGGCCCGACACGGTCAGAACTATGTGCATGCGCGGCTCTCGATCCACGGTAGACGCGGACGGCACCTGCACCACCAGTTGATCGATAAAGAGGAGCGGCATTCCGGCTTCGAGGTCGTAGAGCAACTTCTGAAGCGATGGCTGATCAACTTCGCAGCTCGCGATTACGCCCACAAATCCGGCCTTCGCGAGCAGGCCATCCAGCTCCACTTGTGACGAGAGAATATTGCCGCCAACCTTTGTCACAGCGCCGGCGACCCGTTGCAGAAGCGAGGCACCGGCGACCGTAACGGTTGGCCCCTCGAGCATTGGCGAGCCGGTCCGGATGTCCTCTTGCACACCGTCCAAATCGCGAGATACTTGTTTGCGTGCTCGAAGTTGATCGAGAATGGCACGCGCCGCCGAAACATCGGCCTGTCGGCGCAGGATGTCTGCCACGGCAAGCCAGCTTCCAGCCACAAACAAACCGACGATCACGGCATAAGCAGCTGTCGCGGCCCAGGGATATCGCTGGATGACGCGTTGAATCGCGTTCGTTTCGTTCATTTCTGCACCGCAAATCCGGGCTTGATCCGAGCCTCTATGTGAAACCGTTCGCCCGGATCGCTTGGCGAATGCGTCGTCGGGGCGAAGAAGGTTGCGCGTGTAAATTGCTGCGATTGTTCGATCAGCCGGATCAGTGACGGCGCGTCACGCGTGATGCCGACGATCTGCAGCTTGTCGCCATTAACTCGAAGCTCGGTCGCAAAGGTGTGATTGGGCAAAATTCGCGACAGCGCTTCGAGAACGATGACCGACGATGGCGTCTCGCGCTTGCGGCGCTCAAGTGCGAGCTCGACCAGGGGGGCGCCGGCGGCTCCAGCCTCGTGCATGGCGTGACGGGCACCGGCAAGACGACGCAGGACAGCCTCTCTTTGTGCGTCAAACATGGGGCCGAGCATCTGATCGGCGGCAGTTGCAAGACTCATCGATAGTGCAGCCGCTGCAAGTATCCACATGAGGCTGCGCCGCACACCAGCAACATCGAACAGACCGGCACCCTTGTGCTCAAGCACCTCAATAGGAACCGGATCGGCTGCGCTGACCGGCGGCAGCGTTGAAACGCAAATTGATTTAGCACCGAGAGCCGAGAATGCCTGGAGATAGAGCGCAAGGTATGTGCGTGCCGTTGCAGCGACCGTCACCGTGATACGGTCATTGCCTGTCGCCACCGGCTGCGCCCAGCCGAACGCCGCATCCGCAACGCTCCAGGGTGTCAAGCGGTCGATCTGAGACCGAACAATGCCGTCGAGAAATTCGCCAGCGCGTTTCGGCAGATCAAGGGGCCGGAACAAAAATTGGCCAGGCTGCAAGGCGAGTTCGATTTTGCTGCCCCGCAACACCGTTGCAAGCTGACTTGGAATTGATCCCAGTACACGGCCATCGGCGATGCGAATATGGTCCGCGCCGGCAAGCGCGTCCTTACTGGCCGGATAATTCACCCTGAATCGTCCCGGTTCTTCCTCCGTCAGCCGCACGCAATGCGGGCTGCGGATAGACCCAAGCGCCCCATCGGCCGTTGCGGCAACACAATCCATCCACGCCCGGAATGCCGCCACAAGGTCCCCGACGTTCATGGGTGTTCTCCTGCGTCGGTCGCGGCGTGGTCCATGGCCGGCTCCGCATCGGCGTCATTCCGCCATGACAGCACGCGGTAGGGCTTGGCATTGCCATCGACAAGAATGACGGCTTCCGACATGATTGCCCGACCGCTATCGAAAGCCATGCGAACGGTCACACGCACGGCCTTGCTGCTTTCCAACGTCGTCTCTGCTCGCGCAGCCGCAAAACTCGCTGAGGATGATTGTTCCAGCAGGAGTTCGCGGTCGCTCAGGACAGCGCCGAGGCGTTCCGGTGTCATTCCGGGCAAAGCCGCGATCACCACGGGGCCGGCATCGTGGATATTGATTTCGGACCGGCCGCTGTAGACCGTTATATAAGGCAATAGACGCTCCACCACAGCCGATGGCAAGCCAAGCACGAGGGCAAGTTCACCGATATGCGCGAATGGTGCACCGCGCGGCCCGTAGTTAAGGCCGGCAGCCCTGTACAGGGACTCTTCCTCATCTTGCGATCGCGAGTTCGGCGCGGAGCGCCAGCCAATGATGCGGTCGGCGTATTGATCGGCATCGTCGGAAGATACGCCAACCGATCGAAATAGCCCTGCAAGCAGCCCTTTCGAGGCCTTGTTAAGATCGACCCGAGCGGCTTCGGAGCAAAACTCAACAGCGACATTGGCCCTATTCATGCGAAATCCGAAGCGGCCGCGGGATGGCCTTTCCTGCGGCCGCGACGCCGTCAACTGGTAGGCAGTGA
>Ga0134126_10003348_pt1 | contig 20099 bp, 19 predicted proteins | sample KB31752_FD_96881 | JGI IMG/M metagenome (GOLD analysis project Ga0134126, IMG submission 96881) | Terrestrial soil microbial communities with excess Nitrogen fertilizer from Kellogg Biological Station, Michigan, USA - KB3-175-2 | ecosystem: Environmental > Terrestrial > Soil > Unclassified ...
CGCTGCTGCCCTGGAACGCTCGCAGTTCGCTCCCAGCTACCCGCCGCGCCGCCTGAGGAGATCCCCGCCGTCCCTACGCCGGTACGCTCCCGCCCACAAGGACGGGGATGCCGGAGTCCTTACGCTTAACTGAGCAGTGCCCGCCCCGTGACAGCTGCGCTCACGGTGACGGTCAGTGCGCTGGGCTTCCAGCGAGACGGGATGGCAGGCTAGGAAAGCCTTAAATAAGCAAGCTATTGATTTTTATGACTTTATAAGCTAACTTCCTGACTCCACCACTATCGGCCTTAAATAGGCCTCAGGCCCAGAACGGCAGGTAGCGGGCAAACTTCCGCGACCCACCGACGCTTTCGTCCGCCTTGATCAGCCCGGCCTCTATAGTCGCTGCAATCACCTGTGAGACGACTGCCGCCTTTCCCTCCTCGAGGTGGAATCGCTCGCGCAGCGACTGGTTCGTCATGCGCTCCGACATGACCCACTTCAGGGCACAATGCTGGTAGCAGGCACGCACGCGGTCGTTGCGGTCCATCTCATCGAATGGCCGCGGTCCGTAGATAGTCACCGACGTACGCCGAAAGCCCGTGCGAAAATCCGGCGCTGGCAGCTGATACAGCTCGGCTGCCTGAACGACGCGATCGATGCCGCTGCTCTTCTCCTCGCAAATACCCGTTCGGCGCATTAAATCCGCCAGCCGCTCGTTGCGAGACTGGTAGCCATCGATGAAGCGCTCGAGCGGGACGAGCGGCTCGCCGGGATTCGAGATCTCCACGCGATTGCTGTAGATCTCGATCATGACCGATGCTCCACCCACTAAGAAATCCTGGTGGATGAGCGCGTTCGCAACCAATTCTCGAATCACGACGTCCGGAACCAGCTTTACCTCCTTGCGAAGCGCGCCCTCGATGACCTCGTTCTGCGGCAGGTGCGTCATCACAAACCGTACCAATTCCTGAAAGCCCACGGCGTAACCGCGCGTGAACGTCTCGTCGACCCGAGTATCCAGCTTCGACGTACCCGCGTAGACGACGACGCGCGGCGCCTTGCGAGCCACGTCCGGAAACTCCCCCAGCCTTCTTGCCAGCGTCAGAGCACCAAGCCGGCGGATACTGAACGTTGCGCCCACCTGATCTAGCAATCGCTCGTGCATCAGCCGTTCGATGACGCCGCCCCGGTCGGTCGGATACGGCAGTTTGAGCAGCTCAAAAATCGTTTGCGTGTCGAGCAGTTCCACTACCTGCTGGCCGTCGAGACCTGTGCGCGAAGGCTCCTCCAGCCAATCAGGCTGCCCTTCCGCGAAGATTCGACGCAACTGGTCCTCGCTCATCGGCACCAGCGCTCCTCCAGCTCGCATCAGGTACTTGCCGTCGAGGTGATAGGCCGTACCACGCGGGCGGGGCGGAATGTGGAAGACCACAACGCGGCCATCCGGATGCGCGACCGACTCGACGTCAACTCGGAAGCCGACAAGCTCGAATAGCTTCTCCGCAGCAGCCACCGTATCCGGAAATGCCCGCGTGCCCACCACCTTGCGCGGCGGCTCGTCCGCGACGCCGAGCAACAAGACACCGCCGCCCTCGTTCGCGAGGGCCACGCAGTACTCGCTCAGCTTGCGCGTGTCGAACTGATTCTTGGCCTCTTTGAACTCCAAGTGCTGGTGTTCCGAGGCGGCTTGGCGCCAGAGATCGATCTGCTCAACGGAGGTCGTCATGATCTGTCGCGCCGACTCAGCTCCACGGTAATGGAAGCCATGGTGCCGGCAGGGGATTGTACAATCTGAACCGACCTCCAACTTCACCTAGATATGGCGCGCGCCGCCTTTCCTCGCTTGCCCGAAGGAGGTACTTTCGCCTTCCTTCTCGCCTTCGCTGAAGGCGTTGCGTAATCCGCTTTGTCTAACGTAAGCACGGTATCCCCTGCTTTTGATGAGGCACGATCGGATTCCGGTAAGAGCGCAAAAACGCCATCGCGTAGATCCTTCGCCAGCTGCAGCATTTTCTGCTGCGCACCGCGCAACTCGTCAGCTCGATCAAGCAGACGCACAACCCTACTTAAATCCGCGTCTTCACGCGGACGCTGAACGATTAGATCAACGAAAAGCTTCTGATTAAAGCGATTGCGGCTTGTCTTAGTAGAACCCGTCGATTGAGCATCGACGATCTTCAAATACTTCGGACTATTCAGGCAATGAACAATATATCTGCAAAGGTTTGCGGGGTCGCCGCCAATACCAGGCTTGGCGACAAAAGTTGGAAACTCTCCCGATACATAGCAACCATCATGTTCGTCATCGACTATCGCAAAAGAACCGCGAAATGCAAACAGGCGATTGTAAATGATCCAGCCACGAGAAACGCGGTATACAATGCTGGCTTTTATGTCGCGACCTCGCTTTTCTTCGCGAACGAAAGTCCCTTCGCCCCACCAGCGAACGCCCAGCAGGCGATACAACTTATCGGGAAGTATCTTTTCCTTTACCGCAACCCCATCAAGCACGTCGCCGAGTCGAACGGGTACAACGTCTTGCCCCGCAAATAGGCCTTTGTGCTCGGCAAGCGCCGTGTTTGCATCTGCAATCTTTTCTTGAGCTTTCGATACATCCGCCCGCAGTTCATCGATGTTGACTGAGCTGGTATCGTTAGAACGTGCGTAAAATTCCGAGTCTAAACGGTCGCCGATATCAGCAATCCAAGACTCTGAATGCTGTCCAACCTGGGATTCGCCCCCCTTGAAAGCACGGTAGTCCAGTAATATGTCGGGCAATACGTTGCCTGGGATGAGCGCGCCGTTCGGGGCCAATCCAGTGTTGCGAGCAACCGCCATAAACACAGGCTTCTGGCGGCCATCGTCGGGCTTCTCCTTCTTTTGCAAGAAGAGAATACTTGTCTTCGCGCGAGCCCCGTAACCTTCGAAGGTCTCCTTATTTAGACTAACAATACCTTTAATCCAAACATGTTGCCTCAGATAGTCGCGGACATATCGGGTCGAACTGTTGTTTAGGATTCCGTCTATGACGACAATCGAAATCTGACCTCCGGGCTTGACGAGTCTGATGCAGCGTTCGACAGCAAGGATAACGCGATCTTGGGAATTTCGGCCTGAGCCTAACTCAAAACGCTTTAGAACGGCGGGGTCCGTTTCATATGAGCCAAAGGGCGGATTTGTGAGGCAGATTTCAAATTCGCCCTCCTTGATCTTGTCGGGTACATCGGTCATGCCGTCATGCATGAAGACGCCAGAGCTGCCATCCCCGTGAACCATCATGTTCATCTTGCATGCCTGGGACGTGCGCTCCTTCCAGTCGGTCCCGAACAAGCAGCGGTTGGATAACTCAATTCTCCAACGCTGCTTTTCCTCCGACGAAAACTCCTGTAAGCGAATTTTTTCGCTAACTAGCTCGAAAGCATAGATCATGAATCCGCCCGTTCCACAGAACGGGTCGATTATCTTCTCGCCGATCTTCGGGTCGATGGCTTCAACCATAAATTCAACGACATTTCGAGGTGTGAAGTACTCGCCTAGTCCTCCCGTGAACGTGTCACCAAGGAAGTATTCGAATGCCTCACCTTTAACGTCGAAAGCCGTCAGCCCGAGATCGTAGTTCTCGAACAAGGTCACGATTTTTCGGATCGTGCGATCCTTCAGGTTAATTTCGGCATCCTTGTGGAAGAGACCAGAATAGCTGTCGTTTGCCTTTGCATCGGCGAAAATTTTGCGAACGACATTGAATTTCAGACGCTCAAGGCTGTCGTCGAATACGGACACGCGGAATCTATTCCCCTGCGGGTTTTCTTTTTCTTCGAAGAGCTTACAGAACATCACCTTCGACATTTCGTCGAAGGCCGCAGTGGGATCTAAACCTTCATTGTTCCGAATTTCGTTGTGACACGCCTTCAGTATGTTCTTGAACGTTCGGACATCATCAATGATGAACAGGTCGTGTTTGGCTTCTTGCCGCAGCGATTCCTGAATGTCCTTATCAAGGACGAACTTGACAACGTCATCCTCCAGATCACGCCGTTTTGGAAGTTCGGGGCGGCGCGTCTTCTGGAGAGTGTGAAAAACCTGAATTTGGGAGCCATTCGTCAGTAACGCGAGTGGCGCAATGCGTGGCAAGAGACGCGCATATGAGATGACTTGCTCGCGCGCCTCGCGGTCGAGAATCTCGCTCGGCGACTTCGTTTCGCACACGATCAATGGCGCAGCGTGCGCTTTGGATGCATAAACTATCGCATCGGCATAGATGGTCTTCTTTTTGCGCCCCTCCTGCACCTGAATAGGCACGTTAAAGGCAATGCAGTTTTCCTTGTATCCCAGGTTTTCGAGATAAGGCACCAGGAATTTAAACTTGACATCTTCTTCTGAGTGAATTTTTCCATTCATCTTTCGACGCACCCAGAACTAGACCTTTGCGTTTGCATTCACGGGCATCTGTCGCACTTGCAACAGCGGCCACTGATCGGCGATATATTTTTCTGCTGCCTCGCGAACAACCCAAGCCACCGAGACCTTCTTGCTCTTGGCAATTGCTGACAACGTCTCGTAGACATCGGGAGGGAACGTGATTGATGCGCGTGGGGTTGCTGACGGCTTCACCTTCTTGCTCTCCGTTCGCATTCTGCTTGGCATTAGACATCCCCGGCTATCGCATCACTTTACACCAGACTGGTGCAGCTGCATAGTCGGCATGCTGATATCCCGAAGCTCACGTAAATCCCCCGTACTGTGCCAGGATGTCGGAACGGCGGTTATCCCATCTCCACGCTATCAGCTCCTCGACCGTCAGATACGGCAGTCGCAGACGCTGAGTGAGACGCACGCGACCGGTATCCACTGGCCGGGAGGGAGCCGGGGGACCATGAAATCGCGGTAGCGTGCAGGCATCGCGATCGCCCGCTGGACCACCCGGAACAAGGCACAGGCAGCCGCGGCTCGCCCGAATTCATCGATACCGATGAACTCTACCGACGTACGTAAAGCTCGGCATACCAACCGTATTGCGTCCCTTCTTCGTTCCATGTGCCAACGAGCTTGCAGTCACTGTCGCCGTCACGGATCTCGCTAAGCTCGTATATGACGACGTTTCCGGATCGACGCTCGCGCCCGTCGCGATAGCTGAAGCGCCCCTCATACTGCGTCGACTCACGGCGGCGGTAAGCGGTTCCCTCGTATACCTTCTCGTCGTCCACGGTGAACGAAAACGCGGTCTCTGACAGCTCGGCGCGGATGTCGGCGCGGCCGGTCTCCTCTCCACCCAATATCCACCAAGTCTCACCTTCGAGTCGCTTCACGCCACTGCGGGCCTCATCGCCCCTGCCGCGGTTTCGGCGTGTTCGCAGGAGCCGGCGCTCCCGCCTTGCGCAGGCACTCCGCAAGCTTCCAGAAGAGGTTCGGGTTTCCGCGTGCGGACGTGGGGTCGGCGTGCACCGTCGAGATGAACGACGCGGGCCGCCCTTCACCGCGCAACTCAATGGAGCGCTTCTTCGGGCTCCACCATATCTTGACCTGCATAGTGACGGAGCGACCGCCCTTCTTGCTTCTTTCCATACACTTCCCCAAGCGAACGGCTCGCGGTGAACTGTACACCGAAGAGCGATGCATTGCGGTAAGCCTTGGTGCCGACGACGCGGATTGTACTGTTCCGGCAGTGCCCGTGCTGGTCAAGATGAGGTAAAACTTCGGGTCGCCGAGAAGGCGGCTCCCGGCGTGGGTCACTACCCCACGGCGGAAGCCTAACCACTACGAGCCCCAAGGAGGCCCACAATGGCTGCCCGTAATACTACCGGGGTTGAGGAGTGCGGCCATCAGGCCGGCAACCGCCCGCGCACTCACCTAGAACCGGCCGGCCGCAGAGCTGCGAAATGCCGCCCCGCGCCCGATGAGCGCCATACCGGTCGAGACGATGGCCATGTGCTCGAAAGCCTGTCTCATGTGCTGACTGGCTGGCACACGACAGTCGCCCGTGTCGATGGAGAAGAAATGCGGATTGGGGGTGAGCCGTGACCGAAAACCAATCTGCTCACAAATCCATCCCTCTGCTCAGGAGCAACGAGGAGCAACTGAGGAAGATCAGACGACAGCTCGAAGGGATGTTCAGAGAGCTGCGGCTCGTTCAAGACGTCATCATGGTCTGCGGTGGCGTTTGCGAGTCGATCAGCTCCGATCTCGATGAGGAAGTCGAGCACGTCCTTCGTCGCTGCGGCTCCGATCGTTTGTTCGGTGTGCTGAACACGCTTACTGAAATCGTCGAACGCTTCGGCGGCACGACTGAAATGTCCGAAGCGCGCCATGATGAAAAGTCATGAGCGCCAGGAAGGCGCGGCGTCGGCCACGGCGGATACCCAAGGCGCGACACGCTGAACACCGCCTGAGCAGCGAAGACATCGAAAACGTCAGGCTGTCACTGCTCGGCGTCGTGGCGACATGCGAGCTTGTGCGTTCGTCATTCTCGGCCAGTCGATGCACAGGAATCGTGTTGACGCGCGGCGCTCTGCAACCGCTTCGCCAGGCATTGACACTGCTCGGGGAAGACGACCCCGAGTTATAGATGGCTGAGTGCCGGCCGTCCTCACGCCAGCAGGGGGCACCGCGCATGATCCCCTCGACCGCGAAGGACACGGCGCAGCGTGTGGAGCATGCACGACGTTAAGAGGCCCGCGAACTGCCGGGCTTCTTCCAAGCGCTGAGCACGAGTGAAACTGCGCCAAGCTGGCTGCGGGCGCACCACTTAGAGCTGCTGCAGATCCTTTCCTCGTAACAGGCAGAGGCCGTCACTGCATTCCGCAGTGACGGCCTCGAAAACTGCAGCAACAATACGGGTTGGCGCAATTCCGGAAAGATTGGAACTTGCGTGACGATGGCCTGTCACACTGTCGTTGTTCCAAATGCCGCACCCATGCGACAGCCCCAGAGCGCACGGCCCTGTAAGCGCTCGTCCCGAATAGGGAAGGACCGACCCGGACGCGCCTAGGTTCCATCTCGCGCGTCGCCCCAGCAAGGGGTGGAACCCATTTGCACCAGGCAGAGCCCTCTCTGCCAATTGACTTCTCGCGTTCACGTCTCTTCGTCCACCGAGAGCCGCACTGTTCCACTGCGGCTCTCGCGCATTGCTCTCGGACTTCCACCGTCTTATCAACCAACCCTGAAAGGAGGTATTCATCCCCTAGCGATCAGCTCTTTATCGTCTCTCAACGCTCTCGGCGTAACTCCCGCCCGGCCTCCCTACAGGGAGCACGGCGGGCGCCTCAATTGAGGCAACGGGTGTCCTGAGCACCTGGCCCTTGTCCCCCTCGGGGGAATCTCGCGCATTCCGCGAGCTGGCAAAAACACTGACCGATTTTGGCTCAGGTGGGCTTGCAGACGACAGGAGCTTTCGATGGACGATCTGACCTACATGCTGCGTGCGCTGTGTCGTCGAAACTGCGACGGCAGCCACGCGACCCAAGCGGACCGACTGCGCACGCTGACGCTTGCGAGTCAGCAATTGCTCGAGGCCGGGTTCAGGCGGATGCGCGCGACTTCGCTCAAGGGGAAGCACGTCGTTGCGCTGCTTAATCGTTGGCAACAGGAAGGGCTGTCGGCGGGAACCCTGAAGAACCGTATGGCGCATCTGCGCTGGTGGGCAGAGAAGGTGGGCAAGGCCGCTGCCATACCCGCGGATAATGCGCAGCTCGCCATTCCCGAGCGACAGTTCGTTACCAATGCGGACAAGTCCGCCCGTCTCCACGGCAAGCTCGAGCGGGTCTCCGATCCGTACGTGCGCATGAGCCTCGCGCTGCAAGAAGCATTCGGGCTTCGGCGCGAAGAGGCCATCAAGTTCCAGCCAGATTACGCAGACCGTGGTACTTGCGTCGTCCTCAAAGGCTCCTGGACCAAGGGAGGGCGTCAACGCACTGTGCCAATCGCAACCGCCGAGCAGCGCGCCGTGCTGGACCAGGCGCACGAGCTCGCCGGCGGCGGGTCACTTATCCCGGCGCACAAGACCTACATTCAGCAGCGCAATGCCTATGACGGGCATTGCAAGTCGGCGGGGCTGAAGCGGATGCATGGACTACGACACCGCTACGCGCAGGCTCGATATGAGGCGCTCACGGGCTGGAAGGCTCCGACCGCCGGGGGCCCGCTGACGGCGGCCCTCACGCCCGCCCAACGCGTGCTGGATTCCACCGCTCGCCAAACAATCAGCCGCGAATTGGGGCACGAGCGCCCCCAGATCACGGCGATCTATCTCGGGCGCTAAGACAGCAAGCAAGTGCGCTTTCCACCGCATTTGCTCGATGAGCTCGCCCGAGCTTTTGCGCACGCCGCGATCGATCGGCTACTGGAAGAGCGAGCGGCGCGGCAGCCGCGCCAGGAAGCGGAAAGCGGCGATTCTGCGCCTGTGGAACCGCCACCCGACCCTAGCGGGTTTGCCGAGGGAAGAGATCGTAGCTAATATTAGCGAACATCATCACCCGCAGAGGCTGGACGTGCCTCCAAAGCCGGTCAACGTGAAGCAAGTGCTCGTGTACCTTACGCATGAGCAGCACGCCGCTCTTCTGAAGCTCAAGGAGAAATTCGGCGTGCCCGTCAGCGAGACAATCCGTCGCGCCATTGATCGGTATCTGAAGCAGATGGAGTCGCGGAAATGACAGGGGTCACGCGACTGCGCGCAGCACCTTACGCCCGTTATTCGAGCGAGCAGCAGCGCGCTGCCAGCATTGACGATCAACTGCGGAACTGCCGGCGTCGAGCTGAGACGGAAGGCTGGGTCATTGTCCGGGAGTTTGCTGACAAGGCGATCAGCGGGGCGGACAGCTCGCGACCACAATACCGTGACATGCTGAGCGCTGCCGATCGCGGCGAGTTCGACGTTCTGCTGGTCGATGACCTCAGCCGACTTGCGCGCGATCAAGTCGAAAGCGAGCGCGCCATCCGCCGTCTCGAATTTCTCGGCATCCGAATCGTGGCGATCTCCGACGGGTACGATTCGCAGACGAAGATTGCGACGCGGAAAATCCAGCGCACGGTCAAGGGCCTCGTCAACGAAATGCGGCTCGATGAGCTACGCGAACAAGTGCATCGCGGGCTTACTGGGCAGGCCATCAAAGGCTACTGGTGCGGCGGTCGGGTGTATGGCTATGCGCTGCGCCCGATACTCGATTCGGCGCGCCTCGATCCTTACGGACAGCCCGAACGGATCGGTACCAAGCTTGAGATCGATTCCGATCAGGCTGCCATTGTGCGTGAAATATTCCGCCGCTACGGCGACGGGACATCATGCCGCACCATTGCTAAGGACCTGAACACGCGGGGCGTGCCCTCAGCCGGTTCAACATGGAAACGCAAAGTGCGCCGGTGCAGTGGGTGGATGGCCTCAGCCATTCGGGCGATTCTGCGCAATCCGCTCTATACGGGGCGCCTCCGTTGGAATGTAGGCGGGTACGTCCGTAATCCCGACACCGCGCGGCGGGTCTGGCGCGCGCGTCCGCAAGACGAGTGGGTTGAGCATCGGGACGAGAGCCTACGGATCATCGCTGATGAGTCATTCCGTCGCGCGCAGGAGCGTACCCGCATCCGCGCAAACGGCGACGCTCGAATGAAGAGCGGTGGCAAACCAAAATACATGCTGTCCGGGCTGCTCCACTGCGGTATCTGCGACGCACATTACATCCTGCACGATGCCCGTTCGTATGCCTGCTCGGGACACCGGGGCGGTGCCTGCGACAACCAAATCCGAGTCCGGCGGGATGTGCTGGAGGAGGCAATCCTTTCGCCCCTGCGGGATGAGATGCTTGCGCCTGAGCGTGTGGCGCTAATGGCCAGGGAGATGCAACGCGACCTGCTCGAACGTATGTACCGGGCCAAGACTCGTGCCGCCAAGCAGCCGCAGGAGCTGTCCGAGCTTAATGGACGGATCGCGCGCCTCCGGAAGCGGCTGATAGCCGGCGACCCGGACATGACGCCGGACGAACTACAGGCGGCGATTGAACGCGCCGAACAGAAGCGCCGCGAGCTTGCGGCAGTCCCTCTGGCCCAGGCCCGTGAGACCACCAGACTCCTGACCATCCTGCCCAACGCGGCAGAGCTATACCGGAGGCAGATTGCGCTGGGCCTCGATGACGCGCACCCGCAAGCGGTGCTCAAAGCCCGCATGGCCTTGCGCGAACTGCTCGGGAAAATCCGCTTAGAACCGGGGGAGAACGGCAGCCTCTGGGCTGCCTACGAAGTGCAGCCCGCAGTCCTGGTGCGGGCTGCCGTAACAGGGTATGCCGGCTGAGGGACTTGAACCCCCGACCAACGGTTTACAAAACCGCTGCTCTACCACTGAGCTAAGCCGGCGCCCGAGGAGAGCGCCCGAGAAGGCGCTTCGGAACCGCCAATTGTACCGGTCCGGGTGGCCTCAGAGCACCGACGGTTCACCGGTCTTCACGACGGCGACGCACGGCACCGGCCCGCCCCCGCCCGGTTTGCATCGTGGCAAAGTCGCAGCAGGCAGCGGAGACGCTTCCGCGGAGGAAGTCTTCGGCGCTGGCGCGCCGGGTAGCGGGGTTGCCGCGGGTGCCGTCGGCGCCGCGCCGGTCGGGCATTGCTGCACGCTGATCGGCGAGCCGCCCCCGCTCGGCTCCAGGTCGGACACATCCTTCAGCGGCACGGGGGCCGCGCCGTTCGGGAGCGTCAGGTCGAGCCAGTAAACCGTGCCCGGCAGCATTCGCTCGGTCTCTGCGGGTTTGAAGCCCATCGTGCGCACGAGCTTCGCGCGACGGTCGGCGAGATTGCGGTCGATATAGAGGCCCAAAGAGACCCGGCGGCCGCCGGTCTCCGGAGGCATCGCCTCGGCGTCATCGATGCCCCCGCGCTCCAACTTGTGCAGCGCCTTCGTCACCGCCGCATCGCTGGTGAAGCCATCGAGATGTACCCAGAAGCGGCGGATGGAAGGGGATTCCGCGACTCGCTGCCGCGGCGCGAAGCTCTTCGTCCGAAGCAGCGCCATGGCCTTGCCCGCAATGGCGGGATCCTCGAAGGGTCCTACCGAGACGCATTGCGGCGGTGGCGTCTCGAGGGCCATCTCCTTGCCCAGCGTGGCGCGCTTGTCCGGCGGCAACTCGCTGGCCAGCGTCAGGCGTGGCAGTGCTGCGATCGAGCTCGCCGGGGCCGGCCCGGGCACGTCGATCAATTCCGCCCATCCCATATAGAGCAGATTGACGAGCAGCAGGGCAAAGAAAATGACACGCACGCGGCGATTGTAGTCCAGGTTATGTCGCCAGGGACGGACATGCCGCAAGCTTCCCGACGAATCGTCATCACCGCCCGGGCCGCCGCGAAAGGGCAAACGCGGCGCGCGGCGTCGCTAGAGCCCAGCGCACCAGGCGGCCAGTCCCTCGAGGACGAGGTCCGGCATCAGGACGCTTGCGCGGCGGATCAGCGGCTGAAGAGCCGGCGCGCCACCTCCTGTCAGCACGAGCTGGGGCGTACGCGCGACCAGCTCCTTCGCCTCGCTCACTGCGCGTTCCACCGCAGCCGCCGCAGCATAGCGAGCACCCTGCTCCACTGCCGCACGGGTCGAGCGACCGAAAAGAGCATGCGCTCGGCCACTGGCGCCGCCTTGCGCGCGGCGGCGAATGCCATTGGTGCTGTCGAGCAGGCTCGCGACCATCAGCGGCGGCGCCGGAATGATTGCTCCACCCCAGTGGCGGCCGTCCGGCCCGACGAGGTCGAGAGTCATCGCCGTCCCGACGGCGACCGCACAAACGGGCCGGCCGGCGAAGCGGCTGTGTGCCGCGATCATCGCCAGCAGTCGATCGACCCCGAGGCGCCAGGGATCGACGTAGCCGACGGTCACCCCGCATGCGTGCCGCCGGGTGGCGACCCGTTCCGGCTGCGGCGCCCCAGCCAGCCGGGCGCCCGCAGCAAGAGTGTCGCTGATGGCGTCCGCGGCTACGTTCGACACCATGATGCGCTCAATGTGACGGTGCGAACCGATGACACGACGTGCGAAGTCCCGCGCCCGCCAGCCCGAATACTCGGCTGCCTTTGCCTTACCGAGCCGGCCATCGGTGAGCCACGCCCATTTGATCCGGCTGTTGCCGATGTCGACCAGCAGGGCCCTCATTCGACCGTCCTCACGGTCACATCGCCTGAGATGAAGCGCCTGAGACCCTGCGGTGTCTCGACCACGAGTGCCCCGTGCAAATCGATGCCACGCGCCAGCCCGCGCGCAACGCCCTCCAGCGTATGCACGTCGACCTGATGTCCGCGAAGGGCATCGGCCGCGCGCCACTCCTCGGTGAAGGGCCGCAAGCCCCCCTTCTCGAAGACCATCAGCCCGCGGACGACTTCCGTGACCAGAGCCGCCGCGACGACATTGCGGGAGGGCTGCTCGAGTCCCGCCGTGACGAGGTCGGTGGGCGAGCCGCCGGCCTGGCCGACCACCTCAAGCGCTTTCGCGCCGAGCGCCACGTTGAGGCCAATGCCTATGACGACAGATGCCGGGCCGTCAGACTCGGCGCGCAGCTCTATCAGGATTCCTCCGAGCTTCTTGCCGTTGACCTGGATGTCATTCGGCCACTTGAGGCGGACGTCATCGAGACCTGACTCCCGCAGTGCCCGCAGCGCACAGACACCGATGACCAACCCCAACGCCCCGACATCCTGCGGCACTTCCGGAAAAGCCCAGGAAAGCGACAGGCAAATGGAGCCACCGGGCGGTGCCATCCACGTGCGCCCACGGCGCCCGCGGCCCGCAGTCTGATACTCCGCGAGCAGGACATCACAGGCCGCGAACGGAGGATTCTGGCGCGCCAGCAGCACGCTGTTGTGGAATCCACGATCCAGGCTGTCTCGACGCTCCGGACGTGAGCGCGCACCTCCGGCGGCAGAAGACCCGCGATCCGCTTCGAGTCGAGCGCATCGCTGCCCGACCGCAGCCGATACCCTTTGTTCCGCACGGCATGCAACGTCGCGCCGAGCTCGCGCAGCGATTCCGCCGCCTTCCAAATGGCGCTGCGGCTGACACCCAGCGTCTCGGCGAGCTGCTCTCCGGAATGAAACTCGCCGTCGGCGAGCACGGCGAATACTCTCGTGACGAGCGGGAGCTCATCGCCCTGAGTGGCGCCCCCCGGCCCGACGGCTTTCATCATGTCGTGTCGGCTCTCATCAGGATCGCGACCTGGCGGCGCCGAGCAGCCACAGCCGGCGTGCGCGCGGCTCGGTACCGGCGAGCATTCTCGCGATGTTGCCGCGATGGGTGAAGGCGATCAGGACCGCGCCGAGCGCCGCGAAAGTGAGCAGCGATGCCCGCGGCTGGATGCTGCTGGCCGCCACGGTCACCGCGAAGCTCGCTGCCCCGAGAATGGAGGCGAGCCCGACGAAGCCGAAGAGGATGACCGCGAGCAGCCAGACGACGAGCATGGGAACGAGGAAGGGCGGAGCGGCGCCGAGTACTGCGCCGACGAGGGTCGCCACGCCCTTCCCACCCCGAAATCCGTGCCATACGGGATAGATGTGCCCCAACATCACCGCGATCCCGCAAACGGCCACTGACCACGCGTGCAAGTGTGCGGGCGCGGCGGCAATGCCAGAGATTCGGGCAGGCGCCAGGAGGCCGGTGGCAATCCAGCCTTTGCCGAGGTCGATCAACAGCACCCAGAAGGCGAACGCCTTGCTCTGGGTGCGCAATGCGTTGGTGGCACCTGCATTGCCGCTCCCCAGACTGCGGATGTCGACACCTCCCCGAAGCCGCCCGACGAGGAGGCTTCCGACGATGGAGCCCAGCAGGTAGCTGAGCGCAGCCTTGATGAGAAGCTCGGTCACGCGGGCAGGAAAACTTCGGCCAACATGCAGCGCACGCTGCCGCCGCCCAGGTGCTCGATGGTCGGGATGGGCACCGCCAGCACCTCGTCCGTGCAGGCCGACAGGCGGGCGAAAGCCTCTGCAGGCAGCGCGTGTCTCGCACTTTCCGACATGACGAGCACCCGGTAATCCCCCAGCGCCTCATCCCACGTGCCAAGCTCCAGCATGTTGCCGGCAAAGCGCTCGATCTCTCCGTGACCGATCTCGATGAGCTCCCGCCCGGTGGCGCGCAGACGCTCGATCACCCGTCCGCGATCGGCAGGAACGATCGCCTCGGTTCCGATGATCACGGCCTTCTCACCAACGCACATGAGGACATTGGTGTGATAGAGCGGTACCCCTGCGCGATCGACCGCGCTGAAGACGATCGGCTCGTAGCCCAGCTCCTGCGCCCATTCCTCCACTACCTCCGGATGGGTACGGGGGGAAATGCAGGCATAGGCAGTCCGCTGGGAGTGATCCAGCACCAGACTCCCGGTCCCCTCGAGATACCGGCCATGAGTCTCGTGAGAAGTCAGATCGAGCACCCGCGCAACCTTGAAGCCGAGGCGGTCGGCGGCTTCGTCGATGACCTCCCGCCGGCGCTCGCGGCGGCGGGTCTCCGCCTCCATCGGGTAAAGCACCACGGTGCCATCCGCGTGAAAGCTCACCCAGTTGTTCGGAAACACCGCATCCGTCTTCGGCGGTTGGGCGGTGTCCTCAACGACACAGACGCGGACGCCGTCACTGAGCAACGCTCCCGCCAGGCCGTCAAACTCCCGGCGGCCGGCCGCCGCATCGGCGCCGGCAGCGCTCGAGGACTGGCGCTGGAATTTGTTGCTCGCAGCCGTCTCCGGGTTGTACCCGAAGCTCGCGGGCCTCACCATCAGCACCGCCTCGGCACATTGCCGGCGGGGCGTTGGCCGTTCGTCGGCCGGTACCGCACCTGGGGTATTACTGCTCATGGGGCGGCATTCTCTCACGATCCTGGCACCCCCCGGATGTCGCGGGTATCCTGGGGTGCTTACCGCGCATCCGCACAGAGGGGTAGGCAGATGGCGCAGGCGACGGGGATCTTTCGGGCTTGGGATGGCCCGGCAGGCGGGAGGAAGCTCTGGATCGGGCTCAATACGATATTCCTTCGCGAGTGCGCGGTGATTGCCCGCTTCTGGAGCGTCACGCTCGCGCCGCCGGTCATCACGACGATCCTGTATTTCGCGATTTTCGGCGGCATCCTCGGTAAGCGTATCGGGTCGTTCGGCGGAGTCGATTACCTCCACTACATGGCTCCGGGACTGATCGCCCTATGGGTCATCCCGTATGCCTTCGGCCACAGCGCATCGGGGTTCCTGGGGTCGAAATTCTTCAAGTACATCGAAGAGATCCTGGTCTCCCCGCTGCCAGCCTGGGTCGTCTTGCTGGGGTATGTGATGGGTGGCGTAATGCGCGGCTTCCTGGTGGGCGGAGCTGCGGCAGTCACCACGCTGCTCATCCTGCATCTTCACGTCAGGTCGGTGCTCGTCACAGTTGCGGCTTTGTCGTTGGCCGCCCTGGTCTCATCGCTCGGCGGCTTCATTGCGGGCCTGTTTGCCAGGAGCTTCGAGCAGGTGCAGATGATCCAGGGCTCGATCCTCACGCCGCTCCTGTTCTTCGGCGGTGTGTTCAATCCGGTCTCCATGCTGCCCGATTGGGCGCAGAAGCTGTCGCTCGCCAATCCCATGCTCTACATGGTGAATGCGGTCCGATACGGACTGCTGGGGGTTTCCGACGTCCCCGTCGGACTGACGCTCGCGGTGATGTGCGCCGTCGCGATTGCCCTTTTTGCCGTCGCCCTGAAGCTCCTGGCCAGTGGCCAAGGTATCCGCGACTGAACCCACGCAGGGTAGTCTGTCGATTTCCCAGAGTCTCGTTCGGCTACCCTACACACTACCGTGTCCCAGGGGGACTCATGAACGTTGAACTCACCACGTTGACCCCGACGGAGAATGGCGCAGGTGAAAGCAAGGGCTACCGGATAGCCGGTTGGACCCTGACCGGCCTGACCATCCTCTTCATGCTCTTCGACAGCCTGTCGAAGCTGGCACTCGAACATCACGTCATCGCGGCGACCACCGGGATCGGCTATCCGGTGGCAGCGATCCGGCCTATCGGCTGGATTCTGCTGATTTGCACGATCCTCTACGCGATTCCCCGCACTGCGGTGTTGGGCGCCATTCTGCTGACGGGATTCATGGGGGGTGCCGTCGCGAGCAAGATCCGGATCGAGGATCCCTTGTTCAGCTCGATTCTGTTCGGCGTATATTTCGGGATCATCCTCTGGGCCGGGCTGTATCTGCGAGATAGTCGATTGCGCGCACTCATCCCGCTGCGTCGCTCAACGACGTGACACGAACGATCGCGCCGCCGAAGGCCGCCTGGATGACGGCCTTCGTCTGGCTGTGGCCGACGGTCCATCGCCCCTCGCGGCCGAAGGGGTGCCCTACGCCTTCCGGGTGTTCAACCTGCTCGGCGGCTATCGATCCATCGAGGCATTCGCCTCGGGAAATCCGTGGAAGCCGGCGAAGAGGCAGCCGGACCCCCAAGTCAGGCAATTTCCGCTGGCAGACTCCGTGATCGGCTTTGTCGACTGACGAGCCTCGGCCAGACCGGGGTCGTAAAAGTGGCCGCACTGCGCCCGCGAAAAGCGGCTCTTGTGACGGCATCGTCTCCGCCTAGACTTCGAGTCGCCACAAAGCTGGCACCCGTCGAAACCTCGGAACCGAAGGAAAAGGGGAGATGAACATGTTCAGGCAGCTGCGCGATTTCTGGATACCGTGCGCGACGATGTTCGTTCTGGCCTGCTCAGGCGATGCGTTCGCTCAGGTGAGCTACAGAGTCGTCGATCTGGGCGTGCCGAAGAATGACACTTTTTCGATGGTCATGTCCGTCAACAATCGAGGCTGGACGGAGATCATGGCCGGGAATTTTGCACCCGGGCAGGCGGATTTCGCGCCCGCGCTACCTCTGAACGGACGCGCACTGCTCAACGTAGGCGGATTCACCATCGACCTCGGCACGCTCGGAGGACCGAACAGCTGGATGAACTGGGGCGAGGTCAACGAGTTGGGTCAGGTGGTCGGTGATTCCGAAACTGCCAACCCGGATCCGAACGGCGAAGACGTTTGCGGATTCGACACCCACCCCCACCTTACGTGTCGCCCGTTCGTCTGGCAAGACCTCCACATGAGAGCGCTGCCGACGCTCGGCGGAAATAACGGCGAGGCGAGCGCGATCAATAACCGCGGACAAATCGTGGGAATGGCAGAAGACGGTACCGTGGACTCCTCATGCCAGCCTGGGACCGTCAATAATCGGACTCAAAGGCCTGTGTTGTGGGAACACGGTCAGGCACAGCCTCTTCCCACGGTGGACGGTGATCCAGACGGCTTCGCATATTGGATCAACGATCGTGGCCAGGCCGTAGGCTTTTCGGGAACGTGCGCCGGAGCGCTGCACGCCATAATGTGGGAAAGCGGCACTGCCTACGCGCTTTCCGATCTCGGATACGGCAGCACGGCCTGGGGCATCAACAACGAGGGCGCTATTGTTGGAACGGTCGGCAACGGGAAAGCCCAAACTGGCGCGGTTTGGCAGAATAGCGTGCTCCCGCCCGAAGTGCTCCCCCTGCTGCCGGGAGATGCCGGGGGCATAGCCTTCGGCAACAACGACAGGGGCCAGGTAGTGGGGGCCGAGTGGGACCCCAATGGCTTCTGGGCCCACGGTTTCATCTGGCAGAACCAGGTGATGACCGACCTCAATACGCTGTTCCCTGCCAGCTCCAACCTATACGTGACCTTCCCCGCCAAGATCAACGAACGCGGGCAGATCGGCGGCATGGGAATCGTATGCAGCGGGCCGCATGAGGGCGAGATGCACGCCTTTCTGGCAACCCCTGTGAAGCAAAGCATGGGAGAGTCGATTGCACAGGCCGCGCCCAACTGCCTGACTGCCAATTTCCCGGCGACTGCCCGCAAGCTGTCTTTGCAGAGATTCGGATTCGGCCGACCGCGGCGATAACGGCAATTCGAGGTAGCCGAGGCGCCCGGGGTAGTCAGCGGCGGGGCGCTGGGTGGGTTCCGAGGCGCCTGGCGCTCTGAGGCGCCCGAGGTCAGCTGCCCGTTGCGCTGAGCTCGTAACCGGCCGGGTGCTGCGCCGTCAGATCGAGCGGCTCGCCCGTGAGATATCGCCGGCACTGATCGAACGGCGCCGGTCGCGCGAGCAGGAAGCCCTGCGCGTAGGGGCAACCGAGCTGGCGCAGCTTCTCGAGCTGCTGCCAGCCCTCGATACCCTCCGCCACCACCTCGATGTTGACATGTTTCGCCATGGCGATGATCGCTTCCACGATCGCCAGGTCGCTCATGTCGGTGACGAGATCGCGCACGAAACTGCGGTCGATCTTGAGGTAGTCCACCCGCCAGCGCTTGAGGTACGACAGGCTGGAATAGCCGGTGCCGAAGTCGTCGATGGCAATGCGGACGCCGAGCTCACGGAGACGGGCGATCGCGTCCTGAGACGATTCGCCGTTACGGCCCTCGCGGCGCTCGAACACGGCGCTCTCGGTGAGCTCGAGCTGCAACATCGTGGGGCTCACGCCGTGCGTGCGCGTCAGACGCGCGATGGTCGCGGCGAGGTCGGAGCGTTGCAGCTGCACGGCAGAGATGTTCACTGAAATCGGCACGCCGACGGCCCCAGCCGATCGCCAGCGCGCCGCGTCCTCGATGGCCCGCTCCAGCACGAACTCGCCGATGGGCACGATGAGGCCCGTCTCCTCCGCCACCGCGACGAAGCGGTCGGGAGGCACGAAGCCGTGCGCGGGATGGCGCCAGCGCAGAAGCGTCTCGAGCGCTACCACCCGATGCGATTCGATATCGACGATCGGCTGGTAATGCACATCGAGCTGCTTGCCCTGCAGCGCCGCGCGCAGGCTCGACTCGATCGCGATGCGCTCCTTCAGTCTGCGCTCCATCACCGGGCTGAAGAGCTGGAAGTTGTTGCGACCGCGATCCTTCGCCTGGTACATCGCCGTGTCCGATTGCCGGAGCAGCTCGCCCATGGTCGAGCCATCGCGGGGATAAAGGCTGACCCCGATGCTCGCAGTCGTCACGAGAGGCCGCCCGTCGATCAGCACGGGTGCGGCGAGCGCCTCGGTGATGCGAAGCGCCGTCTCATTGATCTGCTCCGCCGTGGAGACGCTCTTGAGGATCACGATGAATTCGTCGCCGCCCATCCGGACCACGATGTCGTCCGTGCGGGTGGTGGTGCGGATGCGCTGCGCCACGGCCTTGAGCAGCTTGTCGCCGGTCTCGTGGCCGCGGGAGTCGTTGATGTGCTTGAAGCGGTCGAGATCGAGGAAGAGCACCGCGAGCATGCTGCCGCTGCGCTTCGCTTCCTCGATGGCGCCAGGCAGGTGCGCCGCCAGGAACAGCCGATTCGGCAGGCCGGTCAGCTGATCGTGATGCGCCAGATGGTCGAGATGCTGCTGCTTCTCCAGCAGCTGCGCCTCCATTCGGCGGCGCACGGTGATATCACGGGTGCTCAGCGCATAGAGACTGCGGCCACCGAGAGAGAACCGGAAACCGCTGATCTCGACATGCAGGTAGGCCCCGCTGCGGCAGCGCTGCCCGGTCTCGATGACGAGCTTCGCGGGCGATTGCCGGAGCTGCGCCAGCAGCGCCTCCGGCTGTCCGCCCTCGTCGCCGAAAATCCGGGCGAGCGGCATGTCCCGGAGCTCATCGAGCGTGTATCCGAGACTGGCTTGCAGAGCGGGGTTCGCATCGACGATTTCCAGGGAGCCGCCGTCGACGACCATCATCCCCTGGGGAGACTGCGCAAAGGCCGCCTCATAGGTGGCCCGGGCACCAGCGCCCGTCGCGCGCCGTCGCGACCGACGCCAAAGCGGCACTGGGACCGCAAGCAGTCCCAGCGCGAGCACGGCCGACCCAAGCGCCGCCAAGTGATTCACGACCCCCCCGTCCGCATAACGCGACAGTTTTACGGAGGTGAGCGCCGCGCGTCCGGGCACACCGCACAGTTCCAGCTCGCCCGCCCGCGACCCGGATCAGGTAAGCGAGAGACCGGACCCAGAAAAGCAAAACCCCCGGAACCTCACGGCTCCGGGGGCTTCACATTGAGACCCTGGCAGTGACCTACTCTGGCATGCCTGAAAGGCACACTACCATCGGCGCAGAGCGTTTTCACTTCCGAGTTCGGAATGGGATCGGGTGGTTCCCGCTCGCTATTGCCGCCAGGGAAAC
>Ga0134126_10003349_pt1 | contig 20098 bp, 20 predicted proteins | sample KB31752_FD_96881 | JGI IMG/M metagenome (GOLD analysis project Ga0134126, IMG submission 96881) | Terrestrial soil microbial communities with excess Nitrogen fertilizer from Kellogg Biological Station, Michigan, USA - KB3-175-2 | ecosystem: Environmental > Terrestrial > Soil > Unclassified ...
CGCTGTACGAGCAGACCACCCACCACATCCTGTGCCCGTGCCACCAGTCGACCTTCGACGCGGCGAACGGGGCCAACGTGATCTTCGGCCCGGCGGCCCGTGCGCTGCCGCAGCTGCCGCTCATGCTGGACTCGGAGGGCTACATCGCGGCCGCTAGCGACTTCACGCAACCGGTCGGCCCGAGCTTCTGGGAGCGCGGATGAGTGACGACGCGGTTAAGATCCCGCCCGCCCTAGACGGCGTCGGCGGGTGGCTTGACGACAGGTTCCACGGCGCCAAGGGCGTCCGGGTCCTGATGAAGAAGGTCTTCCCGGACCACTGGTCCTTCATGCTGGGCGAGATCGCGCTGTGGTCCTTCGTGATCCTGCTGCTGACCGGCACGTACCTGGCGCTGTTCTTCCAGCCGTCGTCGGCCCCGGTGGTGTACCACGGCTCGTACGCCAAGCTCAACGGCATCACGATGTCGCAGGCGTACGCGTCCACGGTCAACATTTCCTTCGACATCCGTGGCGGCCTGCTGATCAGGCAGATCCACCACTGGGCGGCGATCATGTTCATGGTCGCGATCATGGCGCACATGCTCCGGGTGTTCTTCACCGGCGCGTACCGCAAGCCGCGCGAGGTCAACTGGCTGATCGGCATCGTGCTGTTCACGATGGGCATGATCGAGGGCCTCTTCGGCTACTCGCTCCCTGACGACCAGCTGTCCGGCGCTGGCCTGCGGATCACCGAGGGTGTCGCCCAGGGCATCCCGATCGTCGGCACGTACATTTCGTACTTCCTGTTCGGCGGCGAGTTTCCCGGCAGTGCGGTCATTCCGCGCTTCTACATCTTGCACGTGTTCCTGATCCCTGGCCTGATCCTGGCGCTGGTCACGGCGCACTTGTTCATCATGTTCCACCAGAAGCACACCCAGATGCCTGCCAAGGGGAACACCGAGCAGAACGTCACGGGCCAGCCGTTCTTCCCGTACTTCCTGCTCAAGGGCCAGGCGTGGTTCTTCTTCATCTTCGCCGCGCTGGCCCTGCTCGGCACGTTCGCGCAGATCAACCCGATCTGGCTGTACGGCCCGTACACGCCACTCGCGATCTCGTCGGCGTCGCAGCCCGACTTCTACATGGGCATCCTGGAGGGCTCGCTGCGCATGATGCCCGCCTGGGAGATTAACTTCCTCGGGCATACCCTGTCGCTGTCGGTGCTTATCCCGGCGCTGCTGCCGCTCGGCCTCATCTTTACGGGGGCGGCCCTGTGGCCGTTCTTTGAACAGTGGGCCACCGGCGACAAGTCGTTCCACAACATCAACGACCGGCCGCGTAACGCCCCGGTGCGTACCGGGATCGGCGTGGCGGCGGTTCTCTTCTACGCGGTCCTGCTGCTTGAGGGCGCGAACGACGTCCTCGCCAACGCGTTCCAGATCCCGCTCTACACGGTCACCTGGATCTCGCGAGTCGCGGTCTTTGTGCTGCCGATCGGCGGATACTTCGTGACCAAGCGGATCTGCCTCGGCCTGCAGCGCAAGGATGCCAACCTGCTCACCCACGGTGTGGAGATCGGCATCATCCGCCAGCTCCCGAACGGCGAGTTCATCGAGGAAGAGCGCCCGCTCACCGAAGAGGAGCGCGCGGTCGTCGAGTCCAAGCACGTCTTCGAGGCGCTGCCGACCGCCGAGACCGTGGACGCCAACGGCGTTCCCGCGCCGTCGGCCCGCGGCCCGATGGGCTTCGCCCGCAAGTTCGCCAACCGCGCGTTCACCGAGACCATCGCGGTCCCGGAGGGACACGGCAACGGCCACGGCGAGCACGGCGAGCTGGAGGAAGGCGAGCACGCCGCCATCGGCGGCCACGAGGAGCACTGAGCCGACGGCTCAGCCGCAGCAACGCGGGAGCGCCCCGGTGCCATTGGCACCGGGGCGCTCCCGTTTTCCTTAGCTGCCGACCGTCGGCCGCGCGGCTGAGCCGGCCCGCGAGGTCACGAGTCGGCGAGGCCGATGGAGAAGGCCGCCTCTAGGTCGTGGCGGGAGTACGTGCGGAACGCGATGTGCGTCTGCGTCGCGGTGACGCCGTCAACCTTGTTGAGCCCGCCAGGAATCACGTCGGCGAGCTCGTCGTGGGCGCGCACCCGGACGATGGCGAGCAGATCGTAGTCCCCGGTGATGGAGTACACCTCGCTGACCGCAGGCAGCTGCGCGATGGTCTCCGCGACCTCGGGGATGCGGTGAATCTCGGCCTTGAGCAAGACGATGGCGGTGACCACGGGTCTGCCTCCCGGAACGCGTCGACAGGGTAACGCGGCAACCCTATCCCTGGCCCGTGGCGGGCCGTAAGCGGCCTGGCATGAGTCCTGCTAGCCCCGGCGGTGCAGCAGCCGCAGCAGCCAAGCCAGCCACCGTTCTGGGGCCGAAGCAGGCGCCGCGGCCTCCGCGGCGCGGGCGGCGGCTTCCGCGCGCCTGGCGGCGGCCTCGGCGTCACGGGCGGCGAGCCACGTGTCGAGCTCTTCCAGCGTCATGGGGCCCTCCCGCTCGGTCAGCCGGGCAAGGAGCCGCCCGAGCACCACCGCCGTGGCCTGGGCGTCGTCCAGGGCCCGGTGCGAGGGCCGTACCGGCGTGCCGAAGAACCGCGCGAGGGTCGCGAGCTTCCTGTCGGGCACCTCGTCGGGGGTGGCCAGCAGGTGCCTGGCGAGCCGCACGGTGTCCAGGACCTCGAAGCCGGGCCACTCGAGGCCCACGCTCGTGCAGGCGGCGGTGAGGAACTTCAGGTCGAAGGGCGCGTTGTGCGCCGCCAGGACGCTGCCGTCAGCGAACTTGAGCAGGCCGGGCAGGACGGCGGCCACCGGCGGGGCCGACGCGAGCATCTGGTCGCTGATCCCCGTCAGCTCGGTGATCGCGGGGGGAACGGGCGTCCCCGGGTTGACGAGCGAACCGAACTCGGCGACGACAAGGCCCGCGTGCACGCGCACCGCGCCGATCTCGGTGATGTCGGCCTCCTCCGGTGCCCAGCCGGTCGTCTCGACGTCCACGACCGTGAAGTCCAGGTCGGTCAGCGGGACGGACCGGAGGCCCGGAGCCGGGATAGCAACATCAGCCATGATCACCACGGTAAGCCGGCCCACCGACATTTCCGCCGAGGCGCGCGCCACCGGACCCGTCTCACCACGCCCTCGGTTCCCAGGTCTAACGCCAGACCAGGGAGTTCTGGGGATATGAGGGGCCTATCGATGGTTTGCGGTAGTCGGTCACCCGATGATCACAATTGCCCGAACCCGGTTGAGGGCCCTGCACGGTAGTCAATAGCGTGGCCAACGTTGTCCGGCTAAGGCATGGGGTGAGGACATGAAAGGCACGCTACGCACGCGACTCGGCGCCCGCCCGGGCAGGCTGCGGCGTCTCGGCGTGCTCGGTGCCGCCTTCATCTTCGCCAGCGGCCTCGCCGTCGCGGTCACCCAGGGGGCCGGCGCCCAGCCGCAGCCGAGCATCGACCAGGTGCGCGCCACGATCAACTCGCTTACCGGGCAGTTCAACAAGGCGAACCAGCAGTACGACCAGGTCCTTGAGCAGCTCGGCACCGCCAACGCGCGGCTGAAGCAAGTGAACAGCCAGCTCGCCCACGACCAGGCGAAGTACCTGGCGGCCAGGAGGCTGGTCGCGCAGATCGTGGCCTCCACCTATGAGGACTCGGGCTCGACGTCCCTGGCCGGCCTGCTGACCAGCGACGATCCCAGCAAGATGCTCGCCGAGGCGTCGATCGTCCAGCAGATCACCGATAACAGGAACCGGCAAACCGCGGCCTTCCTCGCCGCCGCCACCCAGCTCGTCTCCGTTCAGCAGGAGCAGCAGCGCACGAGGTCGGGCATCGAGCAGCTGGTCAGTAAGCGGAAGACCGCCAAGGACCACATCTCGGCGCTGTTGAAGAAGCAGAACTCGATCCTCGACTCGCTGACCGGCGCACAGCTCGCGGCGGTGCAGCAGGGGACCGTCAACGGCGGCGGCGGCATCACGAACGCCGTTTACACCGGACCGACGGGCACGCAGTCGGACACGGCCGTCGCCTTCGTCTTCAAGCAGCTCGGCTGCCCCTACAGCTACGGCTCCACCGGCCCGTGCAGCGCCGGCTTCGACTGCTCAGGCCTGATGCTGAAGGCCTGGGCGGCGGCGGGCATCACGATCCCGCGGGACACCTACAGCCAGTGGGCGGCGCTGCCGCACATCTCCTCGTCCAGCCTCCAGCCAGGCGACCTGCTGTTCTACAACGGCCTCGGCCACGTCGCCATGTACGTCGGCAACAACATGATCATCGATGCCCCGTCGGCAGGCGAGCCAGTGCGCGAGCTCAACATGAACACGTCCTGGTACTCAAGCACCTTCGTCGGCGCCGCCCGCCCGTAGTAAGGCCGCAGGCCGCCCGCCCCTACACTGACAGGCGATGCGACGCACCCTGATTGTCACCAACGACTTTCCGCCCAGGCGGGGCGGTATCCAGTCGTTCGTCCACGAGCTCGCCCTGCGGCTGGATCCGGAACAGCTCACCGTTTACGCCCCCAAGTGGGAGGGCGACGCTGCCTTTGACGCCGCTCAGCCCTTCGAGGTGGTCAGGCATCCGACGTCGCTGATGATCGGCGGGCCGCGCGTGCGCCGCCGGGCCGTGGAGCTCGCGCGGTCGCGCCAGGCTGAGGTGGTCATCTTCGGCGCCTCGGCCCCGCTGGGGCTGATCACCCCGGTGCTCCGCAAGGCCGGGGTGAAAAAGGCGATCGCGATCACCCACGGCCACGAGGCGGGCTGGGCGGCGCTGCCCGTCGCCAGGCAGGCGCTGCGCCAGATCGGCGAGCGCACAGACGTGATGACGTACCTCGGTGAGTACTTCCGGGTCCGGATCGCCGGGGCGCTCACCCCGCAGGCCGCCGCCCGGATGGCCCAGCTGCACCCCGGAGTCGACGCGGGTGCCTTCCACCCCGACCCGGCGGCCAGGGAGGCGATCAGGGGCCGCTACGGCCTCGCTGACCGCCCGGTGGTGGTCTGCGTGTCCCGCCTAGTCGCCCGCAAGGGGCAGGACACCCTGCTGCGGGCCTGGCCCGCCGTCCTGGCGCAAGTCCCCGACGCTGCCCTCCTCATCGTCGGCGGCGGCTCCTACGCGAAGACCTTGCACGAGCTGTCGCGGCAACTGGGCCTGGTCGCGTCGGTCTACGCCGAAGGCCAGGCACAGCAGGCGGGGACTAGGCCCTCGGTCTACTTCACCGGCCCGGTCCCGCAGGGTGAGCTCCGCAAGCACTACGCGGCGGGAGACGTCTTCTCCATGCCGTGCCGCACCAGGCGCGGCGGCCTGGACGTGGAAGGCCTCGGCATCGTTTACCTGGAGGCGTCCGCGACGGGCCTGCCGGTCGTCGGCGGCGACTCCGGCGGTGCCCCCGACGCGATCCTAGAGGGCGAAACTGGCTACGTGGTCGGCGGCCGCGACGTGACCGCACTCAGCGGCCGCCTCATCTCCCTGCTAGCGGACCCGGCGGGGGCGAAGGCGATGGGGGAAAAGGGACGCGCCTGGGTGGAACGCGAGTGGAACTGGAACCTCGTCGCCGCCCGCCTCCGCGCCCTCATCGAGGGATAACAGCAACAAGCGCGCAGCGCCCGCAACTCCTGCCCCGGGAGAGTTACGTGTATAGGGCCTCGATCTCGTGGGCGAACTCCTTGGCGAGGACCGCGCGCTTGATGCCGAGCTTGGCCGACAGGTGGCCCTCCTCCTGAGTGAAGTCACCGTCGAGGATCCGGAACTTCCTGATCGACTCCGCCCGGGAAACCGCCTGGTTCGCGTCGTCCACGGCGGCCTGGACTTCGGCGTTCAGGTCCGGGTCGTCCCGCAGGTCCGCGACCGTAGCGGACGCGGGCTTGCTGAGCCGCTCCTTCCAGAGGCCGAACGCCTCCGGGTCGATGGTGACGAGCACGCCGACGAACGGCCGGCCGTCGCCGACCACCATGCACTGCGAGATCAGCGCGTGCATCCGCATCCGGTCCTCAAGGACGGCGGGGGCGACGTTCTTGCCGCCGGCGGTAACGATCATCTCCTTCTTCCGGCCGGTGATCGTCAGGAAGCCCTCGTCGTCGAGCTCGCCAATATCCCCGGTCGCGTACCAGCCGTCGGTGAACGCGTCCTTGGTGGCTGTATCGTCCCGCCAGTAGGCCGGGAAGATCGACTTGCCGCGCACGAGCACCTCGCCGTCGTCCCCGATCTGGACAGCGACGCCGGGCAGCGGCTGGCCGACGGAGCCGATCTTCTGCCGGTTAGGGCGGTTCACCGACACCGGGGCGGTCGTTTCCGTCAGACCGTATCCCTCGAGGATGGAGACCCCGATGCCGCGGAAGAAGTGACCGAGCCGTGGTGCCAGGGCCGCGCCGCCGGAGATCGCCCATTCGGCCTTGCCGCCGAGCGCGGCGCGGAGCTTGCCGTAGACGAGCCGGTCGAACAGGGCGTGCTGCGCCCGCAGGCCCAGGCCGGCGCCGCGCGGGGAGTCGAGCGACTCGCTGTAGGAGACCGCGACCTGGGCGGCGCGGGCGAAGATCTTCCCCTTGCCGTCGCCGGCGGCTTTGGCCTCGGCGCCGTTGTACACCTTCTCGAACACGCGCGGCACCGCGAGCACGAACGTCGGCTGGAAGGATCCGAGGTCGGGCAGCAGGTCGTTCATGTCCGGGCAGTGCCCGAGTACGATGCCCGCCTCCAGGGTGCCTACCTCGATGACCCGGGCGAAGACGTGCGCGAGCGGCAGGAACAGCAGCGTGGACGCCGTGCCGTCGGCGTGGATGGAGGCGAGGGGGCCCATGAACGCGTTCCTGACGGCGGCCAGGAGGTTCTCGTGGGTGAGCTCGCAGCCCTTGGGGCGCCCGGTGGTGCCCGAGGTGTAGATGATCGTGGCGATGTCCGCGGCGCCCTGTGCGCGCGCCTTCACGGTCTCGTCGGTGACGTCAGTTCCGCCCTCGATGATGGCGGGCAGGTCGGTGTCGAGCAGCCAGAGGTGCTCAAGGGCGGGCAGCCGGTCCCGCGCGCCGCTGATCATCGACGCGAACTTGTCGTTCTCCGCGATAACGGCGCGTGCCTCGGAGTTGCCGAGGATCCACTCGGCCTGCTCGGCCGAGGAGGTCTCGTAGATCGGCACTACGATCGCGCCGGCGGTCCAGAGCGCGTAGTCGATGAGCGTCCACTCGTACCGGGTGTGCGACATGAGCGCGATCCGGTCGCCCGCCTGGACGCCTGCGGCGATGAAACCCCTGGCCAGGGCCTGCACCTCGGCGGCGAACTGGGCGGCGGTGACATCGGACCACGTGCTGTCGGCGGTCTTGCGCCGCAGCATGACGGCGTGCGGCTGTTCCGCGGCACGGCGCGTGACCACGTCGGCGGCGTTGGCAGACGCAGGGATCTCCGCAAGGGCGGGAATGCTGTATTCGCGCAAAGGACCTCTCCGTTCTCCGTCCACCCGAGTCTATGTTTTATCCCATGAGGGTCCATGTAGTAAGTGATGTGCACGGCAGCGTTGACGCATTGGCGATTGCGGGCGACGGCGCGGACATGCTGATCTGCCTTGGTGACATGCTTTTGTTCCTCGACTACGCGGACCATACCCAGGGGATTTTCGCCGACCTCTACGGAGCCGAGCATGCCAGGCAGTACATCGACCTGCGCACGGCGCGCCGGTTCGACGAGGCGCGGGCGCTGACCGCGGGCATCGCGGCCCGGCTGACGGCCGAACGCGGCACCGACATGCCGACCCTCTTCAACGAGGCGATCAGAAGGCAGTACACGGCGCTGTTCGGCGCCCTGACGGAGCCCGCCTACCTGACGTACGGCAACGTGGACGTCCCGCGCCTCTGGGACTCGTTCCGCAAGCCTGGCCACCAGATCCTCGACGGCGGCAGGGCCGAGGTTGACGGGGTCACGTTCGGCTTTGTCGGCGCCGGGCTTATCTCCCCCTACCGGACGCCCAACGAGGTGCCGCCGTCCGACTACGCGGCGAAGCTCGACGCGGTCGGCGCGGTGGACGTGCTGTGCACCCATATCCCCCCGGCGGTACCCGAACTGCTCTACGACGTGCAGGCACGCCGCATGGAGACAGGCTCGACCGCGCTGCTCGACGTGATCCGCCGTACGCAGCCGCGGTACGCGTTTTTCGGTCACGTGCACAACCCGCTAGCCCGCCGGGTGCGCATCGGGCGCACCGAATGCGTCAACGTAGGGCACTTCCGCGCCACGCGCGTTCCCTACGTCGTGGAGCTTTAACTCCGCGCGCGCGTTAATCTCGACAGTATGAGCACGGAGCAGGGAAGCGACCCAGTCGGCGATTTCCAGCGGTGGCTGATGAAAGCTGGTGCCAGGAGCATCGGCCGTGATGTCGCGGGCAGGGTGAGGTCAACCCTCGGCGGAGTCGGCCCCGGAGCCCGCGGCGGCAACAAGGCCGACGTCTGGGACACCGCCACGACCGAGGAACTCACGGACGAGCCGCCGGAGTGCCAGTGGTGCCCGATCTGCCGGGCCGCCCGCCGGTACCGGGACTCGGGCGGCAGCCCGCCCAGCCAGTTCGCGGGCGTGGGGGACACCCTCGCCGGGCTGACCAGGGATGCCTTCAGCCTTTTCGACGCGGCCCTGCGCTCGTCGCAGCGCCCCGCCGCGCCGCCGCCTTCAGCGAGCCGGCCGCCGGAGCACTCAGACCACGGCACCGTCGTCGTCGGACCCGGAGTCGGGTGGCCGACCGTTGTCCATCCGCAGCACGAGGATGACGAACCCGCCGACGAACGCGGCGACCGCGAGGAAGGCGGCGAGCCCGGAGATGGCGGCACCGGTGGCGGTACTGATGAGCAGGTAGAGCGGACCGCCGAATAGCGCGAGCCACGCGAGCTTGGTCACCGGGTCGAGCTTGGGCAGCGGCGGCGGTACCGGCGGGATGTAATGGTCGTCGGCGGGGTCGCGCACCGACGGTACGTCCCGCGGGCCGCTGCCAGTGCCAAGTCCGGGCCAGTGCTGGTCCGGCATCGTGTCGTCCGGCGCCTGGGGAAGCACCGGCAACCCCGGCAGCCCGCTCGGGTTGGTCGGCGGTTCCCTCGGCAGCGCCTCCGGCACGGACGGCGGCGTGACCGGCGGGATGGCAGGGGTAACGTGCACCGGGCCGGCCAGGTCTTCCCTGTCCGGCCAGGGTGGCGCCTCGTCCGCCGATGCGGGCGCGTGGAAGCGGGCGACCAGGTCCTGCCAGACGGCCTCGTCGCCGTCTCCGCCTGCCGCGTTTCCGCCTGTGCCGGTGCCCCCCGGCGCATCACCGTCAGCCAATGCCGTTCTCTCCCGGGGGAGCGACCCCCCGTACCCCCCGTACTACCTGCTGCGGGCTGACCCTCGTCATTACGACTGTTCCCCCTCGATGCGTTCCCGCACCCCCCAAGATCCCGTCGGGTTGGCTCGGCGGGACGAACGCTGCGGGGGGCTGAGGGTCTGCATCCTTAAGTCTTACCCGTTTTGCTGCCTGATGCTGTGCTTCTGAATGAATGCCAGGGTGCCATCGAAAATCTCCGGTGCGTCATTGTCAAGGGTCGCGACGTGATAACTGTTCTCCAGCATCCGCACCTCCGCGCCTGGTAGAGCGGCGGTCAGCACCTTCATGCTGGCTGGTCCCACCACGTGGTCAACCGTGGACCGGTAGACGAGCACCGGCTGGGTCACGGACGCTAGTTCGGCGACCGTCGTCCGCCACATCGCGGGCAGTGTCGCGACGGACGCGACGGGGGTCTTCTTCGAGGCCCCTTCCTGCGCGCCAGGGTTCTTGATGTCCCCGCCGATCGACGGGATGGCCCGCACCACGTACTTGAGCACCGGCGTGAACGGGATCAGCCGGTTGTCCCCGGTGAGCGACGGGTTCACGACCACCACGCCGCTGACCCGTTCGCCCTGCGTTTCCGCGAGCCGGAAGGCCAGGCAGCCGCCCATGGAGATCCCGGCGACGAACACCCGGTCGCACCGGGCATACAGCTCGGTGAAGGCGCGCTCGGCGTCGGCGTACCAGTCCGTCCACCCGGTCCTGGCGAGGGCCTGCCAGTCGCCCCCGTGCCCGGAGAGCAGCGGCGCCCGCACGGTTAGCCCGGCTTCCGCGAGCCGCTCCGCCCACGGCCGCACGGTACGCGGTGACCCGGTAAAACCGTGCAGGACGAGGACGCCGGTCGGGCCACCGTCGGCGGAGAAAGGTCCTGCTTCCGGAGGTCCTGGCTCCGGCGACACGGCCTCCGGTGATATTGATGACACCCTTGCATCGTCCCATAGATTTCGTGAGACGTGGGACGATGTATCCGTGTTCTACTGGGTAGCTAAGTACACGCTGGGCGTAGCCCTGCGGGTTGTGTTCCGTTCCTGGTCGCGCGGACGCCGGAACGTGCCGCGCCGCGGCCCGGTCATCCTGGCGAGCAACCACCTCTCGTTCGCCGATCACTTCTTCGGCCCGGAGCCGCTGCCGCGCAAGGTGGTGTTCCTCGCGAAGGCCGAGTACTTCACCGGCAAGGGCGTCAAGGGCCTGGCCAGCCGGGCGTTCTTCAGCGGTGTTGGGCAGATCCCCATCGACCGGACGGGCGGCGAGGCCAGCGAGCGCGCCCTGCGGTCCGGCCTGCGCGTCCTCGCGGAGGGGAACGTCATTGGCATCTACCCCGAGGGCACGCGCTCCCCGGACGGCCGCCTCTACCGGGGCCGCACCGGCGTGGCGCGCCTGGCCCTTGAGTCCCGCGCGCCCGTGGTGCCGTGCGCCATGATGAACACCTTTGAGTTCCTGCCGCCTGGCTCGCGCAACCCGCAGTTCGGCATCCGGCCAGGGGTGATCTTCGGCAAGCCGATGGAGTTCTCCCGCTACTACGGCAGGGAGAAGGACCGCGAGGCGCTGCGCGAGGTCACCGACGAGATCATCGCCGAGATCGCGAAGCTGTCCGGCCAGGAATACGTCAACATCTATGCGAAACAGGCGAAAGAGCAGGCGCAAGGGGACGCACCAGCAACGGATTTATCGATGTTATCGATTGCATCGCCAACGTTGTCTGGCCCCCATTGCATGAGCCAAACAGATGGCTAGGCTTTGTCCTATGCGAGTTGGGGTCCTTACCGGGGGCGGCGACTGTCCCGGGCTGAACGCGGTGATCCGCGCGGTAGTGCGCAGGGGTATCCAGGACTACGGAATCGAGTTCCTCGGCTTCCGCGACGGCTGGCGCGGGCCGCTGGAAGCGGACACGATGCCGCTAGACGTGAATGCGGTGCGGGGCATCTTGCCGCGCGGCGGAACCATACTCGGCTCCTCAAGAACGAACCCGTTCAAGGACACCGGCCCTGGCCGCACCGGCGTCGAGCGGATCAAAGACAACATGGACGGCCTCGGCGTCGACGCCCTGATCGTGATCGGCGGCGAGGACACGCTCGGGGTCGCGGCCAGGCTGAACGACGAGGGCGTGCCCGTGGTGGGCGTGCCCAAGACCATCGACAACGACCTCGGCGCCACCGACTACACCTTCGGCTTCGACACCGCGGTGAACATCGCCATGGAGGCGATCGACCGCCTGCACACGACGGCGGAGAGCCACCACAGGGCGCTCATCGTCGAGGTGATGGGCCGCCACGCCGGCTGGATCGCGCTGCACGCAGGCATGGCGGGCGGCGCCAACGTCATCCTCATCCCCGAGCGGCCCTTCGACATCGACAAGGTGATCGGCTACGTGGAGCACCGGTTTCAGACCCGGTACGCGCCGATCGTGGTCGTCGCTGAGGGCGCGGCCCCCCTGCACGAGGAACTCTCGCTTCAGTCCGGCAAGCTCGACGCCTTCGGCCACGTCCGGCTCGGCGGCGTCGGCCAGTACCTCGCCGAAGAGATCGAGAAGCGGACCGGCAAGGAGGCCCGCTGCACGGTCCTCGGCCACATCCAGCGCGGCGGCACCCCGACGGCCTTCGACCGGGTCCTGGCGACCCGCTTCGGGCTGCACGCGGTCGAGGCGGTCCACGCCGAGGCCTTCGGCACGATGGTCGCCCTGCGCGGCACGGAAATCGTCCGCGTCCCCCTGGCTGAGGCAACCCGCGAGCTGAAGCTCGTCCCCCCAGAGCGCTACGCGGAATCCGAAGTCTTCTTCGGCTAGCGTGAGAGACGCAGAATCGGAGAAACCGCTGAGGTAGCGAACGTGCGATGTTGACCTGACCCAGGCAGTTATGCCCGAGGCCCTCCTACTGGCCCAGTCGATTACGCGGACCAGGACCAAACGATAGGAGGACTCATGACATCCAACATTCGCCGCGCAGGCCTTCCCGACGCTGACGCGATCGGGCGGCTGCTTTACGCCTTTAACCAGGAATTCGATGAGCCCGCGCCCGCGCCAGCGGTGCTGGCGGAACGGATGCGGCAACTCCTCGTCGGCGGCGACACCCTTGTCCTGCTGGCCGGTGACGGACCGGACGGGCTGGCGGTGCTGCGCTTCCGCGCGGCGATCTGGAGCGCGGGCCAGGAGTGCTACCTGGCCGAGTTGTACGTCGTTCCTGCCCGCCGCGGGCAGGGGCTCGGCCGGGGGCTCATGGAGACGGCCGTCGACGAGGCCCGCCGCCGCGGCGCGGACACCATGGACATCGGGGTCGACGAACCGGACACCGCCGCCCGCCGCCTGTACGAGAGCCTCGGCTTCACGAACAGGTCGGGCGGCGACGGACCGCTGATGTACGTCTACGAACGCGACTTGTAGGCGCCTTTGGCGCCACCGACCCGGCGGCAAGCCCATTTGCGATAGGTCTTGAATCCGACGCTCGTCGGCGTATACTCGTCTACGAGTACCCGTAGACGAGCGAAGAAGGTGGGGCCGGTGGCGAAGCGGCGGAAGGTCGGGAACCTGCTGGCGTTGTCGCTGCTGTCCTTGCTCGCTCAGAAACCCATGTATCCGTACGAGATGGCGCAGACGCTCCGGGCCCGCGGCAAGGAGCAGAACTTCAAGATCAACTGGGGTTCGCTCTACACCGTCGTGGACAACCTCGAAAAGCACGGCTTCATCGAGGCGGCGCTGATGGACCGCGACGGCCGCCAGCCGGAGCGGACCACCTACGTGATCACCGGACCTGGCCGGGCCGAACTCGAGGACTGGCTCAGCGAACTGCTCACCCAGCCGGAAGACGAGGGCGGCGGTTTCGTCACGGCGCTGTCCGAGACGGGCATCCTGCCGCCGGACAAGGTGATCAGCTTGCTGACCACCCGGCTGGCGACCCTTGACGAGAAGAACGCCAGCCACCAGGCGGACCTGCAGCTCTGGTCTAAGCGCCTGCCACGGGGGCTGCTCATCGAGACCGAGTATCAGCTCGCTATGCGGGTCGCCCAGGCGGAGTGGCTGCGCGGGCTGCTCAGCGAGCTTGTCGCGGGGACGCTCGGCGGGATGGACGCCTGGCGGCAGTTCCACGAGACCGGCGAGGTGCCGGCCGAGTTCGCCGAACTCGACGAGCTCGCGAAGAGGGGGTGGCCAGACGACCCGGAAATGAACAGCCGGGCCAGCGACCAGGACACGTAACCAGCACGACCCCGGCCCACGGTGCTGCAACACCGCGAACCGAGGTCGCAACCTCACCACCAGTCCCGCGGTAATCCGCAGGCAGCAGCCATGAGGCCCAGTCATGAGTGTACGCCGGGCGATTCCTCGTGGGACTGAGCAGACAACCGCAGTCACAGTAACGAGGAGTTATCACCATGCAGTCACCTCGCGGGGAAGCGCCTCCCCGAGCCACCGCTATCGAGGCACGCGGCCTCGTCAAGACTTATCCCGCGCCAGGCAAAACGCGCGTCAGGGCCCTGGACGGCCTCACACTCAGCGTGCCGCGGGGCACCATCTTCGCCCTCGTCGGTCCCAACGGCGCCGGCAAGACGACCACCGTCAAGATCCTCACCACGCTGGCCACGCCAGACGCGGGCAGCGCGGCGATCGACGGCATCGACGTCATCGCGGCGCCATCCATGGCACGCCGCGTCATCGGCGTCGTCGGGCAGCGCTCGGGCGCGGACCCGGGGGCGACCGGCCGGGAGAACCTGATCCTGCAGGGCCACCTCTACGGAATGGCGACGAAGGCGGCGAAGGCCCGCGCCGACGAACTGCTCGACCGCTTCCTGCTCACCGACGCGGCGGGCCGCTTCGTCCGCACCTACTCCGGCGGCATGCAGCGCCGCCTCGACGTCGCCCTCGGGCTGGTCCACCAGCCCAGGGTGCTGTTCCTTGACGAGCCGACCACCGGCCTCGACCCGGAATCCCGCGCCGCGATGTGGGACGAGATCAGCACCCTCGCCACGGCGGACCAGGTGACCATCCTGCTCACCACGCACTACCTCGACGAGGCGGACAAGCTGGCCAGCCAGCTCGCCATCGTCGACCAGGGCCGCGTTGTCGCCGAGGGCGACCCCGAGCGGCTCAAGCGGGAACTCGGCGCGGAGTCCCTCGACGAGGTGTACCTGCACCACGCGGGCCGCCGGTACAGCGACGCGACACGACTGACGGAGGTAGCGCGATGACGACCATGGACCTTCCCGTGCGGGCGCAGTCGCGGCCGGCGGCCGTTCCCTCCGCCCTCTCCGACACCTGGTACCTGACAGGCCGCAAGCTCCGTGCCCTGGCCCGCCAGCCCATGGTCCTCGCGATGGGGGTGATCCAGCCGGTGATCTGGCTGTTCCTCTTCGGCGAGATGTTCCACCGGATCATCGACATCCCGGGCTTTGCCCACCAGGGCTCGTACATCGCCTACTTGATCCCCGGCATCGTCGCGATGAACGCGATGTCGGGCAACATGTGGGCGGGCATGGCGATGATCGAGGAGATCGACCGGGGGACGCTCAACCGCTTCCTCGTCACCCCGGCGAGCCGCCTGGCCATCATGAACGCCTCGGTCGTCGAGCAGGCCGTGAGCACCACCATCCAGACCCTGATCATCGTCGGGCTTGGCGCCGCCGGGGGAGCGCGCTATCCCGGCGGCGCGCTGGGCGTCGTGATGCTGGTGGTCGCGTCGATCGAGGTCGGCGTCTTCTGGGGCGCCCTTTCCAACCTGACCGGCATGCTCGTCCGCGAGCGCATGGCGATCATCGGCGTCTACACGCTCTTCATGCTCCCGCTGATGTTCCTGTCGAGCGCCTTCATCCAGCCGGGCTTCCTCCCTGGCTGGATGCAGGCGATCGCCTCGCGGAACCCCTTGAACTGGGAAGTCCAGATCGGCCGGTCAGCCCTGAGCGCCGTACCTGACTGGTCCGCGATCGGGGTCCGCGCGGGCGGCCTGGCCATCTTGGCCGTGCTCGCCGTAGCGATCTCGGTAACAACGTTCCGCAACTACGCCAAGAACGTCTAGCGCTTCCTAGCGCGCCCGCGGCCGGCCCGGCCCGGCCGCCGCCAAAAAGGGCCTTGGCTCGCCGCCCCCGACGGGGGCGGCGAGCCAAGGCCTTACCCGTTCGCTACGCGGTTGTCCGCAGCTCCAGCAGCTGCCGGGCGCCTGGCAGCGTGGACATGGCGGTCCGCTCCCAGCCCGAGGCCGTGAAGAGCGCGTCGTATTCGGCCAGTTCGCGTTCCTGGCCGCTGGTGGCCGCCAGCATGTTCATGTCGAGCAGCGTCGCGAAGCGGTCCCTGGTGAGGTCGCGGATGACGTTCTCGATCACGATCAGGCGCGCGCCCGGCCGGGCGGCCTCCCGGCAGTTGCGCAGGATGCGCACGCAGGAGTCGTCGTCCCAGTCGTGCAGCACGGCCTTGAGCAGGTACAGGTCAGCCGCGGGAACCGCGGCGAAGAAGTCGCCTGGCTGGCCCGTGAAGCGGGCACCGAGGCCTTCCGCCTCCGCTGCCCGCCGCGCCGCGTCGGCATTGTCGGGGAGGTCGAGCACGAGGCCGTGCAGCCCGTCGTTGGCGCGCAGCAGCGCGCGGACCAGTTCCCCGGTCCCGCCGCCGACGTCGACCGCGAGCGATACCCCGGACGCGTCGATGACCTTGGCGGCGTCGGTCGCGATCGCCCCGGTGAGCGCTTGCATGGAGGCGGCGAACTGCGCTTCCTCGTCCGGCTGTCCGGCGAGGTAGTCGAACAGGTCGGCGCCGAGCACGGCGGCCGCCTGGCTCCCCCCCTTGCGGACGGCCTCCGGCAGCTGCCCCCACGGCAGCCAGTGCCCCGGCGCGCCGAAGGCCAAGGCGTGCCCGCGCAGCGAGCCCGGGACGCCGGACTGGAGCAGCGCGCCAGCGGCCGTCACCGAGAAACGCCCGTCATCCTCAAGCGCGAGCAGGCCGAGCCCGGTGCAGGCCCGCATCAGCCGGTAGGTCGTGCGCGGGTCGCTGGACTCAAGGCCAGCCACCTCGGCGGCCGTCAACGGGCCAGCGGCGAGGTGATCGGCCAGCCGCAGGTCCGCGGCGGCCCGCACCACCTGGCTGTTCCAGTAGCCGTGGATCATCCCGAGCAGCGCCATCGTCTCCCGGCCGCCAAGGCTCTTGTCCCTCGGGCCGCTCGTCTCTTTGGCGCCTGCCCCGTCGGTCTGTCCCACGTTCCCCCCAGCTCCTTGCCCACAGTGAAAAGCACCCGGCCGCAGCCGAGCCCCAGCATGGATGCTCTCAACTTAGGGCGAAAGCGTCGGCCTCGCCGGCAAAGCGACCAAGCGGGACGATATCGAAATGATCCACGCCGCACCTGCGAGCAGCTAAGGGGTCACGAGGCCAGCGATCGGCAAGCGAAGGTGAACGGGCTCCTCAAGGTCCAGAGCTGAGCGGTGGACCTCGTACAAGCGGTAGGCGGCCGTTGCCGCGTCGAGGTGGAACTCGCGGATCTCGACGATCTCGTATGCCTCGTCGAGAACTACGACCAGGTAGAGAGGTATGCCCGCGGCGGCATACTGGGCTTTCTTGTCAACAAGGTCTTCCTTGATGGTGGTCGGTGATGTCACCTCGACGACGAGCAATGTCTCCTGGGCCGTCGGCTTCCTGGTCGGATCATCGAGGCACTTGTATACAACAACGTCAGGGCGGCGGAATGTAAACGTGGGGACTCGCCCCAGCACAATGTCGACGTCTGTTTCAACGCGCAAGCATGGACCGGCAGGGGAACGCGCCGACTCAAGCGCGATGGAGAGACGCCGTGCGATGAGATTGTGCTGGGGTGACGGCGACTCGCACTTGATGACGTGCCCGTGGACGATCTCGATGGTGCGCGAGATCTGTTCGGACAGTTCGTGGTACTCAGTCTCCGGCATGTATTCCGGCAGTTCATCGAACCACCACGGGCTGCTCATGGGCATCATCTTTGCACGCTCCTTCGGGATGGAAGCCGCGTCAGCTTAATTGAGACTACTCGACTATGCTCGACGGTATGCTATTCCCGCTGGGTGGCCGCGAATACGACCTTGACTCCCGCGCGATGCGATGCCGCACCCCAGCGGGACAGAGCGGACTAAGAAAGCTCGTCCAGGCGGGTCCACGCCGACGGGGGGTTGTCGTCGCGGGGCAGCCACAGCAGAGGCTGCATCCGGTCGAGTTCACGCTGGAATCCCTGGTCCCAGGGGAACTTGCCGTTCCTGTCCGACCACACGACCTGCAGGTACGGCGGCCTGACCATGCCGTAAAAGGAGTTGGAGATCCCCAGCAGGCCGTCGGTCTTGCGCCAGCTCGGCTCGACGGGGCGCAGCGCCAGCGGCGCCGGGCAGATGTCGTCGAGCAGGGCGCCGGGGGAGTAGTCGGCGCCGTCGGCGATGCGGGCGCCGATCGCGTTGATAATGGCCGCGCCGTTGTCCACCGGAAGCCCGCACAGGACCAGTTCCGGGGTCTGGCATGACACCCACATCCCGACGCTGTAGGCCCACGGCGGTGCCGCCTTGTCACCGTGCCGGCCGGAAACCGCCCAGCCGTGCTCCCCGACCGTGGTGGCGACCCAGCTCATGTACGCCGCGTGCTCGGCTGCACGCTCCGCCCCGTCGGACTGCTCCGGCCGGCCGGGGCACTCGGGCTCGGGCTGGATCCTGCGGCCGGCAAGGCGCTTGGGAAGGGGAAGGTTCATGTCCCTTACGCTACGCGGGGGGTCTGACATTCCAGCTAACCGCGCAAATCCGTACGCTGTTTCGCCCCCGGGGGAATGATCCCCCCAGGGACCCCCCAAATCACGGGGGAGTCCGTCCCGGGGGCTTGCCCCCTCGCCGGGGGCAAGCCCCCGGGACGGCGCCTGCGACGCCGCGTACGTCTCCGGTGGTTGACGTTGCTGGTCCGCTTTATTTCGCTAGGGGCATGACCTCCGCACCTGAGGAGCCCCTCTCCCGTTCCCTCGTAAGCCGCCCCGCCAGGAAGACGGCGAGGATGACGGCGACCGGCGCCAGCAGCGACCAGCCGCAGTACGCGAGGACGACCGCGACGAAGACCACGGCCGGGGCCGCCGCCCAGCGGGCCGGCCCGCGCAGGATCCGGACGGCCGAGGTCATGCAGCCGAGGTAGACCAAGAGGAAGAGCGCAGTCGGGATGGCGACCAGGGCCGCCGGGCTGGCCAGCCCGGCTCCGTAGAGCGAGATCAGCGCCAGGCCCGCCAGTGCGATGACCGCGAGGAACCGGAGCGGAGGCCGCGTGCCCGGGGCTACGGGGCCGGGGGCGTGCCGCCGGGTGAGTTCGACGGCCATCTCGGCCGCGCCGCCGACGTAGGCGTTCACCGCGCCGAGCGTCAGCACGACCGCCGCGACAGCGGCAGCTCCCGTGCCCGCCGGGCCCACCGCGTCCCGCAGCAACGCGGCGAGCGGCGCGCTGGTCCCGCTGCCGTTCCCGAGCACGCTGACCGTGGCGATCGCGAGACCCAGGTAAAGCACGCTGGTAACCGCGAGCGCGATGGCGATGACGCGCGGCAGCTGCCGTCCCGGGTCGGTGAACCGGGTGGTGAGCGGCGCGACCGCCTCCCAGCCGACGAAAGAGAAGATCAGGGTCGCCGCGGCATGCCCGATGGCCTGCCAGCCGTGCGGGGCGAACGGCGTCCAGTTGGCCGCGTGCGCCGAGTGGGCTGACCCGGCCACCGCGACGATGACCACTCCGAGGAGCAGCCCCACCAGCAGTACCTGGGCCGCGGTCGAAGCCCGCAGCCCGCCCGCGGCGAGCAGCAGGACCGCCACGAGGAGCGCGGTGCCGATCAGCGCCCGGGTGAGCGTGCCGCCGCCCGTGAGTTCCGTGACGTACCCGGCGCCGATCAGGCAGACGACCGGCGCGCCGGCGACGACCCCCGCGAGGAACGACCAGCCGGCGACCTGACCGGCTCGCGCGCCCAGTCCGGCGCGGACGTACCCGATGACCCCGCCCGCGGATGGGGAACTCTGCCCGAGCGAGCCGAACACCACCGCGAACAGCCCCGACAGGACAAGCAGCCCGGCCCAGGCGAGCACTGACGCCGGCCCCGCTTCGGCGGCGGCCAGCCCGGGGAGCAGCAGCAGCCCAGGCCCGAGCAGCGCGCCGATGTAGAGCGCGGCGCCGCGTGAGGTCGTTAGCCCGGCGGGGGAAGCGGCCGGCTGAGAGATGACCGGCGCGGAGCCAACAGCACCAGCGGGCCGGCCTACCTGCGACAGTGTTTCCGTCATGGCTTAATCCTGCGCGAAATCGACTCGCATGCGATGGCAAATATCGCCGCCAAAAGGACGCCAGACAGCACAGAATTGCGTGTCAGTTACCATCGAAGCATGAACGTGCCGGTCCATGTGCCAGACAAAGTAGATCGTGCCATCGTGGCGCACCTGCAGCGGGACGGCAGGATCGCCAACGTCGACCTCGCCGACGCGGTGGGGCTGTCGCCCTCGGCCTGCCTGCGACGGGTGAAGGCCCTCGAGGCCGACGGGGTCATCGCCGGGTACCGCGCCGAGGTCAGCCGCGCCCGCGCGGGCCTCGGCCTGACGGTGTTCGTCGGGCTCAAGGTCGCGGGCCACTCCAGGGAAGCGTCCGTGCGGGTCGAGCAGGCGCTGCTAGCCATCCCGGCCGTGGTCGCCTGCTACCTCGTCTCCGGGGGCGACGACTTCCTCGTCGAGGCCGCGGTGCCTGACCTGTCCGGCTACGAGAAGCCGCTCCTCGACCAGGTCCTGGCCATCGAAGACGTCACCGAGGCGCGGTCCACGTTCGCGATCAGGACCGTGCTCA